>Ga0315331_10000516_pt1 | contig 26920 bp, 23 predicted proteins | sample M160m34915metaG_FD_203456 | JGI IMG/M metagenome (GOLD analysis project Ga0315331, IMG submission 203456) | Ammonia-oxidizing marine archaeal communities from Monterey Bay, California, United States - M1 60m 34915 | ecosystem: Environmental > Aquatic > Marine > Intertidal zone | place: USA...
CATGACTGCAGAACATCATTACCAAGCGGACTTAATAATCCAAGGCCCGTGACCACAACCCGTCTTGTGTCCATATTATGTTTCTCCAAAAAAAAACCGCCCTGAGATTATCGGAGCGGTTTTTATACGACATATAAATTTCTTACACTTATCTAATGCAAAAAAACAAACCTAAAGGTTCTCGTTTATGTAATCAATCGCAAGTTGGACGGTAGTAATTTTCTCCGCCTCCTCGTCAGGTATCTCAGTTTCAAATTCTTCTTCCAGTGCCATCACAAGTTCAACGGTATCAAGAGAGTCTGCTCCTAGATCATCAACAAACGACGCAGAAGCTTTTACCTCGTCCTCTTTTACCCCAAGCTGTTCACAAACAATTTTTTTTACGCGTTCTTCAATGCTGCTCATATTTATCTTAGCTCCTACACTTGAGTTGACATTACCTATGATAAAATTCTGCGATTGCTCTTTCGCAATACCTTTAAATTTTTAGACAATTTCAAATACGTTAAGTTCAGTTCAAACCGTGACAAGTTTTAGCTCTCGGTTTGAGATCTCTCATCCCGAACGCGCAAGTTTACCCTGATTTTCTGACGTTGCAACGCTTAAATTAATAAATCAAATTTTATATAAAATTCAGTTACTTAAATGCTTCTTTTGTATACCATTACATGTGCATCCCGCCATTGACGTGAATTGTTTCTCCTGTTATGTATCCTGCACTCTCAGAGACCAAAAACGCAACAACTTCAGCAACTTCTTCTGGCTGTCCCAATCGCTTGAGAGGAATTTTGTTGAGAAGATCTTTTACCTGTGCTTCTGAAAGCATGCCCGTCATATCAGTCTGAATAAAGCCGGGCGCAACTGAATTAACAGTAATACCTCTTGACCCAATTTCTTGCGCAAGGGAACGCGCGAATCCTTCTGCTCCGGCCTTAGAGGCAGAATAGTTTGTTTGCCCAGCGTTACCGCTTGCCCCGACTACCGAGCTGATATTAATTATCCGACCCCACCGAGCCTTCGTCATGCCCTTAATAGCAATTTTGTTAATCCTATAAAGCGAACTTAAGTTTGTGTTAATTACGTCTGCCCACTCTGCACTTTTCATTCTTAGTAAAAGATTATCTCTCGTTATTCCAGCATTGTTGACTACTATAAGAGGATGGCCAAACTCTTCAACTACCTTGGATACACAAGATGCAACGGATTCATCCTCAGCAACATCCAGTACATAACCACGACCTTCTATTCCTATTTGGTTCAAGTACTTTGATATCGAATTAGCGCCATCTTCGGTAGTTGATGTGCCTGCTATTCGAATACCAAGTCGACCGAGAGTCAAAGCTATTGCTTTTCCTATCCCTCGACTAGCACCGGTAATTAATGCAATCTTTTCAGAATTACTCATTTAAGAGATCCATCGCTAATTAGAATGAAGAGTTATGAGTTTTCAGACTCAAATTTAATAACTTTGAAAATTTTCAAGCGCAACTGAAATACTATTCGGATCATGTGTGACATAGGATGAGATGCTTGGCTCAGATCTTTTTGTTAATCCAGACAGAACTTTCCCGGGCCCACACTCAACAAGGCTTGTACAGCCTTCTTCACGAAGTACCATTAAACATTGAGTCCAACGAACCGGATTGAATAGCTGACTTATTAACCTTTCTTTAATTTCATCGGCTGAATCGGATATGCCAGCGTCAACATTTTGAACTATTGGTATCCGAGGTGTTTGAAATGCAATTGTATCCAAAACATTCTTGAGCTCGTCAGCTGCAGGTTCCATTAGCTTACAATGTGAAGGGACACTTACATTCAGTTCAACTACTCTTTTTGCTCCGGCTTCAGAACATAATTTTGAAGCTTCGTCGACCGCGTCAGCGTCGCCTGCTATTACTATTTGGCTTGGCGAATTATAATTGGCAACAGAAACCACACCATTGTTTTCTACTTGGCTGCAGGCCGCTTCAACGCTCTCTACATCTAAACTAAGAATTGCCGTCATTTTTCCGACGCCAACGGGGATAGCCCCTTGCATAAATAATCCACGTTGATGCACCAATTTTATCGCGTCTGAAAATGCTACAGCCTCAGCGCACACCAATGCAGAATATTCTCCAAGGCTATGGCCCGACAGCAAAGTGGGATTAGCGCCTCCCTGTGAGCGCCACAGTCGCCAGATCGCAACTGAAGCAGCCATTAACACCGGTTGCGTGATTGAAGTATCGTTTAATTCGTTATTAGGGTTCTTTTGGGCGATGGCCCATAAATTTTTTCCCAAGGCATCACTAGCTTCCTCGAAGACCTGTTGGATAATCGGAAACTTAATAGCTAAATCGGACAGCATTCCTGGTTGCTGGGACCCTTGCCCGGGGAAAACAAATCCAAAACCACTCATATAGGGCCCTGCAATAGATAAGAAGGAGGGATAAAAACTCGCTATAAACGATTATTAAATAATGTGCTCTAAAAATGCTTAGTCTTGTATCGAAAGTCTCATTAAATTTCAAATTCTGAATCGTTAATTGTCACCAAGCTCGAGAACCTTCTTACCTTTATAGAATCCATCATTTGTAATGTTATGACGGCGGTGAACTTCTCCAGTCGTTTTATCTGTAGATAAAGTCGGTTCCGAGAGTTTATCGTGTGTGCGTCGCTTGCCTCTGCGAGAGCGCGTAACCTTGCTTTTTTGAACTGCCATTTTTTCACCTTATTGAAAATTTTATAATAGCGTTTTCAGAACATCGAATGGGTTTTCCCCATCTGCTCGATTTTGATCCTGGCGCATTATATCATCTATTGGTTCGTTTGAGCATTCCTCTTCAGCATGAAAGCTGACAATAGGCATACTCAATAATAATTGCTCCTCTACTACTTCTGATGGATCTAGATACGCACCCTCTATTATCCAAGGCTCCAGGTCAGGCTCCAGGTTCGTCAGATCACACTCACTCTCAAGAAGTACTAGTTCTATATCGTCCTGTATTCTCAAGTCTAGAGGGCCCAAGCACCGCTGACAGGAAACACTCATCACGCCCGTGACAGAACCTTTTATTCGACGAAAATTATTATCGTCGCGAAAAAAAGACAAGTTAGCGTCAACTTCAAGCTTGCCTGGAGAAGTCACAAGTTCCCTAAGTCTCAAGAGTCGTCTTTCATTCAGACGACCTTGAAAACACATTCTTTGGTCAAAAGCTTTTCGAATGTCGATATTGTTTGGAAATTGCATCGATGTTTCAACGTTTGCTTCACAGTCTAATTGAGCGGGCCAGATGATAGGCGCCTGCGCTACTTCTGTCAAAGGGTTACGATGCAATCAGTAGAAATTTCCCCGTTTGCGTTTAAATTTGACGAAGAAGCTCCAAAAAGTCAGAAAATGACCGGTCTATCGGAGCAATAATGCGTTTGGAGTCTCCCTGAAGAGTTGTGGGAAACGTTATTGCTCGAGAGTGCAGAAAAAGGCGCGAGACCTTGCTAAACCTGTGGTCACAATCTATCGGCGTATATTTTCTATCGCCTACAATAGCGTGACCCAAATGCTGACAATGAACTCTGATTTGGTGTGTTCTACCAGTCTTTGGAAAGGCTTTTATTAAACTTGCATACCCAAAGCTTTTCTCCAGATGAAACTGTGTCTTAGCAAATTTACCATCCTTTTTGACACGAACAATAGCTTGGCCTGAGGTTTCTTTATCCTTAAGTAATGGTGCTTGGACCGTGACACAGTCATCGCTCCAATCACCATGAACAACCGCGAGATATTCTTTGCGCAACGCATGTTCCCGAAACTTATCCTGTATAAACCTCAGATACTGATTGTTTTTGCTTATGATAATACATCCCGATGTCTCTCTATCAAGCCTATGAGCTAATTCCGCGTTAACCCACTCTGGCTTAACTTGCCTCAGTCCCTCGATGAGACCAATATTAACGCCAGTACCGAGATGAACAGCAAGGCCTGAAGGCTTATTCAGAACAATGCAATCATTCGTTTCGTGCAATACACTTTTAAGAAGTTTTTCTCGTAATTTCGCACTCAGATCTGGGACATCGCTGGCACTTACTCTTACTGGGGGCACCCTGACAATTTCTCCCTCGCTTAATTTGTATTCTGGTTTGCATCGTTTTTTATCTACACGCACTTGCCCTTTACGTATTAAACGATATATATGTGCTCGAGGAACTGATCTAAAAAATCGCATTAGAAAATTATCTAGTCGCTGACCGACCTGTGGCCCCTCCACAGTTACTAGATTTACCTTACTCAAGTGCATGTCTGAATTCTTGTCTATAATAAACAAACTAATGTGATTCCTAGTAACCGGGTATGGGTATTTTACACCAAATAATCCTGCACTATAGTGTACAATGCTCGTTTTAAATCAAGCGTAGAGTGCAATGACGAGTCTCAAAGATACCATAAGCTCTGCAGTTTCTCGGGCTCTGCTAAAAGCAACAAATACTGAACTAAAAGAAATGGGTGTAAACCCCTCTTCGAGAAAGGAGTTCGGTGACTACCAAGTAAATAGCCTCATGGGGCTTGCCAAGGAACTTGGTCAGAATCCTCGAGAACTTGCACTAAGTGTTGCAAAGATTATGAACTCTGAAGAGAGAACTGTTATCACGAGCGCTGAAGTTGCCGGACCAGGGTTTTTAAATTTAACTGTATCTAATGACTTACTTATTAATCGCGCCAAAGAACATATAAACGACCCAGTAACCTTGATCTCTCCCGCATCTCCCTCTTTACGCGTTGTAGTAGACTACTCCTCACCGAACTTAGCAAAAGAAATGCATGTCGGGCATCTCCGGGGGACTATTATTGGTGATTCAATTTCGAGGATCCTTGAGAGGAAAAATCATGAGGTGATTAGGCAAAATCATGTAGGGGACTGGGGGACTCAGTTCGGCATGTTGATCGCATACTTACGCGAGATAACTAACGGCGATCGTGCAGATTCGATAAACGACTTAAGTGATTTAGAAAACTTTTATCGAGAAGCAAAGCATCGTTTTGACCAAGACAAGGCTTTTGCTGATGAATCGCGTCGATGCGTTGTCAAATTACAGGCTGAAGATCCAGAATACATGGCTCTGTGGGCAAGGTTTATAGATAAGTCCCTTGATCACTGCCACGCCCTTTACAAAAGATTAGGCGTAGCTCTTAACCGCAGCCATCTTAAACCCGAGAGCGCATACAATAATGCCCTTGGAAAAACTATCGACGATTTAGAAACTGCTAAGCTTTTATCATTATCTAACGGGGCAAAATGTATTTTCTTACCTGAATTCATTGGAAAAAATAAAGAGCCTCTGCCTGTGATTGTGCAGAAGAGCGATGGCGGATTTTTATATGCGACGACGGACTTAGCTGCAATCGATTACAGAGCAAATACGTTGCGAGCTGATCAAGTTCTTTACGTCGTTGACGCGAGGCAAACTCTCCATTTCCAACAAGTATTTGCCGTCGCAGCAACCGCTAAAATTAAATGTGAAAGAGTCTCTCTTATTCATGTGCCCTACGGCACGATGATGGGCTCTGACGGTAAACCTTTCAAAACACGTTCAGGCGACTTAGTCAAACTCACTGAGTTAATCGATGAGGCTGAATCACGCGCGCTCGATCTTGTGACAGAAAAAAACCCAGAACTCGATGATACAGAGAGAGGTAACATTGCCAACGTAGTTGGTGTTGCAGCGGTCAAGTACGCCGATCTGTCAAAGAATCGCACAAGCGATTATGTTTTCAACTGGGAAACTATGTTGTCTTTTGATGGCAACACTGCTCCGTATTTACTGTATGCATATGCTCGGATTCAAAGCTTGATATTAAAATATGAAAAACAGTTTGATTGCAATGACAACGAAATCATCAGTATCAGCTTATACGAAGAGCGCAGTCTGTTAATTAAGATACAGCAACTTGATGAGATCCTCGACAACGTCTCGAGAGAACTTGCCCCGAACATACTTTGCAATTATCTATATGAATTAGCCGGCATATTTATGAGCTTTTACGAGGCATGCCCGATTTTAAACGCAGAAGCGGACCAACGACGAACTAGGCTAGCGATTGCAATGCTTACAGCTGAAACGTTGAAGCAAGGTCTTGAAATGCTCGGCATAAAGCCCCTCAACAAGATGTAAGCATAAGGACCTTCCGTCAATCCCGGCATTAGTTAATCTGCAAGAGTAACTTGTTTAATTTAGAGGTGAAGTCTGCCGGATCAGATAATTGCCCTCCTTCAGCTAGGCTTGCCTGACCAAAAAGCACCGCTGCTATATCACCGAATCTCTCCTCATCTTGTTCTTTGTCAAGTCTTGTGACCAGTGGGTGCTGTGGATTCAGTTCTAGTATTGGCTTGGTTTCCGGAACAGACTGGCCTGAGGCCTCCATAATTTTCCTCATCTGTAACCCCATATCATTATCATCCACCGCAAGGCAAGCTGCGGAATCAGTCAGCCGATGGCTGACTCGAACCTCTTTGACACTTGAGTCTAGGAGCTTACTAACGCGCTCCACTAAACTTGCATACTCCTCTTCAACACTTTTCTGCTTGCTCTTTTCCTTCTTACTATCAAGCTTGCCTAAATCAAGCTGACCTCGGGCGACATCTTGGAATTGCTTACCGTCAAACTCTGTTAAATGACCCATCAACCATTCGTCAATGCGATCGGTCATCAAAATGACTTCAATTCCTTTCTTCTTGAAAATTTCTAAATGCGGGCTACTTTTCGCCGCATTGAGAGACTCAGCGACGAGGTAGTAAATTTTATCTTGATCTTTCTTGCATCTACCGAGATAGTCTTCTAATCCTTGATCCTGCTTATCTTCTTTAGACTCAGTCGTATTGAACTGAAGGAGCTTCGCAATCTTCTCCTTATTCCCAAAGTCTTCGCCAGGCCCCTCTTTCAGAACTTGGCCAAACTCGCTCCAAAACTCTGTGTATTTCTCACGATCCTTTTTCCTAAACTTATCGAGCATGTCAAGGCTTCGCTTTGTGAGAGCAGATCGCATGCTATCTACGACAGGGTCTTTTTGTAGAATTTCACGTGAAACATTCAGCGAGATATCATTTGAGTCAACAATCCCTTTTACAAATCGCAAATAGAGAGGCAAAAATTGCTCGGCCTCATCCATGATAAAGACGCGTTGGACGTACAACTTTAGGCCTCTGGCCGCGTCACGGTTCCACAAATCAAATGGCGCGCGGGAAGGTAAAAAGAGAAGACTGGTGTACTCAAGTTTTCCCTCGACCTTGTTGTGACTCCAAGTCAAGGGCTCCTGAAAATCATGGCTTATATGTTTGTAGAACTCGTTATACTCACTTTTCTTGACTTTAGCCCGAGGTTTAGTCCACAGAGCCTTTGCGTCGTTAACGATTTCATAACCATTATCAGATGCGGCCGAAGCCTCATCCGACTCTAGCTCTGACTCTGCGGCCTCACTCTGAACTGGCGCCTCCACGGGCATGTACACTGGAATAGCAATATGATCTGCGTACTTCTTTATCACGCTTTTTATTCTGAAGCTGCTCGCGAATTCTTTCTCATCATCTTTTAAAAACAGAGTGATTTGAGTTCCCGGTTCCGCTTTTTCACCTACCTCTATACTGTAGTTGGCTTCCCCTTTGCTTTTCCAAATGGTGGCTTCTTTAGCAGGTCGACCCGCACGACGTGTTAAAACCTCAACCTTATCTGCAACAATAAACGCCGAGTAAAACCCAACACCAAATTGTCCGATTAATTGCGAATCTTTTTGCTCATCTCCAGTAAGTTTTTCAAAGAATTGCGCAGTACCCGATTTTGCAATGGTTCCAAGATTGTTGATTACCTCTGCACGTGACATCCCTATACCAGTATCTGATATGGTTATAGTTGACTTGTCAGTATCGAAGTCAATGTATACGCTTGGCTCTTCATTTCCCAATAATTTAGGATTGGAAAGCGCGGCAAATCTCAGCTTGTCAGCTGCATCCGAGGCATTTGAAATTAATTCTCTAAGGAAAATTTCTTTATTGCTGTAAAGAGAATGAATCATTAAATGCAGAAGCTGCTTAGCTTCGGTTTCAAACCCTCGGGTTTCTTTTTTCGTGTCTTGTGATTTAGCCATTAGCGTTACCTATTTCAACCAATATCAGTTTTTTTTGAAGCCTCATAGAGGCTGAATGAATTATCATAGAAGTGGGGTTGTAAAGATGTTTTTCAAGGGGATGCTTCGGGGAATTTAAGCAAATACTGCACGCAAATTAAATTAAAGACTAGAAGCTCGCATCAAGTGAAAAATCGAACGCATCTCGCAAATAATGCTCCCATTCCTCCGTTAGTCCAGAGGGGGGTAACCGCGATAGAAATCAATCGCATCAGCTTTGCGCTGCGCGATTGTAGTATAAAAGCTCCGTCTGCCTTCGATAAGCCTTGCAAAATCTCGAGCACTTTTAATTACTCGCTCATCTGTCGACTCGCCGGCCTCGTTTGCGGCTTCAAGCGCCGAATCAAAATTCTGAAGAGCTAACTCAGATCGAGCCAAGAATAATAGCGTATCATTTCTGTCACTTAGCTCACCTTTTTCAAGTGCATTATTGAATGCTTCACTTGCCAACTCATAATTGTTCATTACGTAGTGTATATAGCCAAGTGTGTCGTAACTGTTGCCAGTCTCATCAAGTTCAGCTGCTTTCTGCGCTGGTTCAACAGCTTCCTCAACTTCATTAGAAATCAACAACATTTGGGCAAACGTCGTTACGTTATCGACGTCAGACTCAATAATCTCACGCTCGATACCCTCCGCTATTATCTTTGCACCAGAATAAGGCGCTTCTAACCCAGCCATCGATTGTCCTAAATTAAGAAAACGAGTCTCATCATCCATAAGACCTTTAAGATAGTAAAGATTAAGTGACTGAACCCTGCGGGGTTCGTCCTCTAATGTTGCATATATTGCGCTAAGATTCTGCCAGTCGGTCGGGTTATCAAATTTAACGATCATTGTCTTTGTGAGATCCAAAGCGCTTTCGAAATCCTCAAGAGTAAAGTAAAGGCCATTTAGGTATGCGTAGTCGTCTCTTCCTAGCTCCTCTCCCTCGGTAAGCACAATATCCATATAACTCAACCAAAGCGGCAGGGCTTCAGGGTATTGCTCTAACTGATAGTAGGCATAAGACAAACCGCGAAAAACCAGATCATCCTCTTCGAGCGACAAATCACGCCACTCCTGGTAATAACGAATTGAGTCGTTCCAGTTCTCCTCAGCGGCGTATAACTGCCCTAACGATCGCAGTGTGCGCAGCCTTGTATCTTCTCTGAGAGTTTCTATGGTGAGTATTTCTTCGAAAATACCGAGAGCGCCTGCATAATCTTCAATGGTCAGATAATAATTTGTGAAAAAACTCAGAACTGTTGACTTCTCAAAGTCGTTCATTCTTTCATATCGACGCTCGTAAAGTTCATCAAGTGCCTCTTTTGCGCCCGCAAGGTCAGGCTCATCGTCCTCATCCTCAGGCGACATCATTTCTTGGATCTCACTAACCGCCCGCATTACCTGCGGCCCAAGCGTGCCCGAAGTGCGCGCCTCAGGGGGCTTGCGCTGTTCTTCGCCAGCAATGATCACTGAAGACAGCAGGACACTACCAAAAAAAACAAGGATATGGCGCTCTAAAATGTTTTTAACCAAAAAATACATGCGTTTAATCCTCTAACTGATACCTGAACAGATATTGAACTCCTGGGACGTCAACCCCAACACCATCAATGACTCGAGGCTGGAACTTGAACCTAGCCGCAGCTCTCTCGGAAGAGCGATCAAAAATTGATTGGGGTTCTGCATCGACTACTTCAATAGTTTCTTCGACCACATTACCTAAACCATCAACTGTAAAACTTACAAGACACCATCCTTGAATTCCTCTTTGAGCCGCACGGGTAGGATATTGGGGTGCAATTGCCACTAACGGCAAATAATCACCATCTGTTGCAGAGATGGATGCGTTGCTCAGCTCAAGCCCCGTATCAATTTCAATCCCGCCGCGATCAATGTTAATAGCCGGCCCTTCGGACAGATTAATTTGTCTTTCTGGGGCTTCTTCTGGAACTTCCGTATTGTCTTCAATTGGTTCCGGTTTATCTATCTCTTCAACAACCTCCATTGCAATATCGGGCATCGTTGCATCAACAATTTTCACAATGGAGAGGTTTTGCTCAAGGTCTCCGCCTGTCGCAATCAAAGCCTGCATAAAATAGAATAAAGAAAGGGTTATTCCGCACGCCATTGCCATCGATAGGGTCCATCTCATTACCATCATGTCTAACCCTCCGCCGAAATCGATACGTCGCCAATGTTTGCCTCTCGCGCGGCGGCGAGAATCAGCATAACTTGTTCATTATCAGCGTTTGCATCAGCTTGAATTATGACCGCTGAATTAGGCGCATCGACCAGCCTTAATTCAAATCGGGCTCTTATAAATCTTGGGTCAATTTGATCACCATCAATCCAGATATCACCATTTTGACCCACTGCAATTAAGATCAGATCACCTGAGGTAGCCTCTGCTGTTGATGCTTCAGGTCTCGTAACTTCAATGCCGGCTTCGGTCACGAAGACTGAGGTAACAATGAAAAATATAAGAAGAATAAATACAACATCGAGCATTGGGGTTAAATCAATTTCACCCGCCTCTTCCGCGTCTTTCTTCTTCATTAATCCTTGTTTCATCGTCTCTCTACCTTTCGTTCATTAGTTACTTAACGGCATCCGATCTTCTAACAAATCCATATCGCGATCTACCTTCGCGCGCAAATAATTTGAAGCAAAAATTCCAGATATCGCTCCAACCATTCCCGCCATGGTCGGTATTGTTGCCTTTGATACTCCGCCAGCCATCGATTTGGCATCTCCACCGCCACTGACGGCCATGACAAAAAATACTTCTATCATTCCCGTTACGGTACCAATAAGGCCTAAAAGTGGGCAAATTGTTACCAAAACCTCGATAATCGGAAGAGTGTTCCTAACATCCAAAGAAATTTTGGATATCATCATGGTCCTGATCTGATGAGCGCTCCAAGATTTTGTATCGGTTCTAGCACCCCACGCGGCTAATGTAGATTTGACGTTCGCTTTGTGGGCAGTGTTCAGGTACCAAATTCTCTCAAAAATTAAGGACCACTTAATAAGAAGAAGCCAGGCTATCAGCCATAGCACCGGGCCCCCTCTGAGCATGAAGTTGTTTACTGCATCGATAATATCAAGAAGTGCAAAATACATATAGAATCCTAAATGTTTTCCGTTAGCCAGCAGCTTGCTGTTCTGCTTTTTGAGCAATCATACCTGTAGCCTGCTCTTCAAGAATATGGATTATGTTATCCGCACGACTTTTCACTACTGTGTGCATAAAGATTGTTGGAATTGCGACAACAATACCAAGCACCGTAGTCATTAGAGCAGAAGATATTCCGCCAGCCATAATAGTCGGGTCTCCAGCACCAAAAACCGTAATCTGCTGAAAAACTTGAATCATCCCCGTCACCGTTCCCAGAAGCCCTCCGAGCGGCGCAATAGTAGCGATCATCTTAATGAGGGTAAGCAAGCTCTCTAGTTGCGGCGTTTCCTGCAAGATAGCCTCTCCGAGCTTAAGCTCGAGGGTTTCTGTATCCGCACTCGGGTTTTGATCGGCTACAAGTAAAACACGCCCCAGCGGATTATTGTCTAATGCAGATTTGCTCTTAAGCTGCCCACGCACTTTAATTGAGACAAATGTCAACATCAGCAAGCGATAAAAGCCAAGGAGGATACCAACTATTCCAACACCTATAATTATAAAACCAATCGTCCCAGAGTTGTTTTGAACTTGCTCCGGCACAGTGGGGAAGTTCTTCAAGTTCGCCATATAAGACCCACCAACTCCGCCAGTCGGGTCTATCGCAACACTTGTGAAACCCGACGTTGCCCCTTGCAAATCACCAGCTCCTGAGAGCAAGTCTGAGGCGGGCTGTCTTGGCAGAATCTGCAAATGGCCTATGTCGCCACTGTAACTAAGGTACTGACCATCAGCGATCGAATTAAAAGACCCTATACGCGTCACTGACAGCGCGGCCAAGTCACCGCTCGGTGTCGCGACCTCTCCGTTATAAGTCACAACCCGAGCCGACTCTGTCATTTCTTGCTGCATGAAAAACCAAAATCTCTCTATTTCAGAGATATTCAGCTGATCGATCGTGCTGCCAGCCTTCTCAATAAAGCCTTCAATCTCTTCCGAACGACCAGGGAATTGGGCACTAATCAGAGAGTTTTGAAAATTGCTTAAAAAGTCGCCAGCCACACCTTGAAGAGTTCCAAATAATTCGTTCAGATCACCACGCCGGTCCCTTAAAATTTCCCGCTTATCACTAATGATAATTTCGTTCGCCTCGAACTGATCGCTAAGCTGACCTTGGGTTCTCTCTTGTTCGAGTATTCTTTCTTTTGTAGTGTCTAATATTTCTTGCTGTCGAGTAGCATTCTGTTCGAACTCTCGCAGCCGCTCTACGTACTCTTCTGATTCTGCCACCCGATCATTTTCTACTAGATCCAGCAACCCTGACAAAGATGTTGCCTCTTGAGCAGTAAGCAAACTAAAAGAAAGACTTAAAGCAAAGCCGCCTGCGGCGACGCAATATAATTTAATTAGGTTTTTCACTGTACATTCTCCGGCGCAATAATTGGCATCTCAAGCATTTTGGCTGCGTCAAGTCCTGAAGCGACTTTAATGGCAGATTGTGCTGCTGTCCTATACTCCCCAGCAGGAAGCTCTACCCACTGTCGTGCATTGTTATCCCATGTTCCCGTGATTTGACGATCGGTTGTCTGATACATCAGAGCCACACGCCCGATCCGGACGATTTCTACATCACGAGTTACTCCGGCGATTTCAATGCTATCAGCATAGGTTTCCACGGTTCGCCCGTAACTATTCTCTACTTGATATATTTGAAGAACTTGGCGAAATTTTTCAGCAATCGATACGTCAGGATTTTCGATTGCCGCCTTCGCAAAGGCCAAGCGATTAGCTCGCTCGTCAACTAAAAAAGGAAAATCTAATGAAATAAATTGTTCCGCGCTTGAGAGCATTTTGTCCATCAAAAGAGGGATTTCTCGGGTCACCACCTCTACGTTTGCAATAGACTCGTCCAAAGCCTCAATATTTTCCTCTTGAATCGAAATAGATCGTCGAAAGCCAGCATTCAGAACTAGTAACGCCTCCAGATTGTCATTCTCCGCTTTAAATTCTTCGTAAGTTGAGCTTGCGGAGTTTGCTAATCTACTGATCTCCTCTTGAGTAGACGCGGATTCTGAATACTTTGCTCCAATAACATCCATTGCCTGATCTAGAATAGAACTATCAATAAGAATCTCAGCTGCATGTAAGCTAGGAGTCGTGATCACTAGTACACAGGCGAGACTTGAGAAAAGCAGGTTGGTAATTCGACGATTTTTCATGTGCCATCCTATATTGTTTTTATTTATATTAAACGTGTTGCCTTGCTTAGCTACTTATAGATACGAATTGTCCAACGTAGCACATCATAGATTGAATACGGCCGCTTAATTAAGCGGCCGATTGTGATCGTAATTTTTTACAAGCACATCAATCAGTTTGCCCCATAATTCTCAATGGAGAATCTGAGAGAAATCATTGGCTAAAACGCTGTCGGATTAAGCCATAAAAATTTCTAAAATCCAAGCTCCAAAACCCCAGACTTGGCGGTTTTTCGAGTAGAGAATATCACAACAGTATCAGATGTGAAGTGGTTTTTAATTTGAAAAAATTACCATTTTGTGATTTCTTTTAGACCCTCGCCAATCTCAGCCAAGCTACGCACTGTCTTGACCCCAGCATCTTGTAACGCTGAGAATTTTTCATCTGCAGTCCCTTTCCCTCCTGAGATGATCGCACCAGCATGCCCCATCCGCTTACCTGGTGGCGCCGTTACGCCAGCGATATAAGACACAACCGGCTTAGTTATGTGTTTTTTAATATAAGCTGCAGCATCTTCTTCGGCCGTCCCCCCAATCTCCCCGATCATCACAATAGCTTCAGTTTGAGAATCGGACTCAAACAATTCCAAAATATCAATGAAGCTGGAACCAGGAATTGGGTCCCCACCAATACCAACACATGAAGACTGACCAAAACCGTAATCAGTAGTCTGTTTCACAGCCTCATATGTCAATGTTCCCGAGCGTGAGACAATACCAACTTTTCCGGAAAGATGAATGTGGCCTGGCATAATCCCGATTTTACTTTGGCCCGGAGTTATGACTCCCGGGCAATTCGGTCCAATTAAACGAACACCAAGCTCATCACAACGCGCTTTTGCGACTAGCATATCCAATGTAGGAATGCCTTCAGTAATACAGACAATTAATTTTATGTTGGAGTTAGCCGCCTCTAAAATTGAATCTTTGCAAAATGGTGCTGGCACATATATGACAGAAGCATCAGCTTGAGTTTCTTCAAAAGCTTCGGCAACAGTATTAAAGACAGGCAGCCCAAGGTGTTTTTGTCCCCCTTTTCCTGGAGTCACCCCCCCGACTATTTTCGTACCGTATTCCATCGCTTGCTCAGAATGAAATGTACCTTGGGATCCAGTAAAGCCCTGGCAAATCACTTTTGTTTCACTGTTTATAAGAATACTCATTTAAGTTCACCTACTGCTGCCACAACTTTTTCAGCCGCATCAGAGAGACCCGACGCCGCGATTATATTCAAACCACTCTTATCCAAAACCGTTCGTCCAACATCGGCGTTGTTCCCTTCCAATCTGACAACAACAGGAACAGCAACACCAACCTCTTTCACGGCGCCGATAACACCCTCAGCAATTAAATCACATCGAACAATTCCGCCGAAAATATTAACAAGAACGGCCTCAACCTTGTCATCTGATAAAATAATCTTGAATGCTTCAGTGACCCTCTCTTTTGTCGCGCCACCACCGACATCCAGAAAATTAGCTGGACTTCCTCCATGCAGTTGTACGATGTCCATCGTGCCCATTGCTAATCCAGCACCGTTAACCATGCATCCTATATTTCCATCAAGGGCCACATAGTTAAGTTCCCATTCGGCAGCGGCCGCCTCACGAGCATCTTCCTGCGAAGGATCTCGCATCGCTCTCAAACCTGCCTGCCGATAAAGAGCATTCCCATCCGCGTTAATTTTCCCATCCAGGCAAATCAAGTTGCCAGCCTGAGAAATAACAAGTGGGTTAATTTCTAACAACGCTAAATCCAGATCTTGAAAAAGCTGCGCAAGATTAAGAAAAAGCTTTGTAAATTCTTTAATTTGCATTTGATTGAGACCCAACTTAAATGCCAACTCTCGACCTTGGTAAGCCGACGCTCCCGCGAGAGGATCTATCACTGCTTTTAAAATTTTCTCTGGCGTTTCATGAGCAACTTTTTCGATTTCAACACCTCCTTCAGTTGACGCCATGAAAACTATTCTGCGTGTCGAGCGATCGACCACCGCGCCAAGATAAAGTTCCTCTGCTATGTCGGTGCACTCCTCAACCAGAATTTTACTCACAGGCTGACCTTTCTCATCAGTTTGATAGGTCACTAGATTTTTACCAAGCCATTGGTTTGCGAAGTCTTCAGCCTCCTCTGGAGAATTTACGAGCTTTACGCCGCCAGCCTTGCCCCGACCACCTGCGTGTACCTGTGCTTTAACAACCCATCTTTCACCACCAAGAGTTTCAGCAGCGGTTTTTGCGTCCGTACCTGTATCAACTGCAATGCCTTTCGATACCGGTAGATCGTAGTCCGCGAACAGCTTTTTTGCCTGATATTCGTGTAAGTTCATTAAAAATCCCTTGTTTAAAAAGAATACAAATAGTTTATCTTTGGAGGATTACTGAAACGCCTGTCAGCGCCGCTTTCTGTTCCCAATATGAATTGCATGGCCGTTTGCTGCGAGTGCAGCCTCATGCACTGCTTCTGACAGCGCGGGGTGCGAGAACATAGTGAGCCCTATATCTTCAGCGCTCGCACTAAACTCCATGGCAATTACGATCTGCTGCAATAAATCGGCGGCGCTCGCGCCGATTATGTGGCACCCAAGAATTCTGTCAGTGCTCGAATCAGCGATAAGTTTTACCATTCCCTCGGCGTCATTTGCTGCCAGAGCTCGGCCACTGGCAGCAAATGGAAATACGCCAATGTTAAACTCAATCCCATCAGCACTTAACTCTTCTTCGTTCTTTCCTACCCACGCCACCTCAGGGTGTGTGTAGATTACAGACGGAACGAGATCATAATTAACCTGAGTCAATTTTCCAGCAATTCTTTCCGCCACCATAACACCCTCTTCCGACCCCTTATGGGCAAGCATCGGGCCACGCGTGACATCCCCGACCGCGTATATTGACGGTAGATTTGTTTCACAATGGGAGTTGACCTTTATACGACCTCGATCGTCGAGCTCAACCCCCAACTCCTCCTCCAAGACATCGTCCAAATAAGGCCTTCTTCCGACTGCGACAATTACTTTATCGAATGTTATTTCGTGTTCGCCCGCTGAATTTGAGAACTCAACGACCGCTGTTTTATTAGCTCCACTAGAAATTTTACTCCCAGTGACCCGTGACCCAAGTTGAATATCGAGGCCCTGATTTTTGAATATCTTAAGAGCTTCTTTTGCAATTTGCTTATCCGCCATGGGCAAAAATTCGTCAAGTGCTTCCAGAACAACCACCTGAGAACCTAACCTCGCCCATACACTTCCAAGCTCTAATCCAATTACGCCAGAGCCAATCACGCCGAGTCTTTTTGGAACCTCAGTGAACTCGAGAGCTCCCGTTGAATCAACTATAACCTCACCATCAACAGGTGTCGGAGGGATTGTTATGGGTACAGATCCCGATGCTATTACTATGTTCTTGGCCGAGACACTCGATACGGCCCCGTCATGGGAGGTTATTTGCACTACATTATCAGCTAGAACTCTACCAGTACCGGACAACCCATCGACTTTGTTAGCGCCGAACAAACTTTTAATACCCCCAGTAAGCTGACTAACAACTGCGTTTTTACGATCCATCATTTTTGAGACATCGATTTTGGGCTTGCCGATTTTTATTCCATGAATGTCAAGATTCTCTTGAGCCTCATGGAATTTATAAGACGAATCTAAAAGGGCTTTCGATGGTATACAACCAACATTTAAACAAGTGCCACCAAACTTACTTTTATTATCATCATCGACCCACTTTTCAACACAGGCAGTTGTTAAACCGAGTTGAGATGCTCGAATAGCGGCGACATACCCAGCAGGACCAGAACCAATTACGACAACATCATATTGTTTACCCATTATAAATACCTTGCATTAAAGTTCTAAAATCAATCTTATTGGGTCTTCGAGAAGCTCTTTTATCGCAACTAGGAACATAACGGCTTCCTTTCCGTCGATCATGCGGTGATCATACGACAAAGCTAAATACATCATTGGTAAAATTTTTATCTCCCCATCGACAGCCATCACCCTTTCCTGAATCTTGTGCATTCCTAAAATAGCAGTTTGCGGCGGATTTAGAATTGGCGTGGATAGGAGCGAACCAAATACACCCCCGTTCGAAATAGAAAAAGTTCCCCCAGCCATTTCGTCAATCGACAGTTTTCCATCACGGGCTTTTTCACCAAACTCACTAATTTGCTGTTCGATCGAAGCGAGTCCTAAATTAGCTGCGTCTCGTATAACCGGAACCACTAAACCACGTGGAGAGGACACAGCGATGCCTATGTCCTGATATCCATGATAAACAATATCCTGGTCATCTAGGGAGGCATTTACTGCAGGGAACCGCTTAAGGGCTTCAACGGCAGCTCTCACAAAAAACGACATAAAACCGAGACGCACCCCATCGTGCGCTTGCTCAAACTCAATCTTGTATCGGTTCCTTATTTCCATGACGGGAGCCATGTTTATCTCATTAAATGTTGTCAACATAGCCGTTGACTGAGTGGCATGTAGCAATCTCTCCGCAACACGCGAGCGAAGTCTACTCATTGGAACGCGTTCTTCAACTCTTCCGGAAGAAGAAACTTTTGCATGACTTCCAGAACTGTCTTTGCTGATCGCGCCTAAGACATCCTCCTTGGTGATCCTTCCACTCTTGCCAGTGCCAGTAACAACATCACCCGTTAAGTTATTTTCGGCCATTAATTTTTTTGCTGACGGACTGGCCACCGAATCAGAAGTCTCTGACTGAATAGGAGTAAGTTCTTCAGCATTTGTATCTTTAGAGGCGGCCGGTTCTATGCTTGAGATATCTTGTGCGGTAACTGCCCCAATCGCCTGATTACTGACAATCGTGTCTCCGGTGATTTTAAGTATCTCCGTGAGGATCCCATCGGTTGGCGACACGACTTCGATCACGACCTTATCTGTCTCAATATCAACCAAGAGTTCGTCTCGCGACACGGGGTCTCCAACGTTTTTGTACCAAGTTGCAATAGTGCCGTCTGGAACCGATTCGGGTAGGGTCGGAGCTTTAATTTCAATGGTCATATTGCTTCCTTTTTTGAAAACTGCGTCAATACTCTATTTCAAAACTTGCCTATAGTAAGTGCGTCATCGATAAATTCTTTTTGTTGCCTCAAATGGAGAGCCGCATAGCCAGCGGCGGCAGCGGCGGAGGCTTCCCGTCCAGCATAACCCAAGATAAGACCGTTATATGCATCATCAACGCCTCGAAAGAAATGATGCTGACTCGAATACCAAGCACCCTGGTTTCTCGGCTCTTCTTGACACCAAACCACTTCCTCAACGTTACTGTATCGCTTGAGCGTTTCACGATACTCGTCATGTGGAAAAGGGTATAACTGCTCAAGTCGAATAATTGCTATATCTTTAATTGCTCTTTCTCTTCGCGTCTGTAAAAGGTCATAGAAGACTTTGCCAGAGCAGACAATAACCTTTCTTACCTGCTGCGAATCTAACTCATCAATTTCATCAAGAACAACTTTGAAACTGCCTTCAGCGAGGTCTTCAAGCGTAGACGTTGTCTCTTTGTGCCTTAGAAGACTCTTGGGCGACATTACAATTAATGGCTTCCGCATGGGGCATAGCACTTGCTTTCTGAGCATGTGAAAAACTTGAGCAGAGGTAGTTGGCAAACATACCTGGATATTATGTTCCGCGCATAACTGAAGAAACCTTTCAAGGCGCGCAGACGAATGTTCGGGGCCCTGCCCCTCATACCCGTGCGGTAACAAAAGAGTCAAGCCACAAAGACGCTGCCACTTGTGTTCTCCACTGGTTATGAACTGATCTATAACCACCTGAGCCGAGTTTGCGAAATCTCCAAATTGAGCCTCCCACACCACTAAAGCATTTGGAACTGTAGTCGCATAACCGTACTCGAAAGCCAAAACCGCTGCCTCAGATAACAAAGAATCATAAATCCGAAAACGACTCTGATCTGCTTGTAACTCTTGCAAAGGAATATAAGCGTCACCTGTATTTTGATCGTGAAGTACCGCATGGCGATGAGAGAAAGTTCCTCGACCGACATCTTGACCTGTAATGCGGACAGAGTTACCGCTCGTCAAAATGGTTGCATACGCAAGGCTCTCAGCAAACCCCCAATCTATAGGTTGTTTACCGTCAGCCATAGCGGCTCTGTCAGTAATGACCTTATTTACTTGACGCTGAAGAGAAAAGTTTTTTGGAAACTCAGTCAATTTACGAGCTAGAGCTTTTAAGTTATCGATAGACATCGAGGTGTTATAGTGAGAACTCCACTTGTGCCCGATGTATGGGCTCCAATCGATAAAGAGCTCTACCGAGGACTCTTTAACCAAGCTTTTCACTACGTGCTCACCAGTGTCTAATGCATCACGATAAGTCTTGTTAAGCTCGTCCGATTCAAGCTTTGTCATTACTCCAATTTCCGCGAGCTTTTCCGCGTAAAGAGCTCTCGTCGACTTATGATTTTTGACTGCTCTGTACATAACTGGCTGAGTAGAGCTCGGCTCATCGGTCTCATTATGACCTCGTCGGCGATAACAGACTAAGTCTATGACAACATCTTTTTTGAAACTATTACGAAACTCTAAAGCCAGCTGCGTGACAAACAATACGGCTTCAGGATCGTCAGCATTGACGTGAAAAATAGGTGCTTGCACCATGCGCGCGACATCGGTGCAATATTCTGTCGATCTCGCATCATCCTGACGGCTGGTGGTGAATCCAACTTGGTTGTTTACTATTATATGGATGGTGCCGCCGGTCAAATAACCGCGTGTTTGCGACATTTGAAAGGTTTCCATTACAACGCCTTGTCCAGCAAAAGCAGCGTCACCATGTATGATGATTGGTAGTACTTGTTCTCCACCAACATTATCTCTTCGAACTTGACGAGCTCGCACCGACCCTGCGACGACAGGAGCAACAATCTCCAAATGTGAAGGGTTAAATGCAAGCGCCATATGAACTTCTCCACCAGAAGTCATAATGTTTGATGAAAATCCTTGATGATATTTTACGTCTCCAGAACTTTCGTAAACCGCTCGCCCTTCAAACTCGTCAAACAAATCTGCAGGATTCTTACCAAGAAGGTTCACAAGGACGTTTAACCTTCCCCTGTGAGCCATCCCCAAAACAATTTCTTTAGTTCCGAGACTGCCGGCTCGCTGTACTATTTCGTCCAGTGCGGGGATTAAGCTTTCGCCACCCTCGAGCCCAAACCGCTTCGTGCCGGGATACTTTGAGTCCAAATGCTTTTCAAGCCCTTCCGCAGCAGTAAGCCTTTCTAAAAGATGGACCTGAACGTCAGATGCAAAACCAAAATAACCCTTATTCGATTCAATCCGTGCCTGAATCCATTGCTTTTCTTCGAGGTTAACAATATGCATATATTCATAACCGATCGATCCACAATAAATTCGATCAAGAGTATCAACAATATCTTGAAGAGAAGCCATTTCGTCAGACGTAAATAAAGAAGCAGTTTGAAACTCGGAACCCAAATCTAGAGATGAGAAGTCATGGAATTCGAGCTCAAGATCGGGAACTCTTTCTCGATGCATGATACCAAGCGGATCCAGACTAGCTTTCTGATGACCTCTCACTCGATAGGAGCTTATCAGATGAGGTATGTTAACTTGCTTACCCGCATGGCCCGCGTCTGTAGCAACACCATTTTCATACGCCTGGACGCGTACTGGGTTTTTCCCGAGTGCAACAAAAAATTGTTTGACAGCGGCATGCGAAGCTTCGTCTCGAACGGAAGAACCCTCTTTGCTCAGAGAAGAAAAGAAGACTCTCCACTCTTCAGACAGCTGCTCGGGCGCTGCTAAAAACGTTTCATAGAGGGCTTCAACATATTCAGAGTTACCGCCAGAGAGATGTCCGGTGCGCCACAATGCTTCCATTGCTGTATTGTCCGTAAAATCCATTGCTTTAAACTCTCCAAATTATCCTTAAGGCGAGGCGGTACTATAACTGCTCTGTATTGAACTAACTTTACGCGCTATTTTCCAGCAACATCGACTTAATATGACCAATAGCCCGGGTAGGATTCAAACCCTTCGGACAAACCGAAACGCAATTCATTACCCCTCTGCATCGAAAAACACTGAACGGATCTTCTAAATTTGATAATCGCTCGGTCTCCGCGTTATCGCGGCTATCAGCTAAGAAGCGATAGGCTTGAAGCAGGCCTGCTGGCCCAATAAATTTATCAGGATTCCACCAAAAAGAGGGACAGCTAGTCGTGCAGCAAGCGCACAAGATACATTCGTATAACCCATCAAGTTTTGCTCTGTCTTCAGGAGACTGAAGCCTCTCAGTGGCGGGTAAAGCATCGTCGTTGATAAGAAAAGGCTTAACTTTTTCAAATTGTTTGTAAAAAGCAGACATATCAACGATGAGATCGCGAATAACAGGCAAACCAGGCAACGGCCTAAGAATCAGAGCCTTACCCGGCTTTACGACTTCAGACAAGGGAGTGATGCAGGCCAAGCCATTCGAGCCATTGATATTCATCCCATCCGAGCCGCAAACCCCCTCTCGGCAAGAGCGGCGATACGTTATTGACGGATCCTGCTCCTTTGCGAGAGCGAGTACATCAAGGACCATCAGATCTTTTCCCTCAGGAATGTCGACATGCAGATCGACCATGCGAGGCTTAATATCGGTTTCAGGATTGTATCTATATATACTCAATAACATGCCAGCCTTTCCTCTGTTTGCAGCCTTAATCACAACGACTTTGCGATGTCTCCGTCGCGCAAACCATGACGATTTTTCAATAAGTTCTCGCCATTGGTTCGAATGTATCCACTTGTTTCGGTGAGAAATTCACATCTCGCTTGCCGACGCTTTTGTCTTTCGGGTTAAAAATCGAATGACACAACCAATTCTCATCATCTCTTTCTCGAAAGTCGTCCCGCGCATGAGCGCCTCTACTTTCGTTTCTGGCTTCAGCAGATATCGCAGTCGACTCTGCGACCTCTAACAAATTTTGTAGCTCAAGAGCTTCAATACGCGCAGTGTTAAAGGTATCGGTTTTATCAATGAGATGAAGGCTCCCGATTCGTTCCCGAAGCTCCTCCAACTTTTTAATGCCTTCCTTCATAAAGTCGCCCTTACGAAAAACCCCAAAATAATTCTGCATAACGGATTGGAGCTCTGGGCGCAGAACAGAAACGCTCTCCCCGCTATTGCTCTCATTTAGCGCGATCAAGCGCGACATTGATGCTTCAATATCGCTTTCAGTAGCAATTCTCTGCTCAACACCTTGCTCAAGGACATCCTCAATATGCTTCCCCGCTGCACGACCAAAGACCACCAAATCGAGAAGGCTATTACCTCCAAGTCGATTTGCGCCATGTACAGAAACACATGCAGCCTCACCAACCGCATAAAGACCTTGCACAGACCGATATTCTCCATCATCAGACCGTGCTAACGCCTCGCCGTTGACGTTCGTTGGAATGCCTCCCATCATGTAATGGCAGGTCGGGACAACGGGAATAGGCTCCTTAATTGGATCAACATGAGCAAATGTTCTTGACAGTTCTAGAATTCCAGGAAGTTTTGCGTTGAGAACGTCCTCTCCGAGATGATTCAATTTCAACATCACATGATCACCCGCTTCGCCACACCCCCTTCCCTCAAGAATTTCAATGACCATCGAGCGGGCCACAACATCCCTTCCAGCCAAATCCTTTGCATTAGGAGCATATCGCTCCATAAACCTCTCGCCATCTTTATTTATTAAATACCCCCCCTCACCGCGACAACCCTCTGTCACCAAGGTTCCGGCACCATGTATTCCCGTAGGGTGAAACTGCCACATTTCCATGTCCTGCATTGGAAACCCTGCTCTAAGCGCCATACCGATCCCGTCCCCAGTATTGATAAGAGCATTCGTCGTTGACGCATAAATCCTTCCTGCCCCACCAGTGGCAAACACAGTGGCTTTACAATTAATAGCAACAACTTCTCCGGTTTCGATACAAATCGCAATCACCCCAACTACGACTTGGTCCTGGTTTTTTATCAAATCAGTTGCGTACCACTCGTTTAAAAACTCTGTATTGTTTTTCAAATTGCCTTGGTAAAGCGTATGCAAAAGCGCATGACCAGTCCTATCTGCAGCAGCGCAGGTCCGGGCAGCCTGACCGCCTTTACCGAAGTTTTTTGACTGACCGCCAAACGGGCGCTGGTAAATTCTTCCATTATCATTTCGAGAAAAGGGCAAGCCCATATGTTCAAGTTCAAAAACCGTCTGAGGTCCTTCACTACACATATATTCAATCGCATCCTGATCCCCAATATAATCAGAACCTTTGACCGTGTCGTACATATGCCATCGCCAATCGTCGTTCGGATCATCGCTGGCAATCGCACAAGTGATTCCTCCTTGGGCAGAAACCGTATGAGATCTCGTCGGGAAAACTTTCGAGATCACTGCGGTCTTGTGGCCAGATTGAGAAAGTTGCAGAGCTGCCCGGAGACCTGCTCCGCCGCCACCGACTATGACCGCGTCAAAAGATATATTTCGCATTTAAATACTCCAGACAATCTGAAAACCCCAGACTAGGTAGACAAAAATCATAAAAACACAAAGACAGAGAAAACCAAGTCTGAGGCCGGTCCCATGCTTACCAAAATGAGATCTGGTCAAATAATCAGTGGCTACGGTCCACATCCCAATCCACGAGTGCGCGCAGAGGGCAAGGAGAGCCAAACTAGTGGCAATTTTCATCGATAAACCATCGAACAATTGACTCCACTCCGCAAACTCCAAATCGGGCGAACTAAAAAATACCCAGCTGAGCACCAAAAAGTACAGTCCAAGCACCACTGCACTGACACGCTGGATGAGCCAGTCTGAAAGCCCGGACCTACTAAAATTAGTCGCGCTGCTCACCATAACCAGACCCCCACAAGCAAACAGCAAACCGCTGCAAGAACCAACGTAAGCTGAGATGCAAAGTGCGCAGATCGCAGATCCTCTCCAAGACCCCAGTCCATCACTAAATGCTTCACTCCGGCTAACAAATGATAAATCAACCCCGATATTATCAGCCAAACCAATATTTTAAGGCTAGGCGATTGAAAACCGGCACGCAAAGAGTCAAAGCTTGATTGGGATTCCAAAGACGCCTGAAGTAAAAAAAGCAAAACTCCAGTTCCGAAAAAAACGCCAACACCTGAAACCCGATGCAGAATTGAAGCGATTGCCACGAGTGGCCATTTGTACTGAAACAAGTTTAAATAAACGGGTCTGTCATCTTTCAAAAGATCTTTTCTCCTCGAAGCCAAACGAAGTTTGTCAGTCACCATTTTAGTGGCCCAGAAACTCGAGCCCGCAAAAACTGTTTGATATAATTATATTTTTACAGAGTATAAGCGTGCTGAGGGCCTAATTCAACTTAGTCACTTCCTATCATGGCAATATATTGTCAGAAGAAATTTCAGTATCGAACTGCAACAAATTTATACAGTTTCAGCTCACGATTTTGAATTCAGTAGGTCAGGCGTTATACTGATAGCGCCTCAGAGTGTTGGGTCAAGAATTGAGCCCTTATATCTTCCCGCTCTAACTTCTGCGAAGAACCACGGTAAGGCTAACGCCTCAATGTAGAAACCAGTTTATCCGAAATAATACATGAATAACATACCTTAAAGTATTGAATAAAATAATATTTATCACGAAAATCTAGGGATTGCACATGACAAAGAAGACGGCCGAGTTACATCTCTCAGACACTACTACTCCTTTGGACTTGCCTGTTATCAGTGGCACGGTTGGTCCAGATGTCGTAGACGTGCGCAGCCTAGTAAGTAAAGGAATTTTCACCTTTGATCCTGGTTTCGTTTCGACGGCCTCATGCGAGTCAGAAATTACATACATCGACGGGGATAATGGCATTCTCTTGCACCGAGGGTACCCCATCGAGCAGCTTGCTGAGAAGGCATCTTTCCTCGACACCTGCTTTTTACTTCTAAACGGCGAGCTCCCAACCCCTCAAGAAAAAGCAGATTTTGAAAACACAATTCGCTACCACACCATGGTCGATCAACAAATACATGAATTCTTTAAGGGATTTCCTAGAAACGCCCACCCTATGGCTATGTTATGCGGCGCAGTCGGAGGGTTGTCCGCGTTCTATCACGAAAACTTGGATATAGAAGATGCTGACCACAGAAAGCAGGCCGCTCATCGAATAATAGCAAAAATGCCAACTCTGGCGGCTATGGTTTATAAGCATGGGGTTGGCCAGCCATTCATGTACCCTCAAAATGACATGGGGTTTTCCGCAAACTTTCTTCATATGATGTTTGGCACTCCATGCGAACCACCCAAGGTAAGCAAAACGCTCTCAAAAGCAATGGATGTTATTTTTACCCTGCATGCCGATCATGAGCAAAATGCGTCGACCTCGACCGTAAGACTTGCGGGGTCGAGCGGTGCAAATCCCTACGCCTGCATCGCTTCGGGGATTGCAGCATTGTGGGGACCTTCCCACGGGGGAGCAAATGAAGCCGTCCTAGAAATGCTATATGAAATAAATGACGAAAAAAACATATCAAACTTTATTTTAAAGGCTAAAGACAAAGACGACCCTTTTCGGCTAATGGGTTTTGGTCATCGGGTCTATAAAAACTTTGACCCAAGGGCAACAGTTATGAGAAAAATTTGTGACGATGTTCTCGAAGAACTTGGCGTAAAGGATGATCCCTTATTCCGAATCGCACGAAAACTTGAACAAATTGCGCTCGAAGATGAGTATTTTATAGAAAGGAAGCTTTACCCAAATGTCGACTTCTACTCTGGTATAATTTTGAAGGCGATTGGCATCCCTACAAACTTATTTACGGTAATCTTTGCTACCGGGAGAACGCCGGGATGGATATCCCACTGGGATGAAATGCTAAGCAGTCCATACAAAATCGGAAGGCCAAGGCAGCTATACAAAGGGCATGCCCGAAGAGACATGCCATAAAGTTGCGAACATCTGTTTTAGCAGGTGACATACCAGCTTGAAAGTAATATTTGGTGGAGCCTAGCGGGATCGAACCGCTGACCTCAACACTGCCAGTGTTGCGCTCTCCCAGCTGAGCTAAGGCCCCATCATGCTTTTCTTTTATCGCGAGCAAGCCGTTAAAGCTCTCAAACAATCGACAGCCGGCATTTTATGAGGGGCCCTTCCTGCTGTCAATCAAGAATTTCTGAGCAAAATTTCATCCGCACAATCCTTTATGCTTCTTTGCCAGTGCTTTCTCACTTTTTTTCGATAATCCACCTAAAATCATAATACTATTCCTGACTCGAGCCCTGCATAGATCCAGACCCAGAATCGTTATTGCCTCAATAACTGAGGTAGACGCAGGCTTCCCTGTTATCGATACAAAGAGAGGAA
>Ga0315331_10000521_pt1 | contig 26853 bp, 21 predicted proteins | sample M160m34915metaG_FD_203456 | JGI IMG/M metagenome (GOLD analysis project Ga0315331, IMG submission 203456) | Ammonia-oxidizing marine archaeal communities from Monterey Bay, California, United States - M1 60m 34915 | ecosystem: Environmental > Aquatic > Marine > Intertidal zone | place: USA...
CACACCAGGCTGATCGGGAATTCCGATCAGACTCACTCGTGCTTCGCTGCGAACAAACGCCAGTCCGGTCACCATCGGAGCCGGATTCGCGGGTTCCGATGAAATCAGCGTGCCCGGACCATCAGCAAACGACGGCTTGACCCTCAGATTTACCCGATACTTCTTTGCGAATTCGATGGATCGAGAATGCATGACACCGGCCCCCAGACTCGCGAGTTCCAGCATTTCGTCGTAGGAGACACGTTCTACTTTCGTGGCACAGGCTACAACTCGAGGGTCGGTCGTAAAAACACCTTCAACGTCTGTATAGATTTCGCACAACTCTGCATCCAGGGCGGCCGCCAGGGCAGCGGCAGTCGTGTCACTACCGCCTCTGCCCAGCGTGGTAATGTTGAAATCTTCGTCGACTCCCTGAAACCCTGCTGCGATCACAATTTGCCCGGCATCCAGTGCGTCCTTCATTCGCTGTGTGGAAATGCTGATGATGCGAGCCTTGGTATGGCTCCCGTCCGTCCGCACACCAATTTGAGCGCCAGTCAGACTGATGGCTTCCTCGCCTAGCTCGTGAACAGCCATTGCCATCAGGGCGACCGACTCCTGTTCGCCGGTCGACAGCAGCATGTCCATCTCCCGTGGACGCGGCTGATCCGTTATTTCCGACGCGAGGCCGACCAACTCGTCGGTCTTCTTACCCCGCGCACTCACGACCATAACGACCTGCTGTCCGGCCCGTTTTGCCTGGACAGCTGTTCGGGCGGCCCTGCGAATTCTCTCCGCGTCAGCGACGCTGGTCCCACCAAATTTCTGAACGACAATTGACACGAATCACCTGAGAACAAATCAAACCCGAGAAGCCTATCACCTCATACAGCCATTCTGCACGAACGGACGAAGAATATGGCAACCTTGTCGTGCGCGCAACCGCTTTCAGGGGATCGGGAATCAGATTCCGAAAGAAAGAGCATTTTCGGCGACCGTCAGTGGACCAGCACAAACTCGCTGCTGTTCAAATAGGCCCACATCATGTCACCGACCGCCGTGGGCATGGCTCCGTCAGCCCGCGGCCCCTGCGTCAGCTGTCGATACCGACGTCGAAACGCCCGCTGTTCACCGACAGTTGGCTCACGAGTCAACATAGCCATCGCCACACGGTCCAGAGCCTTCGGCGGTGAGGTCACGTCTGAATCGCGGGATTCGGCGATCACGCGACTGGTGTGACGAATGGCGTCATCGACTTCCCTGCCGTTCATCATCACCATCGCCTGCGCAATTGTACCGTCAAAATCGACAGCCTCATCGTTTTCGTCCGTGTCGTAGGAACGGGCGAACTGGCGAACCCATTGCCGCCGATGATTAGAGCTGACTTCCGCGGCTGTGACCGGCCGCTGTCCCGCAGAACGCACGGCAACCCGTATCGATTCGTACACCTGTTCGGGGGTCATGCGACGTACGTACACACGACTGAACAATGGTATCTCTCCATGTTCGGGGCGATCAACCGTGCCCTCAACGTATACCTCGCTGCTCAACTGCCATGCATGGGAGGATGCAATCCACTTCATCAAACGTTGAAGATCATAGCCGGACGCCACAAACACTCTGGTAAGGTACGTCAGAAGTTCCGGGTGACTGACCACAGAATGCGGGCCCATGTCGTCGATCGGGGTGGTAAATCCGTAGCCAAAAAAATGAGCCCACATACGATTAACCATCGCTTTCGCGACTTTCGTTTCGGAATCAGTAGTCAGCAGCCTTGCCAATTCTTCGCGGCGCCGGACCGTACTGTCTTCCGGTACAATATGTCCATCATAAGTCGGCAGTACAGCATTCTGCTGGCCGGAGAGATTCTCAAAGAATGTCATTCGTTCCGTTCGACGTCGATCGACGAGCTTCCATGCTGCATCTCGCAGCGAGGCACGGACTAAGGGATTCTTCATCGCCACCGGAACAGTAACGCGGTCAGTGTCCTTGAAGAAAGCATTCAACGCCCAGTACTCGGACTGCCCTGAATCCTTGCTGAACGGATGATCATGACATTGAACACAGCTCAACTGCTCGCCGAGAAACAGTCGGGCAGTGACCGCAGTGGCCGGCGTGGCCTCGTTGTTCAGATGGGCCAGCAGGAAATTGGTGGCACCATTTGTGTCGTTGCGCCCGGATGCTGAAATCAGCTCACCGACCGTATCAATCCACGGGGCATTCTGCTGGAACTCGTCGAACAGAAATTCAAACAGCGCGTCCCGATTGACGCCGCGCCGTTCCGTACGACCAACGAGCATGTTAGCCCAAATTACTGCCAGTTGTGACGACCGTTCAGTTGACTGAACAAGTTCATCGATAAACTGTGTCTTTTTCCGCGGGCTGCGACTGCCGAGGAAAGTGGTTGATTCTTCCACGGTAGGAATGCGCCCGACGATATTCAGACAGGCCCGACGAATCCATTCCGTGTCAGACGCCGTTGGTGATGGTTGTAAGTTGTGCTGGCGCCAGGTATCAGAAACCATTCGATCAATTTCAGCCACAACGACGGCATCAGAAAAATCGAACGACGAAGCCGAAACTGCCGTGTTCGTCGCAACATCGTCAGGCGGGACGTTGCGGACACGGTGTTTTGACTTCAGGCTGTCCAGCACCAGAGGTTTAAGTTCCGGATGAGTTTCCGGCGGTTGGGATCGCAGTTCGGCGACCACAATGTTTCGGGCAGCATTGCCTGATGCCGGCGAAACATCGGTTGTGTCCTCAACGACGGCGTCGGAAACTGATGAATCACGAGAAAGAATCAGGCACGCACATACCAGAGACAGAACGGCGGCTGCGACAATAACCGTTCTGCGGCTCCTCGCTTTGAATGGTCGCCTTTCAACTGTGAGTTCCATTGCCACAGCAGGGGCAGATACAGTCGCGTCCCGCGGGGCGGCTGCTCCCCACATCAGATGTCCGTGAATGGCGATCAGTTCCACGTACAGGGACACGAACTCCTCGTTGTCCCTGAGTAATTCGTTGAGCTGCAAAATTGCAGATTCATCAAGCGTGCCTTCCAACTGAAGATTCGTGAGCCTGATCACTTCATCCCGAGGACCGCTCATGTCAGTCTCCCTTCTTCAGCCAGCTGCATGCGCACACATTCCATCAGCACTCGACGAATCCGTCCCAGAGACTGATACACAGAATTCGCCGGGCGGCCCAGAGTCTTCGCAACCTTATCGCCGTTGGCGCCCGGGGCGTATCGCAACTCAATCAGTTCACGGTCTTTCACACGCAGCTGCGTCAGACATTTCGCCAGAGCCGCCTGTCGAACATCCAGATGCTCATTCACCAACTCTGATTGTTCCGCAACCTGCTCCAGAACGTTTCCGTCGAGAAGCGTCATTTTACGATTTCGATTGCGGCGATGGCGAAAAACTTCCAGCCGAGCGATTGCTCGCCCCCATGCCAGAAAGTTGGACCCCAATTCAAACTGGCGCCACTTTGCCCAGATAACCAGATTGGTTTCCTGCAGGATTTCGTCGGCGTCGGATGAATTGCCAACCAGCGGTAGAATGTAGAGATACAGCCGCCGCTGTGACTGCGTGAACTCACGGATAAACAGTTCTCCCGGCACCCCACTACTGGAGGTTTCCGATGAGACTCGGGCGCGATCGATATTATCCGCAGGATCAAACATTGGGCGCACAAATCGTTGCAACACAATAAAAAGAAACGGGCCTCAATCGCTTACTGATCGAGACCCGTGAACTTCAAATTCCCAGTTAAACGCCTAACCCAGCAGCTCTTTGATGGGCGTGCCACCGTTCGCCAGTTTCATTGGACGGCCCCGTTTCGATGTATGGACAGTGTTCAATGGAATCTGCATAGCGTGCGCTACCGTGGCCCAGATGTCGCCTGGGAGGTACGCTTTGCTGTTGTCGGCAACTCGCACGCCGTCAGCATCCGTTGCTCCCACTGCCTGTCCATTTGTCAATCCACCGCCACCAATCATGTTAGACCAGCTGGCTGCCCAGTGATCGCGACCGGTGTTCTGGTTAATTCGAGGAGTACGTCCAAACTCACCCATCCAGACAATGACGGTGTCATCCAGCATGCCTCGCTGTTTAAGGTCAGTGACAAGTCCGGAAATGCCGCGGTCAAGCACTGGCAACCGCTGCTGACTGAGCGTGTTGAAAACATCCTGATGGAGGTCCCATCCGCCGAGATTCACTTCCACAAACGGCACACCAGTCTGCACAAGCCGTCTGGCCATCAGTAGGCTCTGACCAAATCCGTTACCACCCCGCATCCCCATGGCGGCACCGCCACCGGGCGCCGGATTGTACATAGCCTTCGTTTCTTCGGTCTCTGCTTCGAGTCCGAATGAGGGATCGGCTTTATCGACGTCGAAGGCTGCCATCTGACGTGAGGTCATCAGATTAACCGCATTCTTGTAAACATCCTTGTGGGCTTCCGGCAGCTCACCTCTTTTCGATTTGATAAAGTTGGATTCAACCGCCGCCAGCATCTCAAGGCGACCGGGCAGTCGTTTTTTTGCATCATCTGTGGGTGCATTATTAATTCGGCCATCGCTGCCAACTACAAAGGGAGCGTGCGACATTCCCAGAAATCCAGCCTGCCCGGATCCGCCACCGACAGAAACGAACGAAGGGATCTCCAGGGCCGTGCGTGACCGGCCAATTTCATAGCTGACAACGGAACCGAACGTCGGATGTGTCACGGTGGGGTTCGGGACATAACCGGTGTGCATGAAATACCGGCCGCGACCGTGGTCCGCTTCACGAGTGCTCATGGACCGAACGATAGACAGATCCTTGAAGACCTTTGCGGTCCCCGGCATGTGTTCACTGATCTGCACGCCAGGCGCTGCCGTATCAATAGGTCGGAATTCACCACCATTTTTGGAACCGGGCTTCAGATCCCAGATGTCAATCGTGGGTGGCCCACCACTCATCCATAACAGGATACAGGCCTTGTTGTTGGCTTTGACAGTTGCGGCATTCGCCTGCAGGTGTGAAAGAAAGTTCACGGCCGGCAGTGTAGCTGCCGCTGTCGCCATGTGCTGCATAAAGTGACGACGACCCATTCCATAGTTATTCCAAATTGGCATTGTTCAGCTCTCCAGTGTGGTAGGTAAAACCTGCGTTAACGAATGTTGGTGAATATGAGCAGACCGTTGCTCGGACAGTGTTGGACGTTTGGCAAACTAGTGGGGATTCAGGAAACAACGGAATTGATTACGGAAAGCCCGCGGTCATCATCCAGACGTTAATGAACACAAATGAACTCATTTGAATTCAACAGAGCCCAGAACAAATCCTGGTAGGCATAGAGTTTTCCGTTTCGCCCATAGGCACTGAACAGCTTCTGAGCCTTGCCGATTTCGCTGCGGGACGGGCGCCGGCTTAACGCCGCCAGATAAAGTTCCTGCAGCTTCTCGGCGTCTTTCCCCGGTTTAGTGACCGTTTCAAACAGAAAACTGCCGCGTTCGGCATTGACTGCTTTATTAATCAGCTCGCTGTTCATCATCATCAGAGCCTGCGGGATTGTGCCGTTAAACGTGGTTGCCTCATCATTCTCATCAGTGTCGAAAGCCGCCACAAACTGCTGCATCCAGCGTCGTCTCTGAGATTCCTGAGCTTCCCATCCACCTTTGCCGGACTTGTGTGCATTCGTCGCGGAAATCAGAGAATCGTACAGTTGTTCGGCCTGCATGGACTTGATGTACATGTGGCTGAACAGCGGCATCTCACCCGCGCTCGGGTTATCGATCTCATTGTCATCCCCAAACCGACTGGTCAGCGAATAAGGGACACTGTTGGCGACCCAGCTGATTAGCTGTTTAACATCGTACTCACTGCTGACGAAGTCAGCAGCCAGTCGTTCCAGCACATCCGGGTGGGACGCAGGATTATGAGGCCCCATGTCGTCAACGGGACGAGTGAACCCATAGCCAAAGAACTGTCCCCAGACACGGTTGACGAATGCCTTGGCGATCAACGGAGTTTCTCCGTTATCTGCCGCGACCAGCAGTTTTCCGAATTCCTTACGACGATCGAACGCATTCGGGTCGACCTTCGTGCCCTGGTAAATCGGAAACGCAACCTGCATGAGACCGCTTCGTTTTTCAAAGAAGACCGGCCCACTGAAATCCCGGGTGACCACCTCCGAAAAATCATCAACACGTCGACCCGTTTCCGGATCGACTTTTCGATGCTCGATCTTCCTGACCTGACGGAAGAAACTGTTAAACTCCCAGAACTGACTTTGCTGCCAGTTGTTAAACGGATGATTGTGACACTGAGTGCACTGTACCTGCATTCCCAGAAACATTTTCGTGGTCATCGCAGTCAGTTGAACCGCCTCGTCGGCCATCTGCATCTGAGCTAATGTGTAATTAACCGCCCCGTTTTCCTCGAAATGCCCTTCACCCGTCACGATGTCAACGACAACTTCATCCCATGGTCGGTTCTTGGCGAAGGCTTCACGAAAGAACTTTTCCATGCCTTTCCGACTGACACGGCGAGGTGTTCGTCGCCCGATGCAGTTGTTCGCCCAGATCGTCGTGAAGTTGCGTACATAGTCCTGACTGTCCAGCAATTCACCAATCAGAGCTGTTTTCTTGCGAGGACTCTCGTCGGACAGATATTGCTTCACTTCTTCCAGCGTCGGAATTCTCCCCGCAATGTCGAGATACACTCGTCGGACCCATTCGTCGTCACCGGCGACCGCCGATGGCCTGATTTCGTTGTCCTCGTACCCCTGTTGAATATTTGCATCAATGAATTCAACCGTGGACAACTCTGCTGCGTCTTCGCCCATTCCCGTATTGCTCATCGAGACACCAGCGAAGAAAACGCTGACGCCCACCGATGCACCGGTAATTCGCTTAATCCATTGAGGCAAACGGTTCATATGTTGTGGCTCCAAAGCAATCTTACTTGCAGAAAATAGGGTGTCTCAGAATGGTACACCATGAATTCATCATTGTGTTCGTTGTATTCTCTGAGTTAATCTAGCAAAACAAAGAAAATGTCTCAGCAGCCGAAACGCTTGTCTGATACGTCCCTTTGGAACGATCGCGTATAACGTCACTGCTGACTTGACGCCGAAATGCCTGCAGGCAATGTCCAATACTACTGTTCAGGTGTACATATATGAGGATTACGTTCCTGGGAGCGGCTGGTGAAGTCACCGGCAGCCAGCACTTGATTGAAACTGACTCCCGCCGAATTCTTCTGGACTGTGGCCTATTTCAGGGGGCAGATGAGGAAACCCGACCAAAAAACGGCAAATTCCACTGCGTTCCCCGCAAAATCGACGCGGTAATCCTGTCTCATGCTCATATTGACCACTCGGGAAATCTTCCTGGCTTGGTAAAGGCAGGCTTCGACAAACCCATTTTCTGCACTCGAGCCACCGCGGACATTGCAGCGATGATGCTGCGTGATAGCGCCAGGATACAGCGGGAAGACGCGAAATATCTCCGCAAAAAGGCACGACCTGAAGATGCGCCCGTGGAACCGTTGTACTCGGAAGACAATGCAAGAGAAGTCGCCCAATTATTCGAGTATGTGCCGTTCGGTCAGTGGGAGACGCTTGGTGACGACGTTCGCCTGCGTTTTCATCATGCCGGACACATCCTGGGCTCTGCGATTTGCGAACTTGAGCTGATGGACCAGGGCGAATGGAAACGTTTGGTTTTTACTGGTGATTTGGGTCGCAGAGGAAAACCTCTGCTGCATGATCCGGCTACGGTCGAACGCTGCGATGTCGTTATTACGGAATCGACCTATGGGAACCGAGTGCACCCCAATGCTGGAGATGTCAAAGCGGCCCTGCAGCGAATCATTTGCCAGGCTTCACGCAGCGGCGGCAAGGTAATCATTCCGGCTTTCAGTCTGGGGCGTACCCAACTGCTGGTTTACCTGCTGAACGAATTGCGCAACGAAAATGCCATGTGCCGAGTTCCCGTGTATATCGACAGTCCTCTGGCGACTCGTCTGACAGACATTTACCGAGATCATCAGGAAGGCTTGGACGCCGACGTGCAGGAAACGCTGCGATTCGACGACGATATTTTCAATTTTGACGGTTTGTATTACGTTCGCTCACGAGACGAGAGCATCGCCCTGAACCGTCAAAAAGGCTCTCTTGTGGTTATTTCGGCCAGCGGCATGTGCGAAAACGGCCGAGTTGTTCATCACCTCAAACACGCGGTATCGGGCCCCGAAAATACCGTCATGATTATCGGTTATCAGGCAAAGGGCACACTTGGACGCCAACTGATTCAGCGGAACGAATACGTTTACATTCGCGGGCGTCGATATCGCCTTGAAGCCAATGTGGAAACCGTCAATGGACTTTCGGCCCATGCGGACGCGGAAGATTTTCGATGGTGGTTTGATACATTGCAGCGCAACGGCGGTTGTGGACGTGCCTTCATTGTGCATGGTGAAACTGCCGCGGCCCAAGCTCTGGCCGTGCTGATTGACGACACGTGCGACACGCCCCCAGTGATTCCACGATACGGCGAATCGTTTGAGGTTTGATGCGTTCGGAGGGGCGGAATGCCCTATCTCAGCTTCAGCGCCAGACGTTCCTGAAACTCCAGAGCAAATGCCTCGTCATCTGACAAACAACGGTTATTCATCGCCAGAATCTTCCGGATTCTGCCAACCGTCTGTTTGGCGGGACTTGTCAGACGCATGACCAGTTCGTCAGGCGGGAACTCTTCCAATTCGCGAATTGTGTGAATGCCCAGAAAAGCGAACGCTTCCTGAGCATCTAGGTCATTCTGAAAGACAACAGCTAAAGGCGCATCGGTAGGAATCCGTGACCGTCCCATTTTCTTGCCAGCTTTTTTAGTGCGTATGCCTGTGGTCATCGTCGCACGTCGAACACCCTTCTTTTTTGCGGGTTTCGCCGCACCTTTGGGTGGCTTTTTCGGCACTTTTTTTGCTGCCGGCTTCTTTGTACCGGACTTCTTGGCCCCTGGCTTTCTGGCAACAGCTTTCTTTGCAGCCACTTTTTTCTTCGTGGCTTTCTTCTTAACTGCGGCCACCTTCCTGGTCTTTGCAGCTGCTTTTTTCTTAGCCATCGACATCACCGATCTGTCTTGCATGATATTTTCAAACTCGGAGCAACACTCTTGCCAAAACGAGCTTAAAAAGGCTTTCTGCGTCGACAGAGTCTCGGCAGCAGCGATAGCCTAGCCAAAATCCAGGGTGTTCGCCATGAAGTTAGCTATGCATGTTGCAGGTCAGCCCGATTCGCGGGGGTGTTTTCGACCGATCTGGAAATTCAATGTCTGATGAGTCCAATTTTACGGCACAGGCCGATTCTAAATTCCCTTGGCGAGCTCAGAATTGGCAGTACCACAGCCAATTGCTGCTGAATTCTTATGAGAAATGGGTCGGTCGGCCCTTGATCCCACGTGTGGCACTGGAAACCGATGCTCAACAGTTGTTTCTGAGCCCTGTCGTGGTCGTGGGCCACGGCACCGAAGACGACCCGCTGTTGAACTTCGGCAATCAGGCAGCATTGATCCTTTGGGAGATGTCGCTTAACGAGTTACTCGCTACGCCGTCCCGCAGGACCGCCGAAACGGTCCACCGTAGCGAAAGAGCTGAATTGCTGCGACGAACTAAGAAGTACGGCTTCATTGACGACTATTCGGGAATTCGAATTTCGTCATCCGGCCACCGTTTCCTGATCCACAACGCCACGGTGTGGAACGTGGTGGATTCGCAAGACACGTACCTCGGTCAGGCAGCAGCTTTTCAGAGGTGGGATTCTTTGGCTCAGCTGCCAGCAGGCTGAGCATCCAGCTGAACATCGCCCAATATCGTTTCACCGCCGATGTTAGAGGTAAACTTCTGCTTGTGATATTCGACCTGCTGCCCCGGCGTGTGATGCCTCACTGCTTCGTCGTTCAGAAAGAATGTGCCCGCTTCCTGAAGTTTGAAGAACATTCTAAACCACAGCATCTGCTCAACATTAGGTTGCGGAGAAAGGAGCTGAATATTGATACCGTTTTCGTACCATTCGTAAAGCATCCCAAAGAAACCGCTGGGAATGTACTTCACTGATTGCAGATTCACAGCGATTGAACCATATTCTTCGCGTTCTATCAGGTCAGTGAGTACCTCTCTCAGAAGGGCCAGATCCGCACCATCCCAGATCTCAATGTTGTCGAGACCAACGATTGCCAGTTGACCATCGGCGATAAGATTTAGCCGTTGTTGTTTCTTTCGGTTCATCATTCCATCCGATTAAGGTGCTCGTTGCGTCAATGCTTCGAGGGGATGTTTCGACTTTGCAAAGAGTGCACCGAAACACGACGGATTCTGATGCACTTTCCCAACAGTCTAAGTAACCCTTTACTCCACATTGAGTTAAGTCAAACCTTCTGTTCGTCCCCCAAATCGCAGCGTGCAACAAATGTTGCTGATTTGGTGCACTTTGGAACAAAACGTTGCACGACGTAAACGTGACTTTCACAACTAGCTGTACATTACAGTAGCTCACCCACAGCCAAAGTGAAGGTGACGTTTCAAAGGATATGCAAATGACGACGCCGTGCCACGTACGACCGATCTCGAAACCGATGTTACAGTTCAGGAATTTCAGACAATAAATCATTGCCCAGGCGCGAGGACGGTCGGGGTCCGTGAATTCCTGCCGGATCACAGCCTGAATGCAAACCGAATACGATTCAAACCCACTCAGAAGCGGGAGGTAAAGGGACGGAGCATCAGCAGTCAAATCTCGGATTTGGAACCTGAGTTCAGTCAAATGAGTCCGCATCCTGATCCGGTTAACCGACCTCCACAGCTCGTAGTTTCGGAATTGGCAGCTTCAACTGACATGTCGCGTGCTTCAAATCGTACGTAACAGTGCTTCGGTACCGTCTTCAATCGCTGTTACCGCGTTCTTGATCGTCCCCATTAACCGCGACCAGTTTTTGAGTGGTAAACTCAGGTGTCGGTCGCAGTAGCCGGAAGCAACTGCCACGTAGACGATTCGAGACAGAAGAGATTCTCCAGAAGCTCCGCGAACCGGAAGTCCTGCTTTCGCTGGCCAAGCACGTGGCGTCAGCGTGTGGGCAGATCTGGATGACACGGATAACACCTGTTACCGCTGGCGGAAAGAATCCGGACAGATCCCGCGAAGCGTCTGAAGGAGCCGGAAAACGAACACTCTCGATTGAAGAAGCTTTTGGCCGAGGCAGAGCTGGACAGGGCGATTCTGCAGGAAGCCACGTTATTGGCAATAAAGCTTCCACCGAATCTGAGTTGGAATCTGGCACCATCTGGGGGCGGGCAGGTCAACTGCTGTCTCAATATCGTCCGTTGAATATTCAAGCTCCCGGTTCCCGCCAAGCCGAGCGTGTCTGGTGTCGGCCACGGTGGCCGTCAGTTCGTTCCTGCGTGAGACGATTCAGCGATTCCGGCAGATTACGATCAGATTCGCTTACGGCAGGATCACCGCCATAGATCAACACATCTTTATTCGCGGTCATCGAGCGGTGCCACTCGACGTTGGGCAACTGAGCTTTCGTCCATCGTGCACTGGCTCAACACACAGGTTTCCGGAGGTCATTGACCGTCATCACTGTTTGCCGTCCGCAGACACTCTGGTTCCGAGTGGTTCACCGGAAATCACGCGACCGATGTTCCCGACTCGCTTGTAGTTGAACACAATAATCGGCAGTTTCTGTTCCATGCAATGATGGAACGCCTGGGCATCCATAACCTGCAGGTTCTGCTCAAGCACTTCGCGGTACGAAATTTCGGTATAACGAATGGCGTGTGGGTTTTTTACGGGATCGTCGGAGTACACTCCATCAACTTTAGTCCCCTTGAGAACGATCTCAGCATCGATTTCACGCGCCCGCAAAGCGGCCGCCGTATCAGTTGTGACAAACGGGCTGCCGGTACCGGCCGCCAGTATCACGACTCGACCTTTTTCAAGGTGTCGGATACAGCGACGTCGAATGAAAGGTTCGGCCACTCCTTCCATTCGAATTGCACTCTGAATCCGAGTTGGCACCCCGACACTCTCGAGCGCATCCTGCAACGCGAGCGCATTAATCACCGTGGCCAGCATGCCCATATAATGGGCTGTCGACGGAATGATAGTGTCACTCGCTTCTGAAAACTGTTTGCCACGAAGTATGTTGCCACCACCACAGACAATGGCAAGTTGAACTCCGGCGTCGACAACCTCTTTGAGTTGTTGGGTTATACTGGACAGTTCGGCCATCGAAATGCCGGATTCACCTTCGCGACAGAAACTCTCACCGCTTAGCTTCAGCAGCACTCGTTTGTAGGCAGGTACCATCTTGTTTTCGGACATCATCGCGCCTCAGTCAGAAATTGAACTACGCACCACCAACCTGCCACCGGCAAAATGACACGGCCTCCAGGCCGGCATCAGACAGTGCTTTTGCGACCGACTTGGTGTCGTCTTTGGCAAAGGCCTGGGCCGCCAGTACCCCCTGTTCCACGTAGAAGTTTTTCATCCGGCCATCAACAATTTTGTCAATAATGTTTTCCGGCTTGCCTGTCGCTCGAGCCTCTTCTGTAAGTCGGTCCCGTTCTTCCTGAACAGCCACTGGATCCAGATCCTCTGGTGTACAAACCGTAGGTTGCAGGGCCGCCACGTGCATCGCAACGTCTCGCAGGATCTCCGGGCTTTTTGCTTCGCCTTTTGCCTGAAACATGACACCCGTTTTAAAATCATGGTGGACATAACCACCGATGGGCCCGGGCAGGCGGCATATGCGATTGACCACCGTCTTTTCGCGAATTTTGTTTACGAAGTCTTCGTACATTCTCTGCAGAGAATCGTCGGACCCTTCCGGTGTCTGCCCCAACAGCTCCTGCGGCGTGTCGGCTCCCGGGCCGTTTAACAGCTGCGTGGCCATCGCCGTACCTAAAGCTTTCAGCGCTTCGCCGGTCGCCACGGGAGGCGATTCACACTGGATTTCCACCATGGCGGCTTCTGAGCCATCATCCCTGGACGCGAAGAAAATGCGGCCTTCTTCGGTCGCGTTGTCGGCTCGCTTATCCTCAATCTTCTTGAACTGTTCCTTAAGGATTTCGATGGCCTTTTCAGCGTCGCCTTCTGCCGCGACGAGAGCTTTCTTGCACTCCATCATGGGAAGGTCAGTTCGATCTCGCAAAGCTTTGACAGCAGCTGCGGTGATGTCTGCCATTTTCTTAGTCTCCTGAAATTTCTGGTGACCGTCAGGCGGTCGGCGTTAAGTTTCCCGATGACAAACTCAACAGTGGTTGATTGAGAAAACGTTCATATTGCAATTGAATTGATGATCAAGACCTGAAGAACGACACCGACCGCGGAAGTCGGGTTCCAAGCCGTGTAGCGGCGACAAAACGAGCAGCCCGGCGTAATTGGCCCACCGGGCTGCATTTTGTCGTCACTTAAACGATGCCTAGCCGATGGTCGGAACCGGCTTTGGCTCAGCCGACGGATCCACCTTTTTCGGCTCGTTCGGGCGTAAAGATTTACCCTGTTTGATGGCGTCACAGAGATGTTGAGTAATCAGCCGTACCGACCGCAAACTGTCATCGTTACCAGGAATCGGCAGGTCAACAATGTCCGGGTCCGAGTCCGTATCGATCAGGGCGACCACCTTGATGCCCAACAAATGAGCCTCATGAACAGCGTTCTTCTCTTTATTGGGGTCAACCACAACTAAACATTCGGGCAGCCGATTCATGTCCCGAATGCCGTTCAGATTGCGATAGATTTTGCGGTATTCGCGCAAAAGTGTCGACTGCATCTTCTTACTGTAAGTGGCCAGTTCGCCCGAATCACGAAGCAATTCGAGTTCCTCAAGGCGTTTCAGACGACTGCGCACTGTTCTGAAGTTCGTCAGTGTGCCTCCCAGCCAGCGTTCAGTGCAGAATGGCATGTTGCAATCAGCAGCCAGTTCTTCCAGTGATGCCGCGGCCTGGCGTTTGGTGCCGACAAACAGAATCAGACTTCCCTGAGCGGCAACGCGCATCAGATATTTCTTCGCGCGAATCAGACCCCGAATCGTTTCTTTGATATCGATAATGTGGATCTGGTTGCGACGACCGTAAATATACGGTCGCATTTTGGGATTCCAGCGACTGGAACGGTGTCCGTAATGTACACCAGCTTCCAGAATCTCTTTCACGACAATCTCAGCCATAGCCGATCTCCTGTGGGTTGCGAAGGTCCCGGTCAAAGGATTCCCCGCCCCGAATACCGCGGCAGCAGCATTCGAACAGAACAATTGTGTAAATGTTGAAGGTCGAGTTTCGTTCTCCAACAAACAACACACCACCATGGAATCGGGGGTGGTTACTCCCGGCGTGACAAAACTGCCTGCCACGACTGAACTTGAAGCGAAGCAGCATATCGGTCGTAGTTCATGACGTCAAACAGCGTTTTTGGGCATCTTTGCTGGTTTCTCAGCATTTCAACAGAAAAGCGAATCCGTTTTCGTGTTTACATGTCAGGGCTGCCGGACCGGTCATTCCCGGGGTGGCCATGAGATTTGCGCCGATTGATTTGCCAGGTTGACACTCACTCGCAGGTTGCAACCAACAAAAAGGCAACTGCCAATTATCTCAGTATCGGACCGCCGCTGTCCGACAAATTGGAATTCCCTTCAGGACTATTGGCGAAGGACGTTTGTACACCGGCAGATGGGTTGACAGGTGCACGGGATAGGGTAATGATCTATTCTCAAATGGGTTGTTGAGGTCACCAGAGGACTCAACAGCCCATTTGTCGGTATAACTGTGTAGATAAGGCGACGCTTTTCGCTGCAGACCCGTGGGTCAAGGGCAGCTGTCCGTACAGCAATTGATTGAGGCTGTTGAATGTCAGAACAACGAATTGACATCGAAGAAGTAGGATCCGTCACGGTGGCGCGGTTTCTCGACAAGAAGATTCTCGATGAGGCCAACATTGACAAGATCGGGCAGGAACTGTTCGGCCTTGTGGAGCAGGATGGTCGAACTCAGATCGTGCTGGACTTTTCCCTTGTGGAGTACCTGTCGAGTGCGGCACTGGGCAAGCTGATCACAATGCACAAGAAAGTCACCGCAGCTGGTGGGAAGTGTGCGCTGTGTAATATCCAGAAGGACATCATGGACGTGTTTAAGATTACGCAGCTGCATAAGGTGCTCACCCTGTGTGGCGATCTGGATGACGCGTTGTCCAAGTTTTGATGTATGGATAACCTGATGTCCTGATCGTCGGTGCACAGCAATCGTGTACTTGGGCGGTCACTGTTCAGCCCGCTTCCTTTTTGTCCGCGTTCCCGTCTCACACGAGCTTTTTCATGCCTGCAGCGTCTCAGCTCAACGTGCAAATTCCTAGCGACACCACGGAGGGATTGGCTGTTCAGGAGCAGATCATCGCGCTGATGGAAAAGCATGAGTACAGCATGAGAGACATCTTTGCGATGCGGCTCTCGCTGGAAGAGGGCATAACCAATGCAATCAAACACGGCAATGGCAATGACCTGGAAAAAAAAGTCACGGTTTTTGCGGATGTCAGCGACGAGAAACTGCGTGTGGAGGTTACGGATGAAGGTGAAGGGTTTGTCCCGGAAGCTGTGCCTGACCCCACAGACGACAATTTCATTGAGCGCGCCTGCGGGCGCGGCCTAATGTTGATGAGGGCATACCTGAATTTCGTTGAATACAGCGAAGGCGGGACCAGACTCACAATGGAACGTGAGCGAAATTCAGAACTGCCGATTATCGAAGACGATGACTAACGGGTCATTGTGCTGATCCGTTCGATGCCCGTCGAATACCCGGCAGGGTTCAGGATGGATTGTTGATCGCCCCTCTCAGTCGGCAGCGCAGATGTCTGTGAACTTCTGCCGCACGGGCGGCGAAATGTCCGATATCGGCAGTAACTCGAACTAACTGGCGAATTGTCGCGGGATCGTTTCGCCGACCTGTTTCTCACGGAATTCGTGAGATTTATAATTCCGCCTCCTTTAAATGGCCTTTCCTTGGACACACACAGTGCTCAGATCACATACCTGCGGCGAATTACGTCGCACTCATGAAGACGAGTCCGTTCATCTTTCCGGCTGGGTCAACAGCTACCGGGACCACGGAGAAAACCTGGTATTTGTCGACCTGAGGGACCGCTATGGCAAGACGCAGATCGTCTTCAACACCGAAGAAAACAGCGAAATCGACGCCATCGCCCGGAGACTGCGGCGTGAAGACGTGATTCAGGTAGAGGGTGTCGTGCGATACCGCGGCGACGATCTCGTCAATCCCAAGCTGGCCACCGGTGATGTTGAAGTTCGAGTCCACAGGCTGACCGTATTCAGCACCAGCAAGACACCGCCGTTTGAAGTCGATGGGGCCGATCTCCCCAACGAGGAGTTGCGTCTGAAGTATCGGTTCGTCGATCTGCGGCGTTCGACTCTGCAGCAGAATATCATTCTGCGGCACAGGCTGACGCAGGCGGTACGGCAGTACTTTGACGGACTTGAGTTCCTTGAAATCGAAACTCCGATCCTCGGCCGCAGCACTCCCGAAGGGGCCCGGGATTACCTGGTGCCCAGCCGAGTCCATCAAGGAGCTTTTTATGCGTTGCCGCAGTCTCCCCAAATCTACAAACAGATTCTGATGGTGTCCGGCTTTGACCGCTACTACCAGATTGCTCGTTGCTTTCGGGACGAGGACCTGCGCGCGGACCGGCAGCCCGAATTCACTCAGATTGATGTGGAAATGGCGTTCGTTGAACGCGACGACATTCTGAAGACCATTGATGGCCTGCTGTCCCACGCAGTGATGCAGGTCCGTGACATTGACCTGCCGACACCACTGCCGCGTTACACGCATGCCGACGTGATGGAGCGCTACGGTTCCGACAAGCCTGACCTGCGATTCGGACTGGAACTCATTGACATCGGAGATATCGGTGCGGCCAGCGAATTTGGTGTCTTTAAGTCTGTTATCGCGAGTGGCGGTCGCGTGCGGGGCATCAATGCCACGGGTGCTGCAGACAAGTACAGTCGCCGCCTGCTGGATATAGATCTCAAGAATTTCGTGGGCGAATACGGAGCCAAAGGCCTTGCGTACATGAAGGTCGCCGGCGGCAGACTGGAATCGACGATAGCGAAATTCTTCAGTGACGAACAGCAGCAGGAAATCATTCAGCGCATGAACGGACAGGATGGCGACCTGTTGCTGTTTGTCGCCGACAAAGCCAACGTGACATCAAACGCCCTGGCGGCGTTGCGGAACCGGCTCGGTAAAGAACTGAAACTGTACGACCCGGATTCCTTCAGCGCACTGTGGGTTGTGGACTTTCCACTGTTGACATGGAACGAAGACGAGCATCGATACGATGCGGAACACCATCCGTTCTGCCAGCCACACAAAGATGACGCTGAACTTCTGGACAGCGATCCGGCCAAAGTAAGAGCGGATTCCTACGATCTCGTCATTAATGGTTATGAAGCCGCCAGCGGTAGTGTTCGTATTCACGATTCAGCGGTTCAGCAAAGAGTGTTCGATCTGCTGAACATCAAGGAGGAAGAAGCAGAGGCACGCTTCGGATTTCTGCTGGAAGCTCTTCGCTACGGAGCACCTCCTCACGCGGGCGTTGCACTGGGGCTGGACCGCTGGGTCATGCTACTGGCGGGTGATGACAACATCCGTGACATCGTCGCGTTTCCCAAGACACAAAGAGCCTCAGACCTGCTGACCGGAGCCCCGGCTGCCGTTGACGTACGGCAGTTGCAGGAGCTTTCGATCCAGATCGACCAAGTCCAGTAGCAGGCCGGATGCAGTTACTGAATATCAGGCAGTCTGGTGCCACGAAGAGTCGTGCATTCGATAAGCTGCCTGAAGTTCAAGTGAACCGATCGTTAGTCTGAAACTGCGTTGCCTTCGCCCGGGCCTGGCAGGCTGGGATTCTCCTTCAGAAACTGCGCCACTTGTGGATCAATATCCTCAACAATGGCGTAGCGCCCGTCGCACCAGCGGAGCAGATCCACTTTACGGCACCGATCGCTGCAGAATGGAAAGCTCGACACACCCGCTTCTGCACGTGCGGGAAGTTTTTTTTCGCACACTGGGCAATGGAGAGGCTGAATCATCTGTGAATGAATCCCCTGTGTTGGGTCTGGTCTTTGTGGTCGTTATGATGTGTTCACGGGACAGTACCTGCCGCACAACTAACATTGGCCAGCAACCCGACGGAAGTGGGATCGTTGCGCCGGATACAGGGGCTTATTCAAAATGCCAATTCTGTCGGGGTATTCTCAGTGTATGGGATTTGATGATTCTTCTGCGATGTCGCGACGTTCGATTCTACAAAATTTCAGCCTCGGATTCGGCGGCATTGCACTGACCAATTTGCTGGATTCGTCAGCCACATCGGCCGCGGATGTGGCGGGTTCCGCCGCTCACAATTTGGCCCCGCGGGCCAAACGCGTGATCTATTTATTCCAGAGCGGTGGTCCGTCCCAGATGGACCTGTTCGACTATAAGCCACTGCTCAACGACTTGCAGGGTCAGGAACTTCCCGCTGAGGTGCGCAAAGGTCAACGGTTGACGGCCATGAGCGGAAATCAGGCGACGCTGCCTCTGGTGGGTTCTCCCTTTCAGTTTCAACAGCATGGCGACAGCGGCGCGTGGCTAAGCGACCTGCTGCCTCACACTGCAAACATCGCCGACGACCTGTGCTTCATCAAGTCAATGCATACCCCCGCCATCAATCACGGGCCGGGCGTTACGTTCATGCAGTCTGGCAGTCAGTTTCCCGGCCGTCCCAGTATGGGTGCCTGGCTGGACTACGGACTGGGATCAGAAAACAGCAACCTGCCCGCGTTTGTTGTGATGGTTACAAAAAACAAAGGCGGCCAGCCATTGGTGTCTCGCCTGTGGGGCAGCGGATTTCTGCCGTCGCGACACCAGGGAGTGCGATTCCGTGCCGGAAATGATCCCGTTCTGTACGTGAATAATCCGGACGGACTGGATCGAGCCAGTAAACGGCGAATGCTGGACGCACTGCAGAAACTTCACCTGTCGAAAACCGCTCAAACACCGGATCCGATTGTCGAGACACAGATCGCTCAGCACGAACTGGCCTTCCGTATGCAGGCTTCAGTTCCGGAAGTGACGGACCTGTCCTCAGAGACCGAACACGCCTTTGCGCTTTATGGGCCGGATGCAAGGACCCCTGGTACGTATGCCGCAAACTGCCTGCTGGCCCGGCGGCTCTGTGAACGAGGTGTTCGTTTTGTTCAGCTTTATCATCCCGGCTGGGACCAGCATGGTGGCCTGCCCGGCGGCATCACCAGACAGTGCCAGGAAACGGACCGAGCCTCTGCCGCGCTGGTCCTGGATCTGAAACAGCGTGGCCTGCTGAACGACACATTGGTAATCTGGGGTGGCGAGTTCGGGCGGACCAATTACTGTCAGGGCCATCTGTCTGAGAATTTCGGACGAGACCATCACCCGCGATGCTTCACCATGTGGATGGCCGGAGGAGGCATCAGAGGCGGCGTCTCGTACGGTCAGACGGATGAGTTGTGTTACAACACTGCGACAGATCCCGTGTCCGTTCACGACCTCCATGCAACGCTGCTGCATCTGATGGGAATCGATCACAAACAGTTGACGTTCCGCTATCAGGGACGACGTTTCCGTCTGACGGACGTTCACGGTGAGATTATCGCACCCGTTCTGGCCTAACGGAGGATCTGGGCCACGGGCGTTTCACCGACAACCGTGTGAAATATTGAAGACAATGACGTGGCAGTTAATTGAAACCGCTCGCCTGGATGCCGCGTCGAAGAAGCATCTTTTATGTGCCCATCTGACTGTCATGAGGTCACTGCAGCAGCGGGGTGCTGTCAGTCAACCACGTACACAACCGAACACGATCGGTTAACCGCAGTAGCGGTCCGCGCCATTAACGGCATCAGTGAACGGAGGAATCGCTCGCGGCGGTCGCACGGATGGCCACCACCGCGATGAATTGCCGGACCCGGCATCCAGCTCAAGCGGGCCGTAGTTCATTCCTCGCTATTTATTTCGAATCGCCCACAACGCTTCGAAGGTTCTCAGGTAGATCGTGCCGTCGGACACGGCCGGCGAAGATGAAATCACCTCGCTGATTTTATTCTGTGCGATAATCTCGAAGTCGCGGCCGGTCTTGACGACCGTAATCGTGCCGTTGTCCCGCGCGGTGAGATAGATGTGGCCGTCCGCGAGTACCGGAGAGGCACGGTGACGACCGTTGTTGGTTCGAACATGATATACTTCGTCGCCGTTTTGCCTGTCCAGACACAGCAACATACCGTTTTCGCGACAGAGGTAGACCAGATCATCGTGAATCAGGGGTGAAGGCACGTCCGGCGTGTTTTTGTCACGACTCCACAGCAGGGCAGCTTCGCTGTTGGTCAGATTGCCGCTCTGGTCCGGTCGAATCGCAAACACCGGGCCATTTTTTGCGGTTGGACAAATGATAATCCCCTCCGCCGCAGCTGGCGACGATACAAATCGCAGCGTGGGGTGATAATTCCGCGAAGGATCGTCCTGTGGATTCAAACCACCAAGTCTCCACAGCTCACTGCCATCCTTCAGTGAATGTGCCATCGTGTAATCTGCACCGTGAGTGATCAGAAAACTTATACCGTCGAAGTCGTATAACATTGGCGAGGCATATGAATGTTCGTTTTCTTTACTGGCTTTAGTCACTCGATCTGATCTCCAGAGTTCCCTGCCGGTAGCAGCATCCAGTCCGGCCGTCAGAGCCTCCTGTGTCTGAGCATCACCGTCACCATGAATCAATTGAAGAAACAGACGACCGCCATGCAGAACCGGCGTTGACGACATTCCAAATGCGATATTGAATCTGCCGTATCGTTCCTGCAGATCAACCGTCCAGACAAGGTTGCCGGATAGGTCAAAACAGGCCAGATGCCCGGTGCTCATCAGGCTCCAGACATGCTTGCCGTCGGTGACGGGTGACGGTGACGCTGAATTGCCTTCGTCGACGCGGACATCCCTGTTGCCCTGTCCCACTTCTTGCCGCCATTGTTCTTTTCCATCGGCGCCGAAACACATTAAGAGCAGGCTGTCACCGTGGACAGAAGTCAGGAAGACCTGTTGTTCCCAGATCACAGGAGTAGACCCTGCCGGACCGGGCAGTGCAACTCGCCACGCGACGTTCTTTTCTTCGCCCCATTCGATCGGCAAATCTGTCTCTGTGCAAATACCGTTGCCGGTCGGCCCACGCCATGACGGCCAGTTATCTGCCACGGTAATGTTGGCACCGACGAACAACGAAACAATCAAATACGTCGAGCAGGTTTTCATGGCGGGCAATTCCAATAAGAAAAAACTTCTGAGGCGGGATAAGGACACATCATCCGTGACCGAAGGAACAGGGGGATGCCGTGTTCGGGATCTGGTCAGTCGCCTGGATTCTGATACCAGACAACATTATTGCTGCCGCGACCGGCAACCAGAAAATCCAGGTTGCCATCTTTGTCCATGTCGACAACCCGAATATCGTAGGCCTCCTGATTCCTGCCCACAACGTGGCGGACAAACTTTCCATTGCCGAGGTTTTCATACCATACACACAACTTGCTGCCGTAGGCACAGGTAGCGGCGTCGACATCACCATCACCATCGATGTCCTGCACAGCCAGACAATGCGGCTCTTTGATTTTCGCATCAATCGTGTGGATTTTCCAGGACGGCGCCTCAAACCAGATGACTCCCTGACCATGGCCTCGAGATGCCAGCAGGTCAACATTGCCATCGCCGTTGATGTCTGCCGGATGAATATTGGTGGCGCCCGGATGGCGGCCCGGCAACGCGTGCTTCTTCCATGCCTGACGCGGATTTTCAGGAGCCTCCCACCAGGCAAACCATTCACCCATTCCGGATGTATCTGTGGGGCCCCCTTTGGCACCGGTGGCAGCATCCGGCCGACCATCACCGTTGATGTCCCCCACTCCGACGTAATGGGTCAACCCGGGAGCATCTCGGTCCGCGAAAATCGTCCTGGCCCAGGGATCACCTGACCGAACGTTTTTCGGCGGGGCAATCCACGCTAGCGAATCGGGATAAGGATCCAATGGTTGAGCACTGGTTGCCAGTAGATCAATTTTCCCGTCCAAATCCACATCACCTTTGATGATTCCATGAATTCCGTGGACCTGGTCATCGATCAGACGTCGCTTCCATGGCTGGGTCAGTGGCTCGTCCGGCTGTTCATACCACGTGATCAGACCCGGATTGTAACGGGCTCCGATATAATCCAGGTCACCGTCCGCATCCACGTCCCATGTTTCGCTGTGGATATAACGACCGCCATGATCGTCATCCAGCTGTAAGGTTTTCCAGTCGGGTCCCACAAACAGACGTGTATGCCCGCGACCAACATCGGCGATCACGTCGACGATACCATCGCCTGTATAATCTGCGGCGACCGCTGTCATGCAGCCTTCGCCCTCAAAGATCGTGTACTTCACCCAGGTCGTCTCCGCCGGCTCACCGACAACCGCACACGCGATGAGGACGGTAGAAGTGAAAATGCACTGAGTGACCTGACGGACGAATGAGTTCATGGGACGCTCCTTGCTGATTCGGTGGCAAATCATGGCAATCAGTATCGTTTGAAGATGACATCGTACGGGAACTTCCGAAAAGTTGTAGTCTTCAGGAACTCCCTTCACTAACGGCAGACCGACGTAAGGATAAGAAATGACCGGGGCTGAGACGCGGAAGTCGTCGTATGTGACTTCTGCCGGTGTGATCACGGCGCCAAGTATGCCACCCGGCGGACGCACGATGTCCACCGTTCGTTACCTCATCGACGCCGTCGGCGTGTTGATGACGTTCAGCCTGTATCTGGGTCGCGTTTGCCTGAGCGATATCGTGAAGTCCGATTCGTTCGATAATGACGTGCCGTTGTCGAAGGATAGGAACGGCAGCATTCTGGTTTTTTTGTTCTTCACCCATGCCCTGTTTCAGGTTCCCACGGGTAGGTTCAGAGATCGATTCGGATCTCGCAAGATGCTGACTGGTTACATCCTGGACTGGTCAGCGCTGACAGCCATGACAGGATTCATGACGAGTTGGTTTGGATTACTGGCGATCAGACTTGGCTGCGGTGTCGCTCAGGCAGGTGTGTACCCGACCAGCAACACGGCCCTGCGACGCTGGACACGTCCGGAACAACGGGGAGTAGCCAACTCGCTGATCTCTTTCAGGCCTCGTCTGGGATGCCGAGGACGCTGGCCCTTTGTTTCTGACCACGATCTGTATTCTGTACATCGGAGCCGGCGCAACACACTGTGGCTGTACGGAGTCTTTAGCCTTCTTAAGGCCATTGGATACTGGTGGCCCGTGCGTGACCGACCGTCGAAACACCTTTCGTGTAATGCAGCCGAACAGGACCTTGTCGGGACGCTCACGGACGACCATCGGTCCCGGGTGGGGGACATTCTGAAGATGCTGAAGGTCTGCTGCACCAGCAGAAGTCGGTAGTTAAACTCACACTCAGCCAGCTTTCCATCAACATTGGATGGGCCTTTCTGATTACCTGGCTGCCGACACATCTGAAGGAATCAAAGGGGCTGTCCGAAAAGCGCGGTGCTCTGATGGTGACAATTATTCTGGCAACCGACATGCTGGGGCAACTTATTGGAGGGGCGGCAACCGACACCAGCGGCAAGCGATTTGGGCCTCCTCAGGGTCGAGTACTGCGATTACCATCGCAGGCTTCTCCTATCTGTGTTGCGCCTCCATCGAATCCGTCTGGGGCAGCGTGGTCTGCTGCGTCATCGTGTCATTGATGACAGATAAGGGCAATCCTCCAGTCCGGGGATTCATGCAGAACGTGGGCGGTCGGAATACAGCGGCGATGTTCGGGTGGGGGAACTTCGGTGCGTCAGTCAGCGTTATCATGGCACCGAAACTTCTGGTCTGCGGAGCCGACGATGGCAGCGGACAGACTCGGTCTTTTTTGTATGTGCCAGCGCGTTTTCCGTCGCTGCTGCTGTCGAGTTGGTAATGGACGCCACAAAACGGTTACGAGCGGGATCGTAATCCTGGCATCCGTCCGTGCACTGAGTCACTCACAGGATAATCGTCCGGAACCAACCAATGTGAACCACTGCATCACTCATTGACAGTGAACCGAACAATGTTCCCACGAACAGGACTGTGGATAACCCGCTTAGTCCACTGACTTTCCGTTGCCAATGTCGGAGCAACAAAACCCGATTACGGCCGGACCGCCGATTTTGGTGAGATGTGCTCGCTTACCACAGAAATGCTGGACTTCAGCGTCCGAATAGGAACAATGCGAATTTGTTAGCGATTAGCCTCGTAAATACAATCAATCAGATTTCGCCGAACCTAACCCACAATTCGAGTTGGGCATCGGTAAGCGTCGATTTCTGCGTTGTTTTTGAGGGCATTTCCGTTGAAATGCGGTAAATATGTCGGTGAGGCTGGATGCTGGCCGCCATGCTGGGTGAACAAAACAGCATCCTCAACCGCCCCTTGCCCGGGAAAGTTTCATGGGTAAGGGTAACAATGCGTATTGTGCGAGTATTTGCTGCCGCCGGACGTTGTTGGTCATTGCATGGTCATCTTAACTCATCGTCGACAGGCGACTTCGTCACATCCATCAGGGAATTTGATGTATACCTTACTGACTGGGGCTACGGGATTGGTCGGGCGTTATGTGGTGCGCGACCTGCTTTTGAATGGACACAACGTCGCAGTTGTGGTTCGGGCGTCAAAGAAGTGCTGTCCGCGCGAACGCATGGAACAAATTCTACAGCACTGGGAAGAAGAACTCGGTCGTGCATTGCCGCGTCCGGTAGTTCTGAGTGGCGACATCGCCGAATCCGGCTTTGGCTTTTCTGAAGAGGATCGCCAATGGGTTCAGGACAACGTCGACTGTATTATCCACAGTGCAGCCATTTTGGAATTCTACGGTTCCGATCGCACCGGTGAGCCGTGGCGTACGAACCTGGGCGGCACTCGCAACATGATACAGCTGTGTCGTAATCTGAAGATTCACGACATTCACTATGTTTCCACATGCTACGTCGCCGGTCTGCAGACAGCCCCCGTGATGGAAGATTCGCTGGACGCAGGACAGACGTTTCGGAACGACTATGAAGAAAGTAAGTTCCTTGCTGAAACGGAAGTCCGCGCAATCGACTTTGCGGACCATGTGACAGTTTATCGTCCCGCTGTCATTTCCGGAGATTCGGTTACCGGTTACACAAATACTTATCACGGTATTTACCTGTATCTGCGATTAATGGCCCTGATGATCCCCCCCCAGCCGGTCGGTCCCGATGGCTGGCGGCACGTTCCAGTTCGTCTCCGCATGGACGGAACGGAACGTCGGAACATTATCCCGGTCGAATGGGTGTCCGCAGTCACTGTTCGCCTATTCGAAACTCAGGAGGCCCGCGGTGGGACCTACCACATGGCTCCGGACAGGAAGATGACTTCCGGAGACATGATTGAATGGTGCGAAGAATACTTCAAAGCGACCGGAGCTGAGCTATGCGGTCATGACTTCGTGCATGAGGACGCAACTCGGGAAGGCAACGAAGATCAATGGATGCTGGAACGTCTTCTGATGGAAAACATGGGAACGTACGAACCGTACGAACGCACCGACAACACCTTTGACATGACCAATACAAAACAATTTGCGGGAGACATTCGCTGCCCGGAGATTGACAAAACGGTCATACACCGTTACATCGACTTCGGCGACGAAGATCGCTGGGGCAAAGGACGTCCGGCGCCGTTGACGAACTCTGAATGGGCTGAGGATGTGTTCACCGCGTGCCCTGTCGAGCCAGACGGTGATGCGACCAGTGTCGGCATTGATGTACTGGGGCCCGGAGGAAGCCAATGGACAATGACCTATTCTGCGGCAGGAATCGCGGGCCTGTCGCGTGGGTTGCCGGCCGGTGAAAAACCTGTACTGCGACTTTCACTGACGGATCTGATTCGCCTGCGTGAAGAACCACTGGAATTCACGGAACGAATAGCATCGTTCCTTGACGGGGCCGCTGACGATGAGCGCGACGCCATCGCCACAGAACTGCTCGCAGCATTGTCCGGTGACAGGCAACTGACGTCTGCCGGGTAGTACCGGCAGATGTGCGGCAGCGTCAGCCGCCCTTCAGTACCATACACACCGTTGCGTTCACTTAACTGCGGTGTGGCCCCCTGTTTTTTTTGCCATAGCCCATACGAGGTCATCAGTGAACCGACCACACGCTCCTTCCAACCTGCCCGCCCCGACAATTTGTATGGGCGAAGGCTGGCACTGCCTGCATCAATATTACAAGGTGGATCAGTCTGCTCTGATGCTGCTGACCGATTCGCAGAGAGCAGAGGGACGCGAATATGTTGCACAAATCCTCAACGCCTCCGGCGATGAGGCGCCCGCTCGCCTGCAGACTTCTGTGGTGTCGGGGCATCGTGCCGACCTGGGCGTGATGATTATGGACCCGGACCCTCTGAAGATTGATCGCGTCACTCAGGAACTGCGGAACTCGGCTGTCGGCAGTGCGTTAAAACCAGCGTACTCATTTGTGTCAATCACTGAAATCTCGGAATACGTACCATCGATTGAACAATACGCGGAACGGCTGAAACGGGAGGGGACTGCAGAGACCGACCCGGTCTTCGAGGCAAAGCTCAACGCGTACAAACAGCGGCTGCCGGCGATGAATAAGCAGCGGCTCTATCCGGACTTCCCCCCGTTTCCTGTGATTACTTTCTATCCGATGAACAAGGCCCGGCACCCGCAGGCCAA
>Ga0315331_10000522_pt1 | contig 26844 bp, 24 predicted proteins | sample M160m34915metaG_FD_203456 | JGI IMG/M metagenome (GOLD analysis project Ga0315331, IMG submission 203456) | Ammonia-oxidizing marine archaeal communities from Monterey Bay, California, United States - M1 60m 34915 | ecosystem: Environmental > Aquatic > Marine > Intertidal zone | place: USA...
GTACATCCGGCTCAAAAATGGATTAGCCTGCTACGACCTGAGTGTCCCGCCAACGGGTCAACCAGCCAATTGATCAAGCGGCCTGGCGTCGCCGCTCCTTGCGTCGCTGGCGGCGAGCACGCTTGCGATCTGCCCGACTTTGCTTATTCCGAATCCTCTTGGCTTGTTGATCAAGCTCCTCTCCGTTTTCATCGTAATCATCATCCGCCGCGATCGGTTCCTCGACCTCTTCCGACAACTCATATCCATCGTCAACCGGCACCATTTCGATCGCAGCTTCCTCTTCTACTGTTGCCTGCTCGACCGTCTTTTCAACCGGTTCAGCCACCTGTTTTACGATCACTTCCTTTCGTACAACCATTCCCTGGGCCTCCCGAAAGACCTGCCTGGCTTCCATCCAGATGGTCCCCGCCAGGGTCACATGACCGATCAGTAGTAGCATGCCGCTGGTCAGCGGAGCGGCCAGAACAGACTGAACCCAGGCGATCTCAAATTGCAGCAACATCACCACGGCATAAGCTGCGACCGTCGGTACCCAAAAACAATTAGTCCAGTAACTATCACGAACCTCGATCGTCATACGTGTTCCCAGGGCAAGCCCTCCCAGCGAGATCGCGATCAACCAACCCCAGTGAAATTCTTCCGCAGAGATCGCGATCGGCAAAGTAGTAATCGCACCCTGTAACGATTGATGGATCCCGGTTGCGGTCTCCAGGCTGGCCAACACGCACCAGGCAGCTAACCAACCCCAAAATCGGTAATGACCCCGGTAATCATCGACCTTGTGTCGACGCAACATGTAAACCATGCCGCTGCCCGCAGCAGCGACCAACAACAGGGCACTGGAAAACCATGCCGCCAGCGTTCCCGGACCCTCAAGCGATAAACGACTTGCCCCTTCGGAGCCCTGCATGGAACCCAAATGCAAACCATAAACAGCGGAGCCTGCCAGCAGTACCAGTAGTAACCAGGTTCGCAATCGCAGCGGTATCAGATCCGTCAGGCGTGGCTGATTTTCGCGCAACGCAGCAGCACTATAGCCGCCCTGGTCAACTGAACTCAACGGACGGGGCGCAGCCTGTCCGGAATCGCCTGTCGTTTCCTCGATCAAAGCGCGACGACGACGCTCGTCCCGCTGTCCACTCCGTCGGAATTGCATTAACTTCCACCCAACCCTGGCAAGAAATCCTGTCCTTGATCCGCCGCTAAAAGAGAGTCCGTCCTCAATCCATCGCCGGTTTTACCTAATCCAATTTTCGGCAACCGAGGCCACCTATCTCTACTCTCACTCGCTGACCCGGCCCACGTGAAGAAAGAGATAATCCGTGGAAACTGCCTGGTGACCCTGCATTGCCAGTCCCGTAAGAAACCTTAACGATTGTGACGTTCGTAGGGGCAGAGGATTCCGCTATCGCAACGAACCACAAAGAGGCACTCATTAGCGAACAAGTCAACACCGCGAACGAGCCCCAAGTAGAAATCAGTCACTCGCGTTGGGGAATTGCCACTGGCAGATAGTTGCGGTATGCTCTTTGGTGACCCGCCGATATGAGCGACAACATCGCGCATACCTCGAGCCTGTCGGTAGTAATTCCAACCAACAAACGGTTTCATTGAAACAGACGAAAGGTTAAAGCAATGGCTTACGAACTTCCTGCCCTGCCCTACTCTCATGACGCCCTGGAACCCCACATCGATGCCCGCACGATGGAAATCCATCATGGCAAGCATCATCAGGCCTATATCAACAATGTTAATGCCGCGATCGCTGGTACCGAACTGGAAGGTAAAAGCGTAGAGGACCTCGTGAGCGACCTGGACAGCGTCCCCGAGGAAATTCGCGGAGCGGTTCGTAACAATGGTGGCGGACACGCCAACCACTCGTTGTTCTGGAGCGTTATGGGACCATCTGCCGGCGGAGCCCCTGAAGGGGATCTGGCCGCAGCCATCGATGCCGCCTGCGGCAGCTTCGAAGCATTCCAAGAGGCCTTTGCCAAGGCAGCCGCCACGCGTTTTGGCAGCGGCTGGGCATGGCTCAGTGTTGATGGAGATCAACTGGTCGTGGAAAGTACCGCTAACCAGGATAGCCCCTTGATGGAGGGACGCACCCCCATTCTGGGTCTCGATGTCTGGGAACATGCTTACTACCTGAACTACCAAAATCGACGCCCCGACTATGTCGGCGCTTTTTGGAACGTTGTCAATTGGGGCGAAGTTGCCAATCGATACGCTGCCGCCCAAAGCTGACACTTGCCGCGCATGGCAAGAAACTCAACGAAAACGACTGGCCGGTTTTACCGGCCAGTTTTCGTTGGGAGGGACCTGCACCAAAGACACCTCTGCTCTCCAACGCCGGAGAAGCGAGCAATCGCTAGCATCCTTGCTAGCTGATGCCCTTCCGCTTCCCATAATGGCATTGACGCCAAGCTTCTCCATTCCTATGATCCGCCCCGCGTTGCCACGAAAGAGAAAGCCTTCACTTGGCTGAATCGTGTGGTGAACATGGCCTGATCGGCCGACAATGGATTATAAATCGCGTTTGGTTCGTTCCGTTCCCTGGACGGCGAACAGTTACCTACTACATATCGAGTGGATTGCGAAACGCAAACTAGCTACTACAAATCCTGCTAGTACATGCGTTGATTTCGTATCGAACAACAAAGGATAGAAAACCATGGGTTTGATTGTTTCTCGTTGGGCATCAATGCTGAATTTTGTAGCTATCCTGATCCTGATTACGGCCAGTGGCTGTAAAATGAGCAGTTGGAGTATCCCCGGCATGAGTTGGGGCGGCAGTAAGGAAAATACTGCAGAAGCTCAACTGCCAGGGCAACCCGCAGACAATAACCAAGCAGTTCCTTCTACCAATGCCTCCAAGTACCTCACTCCGCCAACCATTACCACGGGTACGCCCAGCTATAGCGGCAATTCCGCCACCGCAGCGACGAAATCCCCCAATGGTCGCACCACGGCCTATACGGGACGTAATACTCTGGGGCCTTATCACCCACCGAAGAAAAAGGCTGCTGCCACAACCCCGCCTCAATACGCAGCTCCCCAATATCCGGCAACTCAGTACCCAGCAACGGCCAGCCAGGCTCCGGCAACACAATTACCACGAGCCCAGTACCCGGCAACCCAGTATCCGGCAACTCAGTACCCAGCAACGGCCAGCCAGGCTCCGGCAACTCAATTACCACGAGCCCAGTACCCGGCAACCCAATATCCGGCAACTCAGTACCCAGCAACGGCCAGCCAGGCTCCGGCAACTCAATTGCCAAGAGCCCAGTATCCGGCAACCCAGTATCCGGCAACCCAGTATCCGGCAACCCAGTATCCGGCAACTCAATATCCGGCCACCAAGACGGCAGATACTCGCAGTGCGACGCGTGGCACCGCTCCAGCCACCGGTAATTACCAGGGTGGCTTTTATGCTCCGGAACGTCCAACAACAGGTGCCCGCCAAAATCCAGCCGCAGCCACCACGCAACCAGCACCCAATTACTCCAATCCCCAGAGCGGGGCCTATGGACAGGGAGCCGCCAACACGTACAGCCCGGGGCAGTTGCCGGCCAAATCGAGCACGGCTCTACCCACCACTCAGTTCCCAGCTAGTGGCCAGGCAGCCCCTTACGCCTCCCAGGACCCTTATGCAGGTCAATCACTGGCTCCCGTTACTCCTGGCGCGAGTGCCACCGGAGCAGCTGCTGCCACGCCCTATCGACCGGGCAGTACCGGGCGGCTGGATCCCACCAGCGTGCCTCAACAGCAACCAGCATACCCACAACAGCAGCAACCTGGATCCTATCCCCAACGAAGTAGCGAATTCAGCCCTTAGGGGATAGGAACTGGGTAGAATTAGCCACTGGCAGATTCACAAGACCTTTGGACATGCAATGGAGAAACATTGCATGTCCATTTTTCTGCGCGTCCAGCGGGTAATATCCCTTTTTACCCATCACCCTTCCTACCAGGGTGTCATACCACCATTCACGCAGAGCGTTTGGCCTGTCACGAAAGAAGCTTCTTCACTCGCCAGGTAAAGAATGGCATCTGCTACGTCCCGTGGAATACCCCAACGTCCAGCAGGTATCATTTCCAGGTAGGCATCCTTGTCTTCCTGGGGATCGTTCAGGTGTCGTTCCACCGGGATCCATCCAGGCGCTACCATGTTGACCGTAATACCATCACTGGCCCACTCCCGGGCCATACTGCGTGTCCAACCAATCTGTCCCCCCTTGGCAGCAACATAGGCACTGAATGGTGAAACGCTGCGATGGTAAACCTCGCTGACAACGTTGATAAAGCGTCCCCAGCGTTGCTCCTTCATCTTGGCCGCTGCACGTTGCCCCAACAGGAAAGGACTCTTGATAAAGAAATCGATCATCCGCTGGTAGAAGTCCCAATCGTAATCCTCGATCGGCTTTTGCGGCTGCTCACATGTTGCATTACTGACAATAATGTCGGGATGGCCAAGTTGCTGTTCCGTTTCCTGAAACAGTTTTTCCACACCATCCTCAGTTGTCACGTCAGCACGCACCATGGCGGTCTCGATACCAGCCGCCTGGTATTGCTGAAATGCCTGCTCGGCCCGTTCTTCATTATTAAAATAGTTGACCGGTACCTTGGCACCTGCCTGTCCGAGAGCAAGTCCAATTTCTTTTCCCAGACCTGTACTATTACCCGTCACCAGGGCCACGTGCCCAGAAAGCGAAAACGCCATTACACCATCTCCCAATTATGGACACCACTCGTCCGGCCCGGTTCATCCCACCAAGACCGATCGTTGGCCTTCATGGGATTTAAGTCGTGGCGGGACAGATTTGATGAATCACCACGCGTGTACGATATCCACGTTGCTCGAGGTGATCCAGGCAGTGTCGTGCGTGCTCGACCTTCAGGAAACTCGCATAACGCTGCCAACATCCCCCAGCAACGGGTTGATATTGTACCACGCATTGACGAGCCATCCCTCCAGGGGCGCTGACAGCCAGGGAACGGGTTTGGCGAATAGGTGTAGCTACAGCAGGCATCTTGGAAATCCTTTTCCTAGACCAACTAGACTTCCTTGTCTTACACTGGTCATCGTACCAGCGAGGGGGATTTCTTCAGCAAATCAGCAAAAATCTTTGGGTTCAGAGAATTACCATCCCATCACGACATTCGATTCGACCACTTTACGCGCCTGGCTGAGGTCTTCACCAGTCTTTTGCATATAGAGTCGAATGGCGTGTACCTTATCACCAGCCGCCTTGGCAAGGCATTCACGGGCAATATCGCAGGGAGCTTCCTGGTGGTCTGCCATCCCCAGGACGGCCTTGGAAATAACCCAACTGTCTCGAGGGCGTCGAGTAACGCGGATCACCTCGTCCGCTGGATAGGTATCTTCGATTAATGCTCGAGCGGCATTTTCATCCTCTAACCACGCAATCAGAAAATGGGCGTTCGTTTCAACTTCATAAAGCGCCATACGTAAGTACTCCTAAGCAATCCATTTTCCATAAGAGACGATACAGCACGCAGAAGTTCTAGTATCGGCTTGCCGCCACGACCGATCACCCGCATACTGGATACCGTAGCATCTCACGAGCAAACCAACTTGGCAAGTCCTCCATGTCGGAACAACCATTAGCCACACCATCGCCTCCACCAGCCAACCCACCGGCTGCTCCCACGGCTACCAATCGACTCCTGGTCCTACTAGCTGCCACGATCGTACTGGGCCCCGTGATCAGCAAGGAATATCCCCACGAAATAGCCCGTTGGCATCATGCTGCGGCACGGCAACTGTGGCTGGATGGCCGTCGGGAAGTCGCCCTGGATTCCATGGGTACGGCACTTTCCTGGGATCCATCGAACGTGGATATCCTGGCTAGCCGAGCCCAATGGCTGGGTGAAATTGAGAATCACGAGAAAAGTCTTGCGGACTGGAACCTGGCCATTCGTCTGCAACCGGACCGCGTGAGCTTCTACCAGCAACGCTGCGATACCTACCTGCACCTGAAGCAATCGGACCGGGTACTCGAGGATTGGAAAACGATCATGCGACTGTATCGCGAACAGGGATTCCCCGAGGCCCACGACCTGCAGCAGCGGTTCAACATCTACAATAACCATGCCTACCAGTTGGGCGTTGCTAATATCCAGACTGCGAAAGCGCTGGAGGACGCCAACCGAGCGATTAGCGTCCTGGGCGGTGATGCTGCCATGCTCGATATCCATGGGTTTTCGCAGTACCTGCAGGCCTACGAACTGTACCTGGAAGACCAGCTTGCGACAGCACTCATCCGAGCTAACCTGGCTATTACCTGGTCTGAAAAATCCTGGCTCCAATGGCAACGCACTTCGGACCCGCGCTGGGAACCGGAAACCATCAAGCGACACCGGCAGCGAACCCTTGATTTCCAGCGTTACCGCGCCACGATTTACTTGCTACGTAGTCAGATTCATGAGCAACTCGGACACGCAACCATTCGTCAGCAGGACCTCGAACAAATCCAGGCCCTTGGCTTCACCCCCGACAAGCTGGCACTTCCGTTCGCCGAGCACGACAACCCGCTGCAACCTCTGCTGGAACTACGAACCTTGCTGGACAGCAAGAATCAGTATGTTGATGCTCGTTCGATGATTCTGGATACGCGAGGATTTATTCTTTGGCGCCAGGAACACCACCAGGCAGCACTCTGGGACCTCGAATTAGCGGTCCACTTTGCCACGGCTCAGCACCGAATATCGGTCGATTTCTTAGAACATCAGAAGGAGATCGCAGTCGATTTAAGGCCGCTGGAACAGGAATTGAGATCGATCCATAAGAACTTGGCGGTCATCCTCTACCACCGTTCACTGGCTTACCAGGCGCTACAACAACCGCTCAAAGCGAGCCAGGACCGTAAACGGATACAGGAGCTGGGTTACGAAGTTTCGCCCCACTTGTTCTGAGCAGGGCTTGCCGAATACGCTGCTAATAGTATAATTTGCACCGTCTTTTAACGAAGACAGGTTGGGGCCGTAGCTCAATTGGTTAGAGTACCGGACTGTCGATCCGGTGGTTGGGGGTTCGAGTCCCCTCGGCCTCGCTACAAAACCCCGTTCATCCTCGGATGAACGGGGTTTTTTCGTAGGCACATCGAAAAAACGTTGCCCGGCTGATGATCTGCGCTATGAATAAAGGGTTTTTTGATCAATCGGCAGATCATCTGCTTGTTCTGATGATCTGCAGTCGTAAAGATATGCTTCATGAATACGGCCCTGTGAACCCACGATCCATGACGCCTTACTCGAGAACCTTCAAATCATGTCCAATTCGCTGGCTCTACTGCTGCAATCCGGCAATCCCTTGATTGCCCTGGAAACCATCGACGAATCCAGGGCATTGGAATACGTTTACGAGGTTGCCGAGAAATTAGACCTGCCCGTTCTGCAATGGTCCATGACCGATGGGCTCCGCCGTTATCGAAAAGGCGTGGTCTATGACAGCCTGCCGGAAACAACAAAAATCAGCGACGCGCTGGCCCATATCCAGAAAGAAGATCGTCGACAACTGTATGTTTTCCTGGATAGTGGGGCACATTGTAATGATGCAATCGTCTACCGCCGAGTACGCGATCTCCTGCCTGCCTGTCGGGAATTGCGATCCAGTATCCTGCTGATCGAATCACGCCCCTTACCGGAACCGATACGTCGTTTCACCGTCCGTTATGATCTCGGTTGGCCATCCGCTACCGAACTCGAAGATTGCATCCGCAATACCGTGAAACGGATCCGCGACGAGAACCAGCAAAAAATAAATATCACGTTAAAGAAGAGTGATCTGGAGCACCTGGTTCTCTGCCTGCGGGGGCTGAGTTGCAACGAAGCAGAACGTGTTGTGGCATCCGCCATCTACGATGATTTTGCGCTTACTGCCGAGGATCTTCCCAGGCTGATTGAATCAAAGCGAACCCTGCTGGGATCGGCCGGATGCCTGGAGTCTATCTCGGTCGATTTTGACCCCGAGGATGTCGGAGGGCTTCGTCACCTGAAACAGTGGCTGAGCAAACGGCGGGGCGGTTTTACCGCGCAAGCTCGCAAATACGGATTGGAATCTCCTCGTGGTGTCCTCATGCTCGGTGTCCCCGGTTGTGGAAAAAGCCTCTGCGCGAAAGTCGTCGCGGCCGAATGGAAAATGCCATTGCTGCGACTGGACCCCGGCGTCCTCTACCAGAAATTCATCGGGGAAAGTGAAAGCCAACTGCGTCAGGCGTTGGCACAAGCCGAAGCCATGGCACCGATCATATTATGGATTGACGAAATCGAGAAAGCATTTGCTTCGGCATCCAGTTCGACAGCAGACGGTGGACTTTCGAAGCGTATGTTTGGCACCTTGCTAACCTGGATGCAGGATCATCGTCATCCTATTTTCATCATCGCCACGGCCAACGACATCTCCTCGTTACCACCGGAACTCATGAGAAAAGGGCGCTTTGATGAGGTCTTCTTCATTGACGTCCCTTCACCTGCAGCACGCAAGCGGATCCTGGAGATTCACCTGGCACGTCGAAAACGGGACCCTGACGATTTCGATCTTGATAGGCTGGTAGACATCACCGATCAATTCACCGGAGCCGAACTGGAACAAGCCGTCGTCTCTGGCCTCTTTAACGCCTTCACTGAAAAAGTCGATCTCTGCAGCGACCACTTGGCTGACGCTATCCGAGAAACCCGTCCCCTGGCGATCCTGATGGCCGAAGACATTCAACATCTTCGCAACTGGGCCTCAGACCGTTGCGTTGACGCTGACTGACAGCCATTTTTAGGGTTGGATTCCACAGCATTTGCAGTCATTTCTCGGTCAAATTTGCGTCATTCCACGTTCCTTGCTCCAGTTCCAGCTGATTTGTGTTATCAATTTTCTCATAAATCCGTACAATACCACCCGCATTGCCTGACTAAAGACGGTGGGACCTAAATTTAGCAACCATTTCTTGGAAGACTAAACAACTGGCTTCATGGATCTATTCTTACCTATTCTCGTCTTTGGCATCGTGGTCCTTGCAGCCGATCGCATTGGCAAGCTGGGCTCGATTATCCACCTTCCACTGATTACCGGTTTTCTTCTGGCAGGAATCCTGGTCGGGCCGTATGGACTGGTCATCGTTACCAAGGAAACCCTGGGCAACCTGAATTTCATTAACCACCTGGCCCTGGCTGTGATTGCCATGGCGGCCGGAAACGAACTGGTACTCAAGGAATTTCACAGTCGCTTTCGCAGTATCGCCTGGGTCACGATTGCCCAGGCCATCACCACGCTTACACTGGGCACGATCGCCACGTTCCTTTTATCAAGCAGCATTTCCTTCACACAGGAACTCTCCCCGCAGGTGCGTCTGGCCATCTCCCTGCTGGTCGGGGTCATCCTGGTTGCGCGTTCACCTTCATCTGCTATTGCGATTATTAATGAACTGCGTGCCAAGGGCCCCTTTACCCAGACAGTACTGGGCGTCACGGTAGTCATGGACGTGGCCGTGATCGTACTGTTTGCGATCGGATCAGAATTCGCCCATGCCATCAACTCCAATCTTCCATTCAGCATTACCTTTGCCGGCCTGCTGCTGCTCGAGATTACTCTCTCCATCCTTGGTGGTTGCGTTCTCTGGAAATTCGTTGCCTTCATCATTCCACGCTCTCTACCTCGACCCGTTAAATCCATTATCCTCCTGTCGGCTGGCATGAGCGTTTTTGTTTGCAGCAACCTCCTGCGTGAATATAGTCACGAGCATTGGACCTTCGAACTTTTCCTGGAACCGTTGTTACTGTGCATGATCGCCGGACTCCTCGTCAGCAACACGAGTCCACACCGGGTGGAATTCAACCGGATCCTTCACCAGATGGGTCCACCTGTCTACCTGGCCTTTTTCACACTCACCGGGATTTCAATCGAACTGGACGTCCTGGCCCAGATGTGGCCCCTGGCGTTAATCCTGTTCGCCGTGCGGTTGGCCGGTATTTTCCTGGGCACTTATGCCGGAAGCTTCATCGTTGGCGACCCGCCAAAGCATCGAGCTATTGGCTGGATGAGTTATGTAACGCAAGCAGGTATCGGAATCGCCCTGGCACTCGAAATCAAATCCGAATTCGCTGGCTGGGGATCACAACTGGCAACCTTACTCATTGCCGTCATCGTCTTCAATCAGCTGATTGGTCCCCCCCTGATGAAATGGTCGCTGCTGATTACCGGGGAGGGACGCACGCGAGCCAACACGCCAGCCTTCGATGGTGTGATGGATGCCGTTATTTTTGGCACGGCTGCAGGGCAATCCTGGATGCTGGCTCATCGCCTGGAGTCACATGGATGGAACGTGAAGCTGGCGGTCCTTGACGACCACACCCCCCCTAAAGACGTGGATTCCGAGATCGAGGTCATTCGCCTGAAAGATCTTTCCAAGGAATCTTTTGAAGTGCTTGAACTGGTCCACGCGGACGCTCTCATTGCGTTGCTTACCGACGACCAGAACCTGCAAATATGCCAGCTAAACTATGACCAGTACGGTATTGAACGTATGCTTGTGAAACTGCACGATGTTACCACGGACATGAAGCCCTTCCAGGAACTGGATGCCCTGGTCGTGAATCCCAGGAATGCCATGGTGAGATTACTGGAACATTTCGTGCTATCACCGACAGGAACATCCATGTTGCTGGGCATGAAACCCGACCAGGACGTGCTCGAAATTGAATTGCGCGATCCCGCGCTGCATGGTCTCTTTATCCGCGATCTAAAAATACCCCTGGATCTGCTGGTACTCTCCGTGACACGCGATGGAAAAGTCATCATTACGCATGGTTTCAACCGCCTGCGAATCGGCGACCATCTGACCGTCGTAGGCCCCCCGCAAAGCCTCTCTGAAGCAGAGTTCTACTTCAGCGACTCTCAAGGCGCTGCCAAGGCCGGAGAAGGGAAGTGACAGGGAGTTTGCGTTCGTGAACGATATTCCCTCTGGCCCTCAGTGATCTCGATAAACTGATCCAGTGGTATCTCTCGAAACACCTGCGTTTGATCGCTGGTCGGCCAGTAAACTTCTAGTTTTACTATGCGTGTCGCTTTTCCCAGGCCGACGTGCTGACGTAGTGGATTACCACCGAAGCTCCCACCACTGTTAACCCATCGGTAAATGGATCGTTCCTGTCCCTCCTCCTCGATCACCACATGCAGCCTGGCACCAATCCCCGATCGATTGGATTGTTTTCCTACCAGCTTGACGGCCAGCCAGTGGTTTTGAAAACCTGGATTCTCGAAGAATGCATTGGCAAAGGCATCGCCCTTATAAGCACCTCCCAGTTCTGCAAACACGTCCTGGTCTCCATCGTTGTCGAAATCCGCAAAAGCAATGCCGTGCCCCTTCTGCAGATGGCCAAAGCCACCGGCAGTCGTTACGTCGGAAAATTTTTTTCCCTCGCGATTGTGAAACATCAGGTTCGGCATCAACGAGTCGTATTCCGGAGAACCTGTCCCAAGGTAGAAGTCAAGAAAACCGTCGTTATCCAGGTCACCAAAGTTGGCACCCATCGTCAGGCTCGTGCGCTGCAACTGGTGACTGGCAGCCACTTCCTCGAAACCACCCTGGCCATCACCTCGATAGAGGCAGGAAGCCTCGGTCCTTCGGCTGGCACGAAAATATTCGCTGGCCAGGTCGTCGACCGTACCATGGTAACTTGCCACGAACAGGTCCAGGACTCCGTCATTATTGTAATCCCAGAACCAGGTCGGAAAGCTAAAGGCGGGGCGTGTCACACTCAGTTCCTTGGCCACATCAACGAACGTTCCATCACCCTGGTTACGGTAAAGGCGATTTTTCGCGCCACGGTCTGCCCCGAAAGCACGATCGACGTCATCGCCCGTGGTACCTCTCATCCGGGAAGGCGTACCAAAATTGGAAACGTATAAATCCGGATCACGGTCATTATCAAAATCACCCCAGATCACTCCCTTCGTATACCCACCATTTTCCACGCCCGCGCGACGGGCCACGTTGGTAAACGTCCCATCCCCGTTATTGCGAAACAACTGGCAAGGGTGATCCTCGTTACCGATGTACAGATCGAGATCTCCATCCTGATCAAAGTCCGCCCAGGATGCCGTTTGCGTGGGATAATGTCGTTCGCCCAAACCTGCTGCAAAGGTCACATCACGAAACCGTCCCTGCCCATCATTCTGTAGTAACGAATTAATGGGCTTTTCCGAGGCGGCCTGCCAGCCTCCACGCAGCACGAGAATATCAACATCGTGGTCGTTGTCGTAATCGGCCTGGATAAGATTCAATCCACCAAACAAACCCAGCAGGCCCGCTTCGCGGGTTCGATCGCTGAACGTTCCATCCCCGTTATTGCGGAAATAAAGAATCTGGCCGGCGGTATCCCAACTCGAAACCACCAGGTCAATCCAACCATCGTTATCAAAGTCATCTGCCACCACACCACCACTGAGCGTGATGGCGTTAAGCTCCAACTGTCGAGAGATATTCGGAAACTGGGGAAATGGTTCACTGGAATCAAAAGCATCAAACGAGATTCGCCATGATTCAGGCACGGCATCCGGATACTCTCCGAGTGTCATGTAAGCAATGTTAAGTAACCAACGGGCTCCTGCATGCTCCGCATTTTTCCCCAGTACACGTTCCAGGTATTCGATAGCGTGGCGAGAACCACCCGGTTGCCGATGAACCCCTCCCTTGCGAATCGGCAGGATACAACTCTCGCCGGTACGACAGTTCAGGCAGTTTTCAACTTCTCCAATGCGCAGGTGCGTCAACGCGATCAGGAATAACATACGGGATTCAATATCCACCAGTTGTTGCGCGTCATCAACAAGCTGATCACCATTTTCCTCTACCAGCTTCAAGGCCAGTTCCTGGCTCGCCAACGCGGCCTGGTTACGACCTTGCTTGAGCTGCTCTTCGCCCACCATCTGGTGGGCATAGATACGTTCCATCAAGGGTGCTGATTCCGACATTTCGCTCAGCATCTGCTCGGCCATCCGCAGATTCTGGTCACCGAAGAATATCGAATTCGACTGGTTCTCCTTGACCTGGCTCAGCAGTTCCACCATCTGCTGGTGACTATCCGATGGAGCCCTCTTGCCAGCCTCCGGAAGATCAGGTGACTGACAACCTGGCAGCATCAGCAGCGCCAGTATCAGCAGGTTCAGTGCCGACAGGTAATCGACAGACGATTTCACCACGAATATTTTCTCCCCTGGCACCACAGCCAGTTCACGCCTTCAACCCAATACTGTCGCCATTGTAACAGATCCTTGACAGGTCTTGATTGACCCCGCTCTCGTCCTGGTAAATAATCAAGGCTAACCTTCCACGTCAAGGAGAAACCTATGTCCCTGCAACCAACCCTCACACGCCGCCAGTTCAGTAAGAAAACTGTGGGAATCACCACCGCATTGGCCATTCCCACCTTTGTCAACAAGTCTGCCTTTGGAGCGAACGACCGTTTAAACATCGCTGCCATCGGTGCTGGTGGTAAGGGCGCAGTCGACATCGCCGGATGTGCACGAGAAAACATCGTTGCCCTCTGTGACGTGGACCAGGTTCGCGCCGCCCAAACCTTCAAACAATTCCCCAAGGCAAATCGCTACGAGGATTTCCGGGTCATGCTGGAAAAAGAAGGTGACCGTATCGACGCTGTCACGGTCTCCACGCCGGATCATACCCATGCCGTCGCTTCTGCCATGGCCATCAAGATGGGCAAGCATGTTTACTGCCAGAAACCACTCACACACACCGTGGAGGAAGCACGCACCCTGACCGAACTGGCACGAAAACACCAGGTGGCAACCCAGATGGGCAACCAGGGACATTCACATCCTGGTTCACGACGTTTGGTCGAGTTGATCCAGGGTGGAGTACTGGGCCAGGTCAAGGAGGTCCACGTCTGGACGGATCGCCCCATTTGGCCCCAGGGAATCGATCGCCCCACGGGAGCAACCTCCACCCCCGAAACACTCAACTGGCAACTCTGGCTGGGACCGGCAGCCAATCGACCTTACCAGCCTGACTATGCTCCCTTTAAATGGCGTGGCTTCTGGGATTTTGGGACCGGTGCCCTGGGGGATATGGGATGCCACAACCAGGACCTGGCCTACTGGGCACTGGATCTGCGAGATCCTACAAAGATCGAGGCGGACTGTTCCGGAGTGAACCAGGAATCTGCTCCCAAGTGGTCGATCATCACGCTTCATTTCCCACAACGTGGCAAACGCGCTCCAGTCAAACTCGTCTGGTACGACGGTGGCAAGAAACCTTCCAAGGACCTGGTCAAGGGCCGAGAGCTACCGGCCAATGGAAGCATCCTGGTCGGAACCAAGGACACCCTCTACATTCCCCATTATTGGGGTGACGGGGAATTTCTTTCTGGCGCCAAGACCGCAGATTTCAAACAGATCGAGGAATCCCTGGTGAAGCCAGCTGATTTCAACAGCCATCACTACCAGGAGTGGATCACTGCCTGCAAGGGAGGTAAGCCGGCACTTTCCAACTTTGACTACGCGGGCCCCATGACGGAATCTCTTCTACTAGGCAACGTGGCACTCCGAACAGGAAAAACCATCCACTGGGATGCCAAGAGCATGAAGATCACGAACCTACCAGGCGCAAACCGATACATCCAGCACCGTTACCGTGCCGGTTGGAAACTTTGAACCAACTCCACCGGGTATCGTCACACGTTTGACGGGGCTGTCCTGCGCACCGTCATGAAAGTGACGTCAATAGCTACGCGGTTCACGCGGGCGTGCTTCGTTCACTCGAATCGTACGACCCTCGTGTTCGGTTTCGTCCAGGGCCTCGATGGCAGCGGCAGCTTCTTCATCACTGCTCATTTCCACGAATCCAAACCCTTTACTGCGTCCACTCTCGCGGTCCTCGATCACCTGGGCACTTTCAACCGTGCCAAATGCAGAGAACAACGTCTCGAGTTCAGGACCTCGAACACTGTAACTTAGATTTCCACAATACAGCTTCTTACCCACCGCCTGTCTCCCGCCAGAAGATTTACCGCTGACCTCCGGTTTACTTTCCAGGCCAAAAAAGAAAGGGGCTAACGCGACAACCCAATCGCTCAGCTGTAAAGAACGAACGCGGTCAGTCGAGAAAACCGAGAGTCCGCCCGGGCAGACTCTCGTTCTACCGCCAACTCGTTCTCCAAACCAAGTAACGAAAATTATACCCCTGCCAAATAGCCCGTTACAAGCAAAAGAGAGAAATCACGTGGTTTTCTTCTTGCGGCCATCAAGCCCCAGCAACCACGTCAGCCCGTCATGGCAGCTGCTGATATTGTCGGAAACGAACCTCGAGTTGCCGACTAAACTGTAACTGGCCCGTAGCTTGCGCCAAACGCATCGCCTCCTGGATAGCCTGAATCGCCAGCTCTCGCTGGCCCGATTCGGCGTAGGCATCAGCCAGCGTAAACAACACCTGCGGACTTGGCTGTCCCTGGGCCTGGAGTGCCTGGTGAACATACTTTGCCAACTCGACTGCTTCCGCTGCGTTGCGAGAATCAGGATCCGGATGGGTAACCAACATCACGGCCAGTGCATTGGCTGCCAACAACCGCTGCTGAGGATTGATTTGCACGGCTGCACGAAAATGGGTAATCGCGGTGTCAAAATCTCCCTGCTCACGGTAGTAATCACCAAGTAACTTGTGCGCCACATCAAAACCAGGATTCAATTGCAAGCTACGCACCAACGGGCCCACGGCCATCCCCGGGAGCCCCAATGTCACGAGATCATAACCATACCCCATGAAAACTTCCGGGCTCTCAGGTGCCAATACAATCGCTCTCTCGTGATGATCAATTGCCTCTTGCCGATAGTTCAACAGGGTGTAGGTGTGACCCAGTCGTGAATAGAGAAGAGGATCCGTAGGCCGACGGGATAACAAGAGCTGCAGCTTTGCCAGGTCCTGGCGTGCACCCTGCTGTTCTTCGATCCCCTTGATCGTGATCGGAGCCTTGGCCTGGTAGGCTTCCAGCGAGTACCCGGAAGGATTTGTAAAACTCCAGGCACTGATCACCACCGCGGAAATTAGCCCACCCCAGGCCCACTGACGTTTGCCTGCCAACGCACGCAGGCCATGACTCAACCACATCATGCCATGAGCCGCCATCAACAAGAGCAGCGGCAACATGCCAATCCGAAACCTGCCAAAGTTGTAAGTCACAAGTACGGAAACCAGGTGAACCGCAATCAACCCGAGCACCAATTGATAGTTACCCGGAATTCGCAGACAAACCACACAACCCAGCAACCCCAGCCCAATACACCAACCAAAGGTCGGCAGGATCCACAGCGGTGGAACATAGTTGCGCCACAACTTGTAATCTGCTGAATCAGGAACCTCCAGGTCGTGAAAAAAAATACGCCCCTTCAGGAAAGTAAGCAACAGGGACCGGCCTGGATCCCGCCGGACTTCATCCCAGGCTGCCTCTCGCCAAAATCGCGAGGCCTCTGCATGGCTGAGCGATTTTCCCGTACGACGGTTCGCTTCCACGCGAAAGTCCTCATGCTCTCGCCAGGGACTGGGCTTTACGAAAGGAACGGTATGAAAATAACCGTTTGCCTCCGGTCCATGTGCCAGGTACAGGACCTCACCTCCCCCCGAGGTCACTGGCACCCATTCCCCGGCTACCGCGTAGTTGCGCAACGTGACAGGAAGAATGACCAGGGCCAGGCCACCAATCAACACTCCCAGGTGTAAACCGCGTCTCCAGGAATCGATTCTTACCGCCTCCTGCGAGGACGCACCAGCACCACACCACCAGATCCACCCACTCATGGGAACCAGGTAAAGCACATGGTTTTCCCGAACTAGGCAGGCCAGTCCGATCAGCACACCGACCACACAGAGCCAACCCGGGCGTAGTTTCTCCTGGTAACGCAGACTGCAATAAAGTACACCTGCCGTCAGTAACGGTAGTAAAAAAGACTTCATCAACATGCATTCGTAGAAAACCAGCGGTCCATAGGCCCCCACAAGGAGACCTGCCAGCAAGGCCGTCTTTTGATCAAACAACCGCCGACCCGATTCGTAAATCAGGATCGGAGTTACCAAGCCGATAAGCAACTGAACCACCAGCACCAACGTCTCGCTTAAACCCAGCTGAAACGCCATTGCCAGGAAGTAAGCATAGAGTGGTCCCTGTTCAAAGACCTCTTCCCCAAACCAGTTTCCCCGGACTATTTGCAGCCCCCAATTACGGTAATAGATGTGGTCGGCAAAGTGGTAACCATGCAGTGGAGAGGCCAGGAAGAAACCCAGGTATAACAGGCGTACCACGCCAGCGACGGCGAGAATCATCGTCCAGTGACGACGAACGTGATCGCTCTCGGGCATTTTTGCGTGCATCGAAGCTCCCGGCCAGGATCTCAATTCAAAGATCCCGAAGGCCGCCCTTACTGAGAATCCACTGTCCGACCTGTTCGGAAATAAGTTGATGCCCCAGGGGACTTGGATGGACAGGTTCCACCAGCAGGTAACGTAAATAACCCTGCCACTGGGGAATATTCAACAGCTGCTGATAGTAACGCTCACTGTAGTAGACAAAATTATACTTGGCAAGTTCGACGTCCCAAAACCGATCGATCACCGCGCGCTGCTCCTGGAAACGAGTTCCGGACAGAATCTCTTTCAGCCCCTGCTCAAGTAGTCGACGGCCATCCAGGTAAGCAACCTGTTTCTGCTGCACCAGGCCCGCAATCTGCTCTGCATAAACCGGCGCCACGAAGATCAGATCCTGGACCATGACTTCTGCTCCCACAGCCTGGGCGGCCGTGATCATTGACAACAGGTTTCTTTGATACTCCTCCTGGTTCACACGCCGGAACATGGCCTGTGAAGTCACCTCGGGAGCAACACGCTGGCTGCGAAACAATCGATCGTATAGCCGGGCTACCGCCAGTCGGCTCCGTAACCCCGAAAGTATCCCGGACACCTGTTCAGTCGACTCGCCACGCTGCTGATCACTCCACAAGGCCTGCTCCAGGTCGTTCGCACCAAAAGCAATGACCACGAAATCCGGACGCAGTCGTGAAAGCAGCTGGCGGGCCAGTCGAGCCCCCTGGAACGATGAATAGCCCGGCACTCCGCAATTCAAGACCACCGCACCAGGCAGTCCCTGGGCTCGTAGATAGGACTGCAACTGGCTGGGGTACGTCTGTTCCTGATCCACGCGAAAACCAAAGGTACAGGAATCACCGAGGCAGAGTACGAGGGGAACTGCAGGCGTTCCAGCAGGCGGCACGGAAGCACCTCGAAAACCTTCCTGGTTCGTCTCTATGTTCCAGTAAACCGGTTCACCGGTCATCTGGTAGACGTTGTTACGAACCCTGAGTTGCACCTGGGGCTGCAATTTCCAGAACAACTGGGGATCCGTTGCATAAAGCTGCTGACCTTGCTGCTCGTTTTCCAGGTCACCTCGCATGGTCTGCACGAGGCGGTTGTTCTCAGTACCAACATCGCCCGCGGCCGAGGATGGAGCCAACAGGGACAGCCACAGCCGCGATCCGATTTCCATGCTTCCAACGCTCACCACCGTTACCAGCAGCGCGAAGCACAGTTTCTTTCGTGTCGTCAGCGAGCGGCTCATCCGAGTTTATCCTCCTGACCTACCAGCCAACGGATCGACCAACCGCCAGCGCTCCTCCTCAAGGAGATTCCGTCTGTTCCGTATTTACCCGAGCAGGTTCATCTCCTGCAGGACGCGGTACAATCCACTGGGATTGTGAGATCTGTCGGGCCACGGCAGTAGCTCCATCCGCAGAGAGATGATCATAATCAATAAAGCCCTGGGGTCCCAGATGCTGCAGTGCTTCACGACCATCCCAGAAACGAATCTTTTCAGCCTGGCAATACTGGCGAAACTTTTCCTGGGGCACAGCAGGTGGCGGGTTCGGTAATACCTGGCGACGGAACGGAAACAACAGCAGACCAAACTGCGCACCATCGGCCTCAACCATCTCGGCCAGTTTGTGAATTTCCTCCAGCACCAGTTCCCAGGCCGCCTGCACGCGAGGTGCGTCGGGGTGAGTCAACAGCTCCACGACCTGGTGGATTTCATGTTGCTGACCAGGCAACAGGCAACGCACGAGATTGGAATGCCGATACAACATCCCAATAAAACGTGGAGGTGGTGACGCAAGATTATTGTGCATCTCCGGAATATCATTCAGGCACACTCCAAGGATCACGTAATCAGGTCGGTAACGACGAACAATTCGTTCGTATGCGATCCTTTCCTGACGAGTAGACCAACCAGGCAAGGCAACATTAAAAACCTCGACCTCCGCGTCCTGGTTCAATTCCCCCTCCAGCAATCGCGGATAACTCTGCTCAGCGGCAACACGATAACCATAGGTAACGCTATCGCCCAGGCAAACAACACGCAGGGTATCAGCCTCAGCATGCTCCGCGTGCGGTCGATCTCGCAAACCGTCCGCGTTAACGCCAAAGGCGGGGTCAGCCTGCCGCGCATCAAAAACATAGAAATCTGATTTCCACTGCAGGTTCCAGTTCGCAATATCCTGGTGCGTTGAACGTGCTGCCCCCAACCCCGTCAGGCGACAGGTGATTTCCAGGAACCCCAACAGGCAGATGGCCAGCACACACGAAAAGAAAATCTTCTTGCGAACACTAATTCGAACCGGCCGGGAACTTGACGATTCGGATCGCATCACACCCCTGTCCTATTTCACCGACGACTGCTGGTCATGACGCCGACTTTTCCAGAGTTCTTGCCAGTAAGACCGCAACCGCTTTTCCGGATCGGCTTGCAACCGGGTACGATCCTTGAAGATCATGGTCCAGCGATTATCGCCCTCGTACTTCGGCCAATGCTCCAGGCTGTCATGGTTCGGATCTCCGTGACGAGCAAAGGAAATCCAGGCATCCTGCATATCATGTGCCAGATGCCGTGGTGGGTTATCTCCCAGGATATGATCCCAGCCGCCCAGGTTATTAAACACAAAAGGCAGTTCCAGGGCATGAAAGGCACCAATGCCATGTAACCTGGGAGGTTTCCAGGCGAACATGTACATCCAGGTATCCGTGTGCTGCCCATGCACCTGTGATAAGGCAATATGGGGATAACGAAACAACTCGAACGTCAGCATGTCCATGTAAATATCAGACTTGGTACGACTCGGGTAAGCCGCCTGGACCGTACCAAACATGCCAGCAATGTCATGGGGAGAAACTCCCAATGCCTCGACTAACAAGCCGCCCAGGATTCGTCGAGATCGCAATCGCATTTCCTTGCGGTGGTACAGCAACCAGAATTGTGTTTCAAACTGGTTCGTTCCCGTCAACAGTTTAATACCCTTGGTATGCCCCTCGGCCACGTATTTCCAGGGATCCCTCGGCAACAGGTCCCCATCCAGTACAGGCTCGAAGAAAACCTGTTCTTTCAAATTAAGCCGACGGATCAAGCGGTCAATCGCCTCGCGAATCTCGTCCGTATTCAAGGCCAGCAAATCGTCGATCGTCTCTGCCCCGGTCTCGTCCAGGAACTCCCGGGTAACCTTGTGAGCACGCGCCGGAGTGCGATTGGCTGCAAACGTTGCACTCTCGGCAATCACCTTATGAAACAACTTGCGCACTTCAGGCATCAGCATCATGGACGTGGCACTAATACTGCCCGCTGACTCACCCATCAATGTCACGTTACCAGGATCTCCACCGAAGGCAGCGATGTTTTTCTGGACCCATCGCAGGGCCATTACCTGGTCCAGTAAACCGGCATTCTTGGAATGCTTGTAGTCGGCACCACCCAGCCCTTCCAGGTCCAACCAACCCAGGACACTCAAGCGATACTGCAGCGATACAAAAACAACATCACCACGCAAGGCAAACTGGGTACCATGCATCGTAGGATGATTGGCCCCTCCCAAGAGAAAACCACCACCATGTAAAAACACGATGACCGGTCGCCGCTTGTTGTCGACTCCCGGGGTCCAGACATTGACCGACAAACAGTCTTCACTTTGGTTCAGGAAGTAATCACCCGAAAAATTATCGTAGACCTGGATGCCCACTGGACCAAAATCACGTGCCTCACGAACCCCTTTCCACGATTGTGGGGGCAACGGCGGCTTGAACCGTAAATCGCCCAGTGGTGGCCGGGCGTATGGGATACCCGCAAAGCGAAGTATTCCGGAATCCAGTCGCTTACCTCGCAACGTTCCTTGTGTAGTGGCAACCAACGGATCACCATCCGGGGATGCTGCTTCTGCCCATGGAGCCAGACTACTCACCCCGGAAATGAAAACACCAAGTAAAAACAGGAGTTGCCTGTAACGCATCATAAAACCACTCGCCCAAGTGAAGTCATCAACTAACGCACACTTCCCATATCACGGGATTTCTTAGAGACGTGAAAACTCACATCTTATTTATACGTATCGGCTTTCCGAGCAGTTCGAGTTCCACAAATGTCCCCTAATTTTAGACTCCGCAGACGCATTTCAAACGTTTTCCCTGCCCTGACAGCACTGCTTCGATCAGGTAGGATTGCCAGCATCAGCAAGACCACCCAAGCTGCTCACCTACCCCGTTTCAAACTTGTAGGAACCCCGGAAATGTCGCTCATTCGAATCCTTACCTACTCTGGCCTGCTAGCACTCTTATCACTTACAGGGGGCCCTTCGGCGACCACCACCCAGGCAGCAGAAGTGGTTTCCTACCATGGCTATCCCGATTGCGTACAACTGAAAAACCAACAGACTCGCGTGATTCTCTGTCCGGCCGCTGGTGGTCGCATTCTGGAATATTCGCTGCAAGGGAAAAACGTACTCTACCTGGATCCCGAGGGTGCTGGTGGCATTTACGAACCGGGCAAGAAAGGCCCCTCGATGACCGCGGGTCGTTTTGATATCGGCCCTGAACAAACCATTCCCAGGCATCCTCAACTTTGGATGGGTCGTTGGCAGGCTACCATCACAGGGCCACGTTCAGCGCGGCTAACCAGCCAGGCGAATAAAGCGACTGGGGTTCAGTTAACACGCGACTTCACGCTGGATCCAACGTCGACCAACCTCAGTTGTCGACAAACGATCAAGAACGTTTCTCCTGATCCGGTTGCCTATTGCCACTGGAGTCGCACCTTTGCCCTTGGCAAGGGAATCTGCGTGATCCCGCTAACACGCCCCAGCCGATTCCCTCATGGATATGTCATGTATGGCCCAGGACCAGCGATCAACTTTCGACCGGAAGACCCGAATATTCGCATCCGTGATCAGTTCCTGGAAATCACGGCAGCACCTCGGTATCCCAAGCTTGGCATGGACAGCTATGCGGGCTGGTTTGCTTACTTGATGAAGAACAACATCATGTTCATCAAGCGGTTTCCAACCTACCGCAATCGTGTCTACAACGAGGTCGCTGGCTTAACGATGTCGATCTGGTACCCAGACCGGCCGATGTGTGAACTGGAACCCATTGGACCACAGGAAAACCTGCAGCCAGGTCAATCCGCCTCCTTTACCGAGACCTGGCAACTCCTACCCTACCCGTTCCCTAAAGAAGGCCAGCAGGTTGATTTACCAGGACTTTCGAAACTGGTCCGCGAGAACATCGACACCTCTCCGTAAGCTTCTTCAGCAACCCGGTTTTATTTTCAAGGGATCATTTTTCATGACCGCTATCAACGCACCTCTAAATCGCAAGCTGCGTATGGCCCTGATCGGTGGTGGTGGCAATGGTTTCATTGGCCGCGTGCATGCCACCGCCGGAACGCTTGATCAGCGGGCCGAATTAGTAGCCGGTGTACTCTCTTCGGACCCTGACAAATCACGATCCTACGGGCCTGGTTTTGGATTGGCTGCCGACCGTACTTACGGTTCCTACCAGGATTTACTGGCCGGGGAAAACGCGCGATCAGAAAAGGAACGTATTGATTTCGTGAGTATCGCAACCCCCAACGATACCCATTTCCCAATCGCCAAAGCGGCACTGGAAGCCGGCTTCCACGTGATCTGCGACAAGCCGTTAACCACGCGACTGGAAGATGCACACGCCCTGGCATCCCTGGTCCAGGAAACCGGATCCGTTTTCGCTGTGACACACAATTACACCGGGTACCCGCTGATTCGCCAGGCGCGGGAAATGATTAAACAGGGTGAACTCGGTACGATCCAGGCGGTCCGTGCCCATTACCTCCAGGGCTGGCTCTGGGGCCTGCCCCCGGATACCACGCCGGCCCGGGGAGCCTGGAAAGCCGATCCTCAACGTGCGGGACCTTCCGGCGCATTGGCTGATATTGGTACCCATGCCTACCAGTTGATTCGCTATACAACCGGACTGCTCCCCGAACAGGTTTCCGCGCACTTGCAGAGCCTGCGCCCGGATCGGACACTCGATGACTACGGACACGTACTGGTGCGTTTCGCAGACTCGGTACTGGGCTCCGTCACGGTCAGTCAAATCACGCACGGCCGCCTCAACGATCTTACGCTCGAAATTGACGGCAGCCTGGGTTCACTTACCTGGAGACAGGAAACACCGAATGAATTAATCGTCCGCCGCTTTGGCCAACCGGTGCAGGTTTACGAACGTAACCCCAACGCCGATTTCACTCACGCCGCCGCAAGCGCTGCCTGTCGACTACCTGCGGGGCACCCGGAAGCCTTCTTTGAAGCCTTCGCCAACGTCTATCGCAGCAGCTATGACCAGATGATTGCACATGCGACAGGACAAACCGTGGATCCACGTGATACGATCTTTCCCAATGTGCATGATGGCATCGAGGGCGTGGAATTTATTGAACAATGTGTTGCCAGCAGCGCAGACAATGGCTCCTGGCAACCTCTCTCCTGCTGAAAGTACTTGGCTACCATGACACATTCACTGGTGCTGGAAATCTTCTCTGATTACGTCTGACCGTGGTGTTATATCGGCGCCGTGCGCGCCGACCGAATCCGGGAAACCTTCGATGTCGAAATCCAGTGGACTCATTTCCCTCTCCATCCAGATACACCCCAGGAAGGAATGACCCTGCAGGATCTATTCGCCGGCAGGTCCTTCGATATTGCCGCAGCCCAGTCCCGTCTCCAGGGTGTCATGCAACAAGAAGGCCTCCCCTTCGGGGAACGCACCATGACCTACAACAGTCGTCTCGCCCAGGAGTTGGCGACCTGGGCCGACGAAATCAGGCCCGCTTCATCGATCCACACGCTTCTCTACCAGGCCTATTTCCTACATGGCCAGAACCTCGCCGACGACACCGTGCTGGTCGACATCGCCGTGCAGGCCGGCCTCCCCGAAAGTGACGCCCGCGACGTCATCGAAACACGCCGTTACCGGCCCCAGGTCGACGCTAACTGGCAACGATCACGTGAACTGGGCGTGACCGGCGTACCCACGTACGTGGCCCAAGACCAGCGTGTCGTGGGAGCTCAATCCTACGAGGTCCTGGCTCAACTGGTAACGGCCGCAGGTGCTCAGGCCCGTGATAACCACTAACGCAGACCTCGTGATAGCGGACCACCTGATCGAGTTGAATACAGGCCGACATCATGTTGACGTCACATTTGCCGATTCCATCACTCCAGCCCCTCACTCAATGCCCCTGTAGGGCCTAAACAGAATGATTTTCCCCATATTGAACTGATTGGCACGCCACGTGCTTTTCTTATGTCTTGTAGGACGGATGACACGGCGTAGTGTCAGCCGACTCACAAGCAGCCCCACCCTGAAGTCGCCCGTGCGAACCCACAAGGTTCACACGGGCGGCTTTTTTTGTGCTCCTGGAGGAAGAATTACCCGGGTACTCACCGTCACGACAGGAGTAATAAAGTTGCTACAATAGACAACTTCTCATGCAAATCGTTTTCGGGGAGGCATGTTTTCCAGCCCCTCAGCCCAGTATCATCAAGCTCATGTTGAATCTACAGTCCGAGAGCAGCAGTCGCTGGTTAAACCAGGTCGAAGAGCATCTGGACGAAATACTGGTGGACCATGCCCACTGTGAGAGAAAGGCAGCGGGAACGGCGCTGAACCTGCTCTTCTCCTACGTGGAAAATGAAACTCTATGTCGACAGATGACCGAGATCGTGAACGAGGAACTGGAACATTTCCAGCAAGTGCTGGACCTTCTCAAGGAACGAGACATCTCGTTTCGCCGTTTGAAACCTGCCAATTATGCTGGGCAACTCAAGGACCTGGTCAGGAAAACCGAACCGCAACGGGCCGTCGATCGGCTACTGGTCGCCTCGCTCATCGAAGCGCGTTCCTGCGAACGTTTTGACCTCTTACGTCGCCACGTCGGTGACCAGCAACTGGCCCAATTTTACGACAGCCTGTTTGAGTCCGAGGCACGACATCATCGCACCTACGTACGACTGGCAGAAGATTACGAATCGCCCGCAGTCGTGCGTGAACGACTCAAGGAACTGGCGCGAGAAGAAGCACAGATCATCGAGCAGGGTGATGCCCTGCCCCGCATGCACAGCTAGACAGGAACCCCTTCCCATGACCAGTCCCGCCGAAATAATCGCCAACCAGGATGCTCTCTGCGACATCGGTCGCATGTTTCACCAACGCGGCTGGTCGCTGGGTACCAGCAGTAATTACAGTGTGATCCTGCAGCAGGAACCCTTGCAGCTGCTCGTGACCGCCAGTGGCAAGCACAAGGGACGCTTAACTCGAAATGACTTCGTGCAAGTGAACTCGCAGGGCCAGCCCGTGCAACAAGGACAGCCCAAATCATCGGCCGAGACCCTGCTGCATGTTGCCATTGCCCAGCAGACCCAGGCCAGGGCGATCCTGCACACGCACTCGGTATGGGCCACGCTGTTGTCAGAACAGTTCTTTGGCCAGGGTGGTTTCACGATGACTGACTACGAAATGCTGAAGGGACTCGACGAAGTAACTTCCCACGAACACCAGGAATGGGTCACCATCTTTGACAACACCCAGGATATTCCACAACTTGCCGCAGATCTTTCCGAACGATTTCAACAGCACCCGGAGCAGTTAACTCACGGGTTCCTGATCCGCCAGCACGGACTATACACCTGGGGAGATACCCTGGCGGACGCCCAAAGACAGATCGAGGTATTCGAGTTCCTGTTTGAATGCATCGGCCGTCGCACGCCGGTTTGAAGCCTGAGGCGGGGCATAGAACAGGCCTTGCAAACTTGGTATGCTGAACCTGATTGATGTAAACCACCCATGTACCTGGTTTTGGAGATGTTGTCATGGCCCGCATTCGGATTGAAGCCGAGAACCGAGAAATCACGGACGTCCAGGAAATCCAGGAGTTCCTCGAACCACATGGGATCTGGTACGAACAATGGGATGTTGCCGGACGCATCAAAGAAGATACCACGAACGAGGAAATCCTCGCGGCCTACGAACCAGAAATCCAACGCCTCAAGGAACGCGGTGGTTTCGTGACCGCTGATGTTATCAGCGTTTCTTCCGACACCCCCGGGCTCGACGAGATGCTGGCCAAATTTTCCTCCGAACACACTCACAGTGAAGACGAAGTTCGCTTCACCATTAGTGGCAGTGGACTTTTCCATATCCATCCAAGCGAAGGCCCCACGTTCGGCATCCAGGTGGAAAGTGGTGACCTGATCAATGTCCCACGGGACACCCGGCACTGGTTCGATCTCTGCAGCACACGTAACATCCGCTGTATTCGACTCTTCGAGGACACTTCCGGTTGGGCCCCGCACTACGTCGACGATCCCATCCACGAAGAATTCTCGCCACTCTGCATGGGCCCCGATTACCTCCCCCCCTCGGAAGGCTCTGATTCCGTGGTGCAGGTGTGATTACGTTTTCTGGAAAAGTTATCCTG
>Ga0315331_10000525_pt1 | contig 26829 bp, 30 predicted proteins | sample M160m34915metaG_FD_203456 | JGI IMG/M metagenome (GOLD analysis project Ga0315331, IMG submission 203456) | Ammonia-oxidizing marine archaeal communities from Monterey Bay, California, United States - M1 60m 34915 | ecosystem: Environmental > Aquatic > Marine > Intertidal zone | place: USA...
GTTTCAGAAACATTTTGTATTTTACCATGGGTACATTTACATTCATGGCCCAATGGTACGACTAAGTTATGTTGTCTATCTGACAACGCAGGAGACGTAGGAGACTTAACAAAGAACACAATAACTGAAATACAAAATAATGAAACAATGAAAAAAATTAGGAAATCTCTTCTTAAAGGAGAAAGAGTTTCCTTTTGTAAGTCCTGCTATAAGTTAGAAGATGCCGGCATTAATAGTTGGAGAGCAGACTTCAATAGAAGTTTTGATCATTTAATTGAGAACAGAATTAATAATACATTAGAAGATGGCGCATTAAAAGATCCTAAATTGTTTTATATGGATTTTAGATTTAGTAATTTATGTAATTTAGAATGCAGAACATGTGGACCTGATTTAAGTAGCTCTATTGCAGCAAACATAAAAGAAAGAAAATTTCACCCAGACCAAATAAAAGATTATAAGGAGAAAGGAATAATTTCAAAGTCTGAAAACATTATTGCTTATTCGGGTGCTCCTAAATATAACAATTATTTTAATGAAGAAATAAAAGACCAACTACATAATGTTGAACAGTTTTATTTTGCAGGAGGCGAACCTTTACTACAACCAGAACATGCACAAATATTAAAGTACTTAGTTGATAATAAATTATTTAATAAGACATTAATATACAGCACAAATGCTACTTCTTTTGTTTATAAGAAGCATGACTTTTTTGAAGATTGGAAAAAGTTTAAAGCAGTTAATGTAATTCATAGTATTGATGGACACCATAAAGTTTTGGAATATATAAGACAAAATGGAATACACGATAAAATATATGGCAACTTAGAAAAATGTATTGAACAACCTAATATAGGAGCAGAAATATGTCATGTTATAAGCATATACAATGCTTGGGAGTTTTTTGATTTCCTAGAATATATAGATCACTATATGCCTAAACTACATTCGTTTCATTTAAACTTTGCTTTTGGAGAACATAATGCAATAGGAATACTTCCTAACTTTGCCAAGAAAGAATTATTTAAAAAATTTGAAGAACAATTTGAAACTAATGAATCATGTAAGAAGTTTTTAATGTGGAATAAGGAACATACAGAAAAGATAGCAAACTTTAAAGAAATGGTAGAGAATCAATATCCACATGATGAACACAATAAAATATGGGAAGAATTTGTAGATAGAACTAAAAGATGGGATAAATTATATAACAAGAATATTGGAGAACACATTCCTTGGTTAACAGATGTAATAAAAAGATATGAGTCAGGGCAACGATAAAAGATGTGTCCATGTGGACACAGGCATAAGACTGTTTAATGACGGTACAACAATGTTCTGCTGTCAAAGTAATGAGAAACTTACTACAAAAGATGGCTCAATAGGAAACATACAAAAACATACTATTGAAGAAATAAGAGAAGGAAAAAAATCTCAGGAAATAAAACGAGCTTTAGAAAAAGGTGTTGAGCACCCTAACTGTTCTAAATGTTGGAGTGAAGAAGCATCAGGGATGAAAAGTAAAAGGGTAAGAGACAATGAAGAAAATACTGATCTTATAAACTCTGTTGAATTAAAAAATATGGAGATTAACCTAGGTAATATATGTAATATGAGATGTAGAACTTGTGGACCGTGGTCAAGTAGTTTATGGGGTCAAGAATATTATCATCAAATGCACACATATAGGTCACCCAGAGATGAAATGATTGCAACCATGGATAAGAAAGACTACAATAAATGGTTGGGACAATTTAGTAAATCATATAGTGATGATTCTAAAGTATGGGAAGAACTAGACAAGTATTGGAGTAAACTAAAAAATATAGACATATATGGAGGCGAACCTTTCCTTGTAGAAAAACAATGGCAAGCTCTTAAAAAGAATGTAGATAGTGGAGCAAGTAAAAAACAAAATCTACACTTTAATACAAATGGCACAGTTTACGATCCATCTAAAATAGAAATTATGAAAGGATTTAAAAGAGTTCAAATTAGTTTTTCTATAGATGGACAAGAAGAACAATACGATTATATTCGTAAGGGTGGACAATGGTTACAAACAAAGACAAACTTATTACAACATATTAAGATAGCAAACCAAACACCTGGTTGGAATGTTGTTGTTTGTATTACTGTTAGTTTCCTAAATGTTTATTATTTACCAGAGTTATTAGAAGCATTTATGGACATGAATGTTTTTGCTTATGTAAACTTTGTCCATGAACCTGCATTTTATAAAATACAAAACTTAAGACCAGATCTAAAAGAATCTATTAAAAAGAAATATGAGAGAAGTAAAATTTGGAATGCTACAGAAGACGATAAAAAAGTACACTTTGAGAAGTTTCCAAAAGGTGTAACAGGCTACGACATAACAAAAGAAAAACTTGAACAAGTATTATCTTTTATGGAAATTGAAACATGGAATCCTAGTTCATATAAAGAATTTATATATATGACTGCAAAGGGAGATGAATATAGAAAAGAATCTTTTAAAGATACATTCCCCGAGTGGTGGGGTTTAATATATAATGATCCTTATACAGAGGATTTAGATGAGAAGTTTCGTACATACAGGCCACATGAAACAATTCACCCGGTACAAACTAGAAACATGGATATTGAAAACTTATATGATAAAATAGAATATAAGAGATACAATAACTATAGGCCAGGAGACCCAACAGCAGTGCCTGATTATTATACAAAAAAGAGAGAAGTATAAAATATGAGTATTATAAGTAATGATATGAACAATGTAGTACAATTTAAACCTAAACCTAGAGTCATAAAAGGTTATAGAATGTCTTTTTATGAAGAAATAGAGATAAATCTTGCGGTTATTTGCGTAAATACATTCGGTTTTGATGAAATTGGATACACTAGAAAGACACTTAAACAGTTAGACCCATTATACATCAAACGGTGTTTAATAGAGGGCTATAACAGTGATTTAATCTCAAAGAATGGCCGAGACGTTATAAATAAAATTATAGACAGTATAGAAGAAATAGCAATTGCTGTTAACTAAGGATTATAATGCCAACATATATTTTTGAAAATACAATAACAGGTGAAGTCTTTGAAAACTTTATGGGAATAACAGAGGCTGATAATTACCTGGAAGACAATCCACACATACGAAGACAACCAACTGCTCCTGCAATAGTAAGTGGTAGGGGAGGCGACCGTACAAAACCAGACGATGGTTTTAAATCAGTATTATCAAGAATTGCAGATGCTAATCCAACAAGCCCTATGGCAGATGATTTCGGTAAAAAAGATAGAAAGTCTGTAGCAGTTAGGGACTCATTAAAAAGAGTAAAGAAAAAATTAGGCTCAATCATGGGCGACAACCCAAAACATTTGGGATAGGAGGTAACCACGAATAATATTTTTTGTTATGTTAAAATCATTTAACAGGAGAAAATATATATGGCTAGGAAAAACTTAGCGCTAGTACAAGATAATAAAACTAGAAAATCAACCCCACTTAAAGTCAAATACACAGATCTAAAAAGAATAGATCCAATCACAAAAACACAAAATGACTTTTTCCAACAATATAAACGAAAATCAGCTCTCTTGTTGCATGGCTCTGCCGGCACAGGAAAAACTTTTATTGCTTTATATAAAGCATTAGATGATGCTCTATCTAAAGGTGGACCATACAATAAAGTTATAGTTATTCGTTCAGCAGTTCCTTCAAGAGAGATAGGACATTTACCAGGAGATTATGACGAAAAGATAGACGTATATTCTATACCATATCAAAATATGTGTGATGAATTGTTGCCACAAAAACAACAACCATTCCAAAGATTAACTGAACAGAAATATCTATATTTTATGTGTACGTCTTTTGTAAGAGGAATTACATTAGATAACTCTATTATAATTGTTGACGAATGTCAGAATATGAATGACATGGAAATTAACAGTATAATGACAAGAGTAGGACATAGTTCAAAAATCATATTTTGTGGTGATTATAGACAAACAGACTTATATAAGAGTAATGACAAATCAGGACTTAAAAAGTTCATACAAATAGCAGAGGATATGCCCTCATTTGGAACAGTAGAATTTGGACCAGAAGACATAGTTAGGTCAGATTTAGTCAAAGAATACATACTAGCAAGGGTAAAATACGAAGATAAATTTGAAAATAATTGAAAAAATGCTTGACTTTTGGTCCTATAGAGTGCATAATGTATGTATATTAAATAAAAAAGTGAGGAAAATAATATGGAAAAAGAGCTAAATATACTACTCGAGGCAATATCAGAAGACTACAGAAGATGGAATGAAGCTTCTAAAAGAGCTAATGATTTTGGCTTTGATGTAGATGAAAAAGTTGCTGATTTTAAAGCTAAATTAGAAGTTAAAAAAGGCCGTAAATTCATCAAAATCATACAAGGCAATAGCGTCTGGGGTTTTGTAAATTTAACTCATGAAAGATTCCGTGAAGGAGATATCCTAAAAGCAGCAGGATGGAATGCTCCAGCTCTTAACAGACCAAGAGGCAACATTTTTGAAAACTATAGTGTTGCTTGGACTGGACCACATTACATAGCTGGATACTCAGCAGGTGGTACTAGAGAAGAAGGTCTCAACAGAGGCAGATCTGAGATGGTTATAAATAAATAATAATAGGACTTTTTATTATGTTCAATCATTTATCAATTGATATTGAATCTATCAAGCAAAAGAACACTCCTAATGGAAGGAGATATGAGACCCCAACAGGTCAACTTTATCCTTCTATTACGACAATTCTTTCTCATAAAACGAAACCATTTATCCAACAATGGAGGAAACGAGTAGGTGCAAAAACAGCAGATAAAATCTCTAGGCAAGCATCTACACGAGGTACCTCTATTCATAAATTGTGTGAAAGCGCATTAAAAAATCTACCTGAAGAAACAGATATGTTGAGTCTTTTAGACCAGGAAATATATTCAGAGTTTCGTCCGTTGTTAAATGATATTGATAACATACATGCACTAGAAGCAAAATTATATTCTGACCATTTACGACTTGCTGGTCAAGTAGATTGTATTGGAGAATATAAAGGTAAGTTATCTGTAATAGATTTTAAAACTTCCAAGAAAAGAAAAACACGATCTCAATGTTATAATTACTTTATACAATGTTCAGCTTATGCTATTATGTTTGAGGAAAGAACAGGAATACCTGTTGATCAAACTGTAATTTTAATGGCACAAGAAGATGATGGTCCTGCTATTTGGGTAGAAAAAAGAGATGAATTTGTACCCAAACTTATTGAAGCAAGAGACGCATACGAAGAACATTTGAGTAATGTATAGCTTCCAATCAAATTTTTTATCTGAAAAAGAATGTTCTGAAACTATAACATGGTTTGAAAATAATGGTGAATACATAGATGCTGAAATTAGCAACTATGCCAATTCTGCTGGTGGTGGAGTAGATAAAAACCAACGCTCAGGTAAAATTATATTCATGAGGAATAAAACATTTCCTGCACAAGATAAAATTATTAAACAAGCAGAAATATATGCAAAGGAAAAAGGCATTAAATTAAATGCTGGAGAAGTAGATTGGCAATTTGCTAAATACACTACTGGAGACCATTTTCAAATGCATCGAGATATGTACCCGTCCTATCAGACACATATTACAACTCCTATATGTAGAAAAATTTCGTTGTCTTTACAATTAAGTGATCCTGAAACATATGAAGGAGGAATATTTAGAATGGAAATTACACCAGGGGTAGTTACACATGCACCCACAGATACAGGTTCTCTTTTGATATTCCCTAGTTATTATAATCATAGTATATCAGAAATAACCTCAGGTACCCGTTATTCTTTAATAGGATGGTATAGAGGACCCTTTTGGACATAGTGACTCTTATAAATAACCTATTGAAATAGAACTGACTCTGTTTCAAGGAGTAAAATGAAGAAGATATATTTAATTCTTCCTTTCCTTTTTGCCGTAGGATGCGCTTCAGTAGCAACCGGTATAGACACAGCTAGAAATGTAGTAGCAACAGGCGTCTCGACAGTAACAACTGCCGGAGCCAACATGGTTGGAGCCGTTGCTAAAGATGTTTCTGATGTAGTTTCTACCACAGCAGAAGTAACTGCTGGTGTTGTTGATACTGTTGGCAAAGAAGTCAAGGACCAAGCAGCAGAGCTTGAAGTAAAACAACCTGATTTCCCTACAGCTAAATTGAAAGAAGATAAATAAAAACACGATGAGACCAGCTTAGCTGGTCTTGTCTCCTTTGAAAGAACAAAAAGGGAGGCCGAAGCCTCCCCAAACTGTAATCCCAGTTTACATAATCATTAACTTGTCCATTGAACAAACGACCATAAAGCATAAAAAATGCTCATTGGAACGCATGCGAATACGACATGTGTTATAACGGTCAGCCCTTTTTGTAGGTGTGTCATGAAAACATACCTCCTTGAAGATCTGATAAAGTTATTATTATTAAGGGCAAAAGTAACGGAGCGGACATAATCGCTACTAATTGAACCGCATCGCAGAAGAGACAAAATTTATCATCTTCTCTTAGTCTATCAATGTTGGTTTTCATGTGCTTCGCTACTTCGCCAAATGTAGCTGTGGTCATGAAACCTCTCCTATTTTTTAATATTAATTATACTTATGTAGAGATATTAATTAAATTAATACCTTACATACCTATTTATAAAAAATATTTTTTTAATTACTTCTTAATGGTATAAATAATTCTACAATTAATGGAGAGCAAGAATGGCTAAAGGATTAGCATTATTGGTTGTACTAACATTCTTATCAGGTTGTGGAGCAAATATATCACTAACAGCTTCTGTGCCAGAAGGTAAAGATTTAGACGTTACAATCAAAACAACTTCTGAAACACCGGGAAAGTAATAAGCACCGGGAAACCTCAAGTAGATTTCCCTACAGGTGCATTACAATAAACGGTACTATTGATGCTTGATAAAAGCTCTGAAAGAAGTTAATATAAATAACATTGTTCGTTGAAACTTAACGAAACTTTATGGACGTGGGTGCAATTCCCACCGCCTCCACCATTATCGCTGGTGGTAACCTAATAGCTCCGGATACGGGGGCGAACAGGTTCGACATAGAGAGGTAAGTAAGTGGAGAACAAAACTATAATCGGCGATAACGATTACGCACTTGCAGCCTAATTAATTAGGTAGACGGGCTTCGGTGGGTAGCTGTCAACAGAAACCCACCACTTTTTAATAAAGGGAGAATTTACATGTATATTAAATGGAAATTATTACCGATATTATTTTTAGGTATGTTAGGGTTTTCAAACCCTGTGAATGCAAATGATAATGAAATCATTTGTTTAGCTGAAAATATATATTTTGAAGCTAGAGGTGAATCTACAGCAGGTAGAATGGCAGTTGCACTTGTGGTATTAAACAGAGTTAAGGATAGAAGATTTCCTAACTCGGTTTGTGGTGTTGTTAAACAAACTAAATATTATCCTAGTGGTAGGATAGATTTACATTCATGCCAATTTAGTTGGTATTGCGACGGCAAATCTGATGCACCTGCAGATAGATCTTGTTGGGAAGATGCGTTATTAATAGCAGAAGTTATGTACACATACGACTCAATAGACGTAACAAATGGTTCCTTATGGTACCATTCTAAAAGAGTAAACCCTAATTGGGCTACACATTATCAACAAACAGTTAGCATAGATAACCATATTTTTTATAAACCACTTGACTAAAGGTTGGAAAGAACCTATAATAGCACTATGTTAACAGACTTACCTAACATAATGATTACGGGCGGTTGTGGGTTTATAGGGTCACACCTAACCCACCGTCTTTTGGATCAAGGATTTTATGTTCATGTTGTTGACGACCAAAGGCAAGGTAAAGTAATTTGGAATCATGATAATGTAGAATATCATAAATGTGATGTTGCAAACTTTAATCCTCATGATGCATATATTGAACCGCCACAAGCGATATTCCATTTAGCGAATACTCCTAGAGTAAGAAGAGCTTTAGAATATCCAACTGAAACAATTAAAAACAATATAGGAACAACAGCAACAGTTGCTGATTGGGCTAGAACTTTTAATTGTAAATTATTTTTTGCTACTTCTTCTAGTACACAATACAAAGAAGCAGCATCAAATCCATATACATTTAGCAAAGCAATGTGTGAACACATGTTGATGTTATATCGAGATCTATATGGTTTAGATTTTGTATTAATGTATTTTTATAATGTTTATGGGCCGGGTGAAGCAGACTATGGACCATATAGTACTGTTATCAGAAAATTTAAAAAAGATTACTTGACAGGCAATCCTATAACAATATTTGGCAATGGAAAGAAGGAAAGAGATTTTACTCATGTTCATGATGTAATACAAGGTTTATTACAACTAATGGTAGATCATGAAGCACCTTCTGTTGTTCATTTAGGTAAAGGACAACCACAAACAATTCAATCGATTGCAGACAATTTTAATTGTCCTATTGTATATGAATTTGATAGGCCAAGTGAAGCATTAATAACCCATTGTGAGAATCCTTATATAGAATGTCCTAATGATGTACATTCTTATCTTACACATTGGGTTGAGGAGAATAAAACAAATTATGACACCAAAAATCGTAGTGGACAACACAATAGAAATGACTGAGAAAAAAGTTAGTGACGTATTCCTTATTACAAAGGAGTTTCATACATCGACTGAGTTTTCACAGTATATAGAAAAAATGGCATACAATACAAGTTCGCCTTGTATGGATATGGTGGTTGATTATTGTATTAAAAAAGAAATTGAAATAGAAAGTATGTCTAAATACTTAACATCATCTTTAAAAGAAAAAATTAAAAACGAAGCATTAGATTTAAATTTGCTTAAAGAGAAAAGGCAGACAGAAAAACTTTTGTAATGGACCCATTTGACGTTTATAAAATTTATTTAGCATTAAAACTTCACTTCACAACTGAATCATATGATATAACAATACATAAGTTTGCAGCTAAAGGAAAGAAGGAAACTTTTTTAAAGCGTAAAGACTTAATGGTTCTACGAAAATTAGCAAGGGATTATCCTAGGCAAACAATAATAGATATACTCGTTTCTAATTTTGTAAGTGGAGATCGTTGGGGAGGTATGTTTGATAGTGAAGCATTAGATACATACAAAAGATGGAAAACAAATAAAGAGAAACGAGCTTACACATTTGAACAAGATTTACATGCCATTCAATTAAGAATGGAAAAGGACAATATAGAAGATGCTACAGTTGCTGACCAGCATCCTCTAATATTGAAAATGCTATTAGGAAAACAAATAGCACTTGAAACAGTCGTTATATTTAATAAAGCGATTAATTTTATTGATGATTATAGTGATGATCTTATATTGAAAGATACATGTTTATTGGTACGGAAATACAGTCCTTTTGTAGTCAAAAATACCAAAACACTAATAGAAGAACACTTAGGTCTTATAAATAATATTGCAAGAACTAGAAATAGTTCTTATACAAAAATATAACGTAAATACAACGCAATACAAGGAGAATATATATGTCGTTTAATACACTTTCAGACCTCAGAAAACAAAGAGGCAACTTCGATAACTTGATGAAGGAAGTCGAAAAAATCTCAAATCCCCAATCAAACTTTAAACAGGATGATGGTCGGGAATGGAAACCCACAGTAGACAAAGCAGGAAACGGTTATGCCGTTATCAGGTTTTTGCCTGCTCCTCAAGGCGAGGATATGCCATGGGTTAGAATTTGGAATCATGGATTCCAAGGACCAGGTGGCAAGTGGTATATTGAGAACTCTCTAACTACTTTAAACAAAGCAGATCCTGTTTCAGAATTAAACTCTGAACTATGGAACTCTGGTGTTGAAGCTAATAAGGAAATAGCTCGTAAGCAGAAGAGACGTCTTAATTATTATGCCAACATTATGGTTGTTGAAGATAAAGCAAACCCAGAGAATGAAGGACAAGTATTCCTTTATAAATTTGGTAAAAAGATCTTTGACAAAATTAAAGATGTGATGCAACCACAATTTGAAGATGAACAACCAGTAAATCCTTTTGATTTCTGGGAAGGTGCAAACTTTAAATTGAAAATAAGGCAAGTTGAAGGCTTTAGAAATTATGATAAAAGTGAATTTGATAGCCCTTCAGCAGTAGCAGAAGATGATGCTAGAATTGAAGAACTTTGGCAAAACCAACATTCTCTACAAGAGGAAGTTGCAGATAGTAAATTCAAGACCTACGAGGAATTGAAAACTAAACTGAATCTAGTTTTAGGAAGTTCAAGTAAAGTTCCTACAGCAGAGTCTATTTCCAGCACAACAGGAGATGCAGAGGACGACCATTTTATGGAAAAAGTGAAACAAGTCCAACCAGTATCAAATGTTGATACGTCAACAGATAGTGATGATGATACTTTATCGTATTTCAAACAACTAGCTGAAGACTAGCTTAAAACATAAAGTTTTTGGAGGCCTCGTATGAGGCCTTCTTTTTACCTGATATAAATAATGTTATGGATGTTAATATAATTAATCTTTTTGAGTTTCCTATATATCATGTTCGTAATTTTGCGCCTGAACATAGAGAAACCTGTGCATCCAATATAACTAATCAATACAAAGAGCGTGCTTATTATATTGACAACAATCCTATAAAAGGAGAGTATTGGCGACGTATAAGTTTATATGACGATAAAGGAGTACATGCACATACAAAAGGATTAGATGGAATACAAGGCATTCCTGAATGGTCTATTGTTAAAAAACAAATAAAAGATCACGCAATTGATTACTTACATAGTTTCACAGATTTAAAAAATACAGTATTACTTAAATCATTAAAAGAAGATTGGACAGACTATTCTTGGTGGTCTTGTTATGCAGAAAATGATGACTATCCTTGGCACCATCATGCCAATATGTTTTTTACTTCCTGTTGGTTTATACAACACGATGAGAAGCATGCACCATTAAGTTTCAGAAGTCCATTACATAGTCTTATAAATGGTTGGTTACCTGGAGATTCTAAACTGAAAAACGAAGTAGTTATAAAACCAGAACAAGGAGACTTGTTAATATGGCCAGGTTGGTTGGAACATGAAGTACCAGGACCTGATGCTTATATATTTTATAACAAAATGGAACAGGGTGCCAACAAATGGCAATACGACCCTGATACAATTAAATACGATCAGTTAAGGATAACCCTCACTTGTAATTTAGGAAAGTTACATGATTCTTTAACTACGCATACTAGGGAAGCGATATGAACAAACAAGAAGTTTACGAACAATTAAAAATAGACGAAGGAGTAGTTTATGCCATCTACAACGATCACCTCGGGTATCCCACCTTTGGAGTCGGTCATCTTATCAAGGAAAGTGATGAGGAATTCGGAAGGCCAACTGGAACTGCAGTTGACGAAGAAAGAGTCAGGTCGTGTTTTGACCGAGACCTTGAAATTGCCATTGGAGAGTGTAATGCTTTATACGGAGAAGGGAGTTTTGGAGAACTACCTGATGAAGTCCAGCAAATCTTGGTTAATATGATGTTTAACATGGGACGAACAAGACTATCTAAATTTAGAAAAATGAATACTGCTATTTCAGAAAGTAATTGGAAAGAAGCAGCTATAGAAGGTAGAGATAGTCGTTGGTATAGACAAGTAACTAAAAGAGCTGAAAGATTAATGTCTAGATTGGAAAAGGTTTAACCTGTATATCTAGCGTCTTGGTATCTTTGGATTGTACTATCAGAACTTCTAACTGTACCTGGAGTTATTAATAAGTTTTCAGGCGGAGGACCAGCGTTATTGTTAGTAATATTATTGACAACTGGTTGTGCTGCAGCTATATCACCCATTCCATCTGCACCCATATAATCTAATGCAGCTCCTGATTTACCCATAACCATATCTTTTACATTAAGAGCAGCTGTACCGAGCATGCCTACTGGTCCTAGCGCTGCCGCACCGACCCTTGCCCAAGGTTTTTCCCAAGGGTCTTTTCCCAGCTCTTTCATCGACTTCAGCCATCCACCTTTTGCATCACCTTCTTTTTCTGTACCAATTTTCAGGCCTGGTCCAGAGCCTCCCACTCCTTTTTCTACCATACTTGCTTTTTCAACTGCTTTTAATTTATCCTCAGGGTCTGCCGCTGCTTGTTCAATATCAGCAGTTACGTCAGTTACATCTAAAGCATCTGGATCGTCAGGATCTGCTGCATCCATTCCTCCTCCTTGGTCTGAAACATTATATGCATCTTTTAATTTTTGTCTAAATGCCTTAGCTTCTGGAGTGAAATGTCCACCCATAGAACCACCAGTCAATTCTCTATATGCTGCATTCTCTTCTGGAGTGAATACAGTATCAAATGCTTTAGAGACACCACCGTCAAATCTTTCTTTAACTCTCGTCCCGTCTACTGTTCTCGTAATCATGCTATTGATTTTATCTTCCCACGCTGGATTAAGTTCGTTCTCTCTTATGATCTTCTCTGCAATTGTTTCATATGCAGGATCATCCATATGGTCTGCGAGGAGTGAACCACTACTTGCCGTGCCTTGCGTCGTGGCCGGATCAGTTCCTTCTGGCCCCAATCCATTTGCTTCTCTTAGTCTATCAATAGAACCTTCACTTGATTTCCTAATTTCCATTTCTTTTTTAACAGCTGCCATGTCTTCTTCATCTAGATCATCATGTTGTATAATCGCTTGTAGTTCATCGTTGGAGGCATCACCAAGTTTACTACGATCTAATTCTGAATCACCCAACCTATCATGATCATATAAACCACTCGCTTGGGCAGACTCCATACCAGCATCTGTTTTTTCTCTTAGTGTTTCTGCAATCTTTTTCCTATCAATACCTATAGCAGTAATTGCTGCGCTGTTATTTGACATTGCTTTAACATTAGCAGCATTTCTAAGAGCTGCTTTATCTCTATCATCTAACTTCTCGTCGCCACCTGCTTCTTCAACTAAACTATTGTAAATTTCATCTGATTCTTGTTTTATTTTACTTGCTAAGCCACTATCTCTTGCTGAAATTTGTTTTAATGCTTCTTCTGTTTGTGCAGCGGATTCTGCTAGTTTACCAGGACTTACATCTATTGCATCTGCAATACTACCACCTGTTTTCTCACCTAACCAACTGCCTGCCATCCAACCAACTGCACCACCTATGATTCCACCTACGGCTACACCTATAGGTCCGCCGAATGCACCAATCATCATTCCTAATTTTGCACCGCCTATTGCACCGGCTGCTCCACCTACACCTTCTCCTACTGCTTCTGCTCTATCTGTTTGTGCTTCTTCTTGTGTTATTTCACCTGCATCAATCTGTTCATTTGCTTGACTAACACCTTTATATGCTGTGTATGCTCCGGCACCAACAGCAAGTGCTGCTCCACCAGCTTTCATCAGCATACCGCCTCTGCCGGCTAACATTCTGCTCATTCGACCGCCACGGCCACCACGGCCACCACGGCTACCTCTTCTACCTCTTCCACCAAAGAAGCCACCGCCACCGCCACCGTCACCACCGCCGGCACCTCCGCCTTCTTCTAGTATTTCTCTTATTTTAACTAATTCTTCTAACTGTCGTTGTTGGACGCCTTCTGAATCTGTACCACTTTGAAATATACCGCCTGCATTTCCTGGTCTAGCTCTCCCTCTTGCTGGAGCTTGCGCCGCTCCTTGTTGTGATTCTTGTGCTACTTGTTCACCTAATGTAGGTGCTACAGGTTCTAAGTTCTCTCCTTTTCTAGCATCATGCTCAAATATGTCTTTACCGGTAAGTCTTAACATATCCTTACCTGTAACATCTTCTAGGTTACTTTGTTGCGTATCCATTGAAACACCCAACGCACCCGCTTCATCTGCTAATCTGTCTTTCCTTGATTGTGAATATAGATTTGTAATACCGCCTGTACCGGCATCTCCAAACATTCTATCTAAGCCAAAAAATTGTTTTGCACCAGTAAGTAAACCAGCATCCTGGTCTATATTAAACATGTCTTTAAGACCACTACCTGATTCTAATGCACTTCTTTGTCCTTGCACATTTAACAGGTTACCCATTTGTCCAGTGGAATCTGTTGATTGAATTCTTCCTAATTGTTCTGATACTTTTTGTCTTGCTTCTCTACCTTCATTTCCTCTAAGACCCTGTGCCTTTTCTTGTAATTTTTGTAACTCTGCCATCTCTGCTGCCATTGCAGGATTGTCTTCTACTATCGCTTGTATTGCTCCGGCATTTTGTTGTAGAGCTGCCCCCATTACCTCTCTTTGTCTTTGTATTCCAACGCCTGTTGCTCTTCTTTGAAATTGTGTATTGGCCCTTGTTCCTTCTAATGCGCCTTCAAATATATTTCTCCTTCTTTCACTTTGTTGGAATTTTTCTACTCTAGCAAATTCACCTGTTCTCTCATCTCTATATCTTGTTCTACCATCTCTACCAACTTCTGCTCTTGCCATCTCTCTACCACCGAGAGTTAACTTACGCATTCCTCTTTCTGTTGTTGCATACTGATTATCCATTTCAGAAAGTCTGTTACCTATACTCCTACCACCTAAACCTCTTAGAGCTGCTCCTGCTCCTCTTCTATCACCTACAAGTCTTTCATTTATTATTCTTCCTTGAACGTCTACTTGTTCTCCTGCTCTCCCTAAGAATCCAGTTCTATTCAAAGTTTGTGCAACAGGTTCTTTTCTAAGTCTACTTGCATCTACAAAACCTGTTTGGTCTACAATACTAGATGTTCTACCACCTCCAGACATTCCACCTGATAAAGGACTACCAGGACCCCAACCACCAGGACCTTCCTGCCAGTTAGAACCGCCTTGATTGCCACCACCAGGACCTCCTCCAGGACCTCCTCTTCCAACACCCGGTCCTACAACAACTGTACCAGGACCACCAGGACCTGCTCTACCTGGTCCACCGCCACCTGGTCCGCCACCTGGTCCGCCACCTGGTCCACCGCCTCTTCCTCCTCTTCTTATGAAACCCATCATGTTATCTTGGTTATTTAGAATTTGGATTCTTGCGTCTCTTGCTCCTCTATTGTGTTTCTTTTGTTTGACATAGAACTCTTTCAGGGTTTCATGAAACTGTTTTAAGTCTTTCCCTGTCTTATCAATCTTTTTGTTTTGGTTATGTTGCAAGATATTCATAGTTAAGTTAGATAAACCATGAGTCTTTTGATTTCTTTGGTTTTGATGTGTCTTTTGGTCGTTCCTTTCTTGGGTCTCCGCAAGCCGGTCTACCTTACTATGTAAATCTGTATCCTTCTTATCAGCCATATACTTTTAACTCCATCTAGCTTTATCGGCAGCTTCTTTTTTAGCTTCCTCTTTCTTCTTGAGATGAATTAATAACATATTAATATAAACATCTCTTTCCCATGGCATCATATTTTCAAGTTCAGTGAGACTGTAATTATGCTCTTGCATTAACAGGAAATTTGTCCTGTAATAATTTTCAAGAGTCTCCTGGGAAAGAGTTATGCGAAAAAATGTTCGTATCCGTTGATACTAACTTTATTATCTCTATCACATTTAGGACACTTATAATCTATTATGTGTTCTAAAATAGGCATAGCGAAATAATATTTTCTTATCTCTCCCATTGTCTCTATTGGCAAGTTTTCCATAAACTCTAGAAGTTCTTCTTTTGAAGTATCTTCTCTAGCATAAACTTGCTCATCATCATATATATGGTCAATACAGTCCAATAATAGTTCTGTATCATCGGAACCTCCTTTATCCTCTACTAATGCCACTGTTTCATTAGTAGGATATCTAAGAGCAATTCCAATCCCTTTTTCTTTATCTACCGTGATTTTATTATCTGGTATATCATCTAAACCATCTAATTGCATATCAGGCAAATTAAGTGTATAATTTATTTTTGCATCGCAACCCTCTCCTCCACAACTTAAAGTAAAGTCTTGAGTTTCACCTATAGACTTTTCTCTTAATCTTAGAAAGATATTTTGTAGATCATACATTGGTATTTTTGTAGCATCAAGTTCTCCAAATGAACAATTTGTAACAACTTGTTGGCATGCTCTTACCATGTCTCCAAAACTATCTTCGTTTGTTGCGAGCATTAATATTTTTTCCTCTTTTACGCGGAACGGTCTAAACTTTAAATCTTTATTTAAAGAATAAACCTTCAATTCAAAAGTTGGTGTATCCAACTGTGGTAATGCCATAATTTTCTCCTATTATAATATTATATTTATTAACCCCATCCAGATGGTTTACTGCCATCGAATGGGTGTTCAATCGTATCTGACGTCCAATAAGCAGAACTAGCTATTAAAGTAGTTCTTGCTACTGACGCAGATCCCCATGCCATTGGTACAAGGTTAAGTACCTTTGGCGTAACTTCATGCAACTTCCATGATGCATGAGCGTTATCGTCTCTGCCTAATTGAATAATTTCAACTTCGCCCCAAGTTTTTTCCGGGTATTCCATTTCCCTTGAAGTGGTATCTACACATAAGCGAGTCCAAGATTCAAATATAGCTCTTAGAGACCAATCAACATCAGTTATAAATGTGAAGTTAATTTCATTTCCTAAGAAACCAACATTTGTATTTCTGTAATGAGTAAAAGGACCAATAGGTACTTCTTTGTTTCCTAATACCATACCAGGTATTTGTACTTCCTCACACATTATAGTCATATGTCTTTCTGTTTCTGTGCCTTGTGTTACACTAGAAGGTAACGACCATTTAGTCTCGAACCTTTCGGTCCAAGCCATATTCATTGTCTTTAATTCACTTACAAAATTACTTAATTTGTTAGGACTTTGTGCCATTAAATACTACTCCTCTTGCGTTCAGGGACTTTATTACTATGTCTCCAAACTGTTCTATCCGATGCACCTGTAAAGTTTTGTACTGGTAAAAATATAGCTGCTTTCCAATGTTCAGGATCTACTTTTAAAAGTCTACCTTGTATTTGGCTACTTAAATATTTTTTAATTGAATTCCTTACTCCAGGAAATCTTTGAAAGTTTTGTACTATTCTCCAATCAGATGCTAATTTATCTTGTTTTGTTAATTGATGATCTTGTTTATTTTGTGGTATAAGTTGACCTAGTAATTCCGCTCTTTTTAATGGAGCTAGATAATGTAAGTTAATACCACTGAATCCGTTTGCTGAAGGTTCTGAAATCATAACAAGAGGAAACCCATCGTAATATTTTAATGTTTCCTTATGTCTAGGATCATATCTAAACATATACATAGAACCTACTTCTAATTTATTAGTTATCTCCCCAATATCTGTTTTAAGAACTTCTGCATAGGTATTCACACCTTCAAGATACTTTCTTATAGCTGCTTGATACCATTGTGCTGATCTGTCTATATCTCCAGCCGATGTTCTTATATTTTCAAATGGGTTTGCCATACTTGTATTTATATTAGATACCAAGTTCTTTTTCAGTAATAATCATAAATTCCATGTTTTGTTTTTTACAAAACTGTTTAGCACTTTCCCACTTTGCTTCGTTGACACCCCATTGTGCAACCTCTTGTAGGTATTTCTTAGTTTTTCTTCTGGGTTCTGGCGGTTTTGTAAATCTTTTTGGTTTTACTTCTATAAGATATTTTTTAATTACACCGTTTGCTTGTTTAATTTCTGCATAAAAGTCTATATAATATTTGTGTATTCTTCTATCAAGAGGACTACGATAGGGCACTACAATCTCTTCTGATACCCAACCAATTACAGACTCATTAAGATCACACCAATTCATAAACTTTAGTTCATAACTGGACCTGTAGATTATATCAGAGGCTTTGCCTAGATATTTTAATCTATTTCGAGGAATAAATCGTCCTTTGTATATTTCTTTAGCATAAACCATATAAATAAGATAAAGATAACTTCATGGAGTATTTATGTCAGAATCTGATACTAAACCTATAATCGATAACAGGGCAACCAGACCCAATGAGGTTGAGGTGCAAGAACGAAAAACTCTCTGGGAAAAGGCTGACTCATGGATACCTGGCTCTTGGACAGATTACGAAAAAGACCGTGATGAAAGAGAGCAAATGAATGAGGACCCTACTTACAAATCAAATGTAGATGATTATCAGAAAGAAAGAATGGGGTATAGAGATCGTTCAAATGATCCTGACTTTGAAGAAGGTGAAGATAGATGGAAATTTGTAGGCAAAGAAGAAGGCAAAGCTACTAAAAGACCTAGTGCTAAATCAATACAGCATGGTGTCAACATGTGGAAATATCCTGCTGAGATAGGTGGTGACCCATATCCACATAGTGTTATATTTTATATAAACGCAAGAGAGAATACAGTATCAGGAACAACAGCTATTAGTAAAGGTAGTGATGGAGACGAAAAATCAAAAAATGCTTATAGAGAAGCACAAAGAAGAAAAAATGAAGATTACACTCAACAGAACAGAGCAAAATCAGAAGAATACAATGATGTGTTATCAACACAAGCAGCTATAGGTTTAGGTACTGCTGGTTTTGGAATTGCTAAAAAAATGCAAGGTAATAATGCAGGAGCACAAACAGCTCCACTAGCAGCAGGAGCTAGTGCCGCACTAGGTGCTATTGCTTCTCGAGCAGTAGATATAGTTTCAACTGTTAGATTAATGGATGCAATTCAATTACATATACCAGCAGCACAAGTAGCACAATATACAGCTGATTGGAACGAAGACTCATTAGGAACGGCAATGGGATTAATGGCTTCTGGTAGAGGAGATGTAAAAGATATTTTTTCTAAAGAGGGATTGGAGTTTGTTGGAAGGAATGCAGCAGCAGCAATAGCAGGTATACCTGCTCAAATGGGTGTAGGAGATATGAATGCCGGAGCAGCACTAGAAGCAACATCAAAGAAAGTTAATAATCCATATAAAGAACAATTATTTAAAAGTATGGGGTTTAGAAAGTTTGCATTTAATTATGTATTTGCTCCTAAAAGTGAGGAAGAATATTCCTCAATTACTAAAATTATAAGTACATTTAAATATCATATGCACCCAGAAATATCAGCAGATGATTTGTTTATGATTTATCCTTCAGAGTTTGATATAGAATATATGTATAGAAATAAAGAGAATACACAACTACATAGAATATCAACATGTGCTTTAACAGATCTTAAAGTAACATATGGTTCAGACGGACAACTTACATCTTTTAAAAATTCTGATGGTGCACCAAACGAAATAGCAGTACAGTTATCATTCACAGAACTAGAAACACTAACAACAGACAGAATAGACAGAGGATTCTAATGTATTTTAAAACTTTACCAAATATTGTATATCCATTTAAAGAGTCAGCTACAAGTAAAACAACAAAGTCAAAAGTAGTAAAGGATATTTTTAGACGAATACAATTAGACAAATATATTACAAACAGACAAAATCTAGAAGCTTATTTTGTTAGAGGTGGTGAAACACCTGAAATAGTTGCACATAAACTATATGGCAATTCTAAATATCATTTTATATTGTTAATATTAAACAATATTATAGATCCTAGAAAAGAGTGGCCTAAAGGAAATAGAGAATTAACTTTATATGTTAAGCAAAAATATGGTGATAATAATATGTCAGACGTACATCATTATGTAGAAGCAACCGATACAGACATTATAGTCGACTGGGATTCAACCAGATTACAAAACGGAGAAATACAAGCAGTTACAAATATGGGGTATGAAGAAGAATTAAATGAACAGAAAAAACAAATATTCATATTACCTAGCTCACAAATTAAAGACTTTGTAGATCAGTATAAAAAATTGGTAGGTTAAATTATGGCAGAAGGCAATCTTGCAAGTTGGATAAAATGTGAACTTGTTCCTAATGAAGGAGTTCCAGGTGTAGAAACATTAGACATTAGAACAATGGCTATGGAATGTTTAATACATGAAGATATATTTTCTCCCACAATGTATGGATCTTTAACATTAGCAGATAGTACTAATTTAATAGGTAACACACCTATAATGGGTGGTGAAAAATTAAATCTTTCTTTTGTAAACAAAGCAGTTAAAGATATGGGTGAAGACACACCCGATAATATAATAGAAAGAACATTCGTAGTTTATGCAATTGAAGATAGAAGAATAAATAACGATCGTCAACAATTTTATACATTAAAATTTATTTCACCCGAAGCATACCTAGATCAAGAAGTTGCATTATCTCAAAGCTTCGAAGGAACAACAGACGAGATAGTAAATAAAATTTTCAAAGAAGTCTTTATAGACAATGATGTATCTAGATTTGATGGAGGAGATCCTTCATCGTTAACAGTAGCAGACGCACCACATTTATCTAAACTTAAATATATTTCTAATTTTTGGTCACCCTTTCAGAACTTTGCTTACTTAGCTAAAAGAACTAAAGGAGGAACATTATTTGGTAGTGATTTTTTCTTTTATGAAAGTAATAAAGGGTTTTATTACGCATCATTACAAAGTTTAATAGACGCTCAAAAGGGAGACCCGTGGGCAACATTAGTTTACAATCCTTTAGTAGGTAGCAATGATAATGAAAAACCATTATTCCCTATGACAATAACTGAAATGAAAGTGCCTAGAACTATTGATATATTAGAAAATCAAGACTCAGGTTACTTGGCAAGTTCTGTTAGAGCATATGATTTAATGGCAAAGAAGATGGAAGAAAGAACAATTGATATAAGAGAACATTGGAGTAACTTTGTTCATACAGATGATGGGATACCAATTCCAGCAGGTGTTGGTAGAACACCTTTTGCAAAACAAACATTTAAAGTATTAAATGCAATACCATACAATGACTTTGAATACAATCATAAACTTTATATTGATAATGAATTAACAAGGGACAATTATATAAACTCATTTAATAATTATAGATTTGAACTTGAAATGCCTGGTAGAACAGATATAGAAGCAGGAGCTATGTTTCGTTTAGAATATCCTAGTATGAAAGAAAAAATTGTAGGTATGTCTCCTGAAGACGTAACTGATAAAATACTTTCAGGCAATTATTTAATAACAGCAGTAAAACATAAGATTACTCCGTTGAACTATATAAATCAAATTGAATTTGTTAAAAATGGAATAAGCGGTGGAGACATGGGAGCAGAAGAATGAAATTGAAAAATCATGGTAAGCTAAATACACCTGATTTTATTTGGTGGATAGGTATAGTAGAAAATAGAATTGATCCTTACAAACTAGGAAGATATCAAGTAAGAGTAATGGGTTATCATACAGGTAATAAAGAAGCATTACCTACTGAGGATTTACCTTGGGCAACATTATTAAACCCTGTTACATCAGCAAGCATGTCAGGAATAATGGAAACACCTAATCTAGTAGAAGGAACAACAGTAGTAGGATTCTTTAGTGATGGAGAAGATGGACAAATGCCTATTATAATGGGTTCATTAGCAGGCATGCCTTACGAGGCCCCTGTTGAAGATGGCTTTGCAGATCCTAGAGGAATATATCCTAGAAGAATAGAAGAGGGTGCAGAAGATGAAGGATTAAATGTATTAAATGAATCCGACTTACCTAGGTTAGCAAGAGACGGAGAGGCCGAAAAACATATTACATTAATTAATAAAAGAGAACAAAGGGAAGTAGGAATAAGAACAGCAAAGGCACCGTCAGTATCAGAGGAAAACGGCGATGCTATATTAGATGATAAATCAGGTGCTGATTATGAAGGAGTAACATGGGACGAGCCACACCCAAGAGGAGCAGAAACATTAGAATATTTTGACCCACAATCTGATGAAGAGTACCAGGCCGGCCCAGACTTTGAAAAACACAATTCTGTTTATCCATTTAATAGAGTTAAAGAAACAGAATCAGGACATGTATTTGAAGTAGATGATACACCACAAAATGGAAGGATTCATGAGTATCATAATGCAGGCACATTTAGAGAAGTACAAAGAGACGGAACAACAGTAACAAAAATTGTTGGAGACAAATATGAGATAATAGCAGGTAGTGAAAATGTTGTTATAAGGGGTGCAGCAAATGTTACAATAGCAGGTGATTGTAAGATGTTAGTAAAGGGCGATAAATATGAGGAAATAGAAGGTAATTATTTTGTTTCAGTTTTTGGAGATAGAGTTACAAAAATTAATGGTAATGATATACGATCAGTTATTACAGATGTTACTGAACAAATTAATGGCAACAGAACAGTAAGGGTTACAGGAGATGACACAGAAACAGTTGAAGGTAAACAAAGTGAAACAATTGGTAAGGAAAAATCAGTAACTGTTACAGGTAATTTATTACAAACTTATTCATCTAATCATACTTCTAATGTAGCAGGATTTAGAATGGATGACGTAGTAGGAAATAGAACTATGATAACAGGCGGTAATATAAAATCAGGTGCTGTTGGAACAAGTTTATTTGCTTCAAAAGGAGACCAAGAAATTAAAACTGAAGGTAATCAGAAGGTTACTGTAATAGGAAGTATAACGGAAACAGCAGCTAGTGCAGATGAGGCATATACAGGAACACATAAAACAGCGGCAGCTACAGCAGATAAAGTATATACTAACGGTGAAATTACAGTAGCTACTATAACACATACTCAACATACACATCAAACAACATCAATGGATACAGGTGATGGAGCTAACTCAGGTGCTAAGAATGCTTCTGATTCACCAAATAGCGGAACATAATAGGAGGACAATATGAGTTGCGGACCAGCAGAAAAAATGAGGGCGATGGCAGATGAAGTCGATGCTCTAAATAAAAAAGCAGAAGACGCCGTGAATGCTGCAATAGGAGACAAACTAGGCGAGTTACAACAGGAAGCACAAGATAAAATTAATGGTATTATGTCTAAAGTAGAGGGTATGATACCTTCTATTGGTATTCCAAAAGCTTCTACCAACAGTATAACTGATTTAGAAAATATTGCTAAACTTATTTTGTTAGGTAAATTAGCAGAGCCACAAGTTGAAGCAGCAATAAAACAATTTAAATCTGCATGGGGTGGTGATATAGACATAGACAACTTAGCAGATAGATTAAGAATGGGGTCTTTAGCAATAGATCAAATTTGTAAAGCAATTCCAAATTTGGAAACTGATGGTGTACAAATTACAGCTAAAGGTACACCTACTTCGTTTCCTGAGATAGATGCTGTTGCATTACTAAAGGGAGGAGACTTACCTGAGTACAAATTACCTAAATTAGAGTATGATATTACAAAAAGAACAAAAGAGGCAACAGATTCCTTTCTAAAAGTTAAAATGCCTCGAATAAAAATAGGACCGGGACACCTATAATGGTATAAATACTAATATGGCAGTTTTAAAGAAAAAAGTATCAAGAATATATAAAGACTTTGACATGGCATTTAACGTCAATGCAACTACCGGCGACCTAATGAAAAAGTTAGATGACAATGCCGTTAAACAGTCTATAAAGAACTTACTAATGACAGAAAGATATGAGAGGCCATTTCAACCTGAATTAGGATCAGGAATTTATACAATGTTATTTGAACCAATGGATTTGTTAGTAGCACAATCTCTAAAAAAACAAATTCATAATATGATTACAAACTTTGAACCAAGGGTTGAAATAAGAGAAATACAAGTTAATCCAATATACGACCAAAACTTTTATGGAATAACTCTTAGATATAAAATTTTAGGTGTAAACGAACCACAAGAACTGCAAACAAAATTAACAAGGTTAAGGTAAAGAAATGGCACAGTTAAACGTAACAGAATTAGATTTTGATCAGATCAAAACAAATTTAAAAACATATTTAAAATCCCAAACAGAATTTTCAGATTATAATTTTGAAGGTTCTTCTTTTGCAGTTTTAATAGATTTATTGGCATACAATACCCATTACAATGGTGTGTTGGCAAGTATGTTAGCAAATGAATCGTTTTTAGATTCAGCAGTTAAAAGAGAATCAGTAGCATCATTAGCAAAGGCAGTAGGTTATACACCTAGATCTAGCAGAAGTCCTACTGGAAAAGTTAATTTAACAATTACACCCGCATCAGGATATACAAGTACAAACCTAACTTTACCTAGGGGCACAACTTTTACTTCAACACTTGACGGGACTACATATCAATATTATCCAAAAGAAGATGTTACTGTATCAAAATCAGTAGTAGGTAGTGTTGGTGTTTTTGTTTTTAATGACTTAGAACTTAAAGAAGGAATAAGAGTATCAAACCAATTTACAGTAGAATCAGCAAATCCACAAGGGCCTTATGTTATACCTAATGACAGAATAGATACTACATCAATGAGAGTAAGAGTACAAACTTCATTATCCGATACAACATTAACAACTTGGAATGTAGCAGAAAAGTTTTTAGATATAAAAAATGATACAAAAGCATGGTGGTTAGAAGAGGGAGCAGACGGACTTTACCAATTAAGATTTGGTGATGGTGTTATAGGACAAAAACTAACAGTAGATAATCTAATTATTATTGATTATATTGCATCTAAAGGGTCAGAAGGAAATGGTTGTAAATCTTGGTCAATGAGTTCTACAGTAACAGGAACAGGAGAAACAAATACTATAACAACCGTTGCTAATGCTTCATCCGGAGCAGCAAAAGAATCTATAGATAGTATTAGATTTAATGCTCCAAGAGTTAATGCTACAAGAGATAGAGCAGTAACATCTAAAGATTATCAATCATTAATTTTAGCAAGTAATTCAAACATACAATCTGTTGCAGTATGGGGTGGCGAGAAAAATGACCCACCTATATATGGTAAAGTGTTTATCTCACTTAACCCTGTATCAGGCTATTCAATAACAACACAAGACCAAGACAATATTTTAAACTCTATTATTAATCCTAAAACACCTGTAGCGATTCAACCAGAATTTGTAGATCCAGAATTTGTTCATATAGGATTAAAAGTTAATGCAATATATGATCCTAAAGTTACAACATTGTCTCAAGGACAAATTAAATCTGCTATAAATTCTTCTATTAATGAATACTTTGATGAAAATTTAAACAAACTTAATAAAAGTTTTTATATTTCAAGAGTACATGATCTTATAGTTTCAGACTCAGCATCACTTATATCAGTTAATGTAGAACCTTACTTACAGAAAAGATTAGATCTTACTTTAAATTCTCCTTTTGCTTATGAGGCAAAGTTTAATACAAAGGTACAACCAAGAGAATTAAAGAGCTCATATTTTGATGTAGAATTAAGTTCTAATACACATAAGGTTTATTTAAATGATACACCAGCATCAACAGTAGTTGCACCTAATTATAGTGGAACAGGAATAGTAAATTTTGTTGACACAGATGGAACTACAATAGTAGGAGAAGCAGGAACAATTGATTATGATTCTGGCACAGTTTCATTAAATTCAATGATAATTAAATCATTATACGGCACAGACAAAAAATTAAAAATAAGAATTAAACCACATGATTCATATAAGGACATTACAACTGATGCTCTTATAAGAACATCGGACACATCAACAGCAGCAGTAGTAGCAAAACCATCTAGAAACACAGTATTAACTTTAGATGATAGTGCTTCTAGTCCAATAACAAATACAAATGTTGGTGTTGATATTACAGTAACACCTGAAGTAGAAGAGGTCTAATGACTGATTATATACCAGCCTTTTATAGATATGTTTCATCTATAACGATAACAGCGGCAGGCTCAAATTATACTACTGCACCAACAATTTCAATAACTGGTGGTGGTGGTACAGGAGCAACAGCAACTGCAACTGTTTCAACGTCTGGTACAATAACAGAAATAACAATTACTAATAAAGGAACTGGTTATACAAGTGTTCCTACAGTAACATTAACAGGCGGTGGTGGAACCGGAGCAACAGCAACAGCAGTATTAGATGCTGCACAAGGCAACATTTCAGAAGAAACACATAAAACATCTTGGACAGTAGAAGAACAATTCCCTTCATATATTAAAGATAGTTATCCTAACTTTGTAACATTCGTTAAAAAATATTATGAATTTATGGATCAAACAGGAAAACAAAGTGATTCTATAACAAACTTTAATGAAATAGATATTGATTATTCAACTGACGCTTTTTTAGAAAAATGGAGATTAGTATTAGCACATGATTTTCCTAAAAAAATATCAGCAGATAAATCCTTTTTCTATAAAAGAGCCAAAGACCTTTATGAAGCAAAAGGAACAAAACGATCTATAGAAACATTCTTTAGAGTTTTATATAACGAAAATGTTGAAGTTACATATCCAGGTAAATATGTATTAAGAACATCTGATGGTATTTGGAGTAAAGAACAAGCAATTAAAATACAAGAAGCTGAACATGGAGGCAATAAAGAGCCGTTAACATTAGAAGGTAAAAACATTGACCTTAGATATTATGAAACAGGCGCTTCAAGTCAGGTTACAATTTTAAAAACATTAAACGCAAGTGTTGCAAGAGTAGAAAAGAATACTTATCAAACAAATGGTTTAACACTACAAAGATATGAATTAGTTTTAAAATTTCCAGACGGTGTAATTACAGAATCAGAAGTTCATGGACCAGGAGCAGGAGCTGTTGGTACTGTTACAGTAGCTAGTGGAGCAGTAACAGCAGTAACAGTAACTAATGATGGTTATCAATATAACGCAGCACCGGTTGTTAATTTCTATGGAGATGGCACAGGAGCAAAAGGACACGCATTAGTAGACGGCAACGGAAATGTTTCAAGTGTCGTAGTAACAGC
>Ga0315331_10000530_pt1 | contig 26724 bp, 31 predicted proteins | sample M160m34915metaG_FD_203456 | JGI IMG/M metagenome (GOLD analysis project Ga0315331, IMG submission 203456) | Ammonia-oxidizing marine archaeal communities from Monterey Bay, California, United States - M1 60m 34915 | ecosystem: Environmental > Aquatic > Marine > Intertidal zone | place: USA...
AGCACCAGTCACGGTCAAAAATGCATCAAGCTGACCATCGGCCAGGCGTTCAGCAGACTGTGAGGTATTCAGTTCCTCAGCGGTGTAGTCAACGTTCTTCTTGAGGCCAGCGGCTTCAAGAATGAGCAGAGCGCCAACCTGTGCGCCAGAAGCTGGGAGGCCAACGCCAACGCGCTTGTCTTTCAGGCTTTTAGGCGCAGCTAGCACGGAATCGTTTGGCAGCACAACATGGATGTGCTCAGGATAAAGCGTCGCGATGGCGCGCAGCTTCTTCAATGGTGCCTTGCCTTCGAACACGCCTGTGCCGGTGTAGGCCCAGAATGCAACGTCGGACTGTGCGAGGCCGGATTCGGCAGCGCCAGACTGGATCGCGTTAACGTTGGCGACGGAACCATTTGCAGACTGAGCAATAGCGATCAGACCAGCGACGCCGCAGCTGCCGCCTTTATCGCAAGCACGTGAACCGGGCGGGTTGGAGATGGCGTTCGCCAACAGGCCAGCCATCGGGAAGTAGTTACCGCCAGCACTGCCGGAAACAATCCGGAAGAATGTAGGCGTCTGCGCCTGTGCAACACTTGTCGCGAGCAGGCCGGTGGCGGCGACAGCCGCCAGTAGAATCTTAAGCATGGTCGTGAGACCTCCCATTTGTCGTTTTCGTCTCGGTCCAGTTATCAAGGGTTCCCGGCGATTCTGCAAGTTGATGATTATGCAGTTGGGAGGGTGATATTAACGACGTCATTTTTGAGCGCCTGCGAGCCTGCGGGATGTGGCGTCACGACCCAATTTACCCCGTGTCCAGCAGGGGCTGCTATCGCACCTGGGCCGATAAGCACCTCGTTCGCGTTTGCGACATCTTCTCCAAGTCTGGACGCCGCATTCGTGGGCATTCCGAAGAAATCCTTTTCCTCCAGGTGCAAAATCTCACCGTGTTCAATGCCGCAACACAGCTTGATATCCAGACCTTCATCCTTGTGGATCGTTTCGGATGCGCTGACCAGATCAATTGCAGCCATCACGGCTTGATCCGGTCTGCCGAACACAGCAAAGAAATTGTCTGCCTCCATCTTCACAATAACGCCCTCATACAGCCAGACTTGGGGCCGGGCGGCAGCTTGTATTCGGCGGATAACGGCGAGGAAATCCAGGATGCGGGCCTTATCGGTGGAACTTTTGCTGAATCCATAAAGATCGATAAACAATACGGATTTGGTTTTGCCGTGCCATTGCCAGATACTCTTTCCTATTGCAGAACGTCGGCTATCATGGCTCGTGCAAGCATAGGCGGTAATTAAGTCTGTAAAGGTATGCATGGCCATCGTTGCGGCTGCCCCTCGCGCCTTCTTATAATCTGCGGTTATGCTGAGCTTGAACAACGCATCAATATAATAGGAGACAAGTTCATGCTGAACGTGCAGGTCGCGACTGATGACGGTGCTATGGGTGCATATCTGGCGAAGCCCAAGGATGTATCTGGCACGGTGCCAGCAGTGGTGATCCTGATGGAAGTATTTGGCGTCAATCGCTTCATCCGCCGCATTGCTGACTATTGGGCGGAGCAGGGGCTAATTGTGCTGGCACCGGATCTGTACTGGCGCATCCGGCCCGGTATCGAACTGGACCCGGAAACCGATGGCCATCGCGATCAGGCGCTAAAAACCCGTGAGGGCATGGATATTGATCTCGCCGCCAAAGATGTGGAGAGCTGTGTGTCGCATTTGCGCGGGATGTCGGAGTGCTCTGGCAAGGTCGCGACGTCTGGATACTGCCTTGGCGGGCTGCTTGCGTATCTCTCCGGCGTGCGTGGCACTGCGGATGCGAATGTCAGTTACTACGGCGTTGGCATCGAAGGATACCTGAAAGAGGCCGATAATCTAAAAACGCCCATGCTGCTGCACATCGGCGGCATTGATCCATGGACGCCATTGCCCGTGCAACGCGCGCTGGAAGCCGGTCTTGGTCCCATCGCTGGCGTTGAAACGCACGTCTATCTGGATACCAACCACGCCTTCGCCCGTGAAGGTGCGAGTGCTGATGTGCCTGCAATGCGCATGTTAGCGAATGACCGGACCAAGGCCTTTTTCGAGAGATCGCTCGGACGCTAAGCGCTGAATCGCCCTATCTCAGTCATGCGGAAGAAAACAGCAGCATTAGCAGGATTGGTGCTGGTCTTGGCAGCGCCTCCGGCTGTGCGCGCGGAAGAATCGTCCGTTGGTCAGAAGGTCGATGAGGCAATGCAGGGGGCGTTTAATCTGATGGAGCGCGTCATCGGTGCGATTCCTGGAGATAAAGCGCCGGAGATCACGCCTGAGGGCGACATTATCATTCGCAGGAAGCGGCCTGATAAAGGTCCCGACGCTGCCGATGACAAGCCTTTGCCTGACGGGCAGCGCCGGGTTTAGGGTTTCAGCCCGAAGTTAGCGGCGGGTTTTCGAGCATTTGGTGACGCGGAACGTCACCAAACCAACAGCAACCAGTGCCATCAGCGCAAGCATGTCGAGACCACCAAACGCGTGCAGGACCTCGTGAGCTGCACCCAAAGCCCCGGGCTCATGGCCAGGATGGGCGAAGGCGGGTAATGCCACAGCGGTAAGCAGCAAGGTGGAAGCAAAAATACGCATAGTCTTGTTCTCCAAGAGAGACGCCTCCCGCATCTCCGTTAAGGGGTTTAGCGCAAGCCGGTCTTCTGGCTCCGAAGGTTACCGCGTCCGCCTTCCCAGCTAATCGCCAGTGACGTGATGGAAACGGCCGCATTCGTTACAGCGGCGGGGGCCGCGCCGGACTGAGCGGAAAATTCCACTGCACCGGCTTCCCGTGCACTCTAGGTGGATTAACACCCGAACGCGCTTGCTACACGAAAGTATAAAGCGGCCTAGCTGGACCACAATGGGCTCATCGGATGAAATATAGGATGTCTAATTCTGTTGGATTTCTGCCAAGTTGAGACATTAACGTATGCGCCTGACCACGGTGAGGGGTTTGGTGATTGAAAATATGGGCCAGTGTTGGGGCCAGCGGTTGGTCAGTGAGATGATCACCGGTCCGCAGGTTCGTTTAATTAAACGTCCTGGCGATATCGGCATCACTCAGGCTAGTGATAACGCCTTTGATGCGGTCACCCACGAGGACATGATTTAGCGTTCGGTGCAGAAGGCTAAAAAAAGGCACTCATATCTTTGCGGTAATCGGCGTCTGACAGTTCTGTTGCCGCGTCATAAAGCCGTGCGTTCGCCCAGGCGTTGTAGTCTGCCAGCAGTGTGAAATAGGCTTGTGTCGCAATGTGGATCAAGCTGTGCCGAGCAGCGCTTTTCGGAAGCGTGTTTTAACGTTGGCCGCGTCCATATCGCGCTTGAAGACAGGCGGCGGCGTGCCGTCAATTTTCAAGTGGATGAAGCATGTGTCATTGGCGCCAGTAAGCAGGCTGCGTGCGTCTTCAACTTCTGCCATGGTTTTAACTGTGCGGCAGGTTTTGATGCCGGACCCGGCTGCAATCGCGCCAAGGTCCACGCCTCTGGAGGTATGGCTCGCCTGATTGCCGGTTTCTTGGTAGTGACCATTATCAACACATACGATCGACAGGTTTGGCGCTTTGGCGACAGCGACGGTCGCCAATGAGGAGACATTCATGAGAAGCTCCCCATCGCCAGTTACGACGATGACTTTTCGATCGGGCTGCGCGAGCGCCAGGCCAAGACCCATGGCGGTGGCGCCGCCCATGGCACCTGCCATCGTGAATGTATGCTCGCCGTCTTCTGTGAGCGCGCCAATATCTTTGGCAGAGCCGGCGAGACCGGTCACGATCAGTGCGGATTTATGGTCTGCCAGCAGGGCCGGAATGGCTTCCTGGCGATTGACGCCTTCAGACATGAAACAGAATCCTCATCATCTCTATTCGCCGTATCTTAGCTGAGATTACTCAGAACCGGAATTGCCGCGTTTTCTAACGGCAGCAAGCGCTTCTAGCGTGTCAACATCGTTCAGAACGCCAGCGTCGCCCATTTCGACTTCTGCCACAACATCTTCGTTCTGGCCGATCAAATGTTTCGCACCGACGTCGCCGCGCAGTGCCAACATTTCGGTCAAAAAGCGTTTGGCCCAAAGCACTGGATTGCCGCGTTTGCCGCCAACGGTCGGCACACAAATAGCGCGCCCTTCAAGCGGATTAAAGGCGGCGATCAGGCGGTCGACATGGGCGGAGGTGACGTCTGGCATGTCGCTAAGCAGTACGATGATAGCGTCGGCGTTGTCTGGCGCATTGGCAGCGGCGGTCTTCAGCGATGCGCTAAGGCCGTCTGCGTAATCCGGGTTGTGAACGAAACGCACGGGCTTGCCCGTAAGTGCCGCCTGGACTGAATCTGCTTCGTGACCTGTCACAACAGTGATGCTGGACACATCTGCGGTTAGTGCAGCTTCTACGGCGGTGACCACCATCGTCCGGCCATCGACCAATTCCAGCAGCTTATTTGCCTCGCCCATGCGGCGAGACTGCCCAGCAGCTAACACCATGGCGGCGACTATGGGGGCATGCTGGGTGTCTACTGGCGTGCGGGTTGCTTCTGCGCGGGGAAGGGGGCGCGCGCCAATTTCTGCCAGCAGGCCCCCAACGCCCATGGCCTGTATATCTTGCGGCGTCACGGGCACATCCGCTGCGAACCGCTGCAAGGCCCAGTCAAACCCGTTCAGTTTGGGCGAGCGGGCGCAACCGGGTAGGCCGATTACGGGTTTGCCGTTTCGCTCTGCCAACATGATGAGATTGCCTGGATCAACCGGCATACCGAATTGCAACACAGAGCCACCAGCCTGCTCAATCCCGGTTGGCAGAGCGTCGGCACGGTCAACGATTGCGGATGCGCCGGCGATCAACAGAATGTCCGCATCGACCGCATCTGCAGCCTCTATAGCTTTGGCGATGGCAGTTGCGTCATGCGGTGCGCGACGTTCATCAACGAGGCTTCCGCCAAGGGCTGACAACCGAGCTGCAGTGGCGTCCACAGTTTTGTCAAGGACGGATGGCTTCACCGTAGGCAATGTGGACTGGATCAGCGCCGCGCTGATGGGCCGATAAGGTTGGGCGGCAAGCGCCTGTGCGCTGGCTCGTGCGATGGCTTCGGCTTCGGCCACAGCCCATTCGGGTGCGGCGAATGGAATGATTTTGATGGTCGCAGCCATCTGCCTTGGGCTTACTGATGCATATGCGGCAAGTGTTGCGACAGTGATGCTTTCGTGCACGGCGTTTATACGATTAATGCAGTTAGCATCCACTACCAGTACGCCTGCGCAGTCCGCGATCAGGTTGACGCGGCCAGTGAATGCCGCGCTGATCCTTAGACCGCCACCCGCCAGCGCCACCGCTAAGCGCGCGGCTGCTTTGTCTTCATGCACATCGCTATCTTCAAGCCGAGCGACGGTGACATCGCCAACACCGTCTGCGATCAAAATCTCGATGTCATCTGTCGACAGAAGGCGGCCTTTTTTGAAGGTCCGGCGGTCCAGCCGTATCGAGTGGGCCAGATACGCGCCTACCGCTTTGCTTGCCGGAACCGGCCCAAACTTCACTTCACGTTGCCGCCATGTTGGGTCATCAGCACTTCTGCGAGGATGGAAACCGCGATCTCCGCAGGCGCTCTGCCACCGAGGTTCAGGCCAATGGGACCATGAATGCGGTCCAGCTTGCGGCTATCGAAGCCCTGGTCCCGTAGGCGGATTAATCGGCTTGCATGGGTTTTGCGGCTGCCCAGCGCGCCGATATAGAAGGCAGACGAATGCATCGCAGCAGCGAGGGCCGGATCATCGATTTTCGGATCATGGGTAAGGGTGACGACAGCTGTGCGCGTATCAAGTTTAAGGGCACCCATTGCGTCATCGGGCCAATCGTCCATCAGCGTCACGTCAGGAAACCGCTCGACGGTGGCGAATGCGCCGCGCGGATCAATCACCGTGACATCGAACCCTGCTTCCCGCGCCATTGCCACCAAGGGCTGGGAGATATGGACAGCCCCGACGATAATCATTCGCCTTGGCGGGTTATGCACATGGATGAAATAACGCTCATTGCCATGCGGCACGATGCCGGACTGATCACTCCGAAGGGCTTCGCGAGCGGCTGCAATCACGTCTGAAGCGGCATCAAGATCACCGTCAACCCCGTCAGGGCGCACCAATGTTTCGCGACCGTCAGAGATGCGGACGACCCGCGCAGTTGGCTGCTTTTCCTGGGCGAGGGCCGCTAGCCTATCAAGTGTTTTGGACCTCATTTGCCAACCCGCTCAACAAACACTTCGATCTTGCCGCCGCATGCCAAGCCAACTTCCCAGGCCTGTGCATCCGTTACGCCGAAATCCAGCATCCGGGGTTTGCCGTCCTCAATCACATCCAGCGCTTCCGTCACCACCGCGCCTTCAATGCAGCCGCCGGATACAGAGCCTAGGAACGCGCCGTCTGAGTTCACGACAAGCTGTGAGCCAATCGCGCGCGGGCTAGAGCCCCAAGTAGACACGACCGTCGCGATGGCCACACCTTTTTTGGCGTGTCGCCAAACTTGCGCCTGGCCAATAATTGCGTGTGTTTCTGCTGGTCCAATCATGGACGCTACATCTGTCGCTGCCATTGATCTGCTCCTCTTGCCCCAAGTACAGGCGATGGGCCGCTCAATGCGGCAGCCAATGCCTCCAAGCTCTCTAAGTTATGCGTCGCGCGGAATTCGTCCACATGTGGAAGGATTGCGCGTACGCCTCCCGCTTTCGGCTCGAAACCATCATAGCGCAAAAGCGGATTTAGCCAGATAAGCCTTCTGCACGATTTAGCAAGCCTGTCCGCTTCTGCCGCAAGCACATCATTTGGCTCGCGATCAAGCCCGTCCGTGATTAGCAGCACAACCGCACCCTGGCCTAAAACGCGGCGGGACCATTCCTTGTTAAAGCGCTCCAGGCACCAGCCGATGCGCGTGCCACCTTCCCAATCGTCAACGGAATTTGCCACGTGCTCCAGTGCCAGATCAACATCGCGCCTACGCAGGTGCCGGGTGACATTCGTTAGGCGGGTGCCGAAGACGAAACTATGGACGCGGTCGCGGTCTGAACTCAGCGCGTGCAAAAAGTGCAGCAGCATCCGGGAGTATCGCGCCATGGAACCGGAGATATCGCAAAGTGCGACCAGTGGCGGGGGGCGGGTACGTGGTGTTTTGCGTTTCAACGGAATAACGCCGGGCCCGCCTCTCAAAGCGGATCGCAAACTCGCTCGTAGGTCAGCTCGGCGTCCGTCTGCATCTGGGCGAAAGCGGCGGGTTGGTAGGTCTTGCAAGGGTAAAGTGAGGCGGGCTATGGCGCGTTTCGCGGCGGCCTCTTCATCTGCGGACATACTATCAAAATCTATGGTTTTCAGGACCTCGTTCGTCGAGAACGTCATTGAGGCGTCAACCTCAAGTTCTTCCTGTGGATTGCCTTCTGGCGCTTGTGGCGGGGCAGGGGCCAATGCATCTGCGACCCGGCGGGAAAGTTCTCGTTTGTCGGTAGGCGCTTCGTCCCCCACCTTCAGCGTAGGCAGAAACATGCTCATCATGCGTTCAAGGTAGTCGGGGCTGCGCCAGAACATATGGAACGCTTGATCGAAAACTTCACGCTGACCTTGCCGCGTAATCAGGCTGGTATGCAGCGCCCAGTAAAATTCATCGCGGTCCATAATATCGATTGTGCGGAGCGCATCTACTGCCCTGAGAACATGTCCTGGCCCGACCGGCAGGCCCGCACGGCGGAGGGCACGAACGAAATGGGCGACGTTTTCTGCTAGCCGGCCATCCCCGGATGCGGGCTCCCGCATTGCATTTGCCGGCTCGTCTAGCATTAATCAGCCGCCGCCAGTTCTTGGCGGACTTCATCCAGAATGCGCTTGGCCTCGCCGCCCTGAAGCTTCTGGATATCGTCCTGGTATTTTAGCAATACGCCGAGCGTGTTCGATACCGTATCGGCATTGAGTGCGATGGCGTTCAGCTGCATCAGCGCGTTCGCCCAATCGATGGTTTCCGCCACACCCGGCTGCTTGAACAGGTCCATAGCGCGCAGGCGATGCACGAATGTGACGATTTGGCGGGACAGGTCTTCGTTGGCACCAGGGGCTTTCATTGCCAGGATTTGTAGTTCACGGGCAGTATCTGGGAAATCAACCCAATGATAGAAACAGCGGCGCTTCAGAGCATCGTGAATTTCGCGGGTGCGGTTGGACGTAATGATGACGAGCGGCGGCGCATCAGCCTTGATGGGCCCAATCTCTGGCACGGTCACTTGGAAATCGGATAGGGCCTCTAACAGGAAGGCTTCAAATGGCTCATCCGCGCGATCAAGTTCATCGATCAGCAGGACTGGCGGACCTTCGGGGTGAGGCCGCATGGCTTGCAGGATCGGGCGCTCAATCAAGAAGCATTCGTTGAAGATGTCGCCGCCAAGGGCATCGCGGTCGGTGGCACCTGCTGCTTCGGCCACGCGAATTTCAATCATTTGCCGCTGATAGTTCCACTCATAAACGGCAGACGCGATATCCAAGCCTTCGTAGCATTGGAGGCGGATGAGCTGGCGGCCAAGCGTATCTGACAAAACTTTGGCAATTTCGGTTTTGCCAACACCTGCTTCGCCTTCTAGGAACAATGGTCGCCCAAGCTTTAATGACAGATAGAGCGCCGTTGCAAGGCTATGGTCTGAGATATAGCCACCACTGCCTAGCAATGTGCGCACATCGTCCACGCCATTTAGCGCATCCATCTGCATTATCGAAATTCCCCCTGGAACAGGCGCTCTTCGCTGCCCGTTACTTGCGCCGCCATCCGCCGCTTGACGCTTGGAAATAGGCACCGCCTGGGAGCGAATCAATGATGCGCTGCGCGGTTAGTGCCGCGACTTCTTCGACACGCACATTATTCCGCTTAGCGAGCTTGATATACTCAGCGCGTCTGTCTGAATTTACATCAGCCACAAGTTTAGACACTTCGCCTGAGGGGCTGGTGACGGGTGCGACGTAGCCAGACAAGGTTTCGCCAACCAAGCCGTCAGAGCGTGCTGCTTGCAAATCAATGGCGGCAGCAGGGTTCAGCGATGAAAATGCAAAGACCGCCGCTAGGAACAGTGCGGCCAAGGCCGCAAAGGAAAACCGCATGCGGAGCATTAGAATATCTCCTTATTTTCGCGAATCACGTCATCGATCTCGCGCTCAACCTTAACTCGGACCTCACGCTCAATCTTAACATTCAGATTGATGACGATCGGCTTATTCGGGGCTGATAATTTCACTGCGGGTTCACAGCCCGAGACAGCCATGACCCCCAGTCCCACAAACAAAAGCGCGCATCGGTGCCTCGCGTTTGCTCCCAGAACCAAAGTGTTGAGGTTATAATTATCATTACTCATGGCAGGAATATGACTTTTCAGCGCCAAAATAGCCAGTTTCCTCAATGGGCGAAGATTTTTATCATGTTTGGGGCCAAAGCGCGTCCCGAAACACGCCTAAATGCTGGGCATAAGCCCGCCATCCATCCAAACCGATATAATCTGCAAAGCGGGCGGCCGGCGAAACAGACTCGAGCTGCGTTTCACAATCAGGGTCAATGGTGAGGCCAACAACGGCTTCAGCTAGCGGGCCGATATCCGTCGGCGAGACAGTATCTGGGTCGCTGGCGACAAAGTCTGCTAAGAATGCCTGGCCAGAGTTGGGGGCACCGGTAAGCAAGATCAGCCGAAAAATTAGGTACCATTCCGACTTTTGGGCCATTGCGGTAGGCTCTGATCAGGGCGAGATCGTGGAGCGCGTATGATCAGAATTGGTATTGATGTTGGCGGCACGTTTACGGACCTAACGCTGCTGCATGGCGCGCTTGCGGTGCATCACAAAACCCCCTCTATACCCGCTGATCCGTCAGAGGCGATTGAGACGGGTTTGCGCGAGTTGCTTGTGTTCGCAGATGTGACACCTAGCCAAGTGGATTGGATCGGCCATGGTGCTACCGTCGCTACAAATATGGCGATTGAGCGGAAAGGTGCCCGCACAGGCCTGATAACCACCAAAGGCTTTCGTGATGTGCTGGAAATCGGCCGCCAGACCAGACCAAACCTTTACAATTACCGTGAAAACCGCCCGCCGCCGCTCGCCCCACGTCGTCGGAGGTTTGAAGCGCTGGAGCGCCTGGATCGAACGGGGGCAGTGCTAACGCCGCTTGATGAACTTGCTGTCGCAACTGCCGGTGTGACGCTTGCGGCCGATGCTGTAGAAGCTGTCGCGATTGTGTTCCTGCACAGCTACCGGAATGCGACCCACGAGGTGCGCGCGGCGGAGATCGTGCGCGGCTTGCTGCCAGACGTCTATATAACGTGCTCCCACGAAGTGTTGCCGGAATTTCGTGAATTTGAACGCACATCGACGACTGTCCTGAACGCATTCGTTGGTCCACGTATGGCTAAGTACTTGGGTGAGGTGCGGCGGCGTGTGAATGAAATCGGCATTCTGCCGCCACCGTATATGGTGCACTCCGGCGGTGGATTGATGACGCTGGATACTGCGGCTGCCGAACCTGTGCGGACCTGTTTATCTGGCCCGGCTGCTGGGGTGGCAGCGGCTGCCGCGATTGCCTCTGCTGCTGGATACCCCAATGTCGCGGCCTTTGATGTGGGGGGTACTTCAACCGATATCGCCTTGATCGCGGATGGCGCGGCGCGTGTCACGGCAGAGCGGGATGTTGCGGGCTACCCAGTCCGTGCTGCCAGCCTGGATATCACCGTGATAGGCGCAGGCGGTGGGTCAATCGTGACGGTGGATGCGGCGGGTGGATTGAAGGTCGGACCAGACAGTGCGGGCGCAGACCCTGGCCCCGCCGCTTACGGCCTTGGCGGAACTGAAGCGACACTGACAGATGCTAACTTGACGCTTGGACGGCTCAGCGCCGCCGCTGGACTTGTGGCAGGCAAGCAAGGGCTGGATGCCGAGGCCGCTCGTTCTGTTGTCCAGGCGAAGGTGGCAGATCCCCTGGGTCTTGGCGTGAATGAAGCAGCGGCGGGCATACTGTGCGTAGCCGTTGCCAATATCGCGCGCGCAATTCGGGCTGCTACAAGTGAGCGCGGGTATGATCTGGGCGAAATGGCATTGATCGCCTATGGCGGTGCGGGCCCCCTGGTGGCTGCGGATGTTGCTGCAGAGGCGGGGTGTCCTGCCGTTATTGTACCACTGGCACCAGGAACGCTCTGCGCGCGCGGCATTCTGATGTCTGATCCGGCTATGGATTTCGTGCGCACAGTGCTGGCACCAGCTGATAATGCCGGATGGGCTGCTGCGGGGAGAGCATTCGTGGACATGATCGCAGATGCGGACCCCTGGCTCGTATCGGAAACGCCGGACCCAACCTGCCGGCTAAGCCGCCGTATTGTTGAGGCGCGCTATCAAGGCCAGAGCTTTGAAGCCTCTGTGGATGTGGAGGATGGTCTATCGCTCAGTGATTTTATTGAGAGGTTCCATAATGCGCACGCGATGGAGCATGGCTACGACATTCGTGAGCGGGCAGTTGAAATTGTGAATTGCCGCCTCATCGCAACGGTGAACGGGGTTAAATCAAGCCCGGTCGAGATAGATTTGCGGAGCGATACATCGATGCAAGAGCGGGAGCCTACAGGTGCCAGTCAAGTCTATTTTAAAGAAGGTGGGGCTACAGAAACGATGCGCTTCGACCGCCAAGGCCTCCAGCCAGGGGACGCAATTCAAGGCCCTGCCATCATCACCGAAAAAACGTCAACAACGGTGCTGCCGCCAGGATGGGCCGCGACGGTGGATAGGTATGGCAACCTAATCCTCGCCGCAGCCCAGTAGGCATATACTTATGCGCCGGCTTCAACTGCAGCCCGAAGTGGGTCTGCATCGGGGTTGGATGCACGGTTCTCACGCACGATCTGGGTCGGCGTATAGGTGCCTTTGTAGAACACCTGGTTCCAATCTTTGCGCTTGGCGATCACTGCACCTTCAAGCGAAGCGCCGATGAACAGGCCTTTGTTAAGTGAATACACATAGATATCGGCACCTGTCGCCGTAGTGGTGGAGGCTTCTGTGCCAATGCCGACGGGACCAGCAGCCGCGCTAATATCTGCACCCAGCTTCACCTGGACATTAATGATCGAATCAAGGCCGCGTTGCGTCATGATCAGCAGCACAGCTTCTGAAGATTGCCCGCCGATTTGTAGGCCAAAGCTAACAGAGCCCATGGTGTAAAAGGCCGGATAGCTCCATGCGCCATTGGCGTATTTGGACATGAGCACGCCCGATCCGCCTTCGCCGCCAATGAAAAACGCACCTTTTAGAATTTGTGGAAAGACCATAACGCCTTTGGCGCGGGCCAGTAGTGTTTTCACCTGCGGCGTTTCTGGGCTGCGGATCAGGCGTTGGATCGTGATCTTGCTGCTGTCGACGATGTCTTTTGCTTCGTCATAGTCCGCTTTTGCATGGGGCGCGACGACGCCTGCTGTCGCGAATGCCATTCCGGCCAAAGCCATGGCAAGTGTTCGCTTGAACATTAATTCTCTCCCTAATGACCCCCGAAAATGAAGCCGAATATGCAGTCCGGTATAGGCACCCTTAGGTCAGGGCGCAAACCGTTGCCTGTTGACAATTTGAGCATCCCACTTGAGGCAATGTTAACCATGACAGGCGTTTATCCAACGTATGTTGTTAGACCTTAAACACACGCTGGCGCAGATCGTTGCATGGAGATTGCGGCGAAAATGTGCACAGCTCGCAATCGCCCTTGAGCTATTTGGTATACCTGCACCCGCCTTTGCAGATACGATCCGATGTTGCGCAGATGTTCGTTTCAGCCGTACTTCGCTTGATGACGACGTGCGATCTTTGCTGCGAGCCAATAGGCTTACAGGGATTTTCCGGCCTGGGGTCGAGGGGCCAATTTCGCTGCGTTTCGATAAAGTGCGAGCGGGCCAGGCGTTTAAGCATCTCATGACAGAGCGTGGGCTGGAAGGCGTTGCATTCGATTCCGCAACCAATGCGGCCCAAACGCCTGTGTGTAAAGCAGAAGTGCGCATCTGCCCAAGTTAAACTTAACCTGAGGCACGTTCGCGGCTTATTGTTCTGCCGTGAAAGTCTGCATCTGCTTTTTGTCGCTATACATGATCATTGCCCATAGGCGGCCGGGTAACGTGACCAACTTCGTATTGTATTTGCGTGCAGCTTCAATCTAGTCACGCCGCGCAACGGCGATACGGTTCTTTGTGCCTTCAAGCTGATCCTGAAGTTTCAAGTAGTTCTGATTGCTTTTGAGGTCCGGATAGCGCTCAACCGTCACCAAAAGACGGGAGAGGGCACCGCTAAGCTGGCCTTGCGCCTGCTAAAATTTCTGGAATGCAGCAGAGTCAGTCAATAGTTCTGGTGGCAGGGTCGCCTTGGTCGCAGCGGCGCGGGCTTTAACGACAGCTTCCAGCGTCTCGCGCTCCTGGGCGGCAAAGCCTTTGACGGTCTCCACCAGGTTCGGGATTAGGTCTGCCCGACGCTTGTATTGATTTTACACCTAAGCCCAGTCAGCCTTCGCCTGTTCCTCAAATGTCGGAATATTGTTGACACCGCAGGCGTATAGACCAAAAGGCAAGGGCGCATACTGCAAGAATTCGGGTGACGGACGGCAGAGAGGTTAGCTCCAACACTGGACGGGATAGCGGTCTGGATTGCAGGATGCATAAGCGAAATTTGCGCTGCCTGACGCATCTGGGGAGAAAGACCGTGACCGAACTGCATTTTAAGTCTGCATTGGGGATCGCCCAGGACATCCGCGAAAAGCGCATAAAGGCCGTTGAAGCACTAGATCATTTCCAGGTGCGTATGGCGCTGCACAATCCCACGTTGAACGCGATTATCCAGACGGACCTGGAAACCGCGCGGGCGGATGCCGCTGCCGCCGACACAGCCCTGGCCAAGGGCGACATCATGGGGCCTCTGCATGGCGTCCCGATGACGCTAAAGGAGAGCTATAATATTAAAGGCCTGCCAACGACGTGGGGAGATCCTGCATACAAGGATAATATCGCAGGCGAAGATGCGCTGGCGGCAAAGCGCTTGAAGGCGGCGGGGGCGGTTATTTTTGGCAAAACTAACGTCCCGCTCATGCTGGCTGACTGGCAAAGCTTCAACAAAATCTATGGCACGACCAATAACCCCTGGGACCTGACGCGCACACCGGGTGGATCATCTGGCGGGGCGGCAGCTGCATTAGCATCCGGGATGACGGGCCTGGAAGTAGGGTCTGATATCGGCGGATCAATACGCAATCCAGCGCATTACTGCGGCGTGTGGGGTTTGAAACCGTCCTATGGCGTGCTGCCGCCGCGTGGTCATTCACTACCGGGTGCGCATGCCTATGCAGATATTTCGGTGATTGGCCCGCTCGCGCGATCCGCTGCTGATCTGGAAATGGCGTTCGGCGTGATGGCGGGACCGGAAGCAGCAGAGGCGACAGCGTGGCGGTTCGAGCCACCGCCGCCACGGGTACGTTCGTTGAAAAGTCTCCGCGTTGCCGTGCAGACATCAACGCCGGTCATTGAAACGGATGCTGAATATGCTGAGCGTATTCATGACGTCGCAGAGTTTCTAGCCAAAAAGGGTGCGACTGTTAGCGATACCGCATTGCCGGACCTGGACCAGGTGAAGGCGCACCAGACCTATGTAACGCTGTTGCGGGCCACAACATCTGGCCGCCAACCGGCCGAGCTGGTTGAACAGAATCTCAAAGATATCGCGACGCTCAGCCCCGACGACATGAGCTATTACGCGATGATGGCGCGCGCAAATGTGATGCGGCACCGCGATTGGTTGCCCGCCAACAATGAACGCATGCGGATGCGCGCAGTATGGGCTGAATTTTTCCGTGATTGGGATGTATTACTCTGCCCAGTCGGTGCCAGCGCGGCATTCCCACAGAATGAAACCGGCACACGCTGGACGCGGACTTTGGTTGTTAACGGCAAAGAGGTCCTGCAGAATGATCAGCTATTCTGGTCTGGATGGAATGGTGCTTCTGGACTGCCCGGCGTATCTGCGCCGATCGGGCTAACGCGGTCCGGATTGCCGGTCGGTGTACAGATCATTGCGCCGTATCTGGAGGACTTGACAGCAATCGAGGTCGCGAAACTGCTAGAGCAGGAATATCAGGCGTTCGAGGTGCCGCCTGGGTATTGATTAGACCAGAAATCCAGCCTGTTGCGCCAATAACAGTCCCATAACCAACGCCAAGATCAGCACGATGAAGCCAATGATCCGGCCCCAGGCGACGCCAATTAGAGTTAAAACGGCTGCAACAAACAACGAGAACGTGAAAATGCCCGCTAGCAATTGCAGCGGCGTTTGGCCTGAGAAAATCAGGACAAAGTTTAGAACGATTAACAGAACGAAGATCAGAAAAGACGGGCTCAATAAAATCGACATCGGGGCGGGATCCATCCGAAGGGTCATATGATTGTGGAGAGATTAGCCTAAGATGCCACGAAGTCGCCATAGCAGATTCAATCGGAGTGAGACGCAGATGAAAGTTGGTTATGTGATGGGCTATTCAGGGGCCCATTTAGAGTTTCCTAAAGCCGAAATCGATGCCGCAGAAGCCTTAGGCTTTGACTCGATATGGACCGCAGAGGCCTATGGGTCTGACGCCGTGACGCCCGCCGCTTGGGCGTTAGCACAGACGAAGCGGATCAAGGTCGGCACGGCAATTATGCAGATGCCCGCCCGCACGCCAGCTTGTGCCGCAATGACAGCGATGAGTTTACAGCATCTGTCTGGCGGTCGCTTTATCATAGGTATCGGTCCATCTGGCCCGCAGGTGATCGAAGGCTGGCACGGCGTTCCCTATGGCAAACCGCTTATGCGGACACGGGAATATGTCTCGATCGTGCGCCAAATTCTCGCGCGCGAGGCCGTCCTTGAACATAATGGTGAGCACTATCAGGTGCCATACTACGGCGACGGGGCGACAGGCCTTGGCAAGCCATTGAAGAGTATTTTGCACGGCGACCCCACAATGAAAATCTATACCGGTACAATTGCCCCTGCCGGTGTCGCCATGTCTGCTGAAGTCGCAGATGGCATGTTCCCAGTTTTCATGATTCCTGAAAAATTCGATGTATTTGAGCCTGCGCTGGAGAAAGGTTTTGATCGTGCTGGTGGCGGGAAAGACCTATCTAACTACGATATTCTACCCTTTGTACCGACGGTTATGGGCGATGACCTTGATGCCTGCCGCCAACCGGTTCGTGAAAACCTGGCACTATATATCGGCGGCATGGGTGCGCGGGATAAGAACTTCTACAATGATTACGCCAAGCGCCTTGGGTTCGAGACGGCGGCGAAGCAAATTCAGGATCTATTTCTCACAGGAAAGCGGGCTGAAGCCGCTGCCGCTGTGCCAGATGAATTGGTGGATGGTATCGCGCTCGTAGGTTCAGCAGGTCGAATCCGCGCCCGGGTTGCCGATTGGCAGGCGGCAGCTGACCGGGGGCATATCCATTCCATCCTGCTGTCCAGGCCAAGCACGGATGCGATGAATGTTGTCGCGGACGCGGCTGGTCTTGCTTGATTAGCGGCTCTTACTTGATCAAAATGCGCCCGGCGACGGTGAACGCGCCGTCACCGGCACGGCGTATTACGATAACCTCGCCTGATGACGGGTAAACCCCGGCAAAGGCGGTGATGTTTACTTGATGGGTCACAAGTACGACCGGACGGTGCAGATTGGCCGATTGCAGCCACGTTTTGAGCGACGCGGTTTGCCCATAGCGATCGCCCCGGTTCTGGAAAAACGAATTCAGTATGGGCTCTGCCGTAACTAATCCAAGGTCCAATAGTTCTGCCGTGTCCATGCAACGACGCCACTGGCTGGAATAGACCTGGGCTTTCAGGATGGTGTGCTTGGTGAATGCAGCGCCGATGCGCTTTGCTTGCGCGCGGCCTTCGGTGGACAGATTGCGCTGTGTCTTTGGATCACCCAGCAAGAAGTTTTCCGGATCACCAAACCCAGGGGCCAGAGCATGACGGATCAGTGCCACATGCCCTCCGGATTTTAGGGCCGCCCATACGGCCTCATCGTCCGCCCACGTGGGCGACGCAAATGTGAGCGCCATAAGGACGGCGCTAAGTGCTAGCAGAACCATTGCACGCATAAAAATCCCCAATCTATCCTTCGCAGGTTTGCGCTCCAGCACCAATTCGAAGGATGGTTGTGAATACGGCGGCGCAGCCCTACGGTTCAAGCGTGGCCCGGGGGATAAGCTATGGTAAATGGTCTGCTTTTCGGCATTCAAACCAATGGTATCAAGCACGCTGAAGCGGATGGCATGCCTGATATTGATACACGTTTTCGTATGGTTCGGGATGCAGGCGTGTTCGATTATGTTGATAAAACGCCAGCACCTGATGAGGTCGAGCAGTTCCGTAAAGCCAGTGCGAAGTATGGCCTGCCTGTCCGCGCAGGTGGATGGTTCTACACCCTCGGCGGCGACGATGAAGACCTGCTGCGCCATAACCTTGAGTTAGCGAAAGACCTGGGCTCTACCGCCCATAATGTCCAAGTCACCGTGAATAACGCCGCCGGCGAGCCAGTCACGAACCAAGATGTCGTTGATTTTTATATGCATGCCTATGAATTGGGTGAGAAGCTTGGCGTCGAGCCTTGCTTCGAGGTGCATATCAACATGTGGTCTGAGGATTTCCGCCGCGTGGCGACTGTTGCACGGCTGGTTGAGGCGAAGGGTGTTCCGTTCCGCATGACGCTCGACCACAGCCATGTGATTTTCAAGATCGATAATCCAGCGGAGCAAGATGTCGTTGGCATTCGCGAAGATATATCTGTTGGGTATCTGGTGCTTGATCCTACCCAGCCCAAAGCCGTTACGTCTGAATGGATTGAGGCTGGATGGGTGCGGCATTGCCATGCGCGCGCTGCGATCCCAAATAACCCTAAGAACACGTTGATGCGCCATCCTGATGGATCTGTAGGGCGCGGCGTGCAGTATCCCTTCGTCCAACCGAAAACTGGCGACTATCATGTTCCTTGGTCTGAGAAGAAATTGGAACTTTGGAAAACAGTAATCCAGCAGGTCATGGCGTTTCATGCCAAGGACCCGGATGCCACGCTTGGCCAAATTTCGACCGAGTTTATTCCGAACCCGGACTATGGCGGCGGATGCAAATACTCATTGTTTGAACAGGGTGTCGCTTGCGCCGAATGGATGCGGGCGGAGTGGGCTAAGATTTCGGCTTAGACGCCAGCAGAGCGTCAATAAAGGCGCCAATGTTCTTGCGAACAGCGCCTTCGTTGGCTTCCTGTAATCTTTCGGCCCAAAGAATCTTTTCCTCTGTGAACCGGCTTGTGTACGCGGACGTCTCTGTTTGCAGCATGTACGGTGCATCAACACCTGCTTGACGCACCGTATAATTCACATTCGCGGTGACTTCGACATCGATACCAATGAAGGGCTGGGACAAGCCAAGCAGATTTGCGTTTATGCCGAAGCGGCAGTCTTCAGGCCGTTTCACCAGGAGCCGGTTGGCGTCGAGGCTATGCTCCAACGCGCGGAGGAACCCCAGATTATCAACCTCGGATACCCAGAGCGGATTGGTAACCTTGCCGCCGGAGACCTGCTCCACACATGCAGCTTCATGCACCGCAGGATTTGCTGGCGTCGATGCGCCGGCGCGTGTCCCGGATGCCATTTCGTTGACCTTGGCTGGCTCCGCACAGCCTGTCACGACTGCCAAAGCCAACATCGTACCAAGAATTTTCTGTAAGAAGTATCTTGAACCTACAGTGATCATGTGATTCTTTCTGCTGCATTGATGACAGGTTTCGGATGAACCTATGCGTTTATTAGCAATTTTGGGGCTGCTGGCAATCAGCGCATGCCAAACACGCACGGCCATGCCGGTCCATTTGGCGCAACCTGGCGACGATGCGTTGAGCTGTGTTGAAATTGCCGATGAGCGTCTCGCAAACCGGAAGAAGGCGGCAAAACTGGCCAAGCTGGATGAAGGTGTAGCAATTTCGAACGCTTTCGCGATGACTTTGAGCCAAGTCTGGTTCTGGCCCGCAATCATGGGCGTCGACATGTCCGATGTCGAAGAGATTGAGGCGCGGGCAATAGAGCAACGCAATGTGCGGTTAGCTGGATTGGCGAAAACCAATGGCTGCCCGGAGCCCGCAGAAACAACCTTTGCAGCCAAGCCCTGATGTCTGGTTTCGTAACTCATTGACCGTGTGAACGACCTTGCGGGCTGGCCCTCTAGCCATAGACAGGCGGTCGCTGTTTCGGCCCTAATCCAATGTCCCACGAAATTAATTTCGCTGTATCTGGAGAAAAAGTTATGGCGTGAAACACGCCGCGCTCACCTTGATCCACAGCTTTGGAAGGTACCGCACATGCGGATTGACCAGCCTGCGTGGGCAGTTGAAGCAGCCCGGCAAGCGGCGTCTTTGGAGCTAGATATCAGTTTTGGCCAGGACTCGGAAGGATTGGAAGCTGGGCTGAGGGATGCCGAGATTCTGATCTGCCAATCAAAGCCACCAGCAGACGTGATCGCCAAAGCGCCGAACCTCAAATGGATCATGATCACCATGGCGGGTGTTGAAAGCCTGTTGCCGCTGGATTGGCTGCCTGAGGGCGTGCGCCTGACAAACAATAGCGGCACCTATTATCCGAAGACCCGTGAATTCGCGATGATGACGCTTGGCATGCTGCACTTTCAAATGCCGCATCTAGCGACGGGCAACGGGAGCATGCCTAGTCAGCTAGGTTTTATACGTTAATTGCGGGTAAAGCGGCTGCCGTTGTTGGGTTCGGTACACTTGGCCAGGTGACTGCAGACGCAGCACGAAGCATGGGCCTGAATGTGCGCGCAGTCCGATGTAATCTGGCACCTCACGATCTGGCTGATGAAATGTACCAGCCAGAAGATCTGGTCAAAGCCTGCAAAGGCGCTGATTATATTGCCTGCACCTTGCCGCTGACACCTGCGACGGCGAATATGGTCGGTGCAGCAGCACTTGATGCGCTGAAAGATGGCGGTGGCGTCATTAATATAGGGCGCAGCCCGGTTATGGATTATGCGGCCCTGGTCGAGCGGCTCGATAGCGGCAAGCTATACGTTGGGGTCCTGGATGTATTCGCGACGGAGCCGCTGCCGGCTTATGATCCGCTCTGAAACCAAAAGAACCTGTTGATCATGCCCCACATGTCGTCTGATGATCCTGGGAACTACATCCAGCGCACGTTCGATGTGTTCTTCCAAAACCTGGATGCCTATGCGGCTGGCAAACCGCTGCTGACGGAAATTGACCGGACGCTTGGCTATTAACGTCAGACATGCGGTCGTTATAGTGTATTCATAAACGCATAAGGAACCGCGCGCATGAACTGGCAGCCAGAACTGGACGAACTCCGACGCCGGGAAACATTGGCCAAGGAAATGGGCGGTGCCGATAAGGTAAAACGCCAGCATGATGGTGGACGATTGACCGTCCGCGAACGCATAGATGGCTTGGCGGACGCTGGTACATTCCATGAAATTGGTGCCATCGCCGGCAAAGCCTCCTACGACGAAACCGATGAGATGACGGAGTTTTTGCCAGCGAACTGCGTGATGGGCCGGGCAAAGATTGATGGGCGGCCTGTTGTGCTGTGCGGTGATGATTTCACGGTGCGCGGTGGGTCTGCGGACGCCACGATTAAGGAAAAGCCGCAACTGGCGGAAGTTATGGCGCACGATCTCCGCTTGCCGATCATCCGCGTGATTGAAGGCTCTGGCGGAGGCGGGTCCGTCAAAACTATTGAAACCACGGGCCGCGCCAATCTGCCGGGTGGGCAGGGGACATCCAGCCGATTTGATCTGATGGCGCGGAACTTGGCGAGCGTGCCAGTGGTGGCGTTGGGGCTCGGTTCCGTCGCGGGCCTAGGCGCAGCTAGGCTAGCGGCAAGCCACTATTCGGTTATGACGAAGGAGATGTCCGCGATGTTCGTGGCCGGGCCGCCTGTTGTTAAGGGTATCGGCCAGGACTTGACCAAGCAGGAGCTTGGCGGATGGAAAATCCAAACACGCGCTGGCGGTGTCGATGACGCTGTGGACACAGAAGAAGCAGCCTTCGCCCGCGCCAGGCAGTTCCTTTCATATATGCCCAGCCATGTCGACGAAGCGCCGCCACGTGGCCCTGTTGACGACGACCTCGAACGCCGCGACGAAAGCTTGATGGACGCGATTCCACGGGACGCCCGCCGCGCCTATAAAATGCGACCAATCATTGAGGCATTGGTCGATAAGGGCAGTTTCTTCGAAATGGGCCGAATGTTTGGCCGCTCCCTCATTACCGGCCTCGCCCGTGTGAATGGTCATTCCATAGCGCTTATGGCCAGCGACCCCATGCATATGGCGGGCGCATGGACAGCGGAAAGCTGCCAAAAACTCATTCGCTTTGTTGATATGGCGGAAACGTTCCACCTGCCAGTTGTGTATTTGGCCGATTGTCCGGGTTTCAATATTGGCTTGGAGGCGGAGAAAGCCGCCACTATCCGCCATGGTGTGCGTGCAATGGCAGCGATCAACCAGTCAACGACACCTTGGTGCGCCATCATCGTCCGCAACGCTTTCGGTGTTGCAGGTGGCGCTCATGTCCATGTTGGCCGCTACTGCACCCGCTATGCATGGCCAAGCGCGCGCTGGGGTTCACTGCCATTAGAGGGGGGTATTGAGGCTGCATACCGTGCCGATATCGCCGAAGCCGATGACCCGGGAGCGGAATTGGAACGCATTGAAGACCGCCTAAACGCACTCCGCTCCCCCTTCCGTACCGCTGAAGCCTTCTGGATCGAAGAAATCATAGACCCAAGGGATACGCGCCGCTTGCTGGCGGACTTCGCGGATCTGGCAGTGAAGGCAGTTCGAACCGGAGAGCGGAAGTTTGGGATGCGCCCTTAAGGGCAGAATTTATGCCTCCCCATTGGTTGTTGGAAAGATAGCTTTAGATTGGGTCAATCATAGTCCTGTTAATCAGCTAAGATTCTCATAAACAATGAAAATTTCTGCACAAGACCTAATCCCTAGGCAGGGTGAATGGGACTGCGGCTCGTTTTATATGATTTGATAAGTGAGGTTGCAGCGTGGCGATAAGATCATTTAATTTTTTCGATGGCTCAGATGGCTTTCGCATCCTTGGCGTTGATTCTGGTGATAATCTAGGCTTTTCCCTCAGCGATGCTGGCGATGTTAACAGCGATGGCGTTGATGATTTAATTATCAGCGCGTTTGCGGGTGATACTGGCAATCGAAGTGGGGCTGGCGAAAGTTATGTTATTTTCGGCGCAGCAAGCGGATTTGGCGCGACATTCAATCCCTCTGCGCTCAATGGCTGAAATGGGTTTCGTGTTGAGGGTGCCGTCAGCGCTGATTTGTGCGGAATTTCCGTATCAGGCGACGGCGATAACAATGGCGTTGGTTTTGACGACACTCTTATCGGAGCTCATAACGCCAGGCCAAATGATATCGGCGAAGCCGGCAAGAATTACATCGTTTTTGGCAATTCGACGGGCTTCAGCGCAGCAATTAACCTAGCTGATTTAGACGGCGCAGACGGCTTCCGACTTGACGGCATCAGCAGATATGACCGCAGCGGTAGGGCAGTTAGCGCTGCAGGCGATATTAACGGCGATGGCATTGCTGACTACTTAATTTTAGCCCGAAATGTCGATCAGAGTAGAGGAGAAATTTATGTTGTGTTCGGTAAAGCGGATTCGGTGGTTTTAAGCGTTCCTGACTGCATCCACAGCCTTCAGTCCAGTTCCTGTGAGGACTAGCACTGTCGTCTCGCCTGGGCCGATTGTGCCATCCGCCATCAATTTCGTCAGGCCAGCCGCGCCCGCCGCCGTTGTCGGCTCAACGAAATATCCAGAGTGGTGGAGGGTTCGCATGGCGGCAATGATTTCTGTCTCATCCACACCCAGAAGGCCACCACGAGTTTCGCGGCAAGCGGCCAGCACTTCCAGCAAGCGCACGGGCTTAGATGATGTAATGCCGTCTGCGATGGAAGGTTTGGCATCGATGGCGATGGGTGTTTCGGAGCCGGCATCCCATGCTGCCAGGTAGGGTGCAGCATTGAAGGCCTGAACGCCGTGAATTTTAGGCATCTTATCAATCGCGCGGGATGCTAGCAGTTCTCGAAAGCCAATATGCAGGCCCATCACATTGCCGCCCTGGCCGCAGGATACGACCACATGGTCTGGTGCTTTGCCTTGCAGTTGCTCCCAAAGCTCAAACGCCAGGGTTTTGCAGCCCTCCAGGAAATACGGCTGGATGTTGTGGCCGGCGTAAAAGGTCGTCTCCGCCTCTACCAGCGCTGCATCGGCGGCGTTCTGGCGGGGCCCCTCGATGGAGCGAACGTCAGCGCCCATCGCGGCCATCTGGGCGAGTTTGGCTGGCGGTGCGGCAGCGGGTGAGAAGATTTTTGCCTGCATGCCTGCGGCAGCGCAGTATGTCGCTACGGATGCGCCTGCATTTCCAGATGAATCTTCCAGTACCGCATGCACGCCTCGCCCGCGCAGGTAGGCCAGCATCACCGCAACGCCCCGGTCCTTAAAGGAGCCGGATGGCATCATGTGATCGCATTTCAGCTGGATAGGTGCACCATTCCATTCGCCATCCAATAACGGCGTCCACCCTTCGCCGAGCGATAAGTGCGGCGCTTGGATGCGAAGTGCAGATGTGTACCGCCAAAGCGTAGGCACGCCTTGCTCAATTTCGCCTGTGTCGAAGCCGGGCGCGGGCTTCAGATTCACATATCCACCGTCATCAGGCGCTTTCCAAAGCGGCTCATCCACGGACCATTCCGCGCCTGTGCGCGGATTGAGGTATCTGGCGGGAGTCATCGATTAAGCTCCTCTTCCGCCATTTTGCGGAGATCCGTTTTGCGTACTTTTACCGCGTTCGCACTCTCCGTTACCGGGAAAGCATCAAGCGCGATGACACGGAGCGGTACTTTATAATCCGCTAGTCGTTCCCGGCAGCGTTGGATGCATCGGGCTTCGTCGAACGCGGCATCACCAGTTAGAAGCACGAAGGCGACGGCCCTATCCCGCGTGCCGACACGCGCTTGCACGACTTGGGCTTCCAGAACGGCGGGGTCGACCTCCAGTTCTTTCTCAATATCCATCGGGTTGGTGAGGAAGCCCGCGAGCCGCAGTACATCACCCATCCGCGCCAGATAAACAAAACTGCCGTCTTCTCGCATACGCCCAAGGTCTCCTGTGCGCAGGAATCCGTCTGACGTGAAGGCTTTCGCAGTGGCGTCTGGATTGTCGGCATATTCAAGCATGACGGTCGGTCCTTTGATCTGGAGCTCGCCCTCCTTGCCGATGGGCAACACGGTATCTGTATCTGGATTACACACGCGGATTTCAGTTTCTGGGTGAACGGCATGGCCGCCGCCTATGACGCGATCAGCCTCGTCATAATCCATATTTTGGAAGGAGAACAACGCCATTACTTCGCTCATCCCGTAGACGGCGCAGATTGGTAATCCGCGCGCCCGTGCGATCTTGAGATAGGATTCAAGCGGTGGGTTCGCGCCGAAGGACGGGCAGGGTGCCAGCTTTGGAAATGGTTGAGGTTCCGGTCGGCTTTCGATCATGCGTTCATACATAGCGTCCATGCCGATCATGTGTGTGACGCCGTGTTTAACGAACAATTCTGCAGCACTCACCGGCTCATAGACCGCCTGGATGATCTGCGGACGCATCGCAGCGATCCCCAATGTTGCCACATTCAGCCCAACGACCCCGCAAAGCGGTGCTGCCTGAAACAATACGGCATCTTCCCGGTCCAAGCCCCAATAAGCAGGCAGTCGCTCCGCATGGAGGCCAAGGGTGCGATGGGCGTGCAGTACGAATTTCGGGCGTGAGGTGGTGCCGGATGTTGTAAAAATCTGGCAGGGCGTATCAGGCGTGGCAAAGTCCTCGTCCAGCGCGCCGTGGGTTTCCAATTTAGCAAGCGGCGTCACTGGACGGCCCAACACATCGTCCTCTTGACCCTCGCCAAAGGTGATGACGCGTTCCAGCTTTATCAGCTCATCTGCATCCACGCCCGCCAGAATGCCGGCGAAGTCGATGTCCTTAAAGCCCGGTTGATAGGCCAGCAGCTTTGCACCCGCCCTGCCGACAATGTCCTCAACCTCTTTCGCTTTGAAGCGGGTGTTCACGCCCAGCACGACCCCACCGGTCCGCCATACGGCATAGGCAAGCGCATAATGTTCCGGCGTGTTTGGTAGCCAGAGAGCCACCCGGTCGCCGATGCCAAGCCCAAGCGCTTTCAGCCCAGCAGCATAATAGCGAGAGATCGCGTCCAGCTCTGCAAACGACATCACACCTGCGTCATGGATCAGCGCGATCTGGTTGGGCGCATCTGCGGCGGCGCGGGCGAGGTGTTGCGTGAGGGTGGGGGCAGTCGGATAGGTCATGATCTGGTGTCCACAGGCTTGCATGGATGAATGATGCAGCCGATGCTTCTGTTCGTCGATAGAGGAGCCTGCGCCGATGGACGAAGAAGCACTCGCCGCCTTTAAAGCCTTTGAGCACAAAGGTTGGGAGCAATTGGCCGATAGCTATTATGAAGTCTCCCACGCCAGTACCGCCAAGGCAGCGGAGGACTTATTGGATGCTGTCGGTCTTGGCGAGGGATCAGCCGCAGGCAAAACCATGCTCGATGTCGCGACGGGCCCGGGTTATAGCGCAGGCCTTGCAGCAGTCAGAGGGGCCGTGGCGACAGGTATAGATTTCGCGAAGGCCATGGCGGCTAAGGCCCAGTCATTGTTTCCAGCGGCGACGTTCCAGCAAGGTGATGCGGAGGCGCTACCCTTCCCGGACGCTAGCTTTGATGCTGTCACCTGCGCCTTCGGCCTCCTCCATTTCGCAGACCCTGACCAAGCGATCCGAGAAGCGCGTCGGGTTCTGAAGCCAGGTGGTCGCTATGCGTTCACCGTATGGCGACCGGCGGAGGAAGTAGAGACGTTTAAGCTTTTTCGTGCTGCGATCGCTGAGCATGGTGATCTTAACGTGCCACTTCCTGAAGCCCCGCCTATGTTCCGCTTTGGTGAAGAAGCCGAGGCTATTCGCTCGCTGGCAACCGCAGGTTTTAAGAACCCGACAGCCCGCCGTATCCTTATCCGGCGCGAGACATCGCCCGAAGCGCTTTTGGCTGGATTGACGAAGGCGACCGTACGCACGCGGGCTTTATTTGAAGCTCAGGAAGAAGCCGCCAAACCAAAGATGCGCGCGGCCATTCTGGAAGGCGCTGAAGCTTTAATGGCGGCGCGGGGCGGTAATGCCGTTTTTGTGGTGGAGATGCCCGCCGTATTGGGTGTCGGCGAAGCCTGACGCGAAGTAACGTTTTCGTAGCGTGTAATCGCAATCACTTTCCGTCTGAATGCTGGGATTACGCGGTTTGTACGCGCGCTAGGCCTGTGTACGGTTTATGGTTAATCCAGACTTAATTGTAGCCCTAAACATCCGATATCATTCAGGTCATGGCGTCTTATCTCAGCACTCCGTCATTTTATTTCTCTGAGTTTTTATCGTTACAGGTACCATCAGAAGGTTTTATCTCCACGATGGATGATATCGGCGCTAGTTGGCCAGCCACTCACTGGTTGGTCCGGTTGTAATGTTATTGGATATACGGTCT
>Ga0315331_10000532_pt1 | contig 26676 bp, 23 predicted proteins | sample M160m34915metaG_FD_203456 | JGI IMG/M metagenome (GOLD analysis project Ga0315331, IMG submission 203456) | Ammonia-oxidizing marine archaeal communities from Monterey Bay, California, United States - M1 60m 34915 | ecosystem: Environmental > Aquatic > Marine > Intertidal zone | place: USA...
GTAAAATTTAGTGTGGATCACTCAAGAGAGCCGCGCGTGTCGGCGAACATACCGGGCAATTGGCATAGGCATTGGAGAACCTCATGCCACGCGCAACGAGCCTGTCGATCGCCGGCGTCTCAAGGTCTTTCGCGCCGTAGCACGAGAGATCGCCAACGCCGAGATCATCAACCAGAATGACAACGATATTAGGTCGCGAGGGTTCCTGTTGCGCAATCGCCGCAGGGCACCGCGCAGCTATGGCTACGGCACCGAGAAGAACAAAGATGAAGATACGCATGCGGATTCTATTGGTCGCCAAGAACGCTATGACACGCACTGTCCAAGAAAGAAGACACCTTTTGAGCGCCAGCTCATCCGAGCACACTACGGATCACGCTGCCGTGAACATCCGTAAGCCGAACATCACGACCACCGTATCGGTAGGTCAAACGCTTGTGATCCAGTCCTAGCAAATGCAGCACAGTCGCCCAGAGGTCATAGATATCGCAGACCCCCTCAACGGCACGATAGCCAAACTCATCGGTTGCGCCGTAGACGGTGCCAGCGCGACTCCCTCCACCAGCGAGAAACACACTGAAGCCGAGCGGATTGTGGTCACGCCCATTCGAACCTTGTGAAAATGGTGTGCGCCCAAACTCTCCGGCCCAGACGATCAGTGTGTCGTCGAGCAGACCGCGGCGACGAAGGTCCTTAATCAACGCAGCGATTGGCTGATCAACCTGATAAGCCATCGCTTTATGTCCACGCTCGAGGTCGCTGTGTTGATCCCAGGGATTTGCCGCGCCACCCGCGCCGATATTCTTGGTGATGCAACTCAGCTCGACAAAGCGAACCCCGCGCTCAACCAACCTTCGCGCTAGCAAGCACTGCCTGGCATAGGCTGCTTTGGATGGCTCCGGGTCGTCCATGCCATAAAAGGACTTCACCTGCTCACTCTCATCTGAGAGGTCACAGAGCTCAGGAACTGCTGCCTGCATACGTGAAGCAACCTCGTGGTTACGGATAGCTGCTTCGAGCTGCTGACTCTCAGCGGTTTCGGCATAGCGCCGATCCAGCGCTCTGATGACGCCAAGGTGGCGACGCTGTGCGTCCTTACCCAGTGCAGGCACAATGTTGCGAACAGCTGGATCTCGATCAGCGGTCAACACGCTCCCTTGATCATGCGCCGGCAGGAAACCACTGCTATACAAACCGACACCACCGTGAGGCGGCACGGCACCTCCAGACTGAAGCACCACGAACCCAGGAAGGTTTTCGTTCTCACTACCCAGCCCGTAGTTAATCCAAGCGCCAGCACTTGGATGGCCCACGAAAGGGAAGCCTGTATGCATCAAGAAGTTCCCCTGCGCATGCTCGCTAAACTCGCTCGTCATCGACCGCACAACTGCGAGCTCATCAGCTACCGAGGATAAGTGTGGGAACATGGAACTAACCCAGAGCCCAGATTCACCATGCTGCGCAAACCGAAACGGTGACGCCATGACATTGCCATTAGCATTGAACTGCGTCCGCGCGACCTGCACCGGCATCGGCTTACCGTGCAGTTCTGCTAGTTTCGGCTTAGGGTCAAACGAATCAACGTGCGACACACCTCCTGACATGTAACAGAAGATGACGTTCTTCGCTCGCCGACGAGGCTGCAGCAGCAATTCCGAAGCATGCGCTTGCCGACCGAACAGACTCGCAAACGCGAGCGCACCGAATCCGGTAGAAGAACGTCGCAGCCAATCACGCCGTGACACAGGTTGGTGTGGGCCACTCATCGCACGTACTGAAACTCTTTAAGGTTGAAGATTGCATGAGCAGCAAGCGTCCACGGATCTCTGCCCACAGCAGCCTCCTCAGACACAGCCAGCTGACGTTGAGCCGCAGTGATCTCCAAATCAAGCGCATCTACGCTCTTACGATCAGCCTCGGAAAGCGCGGCGAGCAGTTCCCGATCGTTAACAAATGGCATCCCAGCTGCGGAAGCACGCACTTCGGATGCAGTCAGCGCGCGGTCGTAGAGCCGAGCTTCAACAACGTGGCCGCGCAAGGTTCGGCCTTCGGCAGCATGACCGTGGCGCAAGCCTACTAACAATTGCGCATCGCCAGCAGCGAAGTTCACCGCCTGCGTCTCATAGGGATTTCCGTAGGGCATGCCGTTCCGGAACATGGTGATCAATCCGCCTCGGCTATAGGTGACCGCCAAGTGAACAGGTGCCGAGGATGCGGCCTCTTCTTGAAGCCCACTAACGTCTTGAGTTCTTCGGAAGTTATCCGAACCAGCGATCCACTGCGCCCGCTGACGCTCGCCATAGACAATCGAGTCAAACACATCGCCACCGACATTTTGCAATGTCACAACACCACCACCGCGTTGCTCTAGGTCGTCGAGTTGCACCCAGGCCTCCAGTGTCTTGGCGGCAAAGCCAGACTGGATCGCCCCGGTCGCAAACCAACCCCGCCCATCTAAAACGAGACCGAAAGCATCCAAGCGCGCGCTGCCGCGCAATTCTCCGTCAACCTTGCCGACCAAGTCAGTCGTCCCCTGACGAAAGTCCCACACCGCAAACGGAGACGGGCCATGGCCTAGGCCATCCCGACCAGCCGAGAGCTTATCAAACACGGGGTCCATAATGAGCGCTCGCGCTGTACGAGCCGTGGCCAACGCCGACTCCGCCGCGGCCCGCGCCGACTGCTGCACCGCGACAGCATCAGCAGAGCCTTGCACATAACGAAGGATGGCGCCGATCTCTTCCTCAGTTGGCCGCCGCGATGTCGCGGCTTCAAACATCTGCGTGACCCGCGCCACATCATCACGAATACCAGCCGTTGCACTCGACCACTTCTCAGCCAACTCCCAAACGAGCGGAGCATTCAGCATCGCCAATGACTGAGCTGGCACATTGGTTCCATGTCGAGCCCCGACCGGCGCAAATGGAATCGGCGCGTCAAACGCCGCCAAGAAAGCGTCCATGTCGTTGCGGCGCGACCGCACGTAGACGCTACGGCGCGGATTACTGCCGTTCGCCCCGAACGGGCGGCCATACATCTCGCCCCTCAACGCACCAGCCGTCGCGAACAAACTGTCGCGTAGCGACTCAGCAGTCAATCGCCGAGTCCGCGCATGAGTCAGCCACTTACCCTCAGGATCTCCATCGGCACTCGCACCAGGTCCATGGGCCGCCAAACGCCACGACTTGCTCGTCACGAGGTACCGGACCGTATCCTTAATGGACCAGCCATTCGCGATGAAGCGGGCGGCGAGGTGATCAAGCAATGCAGGGTGCGACGGCACAGCACCAAGCTTGCCAAAATTATCCGGTGTTGCGACGAGGCCTAACCCAAACAGATGGTGCCAGATGCGATTCACCATGACTCGCGCCGTCAGCGGGTTCTCCGGCTTCACCAGATCCTCAGCAAGCTCACGGCGGCCACTACTACTACCCGCATAGGACGTCGCACCGAGAACCTCAAGGAACCGACGCGGGATCGCCTGCCGTGGTTCATCAGGATTGCCGCGTTCAAACAACGGGTGATCTGCGGCATCAGCCTCGAGCAGACCCGGGATACGAGTCGGTGTCGGCACGTCTGCTTCGAGAGACCGATAACGAGAAAGTAACGGTGCTGCACCCGCTATTTGCGCGGACGTGTTCGGGAGCAGATTGTGCCGCAAACATGCATCAAGCAACCGCGCGTCCTCATCACTGCAGTCTCTTCCGGCCCAATGCACGACGGCTAGTTCAATCCGATTACGTATCCGCTCGATCAGCGCATCACGCGCAAGAGGCGGCGCCGTCCGTAACGAGCTAAGGACACCAAACGAAGCGGACGGCGAGACCGGAGCCGGAGCATTCTTAGGCTGAAGGCGCACCTCGCGCACTCCGAAGAAAGACCGATCGTCGCGGCCCACTTCAATCGGCGCATCACGACTCGTAGCCAACTCAACATAGGCACTATCGCCGCGCCAATACGAGAGATCCATTCGCTGCCACTTCCAGTTGTCGTGATTCAGATTCACTCGCGAGTAGGTCAACCCGCTACGCGGATAATCCTGCACGACACACCGCAGCTGCGCTCGCGCGCCAAGAACAAGTGCCCATGCAACCTGATCACCGCCAACATCAAAGCGACGCGAATGCAACACGCCGCGATGACGCGTCGAGAGCAAATGCGTGTACAGCCCACTTGGATAGATCGCGCGAACAACGCCATCCCCTTCGAGATTCACCGCAAAAGCACCCGCCCCAGATGACGGTTCACGCAGGCCACGCCCGTGAGCAAACCAACCATTGTCACTCGCGAAGTCCAGCCTCACGACGTCTTTAGCCAAGCCAACTTGTTGCGAATCTTCCTCTGCCACGACGTTGCGCAACGCACTGGAAAAGTCTTCCCCCGCAGCAACACGACGGTCAACTTCATGAAGCAATCTCGCAGGGTGCCCATTGTTTGGCTCCTCAAGCCGCACGGCAAGCTGCCGAGTCAGCGCATCGCTGCAATGTGAGCGCCAACTCGCCACCAAACTCTCTTGCAACGCATCCTTGATGCCCTGGAGTTCGACAACATGCTTGGACTGAACTTCCTCAGAGTTCGCGTCGTGGATACCTGGGCGACAAGACGAGAGCACGCCGAACAGGGCGTAGTAGTCTGCCTGACTGATCGCATCAAACTTGTGATCATGGCATCGCGCGCAGGAGATGGTCTGACCAAGGAAGGCCTTACCAAGCACATTGATTTGATCATCAACGAATCGCACCTTCTCTTGCAGCGGCTCAGTCGGCAGATAGCCGTGAAACACGAATCGCCAGTGAGCGGCACCCAGCGTCGACTCATTAACACCGAGAGCAGAATCGATGCGCGGATGCTCAAGTAAATCACCGGCAATGTGCTCACGCACGATCTGGTCGTACGGCACATCCTGATTGAAGGCGCGAATCAAATAGTCGCGGTATTGATATGCGTACGGGATCGCAGGATCACCCTCTGACCCATGCGAATCGGCATAGCGAACGACATCCATCCAATGCCGGGCCCAATGCTCGCCGAAGCGCGGCGACGATAGCAGCCGATCTACATTGCGCTCATACGCGTCAACTCGATCGTCTTGCTCAAACTCGCGCAGTTGCGCGACCGTCGGCGGCAAACCCGTCAACGCATAGCTGAGTCGACGAAGCAGCGTTCGTCGCGAAGCTTGCTCCACGCGCTTCAGTCCGCGCTGCCGATGCTCCGCTGCGACAAATCGATCGACGGCATGCTGCGACCACCCCACATCCTCCGGCGGCTCCTGAGCAACGATGGCCTGCAGACTCCACCACTTGCGACGCAATGCGAGCTTGGCTGGCCAAGAGTTCGCCACAGCCAATTCATCTGTGGATAGAGGCACGTCCCGCGGATCAAACGCGCCATCCTGGATCCATCGCTTGAAGTCCGCGATCACCGTGTCGCTCAGACGAGCACCGTCCTTGGGCATCTCAAGACCATGCAAGTCATGGCGCAAGACCTTGAGCAAGACACTTTGCTCGGGATGGCCCGGCACAATTACAGGTCCTTCCGACGCCTCGGCTCGCATGCCTTCTCGACAATCGAGCGCGACCTCACCCTTCTGCTTGCCATTCGTGCTGTGGCAGGCGTAACAACTATCGACCAGGACTGGACGGATCCGATTCTCGAAGAACTCCAGCCTCGCTTCTGGCTGAATAGATTGTCCCAGCGCACAGGTTGCAGTCGCAACTCCCGCTACGATCCATGACACCACTGAGAAGATTCGAGAAACAAGCATGCGATGGTCGAGATCACTTGTACCAAACGATTCTAACCGAGACTGCCCTAACCGAAGGATCTACGCCGCCAACGACGCGCAGAAAGCCCCAAATGGCCACCTGCACTAGCGACCATTCAGTTGTGCCTGCAAGGCCAACGCGGCAGGATCAGATGGCGTCATCTTCAACACTCGCTCGACCATACGCCGCGCCTCTTGCACCTCACCAAGTTGCATTTGCGCCTTGGCCAACCCAATCATACCAAGCGAGTTACTCGGCACGTTCTTCACCAAGATCCGAAAATGACTCGCCGCCTGCTCGAACCGGCGTTGCGCCAATAACTGCGACGCCACTTCATAGCGCGCAAAATTATTTGACGGCTGCATCAACAAGACCGCTCCATAGAGTTCTTGTCGGCGCTTCATTGCCTTAGGAGGCAGCACACTCGCTAACGACGACATACGACCAGCAGGATCTTGGCCGCCGACTTTACGTCCAGCATCGAAGTGCTCCTGGGCCAATTCGCGCTCATTCTGCAGCAACAAGATCACGCCAAGGTTGATGTGTGCCCGACCATGCGCGCCTTCCTGATCACGACAGGTGAGTGCTGCCTCATACTGTTCGCGCGCATAATCAAGGTCGCCACTAAGGTCTAATGCCGCCCCGAAGTTAGCCCTGGACTGAGAGTAATCCGGATTGAGCGCGATTGATTTTTCGTAGCATGCAATCGCAGCTTCTAGATCGCCCGCCTTGCTCAGTTCAAACCCAAGCTGTGCCTGCTGCATGAAATCACCAGGAGCCAAAGCAACCAGTGACTCCGCTTGCTCACGCGTACTGAGGCTTCGATCGCCGAAGGACATCAACATGACAATGGGCACAAAAAAGAAGCCCCACGAAGCAGCATGACGCAAGCCGGGGACAACAGCTGACCGCAGTCCACTATTGATGCCAAGGTCACTACCAAGTGTGTTCTCGCGCGCCTTCCAAATGAACCCGTCGTAGTAGTAGTGCAGGACCGCCAACGTGAAGATCACGGCTAGCCAAACCTGATGAGTGACTCCCTCGGGATACAACAAGTCACGACCCAACAAATCTATGCCGCCAAATGCAGTCATCAGCAACAAGAAGCCGATCGTCGCAACCCAACCTGGCCGAAACATCCGGTTAAGCCACGACGAAGTATTGGGACGCTTAACACGCTGGCGACACGTCAACCAGGTGATCGCATAGTACTGAATGTCGTGGAAGAACTCGTAGAGCACATATGCCACCAGGACATTCGGCAGGTAAGCAAACGCAAACCAGTAATAGCCAATGGTCATGACATGCATGACTTGTTTCTGCCAACTCCACGGCTTCCCACGGACAATCGTCGCGATGAGGTTGACGAGATAAGCACCCACCACCAAGACCATGGCTGAAGCAACAATCAGCTGCACGACGTCGAATTGTGCAGCATCAGGCAAAGACACCCCGGCTTGCATGAAAACGGTCGCAAACTGCGATGTGGCACCGTCCGTCAACACAACGGCACCAACAAACCCAACGATCACTAGGGCCTTGTCTAACAGTGCTGTCCAACGCCCAAAGGACCCGGCCTTGATGTCATAGATGCGAGCAAAGCCAAACGCCTGCGCCAACCAGTGCCAAAATCCCCAGGCAACAATCACAAGAACCAGCACGGGGCCATTGCCGCTGGCAAACATCGGAATGAACGTGGCCAACAACACCACTGGAGCCAACAGGAACCTAGTGCGAAAGCGCCCAAACAATTCACGGTCACCATACGCGCGCACGAACGTCGCAAAGTAGTGACCGGTCGCGGTCAACAGGATCAGACTCGCCAACAAGTCCGGCCCCCAAGCAACCTGACCAGCCATCACCAACGGCCATGTTAGGAGCGGCACACAAAGGATCAGCAAGACGTCAAAAGACGGTGAGTGAAACCAAGGTGAGCGAGATGGGCGCGCAGAGTCGCCAGTATTTGTGACTGTAGTCAAGGCGTTGGATCAGTCTGGTAGCGTTCTTCAAGCATAGCGCATGGACACCTCCAACTAGATCCTTTGTGCCAACCCTGCACAAGAAGCTCTGAGTGGGACTGCGAAGCTTCAATCGGCGAGTCGCCACCCCAGCGGTTTCAGGTCACATCACGGCAAAACTACGCCCCGGATCTAGCCAAGAGGTCTCGACGCATTCACGACAAGTCACTTGCTCACCATGCCTGCGCGAACCGAGCCTCACGATGACTTCATCGCCGTGACCAACCGAGAGCTCGCTGTGCCCCAGGCCTCACACACTTATTAAGGCTGACGTCTCGCGCGCCAAATCCACCATGGTGACGAGCCTTCAAGGACACAACCGCGCACGCAACCACCCGCAAGCCCATATCACGTAACCCTCTTTATCAAAGACGATTCCAAGCGTGATATCCTGTTATAGCCATGCCTAAAGGAACTCACACCGTGGCCGCATTGGCCGCCATGTGTGGATTGATGGCGGCGCAACAACCACAGAATCCAAATGTGCTCATGCTTTACGTCGAGGACGTAAATTATGACCTCGGCACATTCGGGCACCCGACAGTCAAAACGCCCAACCTCGACATCCTCGCACAGCGTGCAACTCGATTCCAACGAGCCTACTGCCCTTACCCAGTATGCGCGCCATCGCGAGTAGCCACGATGCTTGGCCTGCGCGCATCAACAACAGCTCTCGTCGGCAACCGATTCGGGACCCTTGCGACGAATAGCTACATGGGCGTTTCTATCCTGCCCAAACAATTCAAGGATGCTGGCTACGCAACTGGCGGTGCCGGCAAACTATTCCACGACGGACAACAGCACGCCAACACCTGGGACAGCTACACCTACGCAACCAGTGATCACTGGGTCTCACAGCCAACGAATCCGGTCCCGCAACAAAGCTGGCGCGTACTGTATGGAGGCCCATTCATGAATGGCCCCCAAGGCCACCTTGGCAAGATGGCGGACACCAAACACTCCGACGCCGCAATGAACATGATGGCGACACTGCCACAACCATGGTTCATCGGGGTCGGATATGTTGCGCCGCACGCGCCATATGTCTACCCAGAGGCCTTTGAGGGGCTCTACGACCCTAGCACCGTAGCACCGCTCCCCCCCCAAGAAGCATCTGGCCTCTGGAAGAACGAAGTGCCTAACAGCATGTGGCAATCACCAGTCTTCTGCGATCCGGCATGGGGAGCAACAGACGATGAACAACGACGGAACGCGACGGTCCACTACTGGCGCACCATCACGTTCATCGATCACGAGATCGGCCGCGTGCTGAAGCAATTGAAGACACTAGATCTGGAGGACGACACGATCATCGTATTCGTCAGCGACCACGGCTGGTCGATGGGACTGCATGACCGATACGGCAAGTTCAGCCTGTTCGATCATGAGGCCAAAGCTCCGATGCTCATCTCGGTGCCTTGGGAGACCTCAAGCCACGGCGAGACCTGCACAGGTCCGGTCTCTCACCTCGACATCTATCCAACGCTGATGGATTACTGCGGTCTGCCATCACCACCACAGCTTGAAGGCAACTCGCTGCGCGCACAACTCCAAGACCCATCCACTATCACCCCGCCAGTCCACACGCTACTTGCAACGAGTTGGGAGACCCGCTGGCTGCACATGGTGACTTCGGATCGCTACAAATTCATCTACCACGAACCTCGCTTCGGGCAGCAACAGAACATGCTGTTCGACCTCCAAACAGACCCTGGTGAATACAACAACCTCTACAATGATCCTGCTCATTCAGGACAGGTCCTTCTCCACAATGGGCTGCTCGTGACAGAAGGTCTGCTAGATGCTAGCTGGAACAACTTTGGCGGTGGCGGAATCGGAAGCCAGGGAACCCCTACGCTGCAACTCGATGCCCCGCCTCGCCTCGGCACCACGCCGAACATCATCATGGGCAACTCATCGGGCCAACCGGCGTTCGGCCTACTAATCAGTGGATGGGCGTCACAACGCACCACCGGCCCTGCGGTGTTAGGAGGCCCTTTGCTAGTAACCAGCAACGTGCAGGAGCCTGTCCAGCTGTCCATAACCGGAGCAACCAAACCACTGCCAATCCCGTCGAGCCAAACGCTCCTCGGCCACTCCTTTCTAATGCAGTTATTGCACTACGATGTGGGTGCCAGCCACAACGCCGCATTCAGCCCAGGGCTGCGAGCGTGCATCATGGCCAACTGAACGGACAGCTCAAGCCATGCGCGGCAACCACCCACCCAAGCTTCCGTCGTTAGAGCGCACGGCTTAGTCGCCCGAATCGTAGAACGTCCCAGACGACTTCCACATCGCCTCGGTGCCATCAATCCGCTCGCGCGCCTGTTCCTGCAACTCACTGGCAACCTGCGCCACCAATAGTTCCGCCACAACGACCGCGGGCGCGGACGAGTCGAACGGGCCAATCCCCGGTATCTCCAGCTCACACCAAGTCTCAGTCAACGCAGCCAGCGGCGACAATGGCCCATCGGTAATCGCGACAATCGCGACACCACGTTCGGCCAGCGCGCGAGCCGCCGCAACGGAGTGCCGGCGGTAACGCGCGAAGTCAAAAACCACTGCCGTATCACCTGGCGCTGCGCCGCTCAGATCACGCGCACTCGAATGCTCTTCGACCCAATGCACTCCGGGACGGATCATCGTCATGCCGCTATATAGGACACGGGCCCCCGCCTGAGAGGTCTCTCCGGTCAATACCCACACGTTGCGAGCTCGCGCGATCGGATCCGCAAGCCGTGCAAGCCGGTCCTGATCAAGCGACGTGAACGCTTTTGCGACCGCAGCCTCGACCGCAATTCGGGCAGGCTCCACGACCCCTTCAAGGTGCCGAATGCGCTCACTAGGCCGCGCCAAATGGCCCGACATGACCTCCCGGACACGCTTCTGCAGGTCCGCATAACCCTCAAATCCCAATTTCGTCGCGAAACGCACCACAGACGGCCGACTCGTGCCTACACGGCTCGCAAGGTCCGATACCGTCCCAAACGCAAGCAACGTCGGGTCCGCCAGCACGGCCTCCGCCAATAAGCGCTCAGTTGGGGTCAGCCGCTGGCTGGCCGATGCGATAAGATCAGATAAGAACATGGGATGGAACGGGACTGTTCATAATGATACAGTTTCTTACCATCGATATCCATCTGGTTACATGCCACACGGCCCACGACCTCTGACCGTGGCACAACTCGCCTCTCTCACCCGAACAATCGCATGACTTCCATCCAACCCCACGTCCCCACCAGTCGAGAGCAAGCCTTCCTGGATACGGTCGAGAACCCCAAGTACGAACGCGCCAGCATCAACGGCCTCAAGCCGTTCTTCGACAACAAAGCGCCAGCCGACATCATGGCGTTCTACACGCCGGAAGAACTCGCGGCGCTGCAGGCATTAAAGGGGACGGATCGCGACGTCGAAAAACGCATGCCCGTAAAGCTCACCCGCCACTACTTCGAGCTGGCCGTGAAGAGCAAGGGCATCCAGAAACTAGTCAAAGCGAGCCCAGAGGAAACGGAGAGCCTCGAAGGCGCCGAAGACCCCGGCAACCAAATGGACTACGCACCAGTCGAAGGGCTGCTGCACAAATATGAACTCGGCCTGATGTACGTCGTGCCAACTTGCTCGGCACACTGCCGCTTCTGCTACCGAGAAGAACTGATCGGCCGCAAGGAGATCAAGCGCCAAGACGGCACGGTCAAGAAGAAGGGGATGGCGCAAGTCGACGAAGTCACGGCCTACATCCACAGCCACAACAAGCTTGTCACCGACAACGGCGGACGCCACCCGGAGACGGGACGCGAGAAGCTTCGCGAAATCCTGATGTCGGGCGGTGACCCGATGGTGCTAACCAACGCGAAGATCGCGGCATGGCTCGCCGCGCTCGCAGAAGCCGGCATCGAATCGATCCGCATCGGAACCAAGGAGATGGCGTTCTACCCTGACCGCTTCGATGACTCGTTCATGGCGATGCTCGATCGCTTCCACGAAACCTACCCAGACGTCGGCTTGCGCCTGATGGTGCACTTCAACCACCCCGATGAGTTCTTGCTGAAGGACGACAACGGCAACTACATCGAGAAGAAGAGCGGCGTCTACGAATGGCACCCGCGCACATGGAAGGCAATGTCAGCCCTCGTCCAACGCGGATGGATTGCAGTCGAAAACCAGTCGCCGATCATTAAGGGCGTCAACAACGACGCCGATTCGCTGCGCATCATGCAACGCGCACTCAAGCGCGTCGGCGCGAACAACCACTACTTCTTCTGTGGCCGCGACATCGTTGCCCACAAGACGTTCAATGTCCCGATCGAGACCGCATGGGACATCCTGAACGAATCACAGAAAGGCCTCTCCGGCGTCGAAGCGCACGCACGCCTGTCCATCACCCACTACCTAGGCAAGACCGAAGTGGTCGCGGTAACGAATGGCCCGATGCCAGGGGTTCCAGGCACTGAAAACGGCGTCGTGATCTTCAAACTGCTGCGCAGCGCAGCCGACGCACCGCACCGCGGCAAGGTCTGCATCGTGGCGCGCAACCCGGATGCGATCTGGTTCGATGGCTACGCTGACCGCGTCATCTACGATGAAGCAGGCTTGTTCAACTACGAACGCGTCCAGGCCAAATGATCAACAAGCAAGTAGCAGGCCTCGAAGAGGCCGTCGCGGACGTCTTCGACGGCGCGACTGTCATGATCGGGGGCTTTGGCGAAGCCGGCAGCCCGATCGAGTTGATCCACGCGCTAATCGATCAAGGCGCCAAAGACCTCACCGTCGTCAACAACAACACTGGCAGCGGTGAAGTCGGACTGGCTGCGCTGATCAAGGCAGGCCGTGTAGCCAAGATGATCTGCTCATATCCACGCACACAGAACTCGACAGTATTCCCCGAGCTCTACGCCAGCGGCAAGACCAAGCTTGAATTGGTACCTCAAGGCACGTTAGCGGAACGCATCCGCGCTGGCGGCGCCGGCATTCCGGCTTTCTACACAGCCACTTCGGTGCACACCCCACTAGCAGAAGGGAAAGAGCAGCGCACGTTTGGCCAACGTGACTACGTGCTTGAACACGGTCTCCCTGGCGACTTCGCGCTAATCAAAGCAGCCAAGGCCGACCGATATGGCAACCTCGTCTTCAATAAGACAGCGCGCAACTTCGCACCAGTGATGGCGACCGCGTGCAAGATCACATCCGTGCAGGTCGCGAACATCGTGGCCGCTGGCGAACTTGACCCCGAAGCAATCGTGACACCAGGCGTATTCGTAAGCCGCGTCGTGAAAGTCGAGAACCCAGCCTTCGAGTCCGAACTGGTAGCCCAAGGAGTGACCTACCCATGAGCGCCGATCAAGCAAGAGTCGGACTGACGCGCGATGAGATGGCGCAACGTGTCGCCATCGACATTCCAAACGGCTCGTACATCAACCTAGGCATCGGCATTCCGGAACTGATCGCCAAGTATGTCCCAGAAGGCCGTGAACTGATCTATCACACCGAGAACGGCCTACTCGGTATGGGGCCTTCCCCCGCAGAAGGCCAAGGCAACCCAGAGCTAATCAACGCCGGCAAGCGCCAGGTCACTGCGATTCCCGGCGCGAGCTACTTCCACCACGCTGACAGCTTCCTGATGATCCGCGGCGGCCACATTGATCTATGCGTGCTGGGCGCACTTCAGGTCGCGGCCAACGGCGATCTAGCCAACTGGTCAACTGGCAAAGAGGGCGCAATCCCCGCCGTTGGCGGCGCCATGGACCTTGTCGCAGGCGTACGCAAGATCTGGGTCATCACCCAGCACTGCACCAAAAACGGTGACCCCAAACTCGTTGAGACGTGCACCTACCCGCTAACGGGCAAGGGTGTCGTCACACGTGTCTACACTGAACTGTGTGTGCTCGACGTAACACCCGAAGGCTTGCAACTCGTCGAACTAAGTCCCGGCGTGACGTTCGACTACGTCCAAGAACGCACCGGCGCCAAAGTCATTCCAATGGCAAACAACAGCGGAGCATCGCATGGCTAAGCGGAGCAAGAGCCAACAACTCTACGACCGGGCATGTGAAAGCCTGCCCGGCGGCGTCAGTCGCAACACGCTATTGCGCAAGCCACACCCGCTGTACGTTGACTTTGGCAAAGGCTGCCGCATCACCGACATCGAAGGCGTAGAGCGCATCGACTTCGCCAACAACATGGCTTCGCTGATCCACGGCCATGCCCACCCAGCAATCGTCGAAGCCGTCAGCAAACAACTCGCCCGCGGTAGCGCATTCACCATGGCAACAGAAGTCGAGGTGCAATTTGCCGAACTGCTCTGCTCGCGCAACGACGCCTTCGAGAAACTGCGCTTCGTCAACTCAGGAACCGAAGCCGTCATGGGCGCAGTGAAAGCAGCACGTGCATTCACCGGACGCCCGAAAATTGCAAAAGTCGAAGGCGCCTACCACGGCCAATACGACTACGCCGAGGTAAGCCAAATGCCCGCCCCCAAAAACTGGGGAGAGGAAGACCAACCCAACAGTGTTCCCGTTGCACACGGAACGCCCGCTTCGGCACTAGACGACGTCATCGTCATTCCATGCAACCAACCCGAACGGGCGAAGCAACTGCTCGACCAGCACAAGGATGAGATCGCATGCGTGCTGATCGATCCAATGTCGCACCGCGTCGGACTGCGCCCAACAAACGCAGATTTCATGGTGATGTTGCGTGACTGGACAGACGCCAACGGAGCACTGCTAGTGTTCGATGAAGTGATTACATTTCGCAGCGAATACGGCGGCGCACAAAGTTGGTATGACATTACTCCCGACCTAACAGCCCTCGGCAAAGTGATTGGAGGCGGCTTCCCAGTCGGAGCCATTGTCGGGCGTGGACACGTCATGGACGTGATGAACCCACTGAAGGACAAGCTGCTATTCCCGCATTCGGGCACGTTCTCAGCCAATCCCATCACCGTCACCGCTGGGCTCGTAGCGATGCAGTTGTTTGACCAAGAAGCCGTCCAACGCGTCAACGCTCTAACAATGCGGGCGATGAAGGGCATTGAAGCAGCCATCGAACAGACAGGTGTGCGCGCCTGCGTCACTGGTGGCGGATCCATGTTCCGAGTCCACCTCAAAGAACGGCCGCCTCACAACTACCGCGACGCGTTCCTAAACCCTGATGAGAACCGCCAATTACTGGTGCTGCTTGACCACCTCTTCGACAGTGGCTTCATGATGATCAACACCTGCTCAGGCACCGTGTCGACAGCCATGGGCGAGGCCGAGATCGACGCTCTGGTCACGGCCATCGCAGAAGGATTCGGCAAGCTTCAACAAAGCGCCTAGTCCAGCCCACGCAATCCGGCTCCGCGACTGTAGAACTTAGAAAGAGCAAGCCCTAGCTCACAACCAGTTGCGGCCAACTAGAGAACCATGAAGAAGTCATACTACCTATCACTTCTAGCCCTGCCACTGCTCTGGACAGGATGTCTCACAGTCCACGCAGAGAGCCTCAACCCACTCGACCTCCGGACCATGACCTTCAACGTCCGCAATGGACGAGCGAAGGACGGAGACAACCGCTGGGCTCTACGGCGCAACTTCGTTTGCGATGTAATCCGCGATTACGCGCCTGATGTATTGGGCGTACAAGAGGCATTCCGCTTTCAGCTGAATGATCTCAACAAGGCGCTGCCAGAATACGGAGAAATCGGCATTGGGCGAGATGGTAAAACCAAAGGAGAGTATTCATCGATTCTCTACCTGCAAACGCGGTTTGATGTCGATGAGTCCGGGACCTTCTGGCTCTCTGAGACCCCCACGAAGCCATCCACACACTGGGGCAACCGCTGCCGTCGTGTCTGCACCTGGGCGCGACTGATCGACAAAGAATCAGAGCGGCCAATCTATGTGTACAACACGCACATGGACCATGAGTCACAGCGGGCGCGCGAGAATGGGATCCAGCTAATCATGAAGACCATCAGTGAGCGGCGGCATCAGGATCCGTTCATCTTGATGGGAGATCTCAACTCTTCTGAAAGCAACCCAGTAGTCACCTACCTGAAAGGAGCCGGGGAACTCACGGGGCCAACCCCCATCCCGGTTGTCGACTCATGGCGTGTCACGCACCCTGAAGAAGAAGTTGCAGGCACAGCCAGTCGCTTCAACGGCTACCAAGATGGCCCCAAGATCGACTACATACTCGTCACAGCAGACACCTGCACGATTGAAGCAAACATCGTCAGAACGAACCGGAAGGGTCGCTACCCCTCCGATCACTATCCTGTAACGGCTCATCTGCGGTTCTAGGAGAGCACCCGCTCACGAGGCAATCGTAAAGAGATGGCCCTACACGCCTCGTAACGCCATCAGCCTCGCCCACGGCGAGCACGGGGGTGTCATGCGCGTAGTTGATGGCGCCACAGGGCACGACGAAAGACCCAGCAGAGGATCTTCCAAGCCCCACTCACCACAGCGTAAGAATATTCAGTCGTCTTGCTTCGTGAGCACCACAAACTGCTCAGTCCCAACAGTATTGACTGTCATCTGACCGCTGACGACGGACCCAACCGTGACGTTCTCCAATTCCGAGCCTTCCAATCGAGACTTCATCCGAACCTTGTCTCCATCGAGCTCCCAACTGCCGGACATCACCTGCTTTTTCTCACCCATCTGCGTCTCGCTGTAAAGCGTCTTGTCCGCACGAAGCTCGATGGTTCCTCGGAGGCTCTTGAACAGACTCTCAAAGTTCTCTCGCCCCTTGGCCCGACCTGCTGGCGGCAGGCTCTGAAGCTGCGCCTCAATCTGATCTTCGTTCGCGGCAAGCGTAGCGTCTGGGTCAACCTTCCACACCCCGACCGGGCCACCAGCACCGCTGCCGCAAGCCACAAACGTCAGGAACAACGCAACGCCGATCATTCGGAAGATTGATTTCATTGTCGACCTCTTAAAATACCCACCACACTGCGTGGAATCATTCAGCTAAATGAGGAACTCGTCCGCAACGACACACATGCACTCAGCGCTGTTTCACTCGGTAAATGGAACCGCTCACAGCCTTCTGATCCCGCGTCGCCCCCCAATGTGCGACCAATTCGCCTGAGGCGCGGAACTCTAAAGCATGCGAAGAGATATGGAGATCATCCGGGTTCGTCATGTTCCCAACATCGACCAGCTGAAAGGCGATCTCACCCTGTGCGCTGGGGTTCGCGACCATCCTCGGCTGATTGCCCAAGCTGCAATAATGATCCATCATTAGATGACCGTTACTCAGGTAGTAGACCGTCGTCATCTCCTTCGGAGTACTCACAAAGAGCTTCTCGATCACGGAATGGCCACCTGAACTGATCTCATAAGACAGGAAGGGCTTCGCAAGGTCCGGCGCAAGCTCTTTACCCAGCCGGTTACCGCCAACAAGGTACCAGTCGCCGGTCAAAGCTTTGATGCGATCAAAGTTACTCACAGATACCGCTCGCTCAGATTCACTCGCAAGAGCCGAAGACGGTGGAGCTGCACAACCAGAACTCACGATCATCACGAGCGATAATAGTGCTGACACATGCATGAACTTCATGTCAAGAGTGTAGCCATAACCCAGAGCCTAAGTCGACTACGGCAAGAAGCTCTTCGCTCCCCCGCACCAGAACTTCGCAGCTGCAACTGCTCACACGGACAAGACCGCTAATGACATTCGAACCTCATCGCGCGACGCAATCTTCAATGCAATCGACAGCGAAATGGACTCCATTGGTGAACGCAACAGTCTCCGGACGAGCCACCACTAGCGGCAAGTCAACCTCATCCAACAACTCACTCGGCCGCAATCGGCGCTCTTGGCGGTCATAGAGTCTCGCCCTCGGAATCGCACGCAACGGGGTTGCAGTCAAACGCGCCTCGAACACGGTATTGTAACCACCCGCCCCCACGATTAGGTCGATGCCGCGGTGCAGACGCATCAGTGGCCAAGTCGCTTCAAGTGTCGCCTGCAGCACATGAACATCATCTGGGTACGCGCGCAAAATATCGTCCGCGATGCGCTGGAGCCCAGACGCCTCCGATGGATCTGTTGCATCGCAGACCACAACCAAATGGCGATCACCTTCATATCCAAGCCTAGAGCGAGCAGACTCTCGGTCGAGCAAGTCCTCCTCATCAAAGAGAACCCATGGCTCGGTTTCGTTCAGGTGCGGATGCTCGAAGGAACCACGCTCACCTGGGCACAGCACAAGGTCATAATCGCGAACGGCAAGCTGCACATTCGCTCTGCCTGCATATTCTGGCGTGAGATCGCGATGCACAAAAACGGTCGCGGCCCGCCGATCACGCACCACGACCTCGCCAAGCAAGCCCCGTGGCAGCGTGTCGACAATCAACACATCGAAGTCGCCTCCGGACAGCCACCGGTCCACTTCAGCAACTAGCGACTCGCCGCCTTCAAGATGCTCGACGCGAACACCAGGTATCTGCAGCAGGCCCTCGACTCGAGGCCAAACAGGACTATTGCTCAAGATGACGCTGGTGTGTCCACGAGCTGCTGCGGCTCGGCCAAGTGCCAAGCTTCGCTGCAAGTGCCCTAAGCCACCACCCAGCGCGTAAATCAGGAGGCGCAGTTAGCTTCCCCCGACATCATCCTCAAAGCCTTCACCAGCATCACCGGTCAGACTCCCTGCATCCGCCTCGGTGAAGTCGTGCCGATCCATGTGTCGCGAGCCCCAATGACCTGCTCCGTAGTAACCGTAGCCGTAGCCGTAGTAGCAGCTGCCGTAGAAATACGGGCTATCTCGGTAACGAGAATGGTAATCGTCATGGTCGCCCCGATGCGCTCGACGATCTTTACGATCAGACTTCTTGGCGCATGAGCTACAGATCATCGACCCTGCAAGCAAATGCGTATGAGCCTGACAGATAGGCGCCTGACATTGCGAGCAATGCTCGGCAACCGGTTCATCACACCGGTGAGAAAATAGAAAGCCTGCTCGCTCCTGACATGCAGCCATTACTTGCCCTCCGCTTGCATCCGGATAGCGAGACCGACTCGCATCGGTTGATCGAGCTTATCCAATGCGAAACACGCCATCGCCAACGTAGAGATCGAGTCCTTGGTCGACAAGATCGTCTCGTCCTTAGCATTACGTAACGATGTCTTGCCAGCGTTGACTTTGACCTTCGCGACTTCAGCCTCGTTGGCGTCCTCAATCTTCAAGCCATAATCACGCGTCTTGATCTTGTAGAGCAACTCGCCACTGGCCGTTTCGAACTTATAGTCACCGTCACCTTGACGCTGCAGCGCGAACGTTCGCTCACCGCTGGCGTTCTCGACATGGATCTTGGCGGCATCACCTCTTATCTGCCCAAGCTCGCGATCGCTAGCGTCCTTGACCTTGACGCGAAACGCATCTCGCACCTTGTAACGACCGAGTTCTAACCCCGCTGCATTGATGAGCTTGGCACCATCGCTCATCGGCTTGATAGAGAGAGCCTCGCGCCCCTTAAACTTCACCTTTGCTGCGAAGCCTGAAGGAGATTTCGCCTTCTGCTGCGCCACAGCAGATCCGGAACTGCGCGCACCACTATCCGCAACCTGCGAATCGACGGCATCACGATAGCTATCCGTACGATCGGCCTCGCCGCCACCGGAGCACGCCGGCAACAACACCGAAACCGCGAACAAAAGAACAACTCGGGTGAACGTGATCATTCGGCACCTCCCTCCTGGGTGGACTCTGGGGTGGACTTGTCAATCGCCTTACTAAGGTTCAGCACCTGATACAGACTGAGAAACATCATCGCAGCAACCTGCTCCGCATCTGTGCCGCTGCCAAGAGCCTTGCTACTGTCACCGCCAGGATCATTGACGCTCCATCCACCTTTACACGCTACGCGCAAGCCGATCTCTCGGTCCGTGTAACGCATGCGCTTCATTTCAACGGGTGGCGGCAACTGCACTGCCTGCTCCGCATCGACCTTCAAAGTCGCCATGTGCCGGTATTTGCTCGGCTTGAATCGCAGGCGCAATTCTAATTCGAAGCCGGCCTTCTTCTTACTCTTGCGCTTCATCTTGCCACTAGCACTGCGCTTCGTCTTCGAACGCATTTGCAGTAACTCGGTCTGCACAAGGTCGAAGCTCGTGCCATCCAGCAACCGACCAGAAAGCCGCAGCCACGGATCAGAGAAGTAGCGCACGTTCCAGGTGCCCGCTTTGCCCTTGCGGACAAACTTATCCTTCGCATTCACCGCGCGAAAATCGATGCGAGTCGCCAACGGTTGACTTCGATCAAGATCGACACCAACTAGACCCACGAGTTTACTGACCAACTCATATCTTCGATTGTCGACGTTGGTGCGCTTCACGCGGAAGTACGTCACTAAGCTATAGACAAACAAGGCGCCCAGCAGCGCTGCCGCCCCAATGGCGAACCCTTCCGTGTCTCCACTACCGGCGCCCCAAAGCAACACGCCAAAGCCACCGAGGAAAGCCACGATGGCGATGTTGCGCCACTTGGCTTGCAGCCTCTCGCTCTCGTTATCGAGGTCGCGCACCAACTGCATATCTTCGCGCACCGACCCGAGGGCGTCTGCGCACTCATAGATGAGCGACTTCTGGAATTGGGCGGCGTTCAAGGACATGTCCGATTCCTCAAGAGAGCGAAATAGTGAGGCCTCATGCTAGGATCCAGCACGCAAATGTCCAACAACGCGCCATTCGCCTACGTGAGTTTCGACCGAGTGCCGTCCCCAAAGGGGGCAGCGGTCCATATCCGGGAGTTCGTTAGAACCATCGGTCGCGAGTTCGGCGCAATCGATCTCGTCACGCCTAACACGGACGCAACCACCACCGAAGTGGCACACGATCGATGGCCCGGCGTGCAGCACTTCCAACTGCCCGCCCCAGGGAACAACTTGATCCAACGAGCCATGAGCTTTCGCGGCTCACTCGAACAATTCTTCACCACGCGACGGAAGATCGTGCATTTTCGATCGATCTTCGAGGGCTACCCACTCGCAACAAACAAGTCACAGGTCGCCGACAGACTGATATTCGAAGTCAACGGCTTGCCGTCGATCGAACTTAAATATCACCATCCTGACGTCGCCGATGATCGCGAACTTTTAAGTAAACTCCGCCACCAAGAAGATACCTGCCTAACGATCGCGGATCGCATCATCACACCAAGCGCAGTCACCGCAGCTCACCTAGCAACCCGTGGAGTCGATGCCGCAAAAATCTCCATCATCCCAAACGGCGTACACCCTGACTTATTCTCGTGTAGACAACCGCGTGAGTGGCCTGCTGGCACCCGCAGCAACCCAGTACGCATACTCTACGCTGGCACCTTTTCACCATGGCAAGGCGTGCGGCAAGCGATCGACGCGCTGCATCTATTCAACCGGGATGCCACCGCCCAACTCACCGTCATTGGCCCAACGCGCGGCCAGCAACGCAGCCAACTCGAAACCTGGTGCCGGCAATCCGGCGTGCAAGACTGCGTGCAACTGGTCCCGCCACTTAGCCAGCGAGAACTCGCGCACATCCACCACGATCACGATGCGGTAATTGCGCCCCTACTCGCGAACGACCGCAATACCGTTCAAGGGTGCTGCCCACTCAAGGTCCTGGAAGCAATGGCTAGCGGCGTGCCCCTGATCGCATCCGACTTACCTGTCGTACGCGCGCTAGCGCGACCCGAACAAGAAGCGCTGCTGGTCAGGCCCGGGTCTGGCAAGGCGATCAAAGACGCTATGATGCGCCTCTGTAACGAACCGGGACTTGGTCAGCGACTTGCCACCGCAGCACGCGAGCGCATCGAAAAACGCTTTACTTGGGCACGGAGCGGTCGCGAACTCGTCGCAACCTATCGCGCAGAACTAGAAGCAATCCCAGCCAGTATTTCGCGCAGCGCGGATACTTCATCAGCTGGCTGAAAGCGCGTACGCACCGCGACCCGAGCAGCCGCACCCAAACGCTCAGCTTCCGCTGGTCGTTCGAGCAATTCCAACACCCCTTCACCGAGTCGATCGAGATGCACCCGATCGATCAACAGCCCAGTCGCGCGATCATCAACGATCTCCGGAATGCCGCCGGCATCACTAGCGATAACAGGCAAGCCAACCGCCATCGCTTCAAGCACGGCATTGGGCATGCCGTCCCATAGTGAAGGCATCAAGAACACATCACAGAGCCGCAAGTGCCGCACGACATCCGGCGTGTCTTCCAGATGCCCGGTCACCAATATACGAGTGCGATCTTCTCCATTCTCTAGAGCAAACCGCGCCAAATGCTCTTGTTCGCGAGCGCGCACTTCGCCAATCACCAACAAGCATGCTGGTCGCTTTCGACGCACTTCGGCCAAGCCAGCCAACAGGAATGGCAACCCCTTCTTGTGACGTAATTCGCCAGCAAATCCGAGCACCGCTTCTTCATCGAGAATCCCAAGTTCGCGACGCAAATTAGGATCCGCATCGCCAGGACAGAACAGCTCTGCATCAACCACGTTAGGCATCACAGATGCAGCACCGGGACGCCCAAGGATCACATTGATCTTGGCAGCGAGATCTTCCGACACTGCGACGACGCGCGTGGCTCTCTGCAACGTCCACTCAAGTCGCGCAAAGTCGCCAGGCGGAAACACCATACGGTCGACATCGTTGCCTCGCGCGCTCACAACCGATGGCAACCCCACACGCTCAGCAAACAACACCGCCAAGAAACCCGGCGGGAACAGATAGTGCCCCCAAACCAGATCGAAGCCGTTGTCACGATGCAACCATTCGAGAATGGTCGTGGTGTGCTGCAAGGTCAGGTCTTGATTGTGATAGAGACCAATGCGATGCACGACCGGGCCGACTGGATCATCACTTGAGGGCGCATGTGTCTCAACCTGACCGGGAGGCAACGAACGAGTCCAAGCAACAACTTCAACCTCTGCGCCTGCAGCCACCAAACTATGCGCCGTTCGATGCGCGCTAACTGCGAGGCCACCGACATCAGGGGGAAAGCGTTGGGTTAGAAAAAGAACTCGTGTCATAGCGCAGCATCAGCGGCAAGGGCTTAGACCAGAGCCTAGCGGAGCAACCGCTGATCGGGGTAAGAACTCAAATCCAAAAAGGCACACTGCTGACAAAAACGCGTAGCATCTCGCCGCACAACCACCGAGCGACACTTCGTCAGCACAACCCATCAAGACAGATCATGAGAATCTACGAAGCCGCCAGAGCCGCGCTAACAGCAGGCGCCGCGATCACAATCTTGACCACCGTCAACGCGCAGAACAGTCCCGTCAAGGTCTACGTCCTGTCTGGCCAGTCCAACATGGTTGGCATCGGCCAAGTAAATGGCGGCGGCACCCGTTGGGGCGATGAGTTCTTGGCGCCAACGGTAGCTGTCTACCCGGGACCTTACGATCCAGTCGCCGACTACAACGAGATGCCCCCCATCGCATCGACACCGCTCAAGGCGTTTGGCGGCGTTCGACCGACCCCTTATCCGAGTGGCGGCACCCGAGTGACGCGCGGACATCTGCGTGTCAAGCAAACAGGCGTATACGAACTACGCCCTGGCTACGCGGGATCGACGTACAATGTCATGAAGGTTGCCGGTAAAGAGGTTCACCGCCGCGAGCAAGGTGGTCAATCCACATTTACTTCGATCAAGCTGCAGGCTGGCGAAGCCGTTCCATTCGAGATCATCTACCTCACGCCACAAGCGAATGGACTCGGCTGGATTGCCCGCGTCGACATCCCGGGGACCCTCTCAACGGTCGTCAAGCAGGACAAAAAGTTCCAATACCTAATCGACGATGCAGGCAAGTGGGTCGAGCGCGACGACGTCTACTACAAGGGCGTCGTAACAGCGACGGCCGACAAATGGCTAAGTGTCGGATGCGGTGCTGGAGCCAACCAGATCGGTCCGGAACTTGGCTTTGGTCACACCATGGGACAACACCATGAAGAGCCGGTATTGCTCCTAAAGGCCTCTCAAGGAAATCGATCACTCGCGTGGGACTTCCTACCACCCGGCAGCGAACGGTTCGAACAAGACGGCCGGATCTATGCTGGCTACAAAGACTCTCCAGCTTCCTGGGCGAAAGGCGCCGAACCTGAGTCCATCGAGTGGTATGCGGGCAAACAATATGACGAGTGCTTTAAAGCCGCAAAGCAAGTGTTAGCTACGTTCGACGAGCGGTTCCCACAATGGGACGGGCGCGGTTACGAGATTGCTGGCTTTGTTTGGTGGCAAGGACACAAAGATCAGGGCAATGCCGTTCACGCAACGCGCTACGAACAGAATCTTGTACATCTCATCAAGACACTGCGGCGCGAGTTTAAAGCTCCAAACGCACCGTTTGTCTGCGCAACCATCGGCTTCGGCGGCTGGGAGATGGAAGGTCATGCAAAAACCGTTGCCGAGGCGCAACTCGCTGTTAGCGGCGAACGCGGCCGATACCCAGAGTTCACAGCCAACGTCAAGACAGTCGAGACACGCGACTTTTGGCGCCCCGCAGATCGCTCACCCCGCGAGCAAGGCTTCCACTACAATCAAAATGCTGAAACATACATGCTCGTCGGCGAAGCACTCGGCCGCGGCATGATGGAACTCATCTCGCGATAGCGCACCGGCAATGGCAGAAGACAAAATCCGAGCAGGCCGACAGCAAACCCGAGCGACTTGCCGACCACGACACGCCTCACAAACGTAGATTCGCTGATCACCAATGAAGTCTACCGGGACGCAATGAAGCCCGCCGCCCTCGACCTCATGTTGTTTGGCCGCCAACTACGAACTCCTGCCATCCCGAGCAGCAGTGCTAATCATCACCGAGTAGAATCGCGAGGATCAGGCGTCACGGCAAGGCGAACAATCCGTGGCATGACTTCTGCATCCTCAACGGTCACATATAGATCGGCGCGTAGATCTAAGGCCTTGCGAAGTTGTCCAGAAGCCAGATCGAACATGTCTTGGCCATGCTCAAGGCTCCGCGGCGCGAAAGAGAAATAGCGCGCCGAGCGTGACATGCCGACAGAGTAATCCGCATCACCCAACCTATCTTGAGAGATGATCTTCTGAGGATGGAGGAACTCTAACGTTCCAGAATCAGGAACTGGTGGTGCGGAACCACAACCCGTGCAGATGCCGGTTACGAGAGCAAGCAAAGAGATACGAATGTTCATGATGCGACCTCGGACTAGTGGAAAGACGAGTCCACGACGACCTAACGCACCAATCACTCCTCACAATATCCCCGATCACACCGACACATAATTCGGTCACAGCAGACGACTACTTCCCAGCCCTCTTGATTCGACGAACAGGCTTCTTGCCGAAACACCAACAACCGTCCGCTTCGAACTTGATGGGAGCGACAGAATCCAAATCGGCGTGCAACAAGCCATCATCAACCTGGCAAACGCACACGACACCTTCGCTGCTCAACGTACATGACCAACCTCAATCACGAACCACAAACTGCCCACGGTCGCCCACCAATGGAAACGGAACGAACACGAGCACTCGCCGCAGCTAACCGACTGGTATCGCTTCGCGCACACCTCGGATGCCTTACTAAATGACGACACCGCCATTCTCTATCGTGACGCGGAGCAGTCGCTCACCGACCAGCATGCAGCATGATGCCCCGGCAGCTATGACTCAGAGCATCATAGCCGTGCGCCAACAAGGGCGCACAGAACACGGCCTATCTACCCGATTGCCCGGCGACCTTTGCCGCCGCCTCAGACCGCCATTCCGCGTGAATCGGCCTAAACACGCCATACGTCTTGGTCGTCTTCATCGCCGTCACGACAGCTTGCGCATTGCCACAAACAGACTCTAAGCGTAAGTGACCATAGTCATCCGGCTCCATGCCAGCGAGTTCCTTAGCCGCACTCGCCACCTTCTTGCTCGCTTGCTTCAGCAGTTGATCCGCGCGGCGTTCAAGGGCTTCGTCACCAGATCGAGACCACTGCTTCGCATACATGCGGCACTTGGCCAACACATCGAAGCTGTACTTCATCCCCACATCCAATAGCGGTGAAAGCATTTCACCAGCAGCTGGGTGCCCAGGATGCGCCACGACAAAGTCAACAAGACCGTCGCGCAGATGCTTAAAAGCTGAATGATTGATGACCTGATGCGAACATGCATCTGCCTCGACCTGCAGACCACGTGCGAGCGAACGAATCGGGTCTTCAGCATGCTCCCTGGCCTTTGCGAGGAACTCAGAGACGTGCATTTGGCCAACGCCATCCAACGCTTTCAACTTGGCCCGCAACGCGTCGAACGACTCCTTAGAACCGCGCGAGGACACATAATCGCGCTCGGCTTGCTCGAGACTGAGAGGTTCTTTCATCGCCTTCTCTACGATCTCGACGAATGCATTCGGCACGTCAAAGCCCTGCTTCGTCACCTTGCCCAACTCCTCACCTAGAGGGCAGGCACTTCGCAACTCACCCTTCTGATCGAACACCATCAACCAATAGAGCTGCCGATAGCGAACATCACAATTTGCCGGAGCAGTCTTGCCTGACAAGCAGATAGAGAATCGTTCGGAAAGCTCTACAAGTTGTGGAGACGGAAGCAGCACGGCTCCCGCATTCTTAATGCCTCATCAACCCGACTTCGCATCGAAGTTGAATAGCACAATCGCAGGCCGCCCCTCCTCACGAGCACTCTTCAAGAACGCATCTACGTTGCCTTCTTGATAGCATTCGCCTTGCGCAACAAGGCACGACCAAGTGAACAAGCACATTGCAAGACCGAGAGCACTTCTCATGCGACCAAGTCTAACACAATCTTCTAGCCCCTCAGCAAGCAGATCCAGACGGCAGTTCACAGCGCTCAGCTAAAAGCTACAAACAGTCCCCTGCAATATAGTTGAGCAATCATGAAGCAGACCTAGAACCACGGCTTGAATAGCCCACACG
>Ga0315331_10000536_pt1 | contig 26615 bp, 22 predicted proteins | sample M160m34915metaG_FD_203456 | JGI IMG/M metagenome (GOLD analysis project Ga0315331, IMG submission 203456) | Ammonia-oxidizing marine archaeal communities from Monterey Bay, California, United States - M1 60m 34915 | ecosystem: Environmental > Aquatic > Marine > Intertidal zone | place: USA...
CGTGACGCTATGGCCCACTACCTCGGCATGCAACATTGGACCGCGATTCAGTTAGAAGCCCTGCCGGTCGGACTTCGGTATCTCCTCCTCCTGCTCGTGCTCGATCTCACCTCTTGGAGCGGACACTGGCTGCTTCACCGGGTCGATTTCTTGTGGCAATTCCACAAGGTTCATCACTCGGCCCGAGAGCTCGATGTGCTGAATGCCGGTCGCATTCACTTCATCGAAAAGCTCTTCTACCCATTCTTTTTTTATGTACCCGTTGGTTTGATTGGGTTCGGCTTGCGCGACACGATGGCGGTCGGGCTCTTCGTCGCGATCTTCTCGGCGTTCACTCACGCGAACGTACGCCTCCCCCTCGGGCCCTTGAAGTATGTGCTCAACAACCCGCAGATCCATCTCTGGCATCACGCCAGAGAGATCGACCCGAAGCGCAACGTAAATTACGGCGACGCGCTGAGCCTCTGGGATTACCTCTTTGGAACGGCCTATCTGCCCGACGATCGGAACGAGCTAGAGCTCGGCTTTGAAGGAGTCGAGTCCTATCCCAAGTCGTTCGCTCAGCAGCTCTTCGCTCCGTTCCGCGCCCTCCTGCTGCGCGATGGCTAGATGGGGAAGTGGACGAGGGTTCAACGTCATTCTCGGCCTGGGCTCGATCCTCTGCTTGGCCTTGGCGCTCTCGAGGCAGTTCGATCAGTGGCCGGCGTTTCTGCAGGTTGGGTACCACGACCGCGCCGAGGCGCGGCTCGACGCAGGTGACACCCGCGGAGCACTGGATCTACTCAATCGCGCGTCGCTACTCGATGAGGAGGCCCTGGAGCGCCTGAACGGTGTCTCCCTGTCCGGCCCTTTGGTGACGGATCGTGCGCGTGACGCAGCGCTGCGGGCCAGGATCGCAGAGCGGCTCATCGGGGAGTTGGGCAGCGGGCGTTCGCTCAGCGACGAGCAGCGAACGTGGCTGGAACCGGCGACCGAGAACGCGGAACGACTCGTCGCTCTCCAGCCGGGGGCGGCGCAGGCGCACCTGTTACTGGGGCTCGTCTACCTCCAGCGGGGTTACGATTCGGGTGCTCCGATCGAGTTTCAGCGCGCCGCTCGGGAATTGGGGATCGCCTTGAAGATTAACCCTGAGTCGCGGCGTGCCGCGGCGGCGCTCCAGTTGGCGACGTCGCGCGTTCGCGCTCTCCTGGGCGGAGCTCCGGACGCCCGGGGAGCCGGCTTGAGTGCGTGACTCAGGGCCGTTCGGCGCACGGCTGGGCAGTGTTCGGCGCGAGAGAGTTCGTTTGGAACGCGCCTGAAGATCAGGAATAAGCAGAGAACGGAACCAGGAAGAAAAAGCGAAGTGGGGGTCTGGATCGCCAGATCGCGTTGGCCAGCGGTGCCGCTTCAAGGGTCCACATACGGGTACACGCTGGGGCCGGCCTCCTACTCGAACCTGACGGCAAAACCCGGCTTATACTTTCGATCCGCGCATGTCCCTGCGCCGAGTCCTCTTGCAAGAACCGAAACCGCCATCCCATCGAATCGGGCGGGCCCCCAAGCGTCGGCTTATACTCTGGGCGCTGCGAGCGCCTGGTCCGGACGTGGTGAAACAGGCGGGGATGAAAGCCCGGCGGCGCGCAGGACAAACCAGCATAGAGCGCCCATGAACAGAAACGACATCCTGCGCCGCATCCGTTACGTCTTCGACTTCGGTGATGATCAGATGATCAAGCTGTTTGCCCTGGGCGGCCTCGCGGTTACGCGCGTGGAAGTGAGCGACTGGCTCAAGCGAGACACACACAAAGACTACCGGGCCTGCCGAGATATCCAGCTCGCCCATTTCCTCAACGGCTTGATCATAGAGAAACGGGGCGCCCGGGACGGGCCTCCACCTGTCGCGGAGAGACGACTCAATAACAATATTGTGTTACGAAAATTAAAGATCGCCTTGAGCCTGACGAGCGACGAAATGATCGAGGTCCTGAGCTTGGCAAACTCGGACATGAGCAAGTCGGAAGTAAGCGCATTCTTCCGGCGCACTGATCACAAACACTATCGCGAGTGTATGGACCAGGTGCTTCGCAACTTCCTCGAGGGATTGCGGCTGCGCCATCGGCCGGACGCCAGTACGCCGGAGTGAACGTCCAGCCTGCCGCGTAGTCCAGGTAGCGCCGCGTCAACACCAAAAGCGCAGACTGCTTCCAGTAAATCCCGCCACGAGATGCGCCAAGGGCGACAGTCCACAATATCGCCACTCAGGCGCGACACCAACACAGAGCCCCTACTTCCTATCCGGCGTTTTTCGCTGTTGATGCGGCATGCGTGCTAGGTGAGGTCCCATTGCTGAGCTTGCCCTGACCCCTTGCCGAAGTGCGTGTTGAAGGAGATGCAGACCCGCTCCTCCTCCGAACCATTCGGGTCGGTGTAGTGCTCCAGCCAGGAAGGGAACAGCAGCAGCAGGCCTGGCCTGGGCTCGAAGTTGATGGCACCTCGCTCTGCAACCTCGTTGGTCGGCCAGTAGAGCGCACCCGCGCCAGGCCGCGGGTCGACGAGGAAGATGTCGCCAGACCGATCATCGCACTTGAGATAGTAGACCCCGCTAAAGACACTCCACGGGTGCATATGGAATCGCACGTAGTCGCCAGGCGACTCGATATTGGACCACGCGCCTGTCACGACGGGCGAAACGTCATCGGGGATTCCCTCGGCCTCCGCACACTCGTCCATGACCTTACCAATCGCGTCGAAGAGCGGGCTGAACGCTTCCCGCTGGGCCAGGTCATGCGGCGTTTGCCAGCCTGCTCCCGGGGCGGCGCTTCGAGACCCGCCTGCTGGGTCGCCCCCCCAAGGCCGGGCCATCCGGCGGCCCGAGGCCGCCTCCTTCCTCCACGGCGCGGAAAGAACGCTCGCGAGGAGTCGGCGAACGCGGCTACCCATCTATCTCGAAAAGCGCCCGCGGCAAAGCTGCCTCAACAACACGAGGACGCTCGCTGTCAGTGCAGCCAGGCTAAGCGTCCAGCCGATCTGCCATGAGACCGGGCGAAACTCCATCTCGATCTGGTGTACGCCTGTGTCCAACACGAGCCCCCTGGACAACCCGTTCGCACGGAATACGGGGATCTCTTGGCCTCGGTCCGTTGCTCGCCAGCCGGGAAAGAACGGCTCGTTGACGACGAGAATCGACGGAAGTTGGGTCTCGAAGTGAATCGAGATTCGGTTCGGACGGCGCTCTCGAATCGGGACGGCGCGATACGCTTCCAGCGTCTGCCCCGGTTCGACGCCTACGGCCGCAAGCGCATCCCGAGCACCTTCCCCATGCAGCAGAACCTGATGATGGGGGTCCATCTGGTCGAGTCGCTCGAACGCGCGTAGCGCGGAGGCGAGCTGACCACCCCCTGGTTCGTCCAGCACGATTTGGGGATTAGGCGCCAGATAGGCACGCGGCAAGGCGGTCGTTGCCCGCTCCCACGTCCAGGAGTCGCGCAGTCGCAGCGGCGCATACAAGAAATGAGTAACGCCTAACAAGTCAAACAGGCGCGGTCTCTCCCGCCGGACCGGAACGCTCGTGGCAAAGCGACTCCCGACGGTGTTGGGATCGAAGCCGCTCGCATAGGAGGCGTACACCAGGAATCGCCACGGGATGAGGGAGTTGTAGCCGGTGAGCGACTCGATCCGGAGTCGGCGTTTTTCGAGCTCCGGGAGGCCACGTCCGGCCTCGTGGCGGTGAGGCTCTGCGAGGCGGGAATCGGGCCCGAGGTTCGGCGGGAGTTCACCGCCCCAGTGCCGTTGCGCGATCCTCGTCTCGGGAGCCGTCCGTACATACGGGGCTACCCGCGAACCCGTATCGAAACCCAGTGCGGCGAGCAGGACTACGGCGGCAGAGAAAGAGAGCCGTTCGCCCCACGGACTCGCCATTTCTCGGCTCTCGCCGATGGCGGTCACGCCGAGCGCGGCGACGGCTAGCGCAACAAGGTCCCTCGTAGATGCGTCTGCCGCGAATAGACAGGCAAGCGAAACGAGAACCCCGAGACCGGTCGCGAACCGCCTTCGACCTCGCGGTGCGTGAAACAAAGCATCGACCCCAAACGCCACCAGCAGCGCTGCTGGAGCGCTCAGCACGAACAGCGCCCGGGCGGGGTGCCGGAACGTCCCCCTCGCCATCACGGAATCCGGCAGGACCCCATGGGAATACAAAAGTATGGCGAGCACCGCAGCGCTGCAGAACCAGAGCATAGGGCGCCTTGGGTCTCTGCTGCTCGAGCCTGCGAGACCCAGGACCGCAAGCAATAGGGTCACTCCGCCCACCGTATAACGAGACTCCGGCGAGCTCGCCGCCCCCGTGACCAGATCCAGCCACGCCAACGGAGAGGCCGAGGCCTCAGCCACTTTCAGCTCCGGCATCGCGCGCGCGAATTCACCGAGCAGCGCCACGATCGGAAACAGGTGCACTGCTGCGAGCGAAGCGGACCACGTGGCGACCAGACTCAGCGACAGCAAGCCAAGCCAGGGCCTGGCACTCCGCGCGAGCGCAAGGACTCCCCAGCCGGTCAGGAACAAGGCCGTGTAGACCAGCAGCTGCGAGTGCATCCAAACGAGCATCAATGCGATGAGGAGTGAGGCCACGACGATGCGCACCGCGGACGGCTCACGCGCACAGCGGTCGATCCACAACATCACCCACGGAACCAGAAAGAATGGGGCCATCACGACATGGCCGAGTCCAACCAAGTGAAGCAGCAACTTGCCACCGAGGACGAAGGCAGTCGCTCCGGCCGCGCCCGCGGAGGTTGAACAACCCACGGCGCTGGCGAGACGCATGAACCCAATGGCACCGAGACCTGCCGAGGCGAGAATCAGCCATCCGAATGAGTTCAGAGAAGGGCGGAGCAGCAGGAGCCAGTTGACCGGGTTGTAGACGCCCGCCTGCGGATCGCCGACGAGAGGCACACCTCCGAAATCCTGTGGGTTCCAGCGAGGCAATTCTCCGTCGAGCCGGAGGCTCGAGGCGAGGAAGCGGACGTTGGGCGCCTGAAAGGTCCGTATGTCGTTTAGCGCCGATGTTGGCCCGTGGTCGAGAGGCCCTAAATACGGGCTCAGCACCAGGAGGATCGCGACGAGCGGGGCCGCCCGGAGCGCCGCTCTGCAGGCGGCTCCCTTGGTGTCAAAACTGGGCATTCGCCCGCCTCGATCCGCCGTGAGTTCGGCTGTTTGTGACGCCGCAGTATAGGCGCCGTCTTGACCTCACGGCCCGGCCTGGCGGCGTCGAGGGGGAAGGACAGGACGGAGGGGCCTTGTCCAGTACACGAGTTTTCACCATCTGACGAACTCGGCCCTTGTCAACCGCAGGCCCTGCGGAGATCGGAGTTGAACATCCCTTGGCCGGCTGTTCCCGCCGGGGATCACCGAAATCGAGATGCCCTGCTGCAGGCCGAATTCGATCTCAATGTTAGGATGTGTTCGACTGCGGTCCGACTCCACGTGGTTTCAAGTTCCGGGCTCCCCACCCCGTGATTCCTCGGCAAGCGCGATAAATTCGTCTCGGATCAGTCGAGAAGCGCTTGCGAGCCTTCCCCTCCGCCAACGCCGGTAGTCGAAGACCTTCTGGAAGCGATCTTGTTGCCCGAGATTGACGGTCGCGACCACGATTTCTTCGATCGAGCCGGCCTCGGCGACCAGCCGGCCGAAGCGCGGGAAGGCCGGGCTCGTGATCATCGAGTGCCCAACATAGTGATCGGGTCGAAGCGACTCCGTCAACGCAGTCCCCGAATAGCCAGCGTCCCGCGTCCCCGGCCCACCACTCGAATTGGATACCACGCAGGTAACGAGGTTCTCTTGCGCGCGGGAAAGCGCGGTATGGCGCATCGACTCGTCGCGTCCAGGGCCCGCGAAGGATCCCACGGGACAGGCGATCAACCGGGCGCCCTTGAGCGCCAAGAGACGCGTGAGCTCCGGGTTGAACCAGAAGTCGTAACAGATCTGCACACCCATCGGTCCAAACCGGGTCGGGAAGAGCGGGAGAGACGTCCCCGGCTGGAAGACCAGCCCCTCTGTGACCCACGGCGGCTCGCCAAGATGGACCTTTTGGTAGCTGCCGAGCACCCCCTCAGGGCCGACGACCGCGGCGGCGTTATAGAGCTTCGTCGGATCATGAGCGTCTTGTTCATGGAGGCCAAATACGATGTACAGATCATGCTTCCGAGCCAACGCCAACAGCGCGAGACTCGAGGGGCCAGGAACCGTCTCGGCCAATGCCGTGTGCTTCTTGCACGGTCCCCCGACCTTTGCGCACTCGGCACAGCCCCCACAGCCGAGCAAGGCCAACTCCGGAAAGACAACGAGGTCGGCCCCCTGCGCGGCCGCCTCCTCGATGTTCGAGACCATCTTCTCCAATGTCGCCTTGGGCTCGCCGAAGACAGGGCTGAAGTTCACCGTCGCGATCGTCACGAGATCCTGGGTCTGCGCGGGAATCGCCAATGCGTCCCTCCTGCTCGCCCCGGGCGCTGGTCCCGTGCGAGTGTCCTAGCCTCATCACGCCCTGTAGAAAACTTGCCATAGCACCCCAGCCCGGCACGCTCTCATGACCAAGCAGACCTTACGCCCGCCCGGATCGCGCTTGAATCAGTAGTTGAGATGTCTTCTCTCAAAAAAAGATAGCGCTGGTCTCTACCGAGGCGAGCGACGATTTGGCCGGCCACCGGAGGACCCAAGCGGAAGTCTCATAACATCGCCGCCCGAACAGGGCCCCTAAACCCCGCCTACATTTCTTCTCCGCAGGTTTTCCGCGGCCGGCCGCTGCTGCGGTTCCCGAACCGACGCCCTGGACGTAGTCCGCGATCGACGTCGTCGAATTGACGCGCGGATTCAGCCCTCGCCGAAAAAAGGATCGGGGAGTGACGGGTTCCGCAGCTTGGCGACCGCGCCGGCGCCCGTCACCGGCAAGCCCGTCGGGTCCAGGAGGCCAATCTGGACGAGCAGGTTGGCCTGGTCCCAATGGATGTGCTCGTAGGACACTTTGCCGTCTTCGATGCCGACGATGACGACGAAGGCCGCCTCGACAAACTTCCCGGTCGGCTTGACCCCGGGAAGGATGTGATCCATCTCGATCGTATGCGTGAAGGAGATGATGAGCTCATCCACAAGCCGTTGCGGGCTCTCCGTACGGGAAACGGTCTCGAACTGGACGTCAGGCGGGAAGAACTGTCCGATCAATCGCTTGGCGTAGAAGGTCCGAACGCTCTCCTGCCCCTGCCCGCCGACCATCGTCGGCACGTTGACGATGTGCGGATTCGCCGACATCGTTGCCAGGGTCTGATCGAGATCCCCCGCTAGCTCTGCGTCCATGTGCTCTGCAAAGATCACATCCGCCGCACCGCTTGCCGCCGACTCATTGGCGTCGCTGTCCCGCCCCTCGGAGGCGGCAGCACTCGCCCCCGCATGAAGCGGGACCCCCGCCACTCCGGCTACGGCCACGGCCACGCCCGTCTTCATCAACTCTCGCCTCTCGATCGCCATTGCCTCTTCCTTTCCCTCTCGGGTAACACCGGTCAGAATAGGTCTTCCTCGGACGCCGCGAGACCTTCCGCGAGCGCCTTGCGGTTCATCGGTCGCGCGGCTCATGATATCGCGACTGAAACGGACGTCTCATCTCCCTCCGCCGCAAAAAATCGGACCCGTAGCTCGCGAGTTGCCCAAGCGAAATGAGCGTCAAGCCCAACGCGACGCCTCCCGGCACTCCGAGCCCGGGTACGGCAGGCGCGCCCGGTTCGGCTTCGAGAACCAAAGCATCATAGAAGACGTGGATAAAACTCCCCCAGACGCCGGAGCCGCTAAGCGCCACCTCCCAACCGGCAGCCCTTCTGAGGGGGCCACAGGGTAATCGAGAATTCGCCCCAGACGTTGCTCGCCGTCGCGAGCGGGTCCGTGCTCGACTCTGTGAGCACCCCACCTTCTGCGTCGAGCAGGCGGCCAGTTGCAACGCGGACGTCATTGTCGGTGTTCTGCTCCGTCGAGATCCTCCCCGTGAGCCGCAGAAGAGAACCGGCCGTAAGGGCGCTTACGCCGTGCTGACGAAACGAAGCATTCGTCCCGGTTTGGCCCGAGAGCGTAAAAAAGAACCCACCGGCATAAGGCTGACAACGCCGGCTTACTTTGTCTGCGAGGCGACGGCCGCGAGCTCCGCCGCGGATGTAGACCAACCCTACAGATTTCCAGTCAGAGCGCCCCCGTGCGCCAGGACAACTTGCGCGGTAGCCGCTCCCTCACCAAGCGAGAACAGGCCGACCAGGATGCCGATCCTCAGCGAGCGGCTACGACACTCTAGTGCCCTAGTTGCGTTCGCGAGATTTGACTTCATGGACGTTCGCTCTGTCTGAAAGAATGACTCCCACGGCTGTACTACCGGGAAGTCGATCTTTTCCAGGCGGTGATTTGCAGCCGTTTGCGTGCCCTCTACGCTCGGCCAGATTCGGCGCGTTGAACGCATCGGTGGGTGATTTCTTCTTGCAGGCCGAAAAGCGGCAGCGCAAATGGCGTTTCACGCTCCCGGCCAGCCGCTCCCTTCCAGCCAGGCGCAACCCGCTCCCCGCGACAACAGCGCACGAGGCGAGCGCTCGGACAGGAGTAGGCGGACATCGCCTTCCAAGAATCACGCATGCAGACCCAGCCGGGCCTGACTCGAGGCCACCCCGCGCCCCAGGAGCGCGGCGAGTCCCAGCCCGAAGAGCGTCCCGCTCCCCGGTTCGGGGACCGGCAGACCCGTGGGGGTCGGCACGAAGTCCGTTCCCTCGATGTCATTGAACCCTACCCCGCCCAAGTCTACGAAACCGTCGCTTGCAGGGTTCAACTCGAACAAACTGTTCGACGTATCGCTGAAGGCTACCAGCCGATCGTTCTGGAAGTCCCACCCGAGCGATTCGATCCGGTGGTCCCCTCCGCTGTTGTTCACCTGCTCGATCGATTGCAAGGCGGGCATAGCGCCCGACCGGTCGAGCACCGCGCGGTGCAAGACGTCGTCGCTACCGCTGAGGCCCCCGTCGTCGTCAACCAGGTACAGGATCCCCTCCGAGTCGAACTGGATGTCCTCGACGTCATCGGTCCCATCCATCGAGGTCGCAAGCACTGTGGCAACCACGGTCTCCGTGTCGATGGCGATCAGATCGTCACGCCCACCGTTCTCGACCACACCGATCAGCAACCCGGTGATCGGGTCGAAATCGAGCCCATTGATTGGGGAGCCGGGATCGATGCCAGTCACCAACCCGAGCGGCTCGAGAGCATTGAACCGCCCCGAAGCGGACGCGTCGTCGATGACGATCGCCTCCGCACCGTCGGCATTGAAGATCTGAAGGGAGTAAAGATGCGGCCCCGAGTAAGTGCCGCCACCGTCCAAAATCACGACACCATTGCCGATCATGTAGGCGTTTCCGTGATCGTCGAGCGTGAAGGATTCGATGTCACTGAAGACGGCGCTCGAACCGGTGTCTGTGTCCGGAAACGGATAGCGAAGGCCGTTGTCGTTGATGGAGAGCAGGCCATAGTCCGTAACGACGGGGCTGGAGTCGTAGTCCTCGATCTTCACGAGATGGCCCGTGTCTTCATCCGTCCCGTACAGGGTCGGAACCGCCAGGGTCGTCGCGGGCGCCAACACCGACAAGATGCCAATGAGCAGCGCCAAGACGATGCGACTCAGCCCCACGCCGGGAAGCCCGAGTCCCGCATCTCGGTCTGCCCTGGTGGAGCGCTGTCTCGATGGCAGCGCGGCACGAAAGCAATCATGAGCAGCCGAAGCAACCATCCGCACACGCATCATCCACCCGCCCCTCATAGCAGTAACATCACAGCAACCGATGCAGCAGAAGGGCGGGGGCAGCCCGTTGAACGCGACGAAGTGTCGGGTCCCCTTCCCAGCAAAGAGACCATACGAGTGGCAAGAGAAAAGCAAGCATTAACCCGCCTGAGGCACCCCCTCCCGTGGGGGAGCACTGCGGGGACCGTCACCCCATCCCGACTCGGCCGCGACGCAAAAGCTCGCCCTGTATTTCCTTTTCATCCTCGACGACCGACACGTCCTACTCGCTCGACTTTGCTGGATCTCGGCCCCGCACCCGAACCCTCCGCAACCCTCCTGTTCGCGCTCGGCCTGACCGGCCCAGAGAGCCATCGGCGGCAGAGCCGCTGGCCGGTCGGTACTCGATCGCCCGCCGCCGGGGACACCTGCGGAGCTGCGATCACACCCCCAACCGGATTGACCGCCAAAAGCCGGCCTACGCTCCCGATCCCCACTTGCCCGAGGGCAATCGGGGGAAGCACCAGCGCGAGATGGGGCATTGCGACCCGGCTCGCTGATCGACCTCTCGAATCTCCTTGGGTGGGATCGAGCGATGCCTCCACTCGGGGAGTCAGAGCACCGTCCTGGGGTACAGAAAGCAACGGCCAGGTCGATCCCGCGACCAGAGGCCCCAAGGGGACGCTCCGTAAGGTCCCCCATCGGGCAGAGCCCCAGAACCCGGCTGAGACTTCATCACCGGCCGGAACGAGTCCGCGAACCCCCGCGCACAGAAATCCTCGCAAACAGCAGGGGAGCCAGACGACTGCTCCCCTGCTTCTCAAACGCCGAGCGCCCCCTTTAGCGGCTCGAGAACCCGAACTCGCCTCAACGCGTCTGCAGCAACCTCAGGCAGAGAATCTTCGCCACGTTGAGCATGAGGTGGGCGGCCCCATGAGCGTCTGAGTCGATCGCCTTACGAAGCGTTTGCTCGCTCAGACTGAGGATCCGACAGTGAGTCGCAGCATAGATATCGGCTACCCGTGGACGTTCCAGGAGAAATGCCATGGCACCAAAGACATCTCCCGGGCTGAAGACACCCAGAAGAGCGTCATCATCGCGAACCTCTACATGTCCCTCGAGAAGAACGAACATGTTCCGAGCCGTTCCGCCCTTCTTGATGACGTGGTCACCCGGCTCACAGTGGATGATGTTGCTCTTGTCCAGTACGCCAATGACTTCGTCGTGGGTCAGCCCCTCAAGCGCTGAAACCTGGTTCTCGTTGAGGTCCTCGAGGGCATCACCCACCTCACCTAGGTAAAGCCCCGAATCTACAAGCCGCTGGCTGATGACATTCCCGTGGTCGGCGAGGAGCATCTCAATGGCGTCTGGAATCCGTTTCTGATCACCCCAGTCTCGAGCGGTCTCCACGGAGGGGGACCCAATCCGCCGCAAATAATCGATGTCCTCGACAACGTTGACGATCGGGATGAGGTAGCCAGACTCGGGGCTATTGATGTTGTGCTCCGCGAATGTCCGGCTCCCCTGACTGACGTAACGACTCAAGAGATGAGGCTCACACGCCCCGAAGATGAGCTGTACGCGCTCTTCGCTGATGAAGGCCTGGGACCTCTCCCCAAGTTCCCAAAAGATCGAGCTCCCCCGAAGGTCAGGTCTGACCATCGCTCGCTCCCCCACCGCCATCGCCTCGGCAGGGATCTTGGCCAGAAAAGGAGCGAGACGGTAGTGCTCGATGAGCCGGTCCGTGAATACAGCGTCTCCACCCCAGTTGAACCTTGAGGTCGCCACGACCTCTCCATCTGCGCCCGCAAAAAAAATGCGCGCGCTGTCGTCCTCCGGCTCCCGAAAGTGCCGCTTGCCATGGTCCGCGACGCCTTGATAGCGCCCCATCTCGGCGACATAGATGTCGTAACGAAAGCGATAGACCGCCTCCTTTTCCTCATCGCTCGTGGCAAGGTGCGCTCCGTCTCGTATCAACAGGTTCTCCTAACACCGACTGTGCATGAAAGCCTGAGGATACGGGCACTCAGCCGTTCTGAAAATGACCAGCAGGGTCTTGCCACAGCCCCCTCCTGCATCGCCCTCGCATGGGGTGCGGCGGCGGATGGCAAACGCAGCGTGTGCCTCTTGTCTCGGAAAATGAAATTCCCAGTCGAAGATTTGCTGTGCCAGGACCTGACCCGGGGCGATTAGCCCACAGGATCGGTCTCGCCTCGCTAAGCTGGACGCGAGTTCCCTAGTTGGAGTGGATACATGACAAGCAGAAAAAAAGACAACAAGCGGCGAGCGGCGATTTCCGCCGGTGTCCTGATGTCGATTTAGGGTTCGGCAGGAGAGACCGCTGCAGACATCGTCGTCAATCGCGAGGTCGGGCCTGAGACAGGCCGCTCCTACGACCTCACGTTCGACACCGGCACAAGTGCCACCGATCTGGTCTCCATCAGTGAAGGCTCCGTCTACACCGGCGAAGGGTATTCGCTGACGATCAGCGCGATCAAAACCGACGATCAGATCGTCGAGCTGTATGACCACGACGGCACGATGTCTCCTTTTCAGACACTGCAGCTCAGCGCTCTCACGTCGGACAACTTTACGGAGTTTGCCGAATCAGACGTCAAGGGCCTGCGCATTGAGACTCCTGCAACGTTCGGTGGCGGCGTCCTTCCCAGCGTGACAATACCCGCCGCAACCGTGCTCGCCTTCCTAGCCGTACCCGAGCCGGGTGCCGCGCTGTTGCTTGTGCTTGGCTTTGCGGCGCTGGCGAGCCGACGAGTTCGGGGCTCGGGCCGCCGCGAGCCGTAACTTCGCCCGGCGTGGTGTCGGGGTTGCGGATCGCTAGATCTGACGCTGGAATTCCGCGAACTTTCCCGTGGGACCCCGAACGATTTCATCCACGTACTCGATGCCCACGGAGAAAGATGCACCGAGAGCCTCGGTAGCGCTTTCTACGACGTAGCGTTCTTCCTCCGCCGTGAGTGGACGCGCGACGACGAGACGAAAGCAGACCTCGTTGAGCGCGGTCTGGACGACCTGGTGCTGGCGGATGGCGCGTAACTTAATGACCGCCGCGTGGCCATAGTAGGGTGGCCGCAGATCCCCTGATGCGAGCCTCAGCAGATCCCGGGCACGACCCGGGATGTCGGCCAGGGTCGGGAGGGTACGCCCGCAGCGACAGGGCCCGTCGCCAACCGTGGCCAGGTCGCCGACGTCATAGCGCAGCAGTGGCATGGCGAAGTTGTGCAGGGGGGTGACGATCACCCGTCCAGTCTCGCCCCGGGGCGCAGGGGCGCGCTTCCTCGTCGAGCACTTCGATGACCGCTTTTTCCGATTGCAGGTGCCACCGCTCTTCCTCGCGGCATCGGTAGGCAATCTGGCCCGTTTCGGCCGCCGTATAGGTGCTGGTCAGGGGGGCGTCCCACACTTCCCGGCACAGTGCGGACAACTCGGGTGGTGTTGCTTCACCCACGGCGATGGCTTCGCGCAGCGGAGGCATCGTGGTTCCAGCATCGCGGGCGCAACGCAGAATCTCGAGCAGCAGGGACGGGAACGTGCACAAATAGTCGGGCCCGACTTCACACAGGGCATCGACCAACGCGTGGGTTGGCGCGCGGTAGTCGAGTAGAACGCTTGGTCCCGTCGGCCAGACGACTGAGGTGGGCGGTCCCCAATCGTCCTTCCACCGCAAATGCGCGGTCTCGTCGAGCCGTTCTCTGCGGTCGTCCCGCAAGATCGACAGGAATGTTCCCGACAGGTCTCGCTCCCGCCAGACGTGTTCTCGCAGTTGAAAGGCCTGCCAGTAGAAGTAATCGGGGCTGCTGCGAATAATGCGCACGGGACGCCCCGAGGATCCCGAAGTCGTGAACTCCCCGTTCTCACCGTGTCCGGTGGGAAGCTCGCGACTGTGCAGCTGATCGTCGAGAGATTGCACCTCGGTGCGCGAAAGAATGGGGAGTGAGGCCCAGCGTTCTTCCCAGGCATCGGCCTCGATCGTTTCGCTTCGCAGCGTCGCGCGATCCAGTCCGGCGTCGCGCAGCCGGCGGTGCCAGAACGGGAGGCTGGTCTCGGCATGCGCGAGCAGCAACTCGAGCTGCGGGCGGCGCGCCCGCGCGAGTTCATCCGCAGACAGGTACTGCGTTTGCTCCAGTTGTCCCAGAATGGCGAGGAGCGCCGCGGCCGGTGATTGCGGAACCGCGGGCCAAACTACGCCGGGAAAAGCCGCGTGCGGGGGTCGCTAGTTGCATAATCGGCAACGAGTGTGATGGAGCTCGAGACCATATGCAACCGGTGCCGAGCGTGTAGAAACGTAAGACTTCGAACGGCGAAGCCCCGAGACCGCTCGATTCGAGACCAGGGCGTTTCTCCTCGACACCGCAAGGATGAGCGAGCTTGGTGAGCACCGAGAATTCAGGCCCTCAAGAGGAGAAGAGTTCGCCGGACGCCCTCGTGGGGGGATGGGCAGTTCACGCCGCGTGAAGACGTTTTCTCGATCACTCAATCCAGTGGCGATTTCCGACGGAGTGACCCGCTCCTCGCGGCAGCCCCGGTACGACCTCGCCGGGATGGTGGCGCGCAAGCCCGCAGGCCCTGCCCCCGCCCGCGGGCCGTGCCCGGTGCGCGGCTGAGCCCGACCGCCAGCGCTTATAGGTCGGCTCAGCATCACCCCCACGATGTATCCTAGGTCCTGACTCGAGAACCAACCGCTGCGCCGGCAGGCCTGGATTTCGTTTACCGCGCCGGGTTGCAAAGGGTTCTCGACGACATCGCACACCTCGATCTCTATGCCGGTAGATGCAGAGAAAGCCTGCCACCAGAGGCTCTGAAGGAACGTCACGTAACACGTCGACTCGGACAGTACGCCAACAACCCGCTGACTCATCCTCGTTACCCGACTTCGTCACGCCACCCAGGACCGTGGCTCGCGGAGCCTCCTCGCGCCAGGGAGTTCGATGAACCATCATCAGGTACATGGCACACGTCATCGTCGTTGGAGCGGGCCCCGCCGGTGCCGCGCTCGCCTTCCTTCTCGCGCGTCGGGGAATCGAGACGACGCTCATCGAACGCCAGAACGATTTTTCCCGCGAGTTCCGGGGCGAAGTCCTGATGCCCAGCGGACAGGCGGTCTTCGACGAACTCGGGCTGCGCGAGGAGTTCGACGCGCTCCCCCACCAAGAGCCCTCGTGCGTGGACTTCTACCCGGGTGGCGACAGCCCGATACGGCTCGATTTCGGGGAGGATCTCCAGGGCGGGCCACGGATCGTGTCTCAACCCCTCATGCTCGAGATGTTAGTCACTCAAGCCCGTGCCTTTCCTTGCTTCACTTTCCACCGTGGTACTCAGGCAAGCGACCTCATTAAGCGGGGAGAGCGCGTCTGCGGCGTGCGCTTGGGGGACGGCCGAGAGATTCTTGGCGACCTCGTAGTCGGCGCCGACGGACGCGGCTCGGTCGTGCGACGTAAGGCGGGACTCGAATCACCGCGCAGCGCCGAGAGCTTCGACGTCGTGTGGTTTCGGGTTCCCTACCCAGATTTCATCGCGCGCGAGGGCCGGCCGGTTCAGGCCTACGCCCGCCAAGGACACCTCGCCCTGGCCTTTCCCACGCCCGAGGGAGATGAACTCCAGATCGCCTGGCTCATTATCAAGGGCACCTTCGGTGAACTCCGGCGCCGAGGAGTCGAGGCCTGGGTTCACGAGATGGCCCACCATGTGCGGCCCGAGCTTGGAGAACACCTCCGCAGCCACGCACAAAGTCTCGAGCGACCGTTTGTCCTCGACGTGGTCTGCTACCTGCTTCCCGATTGGTCGGTACCTGGGGCAGCCCTGGTGGGCGATGCTGCCCACCCCATGTCTCCGGTTGGTGGCCAGGGCATCAACATCGCCCTGCGCGACGTCGTCGTGTTCGCGAACCACCTCGTTCCCGTCTTGCAAAATGATTTCGGGTCCGCAGACGTCGATGAAGCCGCATTGGCTTATGCGCGAGAACGCTACCCGGAGGCCGAGGAGATTCAGGCCTTCCAGCGTGCCGCGCCTAGGGTGATCTTTCGACAAGCGTGGTGGAGTAGTCCCTTGCTTCAGTTGCTACGGATCCTGCGATTTGGCGTGATCCGGCGCTTTCTGGCCCGGCGAGGTGCAAGCCGTATCCTCCACGGGACACGAAGCGTCAAACTCAACGCCTGAGCGCCAAGTCTCCTCCAAAGCAACCCCGGCTGAGGGCCCCTAGGGCTTGCTCGTAGCATTCCTACTGGGACGTCACGCCCAAGCCCCGCTTGGACTTTCTGGCCGCTCCCAGCGCTGGCCGGCCAGGAAGCGACAACGGATGCACCGTATGCTGCGGGGCAGACGCGGGTATTGTCGCAACCGTTTCAGTGGCCTCGCCCTTTGAGCGGATGAGACGACGCCAGACACTCGATAAGCCTTGACGAGCAACAACGTTGACAGGAACGCCTGTGGCGTATCGAGAGTCAGAGAGTTCGTTCACGATGGCTCCATTGCGGACGATAGACGGCGGGGCTCGCTGGATCATGACCTGGAGGACATCATTTCCCGCTTCCGGATCGCTCCGTCGGATCGGGTCGTCAAAATCTCCCGACTCGTATCGGCTCCCAGAAAGGGCCTCACCGTTCCTGTCCCGGCCGCGAAGTTCGCAAGGGTGGAACGCGTGCTTTCAGTTCCTCGATGCGCGCCGGCCCGCGAAGCGCAGGCCCACCTTCGCCACACCTCGCAAGAAAGGTGCAAAGGCCTTGCGCAAGCCGCTCGAAGCCGTGAGCCTGCGGCTTTCGAAATACTCGAGTCCCAGCGCCTCGCGGAAGTCACCCGACAACGCTTCGACCATGCCATCCAGGGGGATGCCGCAGCCGTCGGCGATCCGCACCATGCGCTCGAAGTTCCCGATGACGCCAGCGGCGTCCACAACCACCGCTGAGCCCGCAGCCGCGCGCAGCGCATCGCGCGCCGTAGTGAGCATCGCTGAATCTCCCCGGACCGCCGCCTCAGCAAACGCCGTAAGCTTCTCACCGTGGGCGATGCCACCGTCGCCGGCCTTGGCCCCCTCGGAGATGCCGCTGATGTTGGCGTCTGCTCCGCTGTACTGAATGCTCGCACGGAGCATCGCCGCGTGGGAGGTCGTTCAGTAGAAGCACTCGTTGAGCGCCGACACGCGGCCCGCGACCAGCTCGATCTGCGAACGGTTGATTGCCCGGACTTGTTCGAAGCGACCGATCTGCTGCTCGGCGAGATACTGCGCAGCACTCACCCGCGTCCAAGAGCGGACCTCCGCCGGCACGAGACTCAGCGCGCGAATCACGAAAGGCGCCTGCCCCAGCGGAAGTCCAGCATCAGCTGCCATGGCCTTCGCCGAGCGCATGGGCACCCACGCCTCGCCCTCGACGACGTCGTTCGGTCGCATGCGGGACGGCTCGCCACCAAGCGGTTCGGGCAGGGGTTCAAGCGCCAGGCCAAGCGCACGATGGAAACGATCGATGCTGATGGTGACGACGGCAACGCCGAGCGCCTCGACGTACGCCTCGGGCGTGAGCCCATCCTCGAGCAGCGACCGGTACCAACGTTCGCTCAGGCGCGCGGCATCCGTGGTGATGCGGTGGATCTGCTCAACGATCGCCGAGGGCAGCCCGCCTCCGGACTCGTGCTCGCCATCGACAGGGACCGGGGACAGCGCCGCCTTGCGCTCTCGGCACAGCCGACAGCCCACCGCGTGTCGCGTCTCCTTGGCTACAGCGACCCGCTCCGGTCCCGTCAACCAGGTACCCGGTGCCGCAATGTGAGCCCAGGCCGCGCGGTGTGCGTCCACGAGGTCCGCGCGAATCGGGTCGGGCCCTACGTCATAAAGGAAAGAAGCCATGCATCCTCCGCTGCTCGTGCCAGCGTCGAGCGTAAACTGCGGGCGCTTCTAACATCCGCAGTCGGCCAGAACTCCAAGAACGCGCTCAACCTTCGTATCCCGGACGCGAGCGGGGAGCCAGTTCACAGAAACTCGCCCACCGCGGCCATTTGTCAGAAAGCCCCAACTTGAACACCAGACGGACACCTTCCTACCCGCGCACCTTCATCTTCGCGAGCGCAGCCGATAGACCCCGAGCAGCAGCCCTCCAAGCGCGAGGAGACCGATGCGGCCTAGCGCGGGAACACCCGGCGCGGCCGATTCATCCAAGCCCGGATCCAGGAAGCGCACCGCATCGAGACGACCGTCAAGAGTCACGGTGCTGCCGTCAGTCACTGCCCACAGCCGCGCGGCAGTCAACGCCGCGTCCGAGTTGATCGCTGCGGCCGTCGCCGCCGCGATCGTGGCCGATGACGCGCCCGCTTGGGTCGTGACGCTCAAGAGGTTGCCCTCCACCGTCAGGTCGATGCGCCCCCCCGCTGCCTCCCCGACGATCTGGAGGCTGGAGCGGTCCTCGCGGTCGCTCCACGGCTCAGCGATACAGGCGGCATCTGCCGCCGCGCTCCCGGAACCGCCGTCCCAATCGACATCCCCGTCCACGTCGTTGTCGACGTCGTCTTGACACTGAACCGTCGGGTTGCGGCGCTCGACGAACGACGCTCGCCACTCGTTCACAGCGGGGTCGCGGTCTCCAAGGATGAGAGAGGGCTCACCATCGCCGTCTAGGTCAGGGCCGCTCGCGAGGAAGACGCCCAGGCCCGCGCCTGCCTGGTCCCCTTCGAATACCGGGATCATTTGCCCCGCGAGCGAGACCGCGAACACCTGCCCCGCATCGGCCCCTGCGCCGGTGCTCGCGCCCGGCGCGCCGACCCAAAGCGCTTGCGGCTGGTCGCTCGTCCCGTTTTGCGACAGACCGTTGCCGGCGAGCGCCACCGGGGACCAACCCCGGGGCGAAGCCCCTGGCGCCGGGTCGATCAGGACGGCGGTCCCGAGGCGGTCGCCAGCCTGCAGACCCAATACGTCCCATACCGTCGAGCCGTCGAGCGAAAAGAGAGCCACCCGCCCCGCCCCCGCGTTTGCGGAAGGGGACGACGCGAGGAACTCCGGAGCGTCATCCCCGTTGAGGTCTCCCACGACCTCGACCACGGCGCCGAGCTCCGCGCCGCTCTCAACGCCACTAATGGCAACCAGGGGGCTCCCTCCGAGTCGCGTGCGGTAGATCGCCCCGGAGCCCGCTGAAGCCCCCGGCGCACCCGCCAGGAACTCTTGGGTGCCATCTCCAGACAGGGCACTCCCAAGGGGCGCCAAGCTCTCGCCAAAGCGATCCCCTCCCTCTCCCGCAGAAAAGGTCTCCGTCGTCGCGCCCGTCCCCAGGTCGATGCGTTGGATGCGACCTGGCACCGTCGCGCTTCCAGGAGCCCCAACCAGGAGCCCCTCGCGACCCAGGTACAGCAAAGAGACTCCCAGGTGCGAGCCCTCCTCTGGCCCGTCGAGCCGAAGGATCGGCACGAGCGACGCGCCCGAAATCAGGACGACCGCCCCTGCGTCCACGACGCCTTCCAAGGAATCGGCCCCTGGCGCGCCGACCGCGAAATCCGGCGTCCCGTCGCTGTCCAGGTCCGGGAGACCGATCATCGTCGTGCCCCAACCATCCTCCGCGGTCACACCCAAGAGAGCCCCTTGGGTGACGGCTGCGCGCCGCAGCCGCGGGTCCAACGCTTCAATGCTTGGACCCTCGCACTCCCCGGCAAAGCAGCTCGCGTTGGGCGGGACGCGTTCGCGCAGCGAGACGCCTCCTCTGGGGGAGCAGATCGCGGGGTCACAAAAGCCGCGCCCCAGATCCGGCGCGGCGTTGAAACGTCCAAGCCGCACAAACCGGACGAGCACCTCATCCAACGTGATGACTGGCCCCGCGGAGGCGTCCCGCGGGTTGCTATCAATCAAGTCGGGGACACCGTCCCCATCCTCATCCCGGTCGCACACGTCCCCCGCGCCATCTCCGTCCAAGTCTCCCTGTCCGGGATTGTGATCCCGCGGGCAGTTGTCGCTCCCGTCGACAACGCCGTCATCATCGGTGTCGTCATCGCACGCGTCGGTCCTCGCCGAGACCTCTGCCAGGTTGTTCAGACCGTCTCCGTCTCGGTCCGAGAGTGGCTGGTCCAGGGCGTTTGAGACGTTCGGGTCGAAACACGCCCCCGCCCGAACCTCAAAGCCGTCGTCGGCTCCGTCGCCATCCGTATCCACCACACAGGGGTTCGTACCATGCTCGTTTACCTCTTCCCCATCCCCGAGCGTGTCACCGTCCGTGTCGCGATTGCGGGGGTCGAGGCATACGCTCGCGACCTCGATTCCATTGTTGAGCCCGTCAACGTCCGAGTCTGAAGAGGCCGTATCGCGAACGCTGAGCGAGTAAGAGATCGTGCGGGTCTCGCTTCGGGGGCCGTCGAAGTCGAACCGCACGTCCACCTCGGCTTCGTGCACGCCAATGGGCAGCCCTTCGACCGCGGTGGCGTTGGGTTCCACCAAGAGGATGTGCTTCTCGCTCGGCACCAACGGGCCCGCTCCCAAGTGAGTGGGGCTGGATTCGAGCCAGCCTGGCTCGCCGCGGGTGTACCGGACCGCGTTCGCGTCGAAGCTCGCGCCGGTGGAGGCCCCCGTCACGGCGGTATGGCGATGCTCGAGGAACACAGTCGTGTCACCGATGCCCGTCGCGAAGATGGCAACTTGGGTGGCGCCGGGATTCAGGCTGTCGAGGTAGCTCCAGGCGGCTCGCAGCCCAAGACTGTTCGTGGCGGAGTCGTATTCGGAGTCAAACATACCCGGTCCGAGAACCGGTGCTGGCTCAACGAAGCCTCTCGCGCGAGCGTCGAAGGTGGGCGCTGGGGGCTCGTCGTCGCCCGGGGTTGGAAACTCACTCATCCTCGGGCGAATTTCCAATCCGTTCAAGATTGCGTCCAGCGCGGGGGCACCGACGGCGAGGTCTGTCGTTCCGTGCCGCCCAACCCACGCGCGGTAGAAGTCCGAGAAGTCCGGTGCATTCACGATGGGGGTGGCAATCGAATCCAACTCGCGGTCGAAGATCTGGAGGATCGTCCGGAAGCCGTCAAAGGTCTCACCGGCTCCGTCTACCAGGTCCCAGCTATCCGTTCCGATCCCATCGGTGGCCGGGTTTCGGTCCTGGAGGCCGAGGCCGTCGGTGAGGTCCCACAAAACGTTGACGATGTTCTGCTCGACCGCGATTCGCGCCTGAATGGCATCCGCGACGCCGCCGTGGAATGTGATCGGCGTTGCGAAGTTCTCGAAACATGTCTTGTCCGGATGTCCCCTGCCCGTAAGGCTGGTTTGCGACATGCCGGGGTGGGTCAGGACCAGACGCATTCCGAAGTAGTCGGCGAAGCCTTCCGACCACGCGAACTCGGCGCCGTCGGCGACCTGGGACGCGCTCGTCCCGGGGTTCGGGTCCTCGATGCAGCGATTGTGGAAGCCCCAGTGGAGGTCCCAATCGCCGATCGCGTACTGGAGGTGGTGCGTGTATTCGTGGCCGATCAGCCGGTCGCTCCAGCCTCCATCATCGCCCCCGGCTCTCTCGGCGAAACACTCGAACACAAGATCCGAAAAGTAATGGTTCCCCTTGCTGGTGCGATCGCAATATTCGACGTCCACGCGACTTAGGCTGTCAACTTCACGAGGGTCGCGGTTGGCTCTGACTTCCTCTGCTGCGACGAGGATGGTCTCGTTGATGTTGTGCGCGGCTGCGGGTGAGATCTGATTCTCCTCGCGGCCGCCTATGGAGTACCAGCCCTCATAGGGCCGGTAGGTGATGTAGGTGTTCGACATCGTGCGGATGCCAAGCGCGCGATTGACTGGCGTGACGTATGAAGTGAGCGGCACCACAAAAGGCTCGTTGACGAAGTCGGTATCTCGATAGACGCGGACGAACGCGTTCTTGATCTCGGCCACGATCATGACCCGGTCGTCTACGGCAGGGATCTCGAGGACGAACTCTCCCCGACTGTCGGTCAGGGTGCGCGCCAGAACCCACACGGTCTCGTCACCGTCACCCCCGACCGTCCTGTAAATTGCGCTGACCTCGACGAGCCGTGATGGTTTGGTCAGTTTGGTGTCCAGGGGCGGCGGGGCCCACGGCGGCGACCCGCTCTGTCCCAAGGCGTCACCGTCGGCGTACTGGAGCTTGCCGGTCACCACGAAGCCCAGGGCCTCCTCGGCGAACGAGATCGTCGCCAGAGCGGCGATCAGGCAGAGGGAGAGTGATCGCGAGAGCGCTTTCATCCTCATTCAAGCTCCAGGAATTCGATGCCGGGGACTTCCTCGGCGGAGAAGACGGGCGGCGTCGCGCTCGCCGTCCCGCCGCCGGGTTGGAGGTCCACGTAGTAGCGGAACTCGTAGCTGATGGGGTGTTCGAGGCTTGGCGAGAGGTTCACGGACACGCTGAACTCCCGGTAGCCCGCGTCCACTCCGATGAAGGCAGCGCCGACGGTCACTGGGGTGCCGGCGACGAGCTGGCCCGAGTAGCTGTTCTCGAGATCGGAGGGTGAGGGGTCTATCTGCTTGGGCAGACGGAGGTCGACCCGTGCCCATGAGAAGTCGGCCGGCGATGTGACGGTCGCGACGACGTCGAAGGCCGTGTTCGGCTCGAGCGTCCCAGCGGTGCTGAACGCGACCTGGGGCGGGTTCTTCAGCGGGAAGCGCTCCTGGATGACCGCCGCGGCGGTTCGGCTCGCGAGGTAGACATCCCCGTTCGTCGTCGTCGTCGCGAGCTCGATCAGCGGCTCGAGTGCGGAGGCGTCGGACAGATCCGAGAGCGCGATCGCGACGCGCTCAAGAAGATAGGGATCTGCGACGCCGGTGAGCGCGTTGCGGAGCACGGTGGCTCCCGCTTCCGACGGCGACCGCGCGAGTTCATTGATCGCGGCGACGCGACTCGCCTCCGGAAGGTTGGGGTCGTTCAGGATCGCCTCTTGCGTTGTGGGAGACGGGACGGAATCCGCCTGACTCGGCTCTGCGAGGAGGTCGTCAACCACGATCTCGGCTGGCGCGGAGTAACGCAGGACCAACCGACGAATCGCAACGCTCCCGACATCGACTCCAATGAAATGGTCGACGTCCGGCGCTCCGGCAGCGGCGAAGCTCAGGGTGACCGAATCGAGGAGTGAACCCGCGAGACCATATGCCTCGAGCGTCGCGTCAAGCGGCCCCGTAAACCCGCCGATCGACATTCCAGCGCGCTCTCGAGGACTCAAGAACTCGATCCGTAGCTCGTGTTGGTCCGTCGGGGACCGGAGCGCATATGGCACGCTGCGAACAGCGGCTCCCCCGAGTTCCGCGCTCCCGACGACCCGGAAGGGGCCGCCGGGGTCCGGCGGGATCACGACTCCCTTGAGGCGCCATTGGAAGTCGACCCCCTGGCCCAAGGAGAGCTCGTCGAAGTCGATCCGGTCGGCCCCCGCGCCGAAATCGCCCTCTAGCGCTGCGCCCGCCGCCGCAGGCTGCACCGCTCCTATTCCGAACGCTGCGCTCAGTCCAGCCACCACCAGCCATCGCAGCCCATCCCGACTCATCGATCCTCCCAGTCCGGCCACGAAAGGCCCCTCGCAGCGTATCGTGAACCCACACCCCAAGCGGAGCACCACGCAGCGAGACATCAACAGGAGCGCACACTAACGACCGCCAGCCTTACACCCTATCAGAGTATTTTTTCACCGTCGCCCTCTTCTCTGGACATAACTCTTCGAAACGAATAAACAAAAAACATCTTGCACGAGTCAACCCGTTTTCCTGATGCGCTGGATCCCAGATAAAACCAGAACCTTCACGGCCACCCCGGCAGCCATAAAAAACGACCCCAGGAGGTTGCCAAGAATCGCGGTGCTCAGCATAAGCGCGAGGGGACAGGCGAGGACATTTCTACTCAGACAGCACTCATGAAACCGTCCGATCGTTCCGATCCGCTCTCATCCAGCCGCGGAGGCGCAGTTTCTGACTCGCACGACCGGCAGGTTCCAGAACGCAACGGTGTGGCGAGAGTCCTCGGCCAAAAGCCGCCTGCGCGCTCGCAGCACGCTAGAGTCCGGCGGAACCATCTACCTTGGAGACGAGATGTCGATTTCGATGCATTCCGCCAGCGCCCCGCTCTTTCTTCGCAGCCTTGAAAACATGCTCAGCTGGCTCGACAAAGCCGAAGCCCACGCAAAGAGCCAGGGCTTTGAGACGAGTAACTATCTCGGGATGCGTCTAACACCAGGCATGATGCCGTTGTCGCGACAGATCCAGATCGCGACGGACAGCGCCAAGAACTGCCTCGCCCGGCTAGCCGGGATTGAGCCTCCGACCTGGCCGGACGACGAGACCAGCCTCGAGGAACTTCGCGGCCGGATCAGCAAGGCGATCGACTACATGAATTCGATCTCAGCCGAGTCGATCGATGGGTCGGAGGAGCGAATCGTGAAGATGCCAGCGGGGCCGGATCACACGCTCTCTTTCACCGGCGAGGCGTTTCTCAAGGGATTTTCAATCCCTAACTTCTATTTCCATGTCGGCATGACCTACGCGTTGCTACGTCAGGGCGGTGTGGACATCGGCAAGATGGACTACCTGGGCGCACTCGAAACCACCGACACGGCGTAGCGCCGGCCACAACCCGCGCCCACCGCCCTCGGGAGATCGGGGGCGGGTCCCCTCCGGACGTGAACGAGGAAAGACGCGGAGCAATCCTCTCCCCCTCGACCCCAACCCAGAAGACCTGAAACGCATTTTTTCAATCGAAAGGAGAGACCCGCCGGATCGGCTAGACGGCCCAAGTACAGGGCGGCGCGAGGCACGGAACTGTGTCCGGTACGAGTCGCTACGGCTGAGACCTTCGTCGGACAAGGCCCTCTCGCCCTCTACGTTCCGCACGCCAAGGTGCGCGACGATCTCTTCTAGAATCACGATCGCGAACCTCGGCATGCTGAGCTCCTCACCCACCTCCCCGAGCACTGCGCCGCTGCCGGGCCCCCTTTGCTGGGGGGGCTACGAGGACGATGAGGACTGCCAGCTCGACCGCCGCTTGCCCGGAGGAGAGGAGAAGTCTCTCCGGTCGAGGTTCCTACGGTCGTAGCGTCCTCACCGACCCGGACCGGTTCTTCATTTTTGGGCGCGTGGCCGACGAGCGCGATGCCCCTGTGGGCGGGCCCGCAGAGTACCGCCACCAGAGGCTCCGAGTGGACGCCCCCTTTCATCCGCACTGCGCCACGCCCCGAAAATGCCCGCAACCTGCTTGCCCGCAGAGGGGGATCGCAGCCGGGCCGACGGCAGCGCCCCCGCGCTCATAACCTAGGATGCCTCCGTTCCGGCCCAGAGACGCTCTCAGGCAGGGGCGATCGGGCTTGCGGCAGAGCGGCGTTGAGCCCTCGAGTGCTGTTGGACAGAACTAGAAACCAGACTCTGCAAACAGCGTGTCACGCTCCGGTTCGAGCACGGGGCCCAAGCGGCCCTGATGGGGTGCAGCGCCGCCCGGTTCGTAACACTGTTCGCGGGCATGGAGCCCCAAGGCCCCCCCCGACGCGCTCGTTAATAGTATGGGACTGATGAGCGGCCGCGAGACCCCGAGGGGACATTTCATAGGGTCGCAACTCGGACAGGATGGCAAGACCCCGCCTATACTCCCCGTTCGCCGGCCCATTCGAGTTCGCCCCCGAGAACTGGGAAACAACGATCGACGTGTCGCGAACCTTGCAACGCCCCCCGCCGCCGAGCCCCGGCCATTCCACTCGAGCAGTGCTCTTCGCCCCGCTGCTTCTGCCGGCGCTGCTGACGGTATTTTGCTGCGCCTGTGGGCCAGCACCGCCGCAGCACGCGATCCTCATCACCGTGGACACCATGCGGGCAGACCGCTTCGGCGCAGGCGGCCACGAACAAGCGCGCACACCCCATCTCGACGCCTTTGCCTCAGACGCGATCTACTTCACACGAGCGTTTGCGCACTCCTCATTCACGGTTCCATCGATGGCGAGCCTCCACACCGGGCGGCTGCCGGGCGAGCACAAACTCTTCGTCAACTACGGAAAGCTCCCACAGGAGATGCCCTCGCTGGCCAAGGTGCTGCGCGGGCGGGGATTCGAGACAGGAGCCTTCATCGGAAGCTACGCCCTCCGGCCCTCGCGCAGGTTCAATCAAGGCTTCATGACCTACACCGACGATTTCAATTCGAGCGAGGCGTTCCGCGACCAACCAGAGAACCGCGCCGGCCCCCTGACCGATGCGGCCCTCGCCTGGTTGCGCAAGCGGGAGCCAGACCAGCGAATCTTCCTTTGGATCCACTACCAGGAGCCGCACGGCCCCTACACGCCCGAGACCTTCGACCCTCCAGACGCCGAAGGTTTAGAGCTGCCGATGAACCCGAAGAACACCGGAATCGGGGGAATCCCGAAGTACCAGTGGCTCGGCCACGGCCGGTTGGCGGAGTATGAAGCACGCTACGACGGTGAGATCACCGATACCGACAGGGCGCTCGGACGGTTTCTCGAGGGGTTGAAGCAGCTGGGGTTGTTCGACGACAGCATCATCGTCTTCACCTCCGACCACGGCGAAGCCTTCGGTGAGGAGGACTTATTCTGCACGCATGGCGAGGGCCTGAGCGATGCACTCCTTAGGGTGCCGTTGATCGTGCGGGTACCTCAATCTCCGCCAGTGGTGAGAGACGATACGGTTCGGTTGATCGACGTGGCATCCACCATGCTCGAAGTCCTTCAGGTTCGACTCGATCGCCTCGGCGGCCACTCCTTGCTAGAGGATCTAGGCGACCGAACGGTCGTCGCCCAGGTCGGCCGATCGGAAAAGGAACGTTGGCGTAGCGTACGGATCCGCGACTATGAGTTACGCGAGAATGGCAACGAAGTCCGGACGCTTCTCCGCGGCGGGACCATCGTCGACAGCGCCGATTCTAATTCGTGGGAG
>Ga0315331_10000537_pt1 | contig 26551 bp, 30 predicted proteins | sample M160m34915metaG_FD_203456 | JGI IMG/M metagenome (GOLD analysis project Ga0315331, IMG submission 203456) | Ammonia-oxidizing marine archaeal communities from Monterey Bay, California, United States - M1 60m 34915 | ecosystem: Environmental > Aquatic > Marine > Intertidal zone | place: USA...
TGGCAGGTCACCAAGTGCAGCATCGTCATTTGCAGGTGCGGACTCGTATTTTGCACGGGCGATGGGGCGGAGGCTTGTATATTTCCAGGCTTCGTCGCGGTTGCTGGGCAGGCCGCCTTCACTGAAGCGTGCAAATCCATCTCGGCGCAGGCCGGAAAGCCATTCTGGCTCTCCGCTTCGTTCCCGGAACGACGGCGCGAAAACGGAGAGCCCAAGAGGTTCTTTGGCAGCCATTACGCGGCCAACCCGGCCAGGACATCGCCATAGCCTTTTTCTTCCAACTCAAGCGCTAATTCGGGCCCGCCTGTTTTAACGATGCGGCCCTTGGCCAGCACGTGCACTTTGTCAGGCTTAATGTAGTCAAGCAACCGCTGGTAATGGGTAATCACGAGCATGCCACGTTCCGGCCCCCGCATACGATTAACCCCGTCTGCGACGATTTTAAGAGCGTCTATATCGAGGCCACTGTCGGTTTCATCGAGGATACAGAATTTCGGCTCCAACAGCGCCATCTGCAGTACTTCGTTGCGCTTCTTCTCACCACCAGAAAACCCTGCGTTTACAGCCCGCTTCAACATGGCTTCGTCGATGCCAAGGTCCTTCAGCCGTGCTCTTACGAGCTTTAGAAAGTCAAGCGCGGAAAGCTCACCCTCACCACGCGCGGTCCGGACGGCGTTAAGCGCTGTCTTTACAAAGGTCATGCCAGCAACACCCGGAATTTCGACCGGATACTGGAATGCCAGAAACAGGCCAAGCGCCGCGCGCTCTTCGGGATTCAAGTTCAGCAAGTCTACCCCACTAAGCGTTGCCGTTCCATCCGTCGCTTCATAACTATCGCGGCCAGCGAGCGTGTAGGAAAGCGTACTCTTGCCAGAGCCATTCGGCCCCATGATGGCGTGAACTTCGCCGGTTGGAACGGTCAGCGACAAGCCATTGATGATCGGTTTGCCGTCAATATCTACGTGCAGGTTATTGATTTCAAGCATATTTCAGTTCCTTACCCAACACTGCCTTCCAGGCTGATGCTGACCAATTTTTGCGCCTCAACGGCGAATTCCATGGGGAGTTGTTGCAAGACTTCGCGGCAGAAACCATTGACGACAAGTGCTACAGCTTCCTCCTCACCAATACCGCGCTGGCGACAATAAAAGAGCTGATCCTCACTGATCTTGGACGTCGTAGCCTCATGCTCAACACGGGCTGAACGGTTCTGGCTTTCGATATAGGGGAATGTGTGCGCACCGCACTGATCGCCGATCAGGAGCGAGTCACACTGTGTGTAATTCCGCGCTTTCTCAGCCGTAGGCAACATTTTGACCAAGCCGCGGTAACTGTTCTGCGCCTTCCCCGCAGAAATACCCTTGGAAATGATCCGGGAGCGCGTGCGCTTGCCCATATGGATCATCTTCGTGCCGGTATCAGCCTGCTGCATGTTATTGGCGATGGCGACTGAATAGAATTCACCCTGGCTGTCATCACCCTGTAAAATGCAGCTCGGATACTTCCAGGTGATTGCAGACCCCGTTTCAACCTGCGTCCAGCTCACTTTTGAGCGGTCGCCAGCACATAACGCGCGCTTGGTCACAAAATTATAAATCCCTCCAACGCCATTCTCATCGCCTGGATACCAGTTTTGCACGGTGGAGTATTTGATCTCAGCGTCTGTATGGGTAACCAGTTCGACCACCGCGGCATGAAGCTGGTTTTCATCCCGCACTGGAGCCGTGCAGCCTTCGAGGTAGCTCACATAGGAACCTTCTTCGGCAATGATCAATGTGCGTTCAAACTGTCCCGTATTCTCAGCATTGATCCGGAAATAAGTGGACAGTTCCATCGGGCATTTCACACCTTTCGGGATATAAACAAACGACCCGTCTGTGAAGACCGCAGAATTCAGCGCAGCAAAGTAGTTATCATCACGTGGCACGACAGCGCCCATATACTTCCGGACCAGTTCCGGATGCTCCTGGATCGCTTCGGAAATTGAGGAGAAGATAACGCCTGCTTCAGCCAGTTTCTTCTTGAAGGTTGTCGCGACAGAAACACTATCAAAAACAACGTCTATAGCTATGTTCTTAACGCCAGCTAACATCTCTTGCTCCCGCAACGGAATGCCGAGCTTGTCATAAGTACGCAGCAATTCCGGGTCAACGTCGTCCAGAGTTTCAGGCGCGTTCTCGTTCGATTTTGGCGCGGAATAATAGTACGCGTCTTGGTAGTCGATTGGCGGATAACCAAGTTTGCCCCAGTCCGGCTCTTTCATCTCAAGCCAGCGGCGATAGGCTTCAAGGCGCCATTTAAGTAGCCATTCAGGCTCGTTCTTTTTAGCTGAGATGAAGCGAACAGTGTCTTCGCTGAGACCCTTAGGCGAATTTTCCGCTTCAATATCCGTGACGAAGCCGTATTTATATTTCTCGTTTAGCCGCTCGACATCAGCGACAGTTACGGCGGTGGCGCTCATGATATGGCCTCCCTTAATTCGGCCGACGGCGGATTAAATTGGAAAAGCGGTGCCAGCATTTCGGCAAGCGTTACCTGCTTCAGCGCATCTTCAATGGCAATATTGACTGCGTCCCAGCTACCTTTAAGCAAGCAGGTGGATTCAACAGAGCAGGGATCATCTGCGCCCTCGACGCAAGCGGTGATAGCAACCGGCCCGTCCAAGGCGACAACGATTTCCGCAACCGAGATCGCCTCAGGCCGCCGGGACAAAAGATAGCCGCCCTGAGCCCCGCGCGCGCCAGCAACCAAGCCGCCGGCCGCCAGCGCCTTCAGAACTTGGCCAACAGTTGCTTGCGGCAAGCCAGTATTGGCGGCCACGTCAGCTGCCGACTGGCGCTCGTCCGGGCGAGAGGCCAAACGGCCCATAACCACCACAGCATAATCTGTCATCTTGCTGAGCCGCAGCATTCCTGATCTCCTCAAATTTTAAATAGGAGTTTTCTGATACGTTTTATATTTGGGGTAACATACTCCAATTGGCAAGACCTCCCTTTGCAACAAAAATGCGGCATTTCTGTCAGATTCGCTCAATATGCAGCGTGGATGTATCTGGGGATCTTAGTCGCACGCTAAACTGCGCATTGGCCATGGATAGCCATCCGACATTCAATGAATTCGACGACATTAATAATACGCGTCCGGATGAACCAGATTTTTTGACCGCCTGGCCGAGAGAGCCCTCTCCCGTCGTGGGTTCCTCGGCATACTTGGCGCTACCGGCCTCGTTACCGGCGCACAATAGCTGACGCCATTCGGAGCCCAAGTTGAAGAGCGGATGGGCTTCAAGGCTGTCGCCGCCAACAGCCTGGACACTGTTACGTTGCCGGATGGCTTCTCCTGGAAAACCCTGGTCGTTAAGCGCAATCCTCTTTCGCCCGCAACGCCTAAATTCTTCCATGCAACCCGCAGCACAGGGGTCGCGCAGGAGATACAATTCGGAGATAATAACGACGTCATGCAACTTTACACCCGCGACGGCCGCGCCGTAATGGTTGCCAACAACGAGCACAGCAAACGCAGAATTCCGTGGGGCACCAAGGCCTCCAAGCTGCCGCAAACCGAAGGCGACGTCAGTAAGGGCAAAGCGTCCCACGGTCTTTCCCTATTCCGGATTCGCCCTGGCGGAAGCTGCTGGGAGGTCGTGCTCGACGCCACGGAGAATCGGCACATCACCGCCGATACGCCGATGGACATCGTCGGCCCAGCGTGCGGCCATGACCTGCTAAAAACCGAATCTGCCCCAATAGCGCTGTCTTGCTCGGCACTTGGAACAACTGCGGCGCTGGCCGCACGCCCTGAGGCACCTATCCGGCGTACGAGGAAAATTTTAACGGCTACTTTTTCTCCAACGACAAAGAAATGGCGTTGGCCGAAAGGCTTCAAACGCTGTGGCATCAGCCACAAGGACTGGGGCGACAACTGGGCCATGGCTGATGACCGCTGTGACATCGCGAAGCACCCGAATGAGCCTCACCGCGCCGGTTATGTAGTCGAGATCGACCCGTTCAAGACAAGCGCTGTGCCGAAGAAGCGCACTGCATTTGGTCGCTTCAAGCATGAGAATGCTGAAGTCGTCATCGCTGCTGACGGCCATATCGTCGTCGATCTAGGCGACGATGAGCGCGGCGAATTCCTTTATCGATTCATCTCCACCGGCACGTATTCCAAAGGCGGCAACAATTCGAACTTGTTGAAAGACGGCGAGCTTTACGCGGCGAAATTCCATGATGGCGGCAAAGGCGATTGGTTGCATCTGCCACCGGCGACCATTGGCATGGCCAGCAAAGCCGACATCTGCATCCACACCCGTCGGGCTGTAAGTGCTGTCGGCGCGACGACGATTGATCGCCCAGAATGGGTGGCGGCAAATTCCCACAAAACGGAAGCCTACTGCGCGCTCACCAACAATAAGAACCGCGGCAAGGTAACGAACAAGGGCGGTGACGCAGTCCCTGCTGTCGGTCCAAATCCACGCGCTGGCAACAACTATGGCCAGATTGTCCGGTGGCGTCTGATGGGCGGCGACCACGGCGCAACTAAGTTCGCCTGGGACCTGTTCGTGATTGTAGGCAGCCCGACTGTGCATGATGACGCCTTTGCCGGCTCCCAGAACATGTTTAACTCGCCGGACGGCATCAAGCACTACGAAGCGGGCATCCTCTATATCCAGACGGACGGCAAATACTCCAACAAAGGGGACTTCGCCGGCATGTGCAGCAATCAAATGCTCGCCACAGACCATGAAGCGGCGGCAGTCGCCGCCGCTTCATGGTCGGCCCGAAGGAGTGTGAGATCACAGGCCTAACCCGGCCGCTGGACCGCCGCACGATGTTCGTCGGCATTCAGCATCCAGGCGAAAAAGGCGACAGTTGCTTCCCCGAATGCGGCGCCGCTGTTCCACGCTCCTGCATAGTCGCAGTTTAGCGGGACGATGGCGCGATGATCGTCTAATTGAACACATTGAAATTGCGGATAATTTAACGCACACCGCCCCAGTCTTAGCTGCGTTGATAAGTCTTAGTCTCGCGGACGCCCGCCAGGAACGCTTGAGCGTCCGCACGTTTTATTTGCAATTTGCTGGTAGGATATCCTTCTCGATTCCTTCCAAATCAAAGAGACTCAATATGCGCATTATCGATATCGTTGAGAAAACACAATCCCTTAAGTCTGACATCCGAAATGCGTATGTTAATTTCAGCCAGATGACGTGCAGCGCCGTCGCGGTCGTGACGGATGTTGTTAAAGATGGAAAGCCGGTCGTCGGCTACGGTTTCAATTCCAATGGGCGGTACGGCCAGGGGTCCCTCATGCGGGAGCGGTTTATTCCGCGCATCCACGCCGTCGATCCTGATACTTTGGTAGATGCCGATGGATTCATTGATCCCACCGCCGTCAATCGTGCCATGCGGATCAATGAAAAACCTGGTGGTCACGGCGAGCGGTCTGTCGCTGTCGGCACATTGGATATGGCGCTTTGGGATGCGCTTGCAAAAGCGCAAGGCTTGCCGCTCTGGCGGTTGTTGGCAGACCGTTACAATGGCGGCCGAGCGGATGAAAGCGTCTTCGTCTATGCCGCGGGTGGGTATTATTACCCGGGCAAGGGATTGGATGTCCTTAAAGATGAGATGCAAGGCTATCTCGACCTTGGCTATGATGTCGTTAAAATGAAGATTGGCGGCGATGGCATTGATGACGACAAAGCCCGGATTGAAGCCGTTCTCGAGGTCGTCGGCGAGGGTAGTCGAATTGCCGTTGATGCAAATGGCCGCTTCGATCTCCAAACCGCAGTCGCCTATGCCGAAATGCTGAAGCCTTACGACCTGTTTTGGTATGAGGAAGCAGGCGACCCGCTCGATTATCAGCTTCAAGCGGTGTTGGGCGAAATATATCCGGGTGCGATGGCGACTGGCGAGAACCTGTTTTCCGTTCAGGACGCCCGCAACCTGATCCGCTATGCAGGCATGAGACCAGAAAGGGATTGGCTGCAGGTCGACCCGCCTTTGTCATACGGGTTGGTGGAATATCTAGACGTCCTGACCATGTTGGGCGATCTGGGGTGGTCCCGGCGGCGCTGCATTCCCCATGGCGGCCACCAATTTGCGCTCAATATCGCAGCTGGATTGGGCCTTGGCGGTAATGAGAGTTATCCAGGCGTGTTCCAGCCTTTCGGCGGTTTCGCGGACAATGCTGAACTTGCTGAAAGTCAGGTGAAGCTGCATGACGCCCCCGGAATTGGCTTTGAACTTAAGTCAAACCTATGGAATGGCGTTTTGAAAAATCTAGTCTGAACATCAGTAAGAAATTCGCCTAAATATTGCATTATATTGTAGAAAAAACGCCGCCAAACCCCGGTAAATCCATCACGAAGCAATATTTAAAACATTACCACGACCTTTACTCCACCTGGCGAACCTGAATGCTCTGACAGAGCTTTAGGAGAAAAATAGAATGTCTATAATCGGTGGTCTTTTAGGCGGCGATGGTGGCTGTAGCGGCGGGTCTGGCACAACAAAAGGACCTGGCGACACGAGTGGCGGCAACGGCGGTAGCAGCGCAACGGCAACGATGAGGGGTGGCACCGATGGTGGTTATTACAGCGCGTCCAATTCTAGCTCAACGGTGAATGCAACGGCCAGTATGGATCAGAACAGCCGCCCCAGCAGTCAATCCGATGCCCCGGCGCGCAATGGCGCGGCCGAGCAAGCGCGAGACAATAGTGCACAATCTGATCGAACAGCGCGAACCTAACTATTGGGATCTGCTTCACGGACAAGCGCAAGTGATTGGATTGACGCCAAAATTGCGGCAGCACGAATTGAAGCCTAATCCGAATTTGCCTCAAGCCCAAACCGCCGCGAGGCGGATCGGGTTCAGAAGACCCAATCGTTCCAATCAATCTCGCAATCAATCTTATCCCAAGCAGAAATTTCGCAGGATCAGAGCCAAGTTAATCTCTACGATACAGCGTGATAGAGCAGTTTTACCCCTGCCCGGCGGCTTGCATGGCCATGGCCACACGATTCATAAAATTAGCGTGGTCCAGTTCAGCCAGCATGTCGCCGTTATCGCCGATCGCGTCCAGCATCGGCACGAGCCAAGGTTTATCTACCTTGGCAAAATCGCGCAGCACGTGGCTCTGTACTTTCTGCGGCACGCCAGGATGGCCAATGCCAATCCGCACACGCCAGAAATCTGGCCCGCAATGTTTGATCATTGAACGGATGCCATTATGCCCCGCGGCACCGCCGCCCCGCTGCATCCGCAATTTGCCCGGTGCCAAGTCAAGCTCATCATAAACAACGACAATGTCTGACGGCTGTAGCTTGTAGAAATCAATCGCGGCACGAGCGGCGCGACCGGACTCATTCATAAACGTCACGGGTTTTAGCAAGAGCACGCGCTCTTGGCCTAAGCGGCCTTCAGCCGCGTCACCTCGGAAACGGCGACGGAACGGGCCAATCCTAGCCCGTTCCGCAATCCGTTCCAACGCCATGAAGCCGACGTTGTGGCGATGCCCTGCGTACTGTCCGCCAGGATTGCCCAGGCCAAGTATGGTGCGCATTGGCTTTCTTCCGGTAGATCAGTTTGCAGGATGACGCGGACCTTAGTTGTCCTTATTCTCGTCTTCACCGTCTTCACCCTGTTCGGCTTCGCTATCTTCACCCTCTTCGCCGGTAGTTTCGACCTCTTCCAGCTTCGCTGGAGCAACGATGGTCGCGATGGTGAAGTCGCGGTCCGTAATCGTCGGCTCAACACCGTCTGGCAGTTTTACATCGCTGATGTGTACCGACTCGCCAAGCTCAAAACCTTCAAGATCAACAACGATTTCTTCCGGAATCGCGTCCGGGCGGCACATGACTTCAACGGCGTACCGCACGACGTTCAAGATACCACCATCGAGCAAGCCACGGCAGGTTTCTTCATTCAAGAACGTAACCTGGACTTCAACAGCAATGGCCGTATCAGCGGAGACGCGCAGGAAATCGATATGCATGGCGACATCGGTAACCGGGTGCTGCTGCAGATCACGTGCCAGAACCTTCATGGTTTCCTTGCCAGCATTCAGCGTGAATAGCGTCGAGAAGAAGCTACCGCTATTGATCAGGCGATTAACCTGGCGAATGTTGATCGCAATCGAAAGCGGATCAGCGTCCAAGCCGTAAACTACGCCCGGCACCATGCCAGCGCGACGTGCGGCACGCGCGGCACCTTTGCCTAGTTCTTCGCGAAATTCGGCTGTAATTGTATCGTTATCGTTCATTATCTTACGCTCCTTTGCCTCCGCCAAACCGACCCGCAAACTTTCCGACGAAGCCTGGGCGCTTGGCGCACGCGTTGATCCCTAGTCCCGCCCGGGGGTGATCGTCGGGGGCGGTATGCAGGGGAAAATGCGTCTTAGATCAGTCAAATAGATTTGAAACTGATTCCTCAACATTAATTCGACGAACCGCTTCCCCAAGTAGCTTAGCAATGGGGATTTGACGGATGTTTTTAGCGACACGTACGGCCTCTGTCGCCTGAATACTGTCTGTGATCACGAGTTCTTCCAGCGGCGAAGCGGCGACTCGAGCAACCGCACCGCCGGAAAGCACACCGTGGGAAACATATGCGGATACACCGCTGGCACCGCGTTCTTTCAAAGCGACAGCTGCGTTGCACAAGGTCCCGGCGCTATCGACGATATCATCAACCAGAATGCAGTGCCGATCTGCAACATCGCCGATGATGTTCATCACTTCTGATACGCCAGCACGGGGGCGGCGCTTATCGATAATCGCCAGATCCGCATCCAATCGGCTTGCAATTGCACGAGCGCGGACAACGCCGCCAACATCCGGCGATACGATGACCAATTCTTGGCCTGCAAACTGCTCACGCATATCCTGGACAAAAACCGGACGGGCAAAAAGATTATCCGTTGGGATATCAAAGAACCCTTGAATCTGGCCCGCATGCAAATCCAGTGTAAGCACGCGGTCAGCGCCGGCGGATGTAATCAGATTGGCGACAAGCTTTGCCGAGATCGGTGTGCGTGGACCTGTCTTGCGGTCCTGGCGGGCATAACCGAAATACGGCACTAACGCAGTAATCCGCCTAGCAGAACCGCGCTTCAGCGCGTCTAGGCAAACCAGCAATTCCATCAAATTATCATTGGCCGGGTAGGACGTGCTCTGGACCAGGAAGACATCTTCCCCGCGCACGTTTTCCTCAACCTCAACAAATACTTCCATGTCCGAAAATCGCCGAATGGTCGCCGCAGTCAGGGGTATACTCAGATAAGCGCTGATCGCAGCCGCGAGTGGGCGATTGCTGTTGCCCGCTAGAACCTGCATGACCGCGCTCCAAGAGTGTCAATCGTAAAAAAAAGACAGCCGAGAAACGACGTTCCTACCTGGCTTGAGCCGATGTTACTACAGCGGCTTGCTCTGGCTGTAAACGCTAGATTGCTTGGCGTATCGCCGCATCCGAATAGGCTGCGACTAAAATGAGGCGCTTTCGTCCCGGTGTAGGCGCACAAGCTCCTGATTATAGGCCAGCATGACATCACGCTCGTGCAGTACGCCAATGATCTGGCGGCTGCCGTCCCGATCATCCACGACGGGCAAATGCTCTTCATTTCCACTCTGCATAAGGCCAAGTGCATCCTGCAGATTATCCGTACCTTCCAACATCGGCGGATGCAGCCGTGCCACATCGCGCGCGACGATGAGATCATCCAGGTTAGGATCAAACGCTTCTGAAGAAAGATCCGCCAGCGTAATTGTGCCGATGAGCGCATCCTCAGCATCAATAACGAAGAGCTCACCAAAGGGTGCCGTCTGAAGCTGAATACGAACTTCGCGCAGGCATGTACCTGGGGTCGTGCGGGCAAACTCTTCACTAACGATACCACCGACCATGATATCTCGTAGCAAATCTGCCTCAATCCGCGCGAGCGTCATGTCGATGCCGCGGCGCTCTAGCTGGCCCTTAAAGTAGGCAGCGCCATGCAGACTACCGACCGTCGCAACAGCAGCAACAACAGCCAGCATTACAGCAGTGGTAAGCGCATAATCGGTGGTGATTTCAAAGACCATCAGAATTGTTGAGATCGGCGCACCAAGTATCGAAGCAGCAAACGCGCCCATGCCGACCAGAGCATAGGCCCCCTCGCCAGCAAAAATATCCTCCGCCGGCGCCAATACGCCCGGCGCGATTTCGCCTGCGACATGGCCGAATGCACCGCCAATGACAGCGCCCAAAAATAATGCAGGCGAAAACACGCCTCCGCCAAACCCACTGCCAAGCGTAATTGCCGTCGCTGCCGTCTTAGCGAAGGCCAGGCCGATTAAGAACGGAAACGCGAACTCGATCCGGAGCGCGCTGGATGTCGCCCCATACCCAACGCCCAGCACTTGCGGGAACGCCAGCGCGATGGCACCGACAAGCAGGCCGCCCACTGCAGGTCGCCAATGCTGGGGAATGCCAAGCTTACTATGGGTCTGCTCGACAACCGGAATAGAGCGCATGAATGCGATCGCAGCAAGTGCTGCAACGAAGCCGAGAAGCGCAAATGCTGGAAATTCCCAATGCGAACCAAGCGCATAAGGCGAAAGTTGGAAGGCCGGATAAGCGCCGTAAACACTGCGCGTCACTGCTGTTGCAACAACCGACGCAGCCACAATCGGTGCCAGCGCGCCCACGGCATAATGGCCAATGACAACCTCGAGTGCGAAAAAGACGCCCGCTAAGGGCGCATTAAAGGCCGCCGCGACAGACGCGGCCACACCGCATGCAAGCAACACGCGCGATCCACCCGGCTGCAATCCAAGCTTGCTACTAACCCAAGCGCCTACCGTAGCGCCCAAATGCACAACAGGTCCTTCTCGACCGGCCGAAGCGCCAAAACTCAGGGACGTCACGTTTGCGACGGCACCGTGGATGCCATCGCGAAGGGACATGCGCCCACCGTTTAAAGCACTCGCCTCCATCACTTGTGCAACGCCAACAGGTCTCCCGCCAGGCAAAAAGCGCTTCAGGTAAAAGCCAACAATCAACCCACCAACAGCGGGGCCGAATAGGATCATGTACCAGGGCAGATTGGCGAATAACCGCCAGTTATCTTCATCAAAGAACCCATAGACTAGGTATTGAACGCTACCGACGCCCTCACGAAAGCCAATGGAGAGAAGCCCAGCCGCAAGGCCGATAGCAATCGCCGCACCTATTAGAATGGCACCATCATAGTTGATGCCGCGCCGCCTAATCTTGCGGAACTCCCTCGTCCAAACCCTTATGCGTTTGATCGAGCGGAGCATGGTTCTGGATCAGCCTTTACCGCGAATGCCGATGACGCGACCGACCTGATGGGGTTTTTTTAAGGGCTTGTGCAAGTCCAGCACTCCCTGCAGGCGCGCCTGCATATCATCCGGCATCGCCTGCGAACGCCGCTCATTCATGTCGATATGAATGCCTATCAGCTCATTCGTTGCAGCTAGATAGCCTTTTTCGGCATGATACATCTCATGGATATAATGGATGCGCTTAGAGTCACAGTCCAGCAGATAGGTCGTGAATTTAAGCTGGTCGCCCTCCATCACTTCCTGGTCGTAGGTGATGTGGCCTTCAAGCGTAAACGTCGAGCAATCGGACGCGTTCTTGTAGGAAAGACCAATGCCGAGCGCTTCGTAGAAGGCATCGGTTGCCTCGTCGAAAGCTGCCACGTAATAGGCGACGTTCATGTGGCCGTTGTAGTCTATCCACTCGGGCCGTACACGCGAGGCGAACTCGCTATATGGAGCTGGAAATGTCATGGGTCGGGACTATACGCCTGCCGATTCCCGCCGCCAAGCACCCCTATTCGCCTGCGACTCTTGACCGCCATGTGTCAGGTCATTCGGCCTCGTGCCCATGACCTATACTCTTGTGGCCATCAGCGCTATTATCTGAATACCGGCGCAGAACCGGTTAGACGAGAATCTGCTGAGGGTTCAACAGCGCTGTCGCTTGGATATGCGCGCCCAGATGTTCCGCACGTAAAGCGCCAGCCTTTAGGCCTTTGATGAAGTCCATAGCCAGCGCTTTGATCTCCCGGTTTTCTTCACCGGCATATGGACAATGGGCAGATGAGTCGGCTGAAAACACTAGCGTGCTGGCCAAAAGCGCCAACGCCGTCAATACGTTGATCCTCATTGCGTGGTTCCATTAATCAAGTCGTGGCGACGCTGAATCGCGTCAGACCATTGGGCTTTGATATAAGCTAGTGAGGCTAGGATATCTGTGTCAGAAAGCTGATTCTCAAAACCGGGCATATCACTTTTATACTCGGCAGGTGCGAATGCGGCGACGCCATACTTCGTAACCTTGAAAAGATGATCGTCATTATGATGCCAGGTATGGCCAGAATCGTCATGCGGCGGGGCGGGCAAGCGTCCATTCGGTAAACGCTCGCGCCAATTCGGCTGTCCCTCTAACTTCTTGCCATGGCAGACAGCGCAGGCTTCTGCGTAGACCACGGCACCTCGGGCAACGATAGCACCATCAACATATGGAATACGGGCGGTTTCACCCCCACCGCCTGCAACGAGTTTCCAACCGACAAAACCGATGACGCAAACCGCCGCAAGGCATAGCAAAGTCCATTTCATTAGCCTGTCCACAATAGATACTTTGGATGATAAGCGAATGGGGGGTATCCATCAATCACGCTTTACGCCACGCCGCCGTCTGCTAGGCTCCCTCCTTACCAATATTCCTGGAGAGATTTGCAATGAATGGCGGCGATGCGCTGATGGAAACACTACTGGCTTGGGGCATGGATACAGCATTCTCCGTACCCGGCGAAAGTTATTTGCCGATTCTACGCGCCGCTCAGCGGAACGCTAATCGGATCCAATTGATCACGCCCCGCCACGAATCTGGCGTCACTTTTGCGGCAGAAGCTTACGGCAAATTGACAGGTAGACCTGCTGTCGGGTTCGTCAGCCGCGGTCCAGGCGCTACCAATGCTTCCATCGGCGTTCATGTCGCCAAACAAGACTCGACGCCGCTCCTGCTTGTCATCGGCCATGTCCCGACCGCGACCAAAGGCCGGGAAGCCTTCCAGGAAATTGACTACCACCAGATGTTTGGCACCATTGCCAAAGGTGTATTCGAGCCGGAATCCTCAGCCCAAGTGGCGGAGGTGACTGCGAGAGCATTGGCGCTTGCCACAAGCGGACGGCCTGGACCGGTCATCATTGTTATGCCGAAGGACATCACTGAAGGCGACGCAGGTGAGTGCGACATCCCAGGCCCCATTCCCCGGGCCGTCGGTGCCCCTGCCCCACAAGCCGTCGAGGCGGCAGCACGCCTGATCGACCAGGCGAAGCATCCTATGGTGATTGCGGGCGAAATGGTGACCAACGAAGGTGCGCAATCCGCCCTTGTACGATTTGCCGAAGCGTCAGGCTGTGCCGTGTCTTCTGCATACCGACGCCAAGATGCCTTGCCAAACAGGCATCCAGCCTATGCCGGACACCTCGAAATCAACCGTGTTGGTTGGCAGGAGAAGGCTTTCAAAGATGCTGACCTCATTATCGCAGTGGGCGCAAGAATGGATGGCATAACGAGTCTGGAATTTGTACTAGTCCGCCCGGACCAGGCCTTCATCCATATTTTCCCTGAGCCAGACGTTCTGACACGCTTAAAGCCGACCCAGGCTTTTGTCGCGGACTCAGGCCCAACCCTCGCTGCACTGGCTGGCGCGGTATCGAGACCGGCAAACGCGCGCTTAAAGTGGCGCGACGCAATCCACGCAAGTTATATGGACTTCGTAAAACCAGGCAAAGTCGACGTCAAAGGTCCAGTGGATATGGCTGAGTGCATTGTCGAAGCACAGCGCCAGCTCGCTGATGACGCCGTCATACTAACGGACAGCGGCACATTCGCGCGCTGGGTGCATCGTTATTACGTGTTTGGTCCTGGCCGCACCCAGGCCGGACCAATGTGTGGTGCCATGGGATACGCAGTGCCCGGCGCACTTGGCGCGATGGCCGCACGCCCGAACAGCCAAGTGATCGCATTTGTTGGCGATGGTGGATTTCAAATGACTGGCCAGGAGTTGATGACGGCAGTCGCCCAGGACCTGCCAATCAAAGTTGTCGTCGCGGACAATCAAGCATGGGGCTCAATTCTGGTGTCGCAGCAACGCCGATATGGTGAGGAAGGTGTATACGGGACCCGTCTTGCCGCCCCAGATTTCGCCGCCCTTGCCCGTGCTTACGGCATGCCAGCATGGCGCGTAGATGCAACAGACAAGTTCAATACTGCCTTCGCGGAGGCCCTTGCACATGATGGACCGGCGCTTATTCATCTTGTGCTTGATGACCGGGATATCTCGCCTTTTGCCGCAGAGCAGGCGGTATAGAAATAGTGTGCGACGCATCTCAAACCCATAAATTCATTCACTACATTAAGATAGCTCTAAGAAACGCATGCGTCAGATGAATCCGACCCGCAACGGATTGTCCGGAACCATGCGCAAGGCCGTCATAGAAGTATTGAATGTCCGCCTCGCTGCTGCACTGGATCTGGCAGCTATCGCCAAACAAGCGCACTGGAAAGTCGAAGGCCGACACGTCATGAGTCTTTGGGACGAGATTGAAGGACGGGAAGTTGCACTTGGCTGCATGGTAGCCGGCAGAACCCCGGATGTAGCGGGCGCTTCAAAGCTCATTTATACTCTGTACACCTTGCGAAAGGCTCAGATTACGTCGCAGCAGTTGCAGACCGCCTTGCAGCGGTAACGAATGCCATACGCGATGCAGTCACGGCGGACCTGTTCACGGGCGTCACAGCTGATCTCGACAAACAACTCTGGTTCATCGACTCCCGTCTGCAAAAGGGCTAATGGGCTTTCCGCCGCTTACCCGACAGGCCGTGCCGGTGGGTGGGCGGCAATAACGTCATCATTCAGTTCAGCCCCCCAACCGGGGGCATGCGGGACTGTCAGATGTCCGTCAATAATCTCTGGAACCCAGGTGATTATGTCGTTTTTCCATGGCACATCATCAACATCGATCTCCATTGTGCGGAAATTCGGCACGGCGGCACATAGATGCGCACTCATCAGCGTAGATAGATTGCCGTAGAAATTATGGGGTGCCACGTTCACCTCGAATGCCTCAGCCAGTGCGGCAATTTTCATGCCGAGCCATGTGCCATTCCAGGGCGTGTCGATGATAGCGACATCCATGCTCTCGGCCTCAAAGAAGGGCCTGAATCCGCGCAGGCCGAACAAGGATTCGCATGACGCAACAGGTGTATTAATTGAGTCACGGATACGCCGGAGCGCGTTCGGATCATACATATCAATTTCAAACCACGTCAGGCCTAGGTTATCGAGTGCGCGGGCCATCTGTAGATAACCCTCTGTCTTGAAATTAAAATTTAGGTCGAGATGAATTCCGACATTTGGACCAGAGCCAGCACGGAAAGCCTCAATCTGGGTAGCTACAGCGTCAATCAGTTTTGGGCTTGCATTGAGCTCAGGCCAACCTGGCGTGCCGCCAAACCCTGGCATATGCAAGGCTGGCTCGCCGCCTGCCTCGTCGAAAATAAACATGTTGGTTTTAAGCGCTTTGAACCCCCGCTCTTTTACGGTTCGTCCAAGCTCTGTGATATCCGCTAAACTCCGGATCTGCGGTAAGCCCATGGTAGCCGAGTGGGACGCATTGATCCTATAAGTGCCGCAATGGGACCAATAGAGCTGCAATTTCTCGCGCATAGCGCCACCGAGCAGTGCATGGACTGGAACGCCAAGCGCCTTACCTTTAATGTCAAGTAGAGCGTTTTCGATGGCGGCGATTGCCTGCTGATTCTGCCCACCCGTCGCCTGGCGGGTAACGGCATAGAGCTTTTGCGCAATCAACTCGTGCTTAAGCGCATCCTCGCCCTTAGTCAGCGCCGCCAGCCGTTCAATAATTTGGCTGAGACCAGGACTGCCATACGATTCGTTGTATTCAGAAATGCCAGTGATTCCTTCATCCGTTGACAGACGCAAGAAGGAGAAAAGACGCCATCCGGCGTCACAATGCAAAATTTCAGCAGTTGTTAGCTTCATCGCTATCCCCATATGCGGGGAGCGCCCGGCGCCAACCGCGATTGGCCGCCACAAAAATCATTTTCTTAGGCGGAAAATTGGTCGGAGCGGCAGGATTTGAACCTGCGGCCCCCACACCCCCAGTGTGGTGCGCTACCAGGCTGCGCTACGCTCCGGACCTGACCGATAAGGTTAGTAGTTTGCACCGCCAACCCCGATCAATTTATCTATATGCTTTGCTTTAGGGGCGAACGTCAATCAGGCTACGGCAGATAAAGTAGACCGCATCCCTCTAAGATCATCCAAAACCTCACGCAATTGGTCTATCTGTCTGGAGGATAATCCGAAATCTAATTGCGGCTCGCCGGCCACTTCAATGGACGGTTTGGCTACAACAGGTGGCAGCGGCAGAGTAGAAGGTGCTACTTCAGATAGGATTCCTGCTGGCGGGTTTCCGCCATGAGTCTTTAGCAATTTCTGAACGCCGCGGATTGTCAGGCCATCAACATAAAGAAGATTGCGAATCCGGCGAAGCGCATCAATATCTTCCGGGCGATAATATCGCCGTCCCCCGCCACGCTTCAATGGTTTTATACTCGGAAATTTCGTTTCCCAAAACCGCAAAACATGTGCTGGCACATCAATTTCACCAGCAACCTCGCTTATGGTCCGGTATGCGTTCTCACTCTTCCGCGATCTGCGACTTGGCTTCTGGTCATCAGCCATTTATAAAAATTCCACGCGTCACCGGGTACAGAGTCAATCGCCAGCGCCCTGATTGACATGCGCTTTTAAAATATGAGAAGCACGGAAACTCAATACTTTACGGGGAAGAATTGGAACTTCCTCACCAGTTTTTGGATTCCGGCCTTTTCGAAGACCCTTCTGACGGACCATAAAGGTCCCGAAGGATGCCAATTTTACGCTGTCGCCTTCCACCAGGGACTTAGCGACCTCTTCTAGAACCATTTCCACAAGATCAGCAGACTCATTACGAGAAAGCCCGACTTCCTGGTAAACGGCTTCTGTCAAATCAGCGCGAGTTATAGTGCGTCCAGCCATTATGCACCCCGGCATATTGTTTACGTTACAACGTATCCCTGACGCCAGAAGCGCGTCAACGCCTCCAAGGCATTTTCTTAATGAAATCCGCGGATAGGCCCGTATCAGCAGAAATGCACGCTGAACTTAACGCCTAAAAAACAGCCAAGGACTGGTTTCCCAATCCTGGCCCATCTTCACGTAACTTCTGACGTTACTTCTTCTTTTTGATCCGATATAGCTTGTGGCATGCGCCGCAAGTTTTTGCCATCGCGCCGAACGCGCTCTTGATGGCATCCCTATCACCACCTGCCGCTGTGACCTGTAAAGTCGCTGCAGCAGCTGCCATATCCTGGCCAAGATTGAAGAAATCAGACCAGTTCGTCCAAATTGAAGGAGCCGCTGTAGTGCGGACGCCCTTTGCATTCTTGACATGGATCTGATCGCCGAACACGCCAACCATATTATCAGCATCAGCCTTGATCTCACCAGCGCGGCGAGCAACATCGGCCATCGATTCAGTGCTTTGGCCTTTAACAACCGCACCAATAGCTTTCACGTTGCTAACAATGGACTTCATCAGTTTTTGGCGTGCTTCCACACCTTCGTGTGCCATGGCGGAACCCGCAATCATCAAAGCAGCAAAACTCGCTGCAATAACTCCCAAACGCATTGTATCCCTCCCTGTTATCGTTTCACTCACCAGCCTGCGGACCACACGCCTACTGGCATCTTTTGCTCTCAATCAGGCTCCGTCCATTGCTCGCAGAAAGTCTTTAGCCAGCTTGAGAAGTGTTTCACGGTTATGCGCGCGAGTAAGCCCATAGCCTATTTCGCGATCAAACCAGTATACAGATTCAATGCGCCCTTCGCCCGAGGAAAAGAACCGCAATGATGACGGCTCCGCCCCGCGATTTCGTGCGATACAGATCGTCACCCTAATACCTTCAGAATCCAGATACATCAGCATAACTGCCGGCGCCGCGCTTCGGCTGAACAACAACCGCCCGCCAATAACCTCGAACCCCGTCCCGGATAAATCTGCTTGGACGACCGGAATATTGAGACGTTTTGACAACCAGGTCGTCAAATGCTCGCTCTCCAAAGCCGTCACTTCAACGGGATGGCGCAAATCAACAGTAGACACCTGATGAGCCGCTGCCGCATCTTCCACGAAAGTGCAGACAATAAAGGTCTGTTGATGGAACAGACCATGCCCCATCCACCCGCCTACAAACCCAAGAAAAACAATGACCAGAACGACAACCGCCGCGACTAGCCGCCAGGCATGCTTGGCCCGCCGTTCAGCTGCCATCCGCCGGACACAAAGGCGTGCGGGTGGCGCTGTCGCCAATAGAGCGTTGGTATATCAACGCGCTTTTGCATCCGCATTACGCAGTAATTATGCCTGATCGGCAAATCCGGGTGCGCCCGCAATCGCGTCGGCAATGCTACGCCGATCCTCCGGCTGCGCTTCACCGTCCAAATAAGCAGACAGATCAATGTCATCGATCAAGGGCGCTTCGCCATTTTCCAACTGCTCATAGCGCCCGCTCATTTTACACGCGCCGGCCTAGGACCAGCCTGCATCTTTTCAGCAAGTGCGCGCTGGACCTTGGCGAGGCGCGACATGATGGCACCAACCGGAACGCCGGTCGAGGTAGCCGCTTCGACATAGGTAGACCTTCTACAGCGGCCAGGCGCAAGGTGGTGCGCTATTCAAAGGTGCTCAAATAACTCGGGCGATCTTAGCAAGTGCGACACTGGCCATTGGATCATCGGGCTCAGATTGCTGCAGCGCATCATGCATCGGCAGATCGCCTGCGCGGCGGTTCAAGCGCCTGCGATCACTGATGAATCAGTTATGGAGACTGGTAAATAACCAGGACTTCAGTGTTCCCGTGGGCCGCCATAACAGACGTCGGGTCAGTGCGCGTTCAAGGCAATCTTGCGATGGTCATCCGCAGCATCCGCATCCCGCGTCAGCGCTAGCGCATACCGGCGCAATCAAGAGATTCCGGCCTCCATATCTGTCAGAAAATCACTTATTTCATAGGCATAATGCCTCGCGCCTGAGATTATTCCGGAAATATGAAAATTAATGTTTACCGCGGTTCGCCAGCTGCGCCTCACGGTACGCAATATAGGTTGCGCTGACGAAGATGACGCCACCGCCGATCCAGGCACATACGTCTGGTATTTCGCCAAACATCAAGAAACCGAGCACGCTTGCCCAAAATAGACGGAGAAAGTCCAGCGGCAGTAATGCGGTTGAGTCAGCGCGTTTGAAGGCGCTCGCAAAGCATAGATGGCCAAGTGTGCCGAAACATCCGATCAGCGCCATCCATCCAAGTTGCTCAAGACTTGGTGTTTGCCAAACATACAATGCGGGCAACAGCGTCAGCGGTGTCATGAAAATGCCCATATAGGCTGTCTGTGTCATTGCCGACTCTGTCGAAGACATCTTCTTGATGAGGACAATCGCAGAGCCCCATACTAACGATGATCCAAGCAATAACACCTGCCCCATTCCAACCTCCGCAAACCCTGGGCGGAGGACGATCAGCACCCCCAGAAACCCGGCGCAAAGGGCCAACATCCGCCGCATCCTGACTTTCTCGCGCAGGATCACAACAGCCAGCACGGTCGCAAATAGCGGACCCGAGAAGCTGATGGATGTCGCTTCTGCAAACGGTGCCATCGTCACACCAGTGAAGAAGGCCATCATTGATACGCCCTGCAAGACGCCACGAAGGGCGTGCAGCCGCAATCGATTGGTCTTCAGTGGCTTTAATCCGTGACGCAGGAAGATTGGCGCTATCGCCAAGAATCCAAACAAATTCCGGAAGAATGCCACTTCAACCGGGGGCAGTTCACCACCGATCTGGCGGATCAGGCTTTGCATTGAAACAAAGCACAGTGTCGCAATCACCATCAGGATCGCGCCAACAGCTACCCCACCTTGCAGCATACGATGTGCCTGGAAACGGCCCGCAGTGATGAATGCCATGGAAGCTTTGCCTTGATGGTGGTTTCGTCACTGAAAACGCGTGTCTGTACTATTCGGGCGAAGCTATACCATGCGTATAGGTTCAAGACCGGTGAATATCGCATAGCTGCCAGTTTGATATTTCAATCTTAAGGCGCTTCCTGAATACTGTAGCTCATGCATCGCGGCTCTATCCTCTGTATTGTCCATCAGCGTTTCTCCTATCCAGGGCGGCTTGGCCGTTTATTTATGGAGCAGGGCTTTCTGCTGGATGTCCGCTGCCCGCAGCTCGGCCAAGCGCTCCCAGAAACGCCAGATGCCTACGCTGCCACGATAATGTTCGGCGGCCCGATGAGCTCTAATGATGAGCATCTGTTGGGTATTGCAAAAGAACTCAGATGGCTTGAGCAAAATTTGACCTCGACCACACCATTTGTCGGTGTTTGCTTAGGCGCGCAAATCCTAGCGCGGGTACTCGGTGCCGAAGTTACATTGCACCCAGAAGGATATGTGGAGATCGGTTACTGCCCGATTGAGCCGACGGTTGAAGGCACGCAGTATTTTCCGGCTCCTCTCAGCCACGTGTTTCAATGGCACAAGGAAGGCTTTGATACGCCCGCTGGCGTCGTCTCACTTGCCAAGGGTAAAGCGGCATTCAAAAATCAGTTTTTCCGTTATGGCCAATCTGCATACGGCATCCAGTTTCACCCGGAGGTAACGCTGCAAATGCTCAAACGATGGACGGTCGGCGGGGCGCATATGCTGGATATGCCCGGTGCCATGCCCCGTGATGAGCAGATTGCAAAGCACGCGATCTATGATCCCCCGTTCGGTGATTGGGCTGCAAGTTTCGTTGATGGCGTCATCGCAAAGGCTGAGGCACTTGGGGCCTGCAAGCAGCAAGACGCTGCCTAACGGGATTATCGGTGCCGGTAACCTAAGTGCTCCAACTCAATCACATCCCCACATTTTCCCATAAGGCGAACGGATGATTTATCCCGAAGCGTTTCGACCACGCGCCCAATTCGTGTTACCTGCAGCCCCTGTTTTACCGAGGCTGCTTTGATCATCTGCCAGCTATTGGGGCGGGCTGTGAACACAATTTCATAGTCATCACCACCTGTGATGGCATCGGCAAGCCTATTGCCATCACGCACAACTCGGCGGGCCGGGGCAGATAACGGGACTGCATCGGCAATGACTTCAATATCAAAGCCTGAAGCAATCCCGATATGGCCAGCGTCGGCCAGCAGACCATCTGAAACATCAGCTGCCGCAGTCGCCAGAGCCTCCATTGCGAGTATTTGACCAAACTCAATTCGGGGCGTTGGCAAACGGAATCGGCTTTCAAGATAGGTCCTGTCTTCTTCGGAGGCAGCCTCATGCGCACCTTTAGCGACTTCTAGTCCGAAGGTGGCGTCCCCAATCGTCCCGGTGACGTAGAGGTCATCCCCTGCTCGCGCCCCTGTACGACGGATCATTCGCGCTTGACCAACCTCACCAATCGCTGTCAACGACATAAAAAGCGGACCCGGTGTGGAGATTGTATCGCCGCCAAATAGCTGAAAACCGTATGCTTCCTGGTCTTCTCCAAGCCCTTTGGCGAAAGCTTGTACCCAGGCGATATCGAGGTCATGGGGCAGAGCAATGGTCAGCAGATAACCGCGCGGCTTGGCACCTTTTGCAGCCAAATCTGAGATATTCACCCGCACCAGCCGTTTGGCAATCAATTCAGGCGCTTCTTCGGGCAGGAAATGCACCCCGGCTGCCACCGCATCGACCGTGTAGACCAGTTCAGTGCCAGGGTTCGGATGAAATAAAGCCGCGTCGTCTTTCAGACCAAGCCCTTCTGGCCCTGCCAACGGAGCAAAGCATTGAGCGATTAGATCAAACTCGCCCGCCAACTTTATTCCCCTAAGAGGTGCTCTAAAATTCGTCGGGCCGGACGAGATGTCCGATTTTATCGAGCGTCGCATTCACCACAGAAGCCTCTGGACGCCCAAAGAAATGCTCTGCAATCTCAACATATTCTGAAATTATAACCTTCGGCGGTGCTTCCTGCACGGCAAACAGCTCAGCGGCACCAGCTACAAGAATCGCCTGCAGTACCAATTCCATGCGTTCAAGCGGGCGGTTCTTTAGTGCTGATTGCAGCATCTCAATCAGTGTTGGGCCGTTGGCATTTACGGCCTCGATAACTGTGTCGAAGAACTTGGGGTCCGCCGCAACGGGGGTCTCACCATCGACGGCTCGCCCAAGATAATGCTTCCGCATTTCCCGTGCAGCAATGGGTATGGTTTTTCCTGTTAAATCCGCCTGATACAGTGTTTGTACGACAGCAATACGCGTGACATGGCGACGGCTAGGCGCTCTCGGCGGCGGCGAGTCTTCCGTGTCAAGGCCTGCTGCTTCAGATAGAGACATCAAGCCCCGCCGCGGAACAACCGCTTCATCGAAATCATCCCCAAACAAGCAAGTGCGACTTCGCGCCCCTTATTCTTCCGGTCCACGCGAGCGCGCTCCAAGGCCTGAGTTTCGTTTTCACACGTCAGCACACCAAATCCGACGGCAAGCCCACGATTGACGGTAAGGTCCATCAGACCACGCGCAGTTTCCTGGCAGATCAGATCATAATGACTGGTCTCGCCGCGCAGCACGCACCCAAGTGTAACAAAGCCATTAAATTCCTTACCGCCATCCCGGCGTGACGCTGCGAGCATTACAGCAGCCGGTAATTCAAACGCGCCCCCAACTGCGATTTCTTCGTGGGTCACGCCAAATTCATCAAGCGTCTCCAATGCGCCGCGACGCAGTTCGTCTGTGATCTGGCCATAGTAAGGGGCCGTCAGCAGGAGCACATGCGCACCCTCTGCACGGTCCAGGTCGAGATATTGTGCCGCATCGGCCAAATTAAAATCCTCCAGAGAACTGCTGGGCATCCCGTTAATCGCCCTGTGTGGTGTTACGTACCATGGGGCGGGTCTCAATGATATTCAAACCGTATCCTTCAATCCCGACGACCCGCTTTGGCGAGTTCGACAAAAGGATGAGTTTCTGGACCCCAAGGTCGAGCAAAATTTGCGCACCGACACCATAATCCTTCAGCGTAGATACGCCGCCTTCTGCCTTAAATCCAAGCTCCGCCTGAATACGGTCCGATAGGTTTGTTGCTTGGCTTTCTCGGATTAGCACAACAACGCCACGTTCAGACGCGCCAACCATTTCCATGGCTTGCTGCAAACCCCCGCCACGCTGGCGATGATGATCACCAAGCAAATCCTCGAGAATATTGACGGCGTGCATACGCACCATAACAGGCTCATCGCCCGCAACATCGCCTTTTACGAGGGCAACATGCTCCGTGCCCTCAAGCGTTGAACCGAAGACCACCATGCGGAATTCGCCGCCAAACCGACTGCCAAGCTCTGTCTCAACAATGCGCTCGATCGTGCGGTCAAACCGCCGCCGATAGGCTATTAGGTCAGCGATCGCACCAATCTTCATGCTGTGATACTGCGCGAATTTAATCAACTCCGGCAGACGGGCCATGCCGCCGTCTTCATCCATGATCTCGCAGATCACTCCAGACGGGTTCAACCCAGCCAGACGCGCGATATCGACAGCAGCTTCTGTATGTCCAGCCCGAACAAGTACGCCACCATCACGGGCGCGCAGCGGAAATACATGGCCAGGCGTTACGATATCCTCCTTAGCATTCTTTGGATCAATCGCAGCCGCTACTGTGCGCGCACGGTCTGGCGCTGAAATACCGGTAGTAACACCCTCCCGTGCTTCAATGGATACAGTGAACGCAGTTGATTGGCGCTGCCGCACATCGCTTTGCATCAATGGCAGATCAAGTTGCTCAACGCGCTCTGTCGTCAGCGACAGGCAGATCAAGCCACGACCAAACTTCGCCATGAAGTTGATTACTTCCGGCGTCGCCATCTGCGCGGGGATCACAAGATCGCCTTCATTCTCCCGATCTTCATCATCAACCAGAATGAACATGCGTCCATTTCTGGCCTCTTCGATTATTTCATCGATCGGGGAAAGAAACTGAAGATCCTCATCCTTGCGGCGTAGGTCATCGGCGATGGTGTCTAAGCTAACCCGCGCCATATCATTCATGTCGACGCTCACGACGCCAATCCCTCCGTTTCGAGCAATCGCTTAACGTAGCGCGCCAGCATATCAATTTCCAGATTGACCCGACTGCCTATTTGCAACGCATCAAAGGTCGTGTTTTCCAGTGTGTGGGGAATGATAGTTACGTGAAAACCCTCATCATCCGCACCGTTGACCGTGAGCGAAACACCGTCAATGGCGATGGAGCCCTTCTCAGCAATAAATCGCAGCAATGGCTTGGGCGCTGTGAAACTAAACCGCCAAGCGTCCCCATCCCGTATTCGCTCATATACATCGCCGACGCCATCCACATGCCCGGAGACAATGTGGCCGCCAAACTCAGCCCCCAAAGTGAGTGAGCGTTCCATGTTGATACGGTCACCAATCTTCCAATCGCCAATGGTCGTTCGGGCAAGAGTTTCATTGGAAGTATCGAAAGAGACCTGGCCAGGTTTCATCGCAACAACCGTATGGCACGCACCAGCAATAGATATGGAAGCGCCTTTTTCTATACCGTTCACGTCATATGAGGTTTCAATATCAAGCTGAGCGCCATTTGCAGACTTCTGAATATCCAAGACGCGGCCAATGTCTGAAACCAAGCCAGTAAACATGGAAAATACCTTTCAAATGCAGCAGCGGTATGCGTTATCGATGCCGAACATAAAGCTGTTCAAAATCGTCGCCGACATGCCTCTCACTACGCGCCCTGAACTTAGGCCCATCCTCAACACGGTCTAGCCCCAGCGGACCGATAGCCGCACGTCCATCGCCACCAACGATAAGGCCAGCGCAGAAACTATGGACCCGATCTATTAGGTCCGCCTTCAAAAATGACGCTGCAAGCGCTCCGCCGCCTTCGATCAATGCACGTGTAATGCCTTCTTCGCCAAGCAGACGGGCAACGGATTTCACATCCACACGCCCGCTTGGTTCAACCAGCACATCAATTATGCGAACGCCGAGCACTTCCAGTCTAGAGCGGTTATCAGCTGGCGCAGAGGCCGTCGTAAAAACCCAAGTCGGTTGATCAAGAGCGCGTGTTGCTAAATCTGAAGTCGGGTCCAGTCTTAAACTGCTGTCAATAACAATCCTCAAAGGCGACGCATTGCTCAGCCCAGCGACACGACAACTCAACCTTGGGTCATCGGCCAGCGCCGTTCCGATACCGACGATGATCGCATCATATTCAGCGCGCAGCAAATGTCCGCGCTGTCTTGCTTCTGGGCCTGTTATCCACTGACTATGACCGGTCTCTGTAGCGATCCGCCCATCCAGACTCGCCGCAGATTTTAACCCAATCAAAGGTCGCCCAAGCTCGATTTTTGATAGGAACCCTGCCTGATCAAATCGCGCTTCTGCTTCATGAAAGCCCGTTTCTACAGCCATGCCAGCCGCCTGAAGCATCGCTATACCGCGCCCAGAAACTCGGGCATCCGGGTCCTGTAAGGCAACAACAACCCGCGCGATGCCAGCTTGGATCAGTGCTTCCGCGCAAGGTGGTGTCTGGCCAGTATGGCTACAAGGCTCCAGCGTGACGTATGCCGTACCGCCTCGCGCACGGTTCCCGGCGCGCCTGAGCGCTTCCGTCTCCGCATGGGGTCGCCCGCCTGGCTGGGTCCACCCCCGGCCAGCAACATAGCCAGCGGCATCGGCAATAACGCAGCCAACTGCTGGGTTTGGCCAAACGCGGCCAAGGCCGCGGCGACCAAGCGCTAAGGCGGCCTGCATATGCTGGGTGCTGGGGTTAGATATCATCCTCATCCAAAGCGCCAATAAACGCCTCGAAGTCTTTGGCTTCACGGAAATCTCTGTACACAGATGCAAACCGGACATAGGCGACGGAATCGAGTGACCGCAACGCCTCCATCACTAGTTCACCTACTTGGCCTGCTGGAATTTCAGTCTCGCCGATGGTTTCCAGGCGGCGCACCATAGACGTCACGACACGACTGATACGGTCCTCTTCTACCGGACGCTTACGAAGCGCAATCCGCATCGAGCGCTCCATCTTCTCGCGCTCAAACACTTCCCGTTTGCCGTTGGCTTTAACGACTGTGAGCTCGCGAAGATGCACCCGCTCAAAGGTCGTGAAGCGGGCACCGCATTCAGGGCAAGCCCGGCGGCGACGGATGGTGGTGTTATCCTCCGTCGGCCGGGAGTCCTTCACCTGTGTGTCATTATGGCCACAGAATGGGCATCGCATCGATCAGGTCCTCGCCTTCAAATGTCAAGCGCCATAAATAGGAAAGCGTTTACAGAGCGCATCCACTTCGGCGCGGGCGGCGGCTTCTGCAACACCATTATTTTTGCTGCTCTTAGAAAGCTCG
>Ga0315331_10000538_pt1 | contig 26548 bp, 29 predicted proteins | sample M160m34915metaG_FD_203456 | JGI IMG/M metagenome (GOLD analysis project Ga0315331, IMG submission 203456) | Ammonia-oxidizing marine archaeal communities from Monterey Bay, California, United States - M1 60m 34915 | ecosystem: Environmental > Aquatic > Marine > Intertidal zone | place: USA...
GGGCAATTCCTTATAAAAGTATTAATAATTGCCTGATTTATTCAAAATCATCAAAAAAATTGATTTCAAAAATACCCTTAACAATCAAAGAACATAACACCGAAACAACAACAATTATGACTGAAATTCTCCCCGCTCCTCCCGCTGATATGCTTAAAGAAGCAGTAAAAGAAGAAGCAGAGTATATGCGAGAAATGCTCCGTATTTGTCTCACAATAAAAGAATTCCGTATTCACGCAAAGCCGATTATCGGCAAAAAACTTACAGAAACACCCTCAGCAAAATGTATTAATGACCGCATCAAATACGTGAATTTAGTTTATTCACCAGAAAATACAATTGAACAATTAACAAAAGAGGATGAATACAAATATATTATTCACCTTCTATTTAAACCTTCTCTTAAACGAAAAAGGGCTATTCAAGCGAAATTTAACAGAAAGAAACAGCGTCAATATTCTCATTTATATTATACAAACACATACAAGCGTATAAATTGGAGGGTTGATGTTGTTAAAAACTTTGTTGATGATTATTTCACATTTAGACGGCAGATAAAAGAAGATAAGAAAATATCACTTGAGAAACGTTGTGCTTTGGCTATTGCTAAAATTATGATAAGAAAAACACAAAGTTGGGAGAAAAAATGTCTTTTTAGCCTTGACCTTGACAACAAAAAAATTTTGGAATATGCGTTGAAATACTCACCTGAAGATATTATTAAAAAACGTAAATTACTTCTTAATGCTGATATTTCCTGGAAACCTCAATAATATTCCTCAATAATAATATTACTTATCTCAATTCCTTCTTTAATTAAATTTTCTATTGTTTGTCTTGCTGGGATATTAAACCTTAAATTATATTCAATTATTTCCGCTATATAATCGTCATCAAATAGTCTAGTCATTATTATATATCAGGGGTATATTTTTTTTACGACATGTCGGCGCACCGCAGAGATATAAATACTTTACGGATTTGACGTAAAAAATGACCCTTTTGACCCCTTTTGACCCCCAATTTTAATTTAATTATATTTTTAAAAGATTGACTTAAAGACCCCAATAGAAGTAAAACCGACGTAATCACCAACTGGACTTGACTAATTGAAGTCAATTATTATATTACACGGTTTTTTAAGAGGAATTGGTTTTCTTTCTATTTTTACTATTGAGTCGTGTTTTACAGCACTAACACACATATAAAAATTAATAATTTGGTCTCTTGTTATATTGAAGTCGGTTTTTATTTCATCTATATCTAAATATTCCTTTTCAATTGTTTGATTACTATAATTTATATAATTTACTTTATATACGTAGCCCTCCATATAAATTATACAGTAGATAAAAATAAATCAATTATAACACGTAAATACACATTAATTAAATAAAAACAATAAAACAATTCTTTCTTGAATTATTTTTCAATCTCTACCATACGTCAAAAGTTTTTTTTCTCCAGGCATATTATATAATTATGGGGTATTGTTATTTTTGTAATGACGCTTGGGTAGGGTATGTATCAGGAGGCTATTTTTGCGATGAATGTGAAAGATTAAGAAAGGTTTGTATAGCACTTACACCTAGAAAAATAAATGAAAATATTAAATTTAAGATGGAAATATTTAATGAAAATGAAAAAGAACTAAAAACTTACAACACTAGAAGTAAAAAAAATTAACACAATTTACTTATTGTTAAATATTGTTTTTTATGTCGTCCAAATACATTACTTCCAGTTTTAAAATGTCTCCATAACGTTGTTCGTTCAATATTATATTCTTCTTGAATGTCAGCCAATCGTGAGAATTTTTTACTCGTACCATCAAGTTCTAAGACCTCGTATTTTTTTACTTTGTTTGTAGCACCTTCAATCCTACCCATTTTATTATATAAGTAATATATTTTTTAAATAGTTGTATATACGACATTATATTTCAAATTCTTCTTCTTCCGTGTCCTTCCATTTACACCAATATAAGGCACTTCTTATTGTTGTGTTATTTACTTTAATTTTACTGTCATCAAAATATAACTCTAGTGATAATTCCCCTCCAATATACTGTTTAATATACGTTGCGTTAATTGTTTTCTTTTGTGCTTTTGTTAAGTTTGAATACCAGTGGGACGCTCTCAATTTTTCAGTAAGGTCTTTTATTGTAATATAATTCTTTTTCTTTGTTTTTGGGTCTCTTTCAAGAAACTCAACTAATTCTTTAATCTCGTTCAGTAATTCTTTTGAACCTTCTATATAATCTGCGGTTCGGTCTTTTACTTGTTTAGGAGGTGTAAGCGAGGCAAATATATCATTCGTGTTTGAAATAATATCAATAAGAATGTCTAATAAAGCGTATTTATAATCATTATGCCAGGTATCTGTTGCGAAAACATTACACTTAGGAAATACATTTGGTAAATTCTGTTGTAAAATTGCTTTATCGTCAGTAAAACGAGAAGCAAAATGTATGTCTAGGATACGTCGCATTTCAGCGTCTCCTAATTTTGAACCTCCCAACTGGAGCATTTCATTTGTTTCAAGAACCATAGTTGAGTGAATAACGCATTTTGTATTATTGCTGTATAATTGTCTAGCACAAATTTCTGTGCCTCCTGTTAATTCTTTCATAAAAGCAACATTAATTTTTTTGCCTGTTGCTGGTTCATCAAAAGTAGCAAAACGAATTTTATGAAGGTTTGCGAGTTCTGGATTTGCTCCTCTTGCTTTCTCATTTAAGAATATATCGGCATTACCTTTGAATGCGTATAATCCACATGTCGCTCTCATTAATCCGTGTAAAACACCTTTCCCGTTTCCGCCTCTTCCATTCGCAATAATGAACTTTTGAGGAGTTGCTCCAATTAATCCTGTTGCGAGGCATTTGATATAATACTCACGTAATTCCTCGTCTAAAAATATCTTATTAAATAAATTCTTTTTTACCCAATCTCGCTCAGTTTGCGTGCTTTCTCTATATTCATATCCGCAACTCATAGATTGGTATTCTTCCTTTTTGGGAACGACAAAGTTTCCTGTTTTTAAGTCAATTGTTAATTGTTCTCCATTCAAGGACTTTGCGAACGTAAAGTAATAAGGGTTTATATCAAAATCAATCTCTTGCTGTTCTATGCTTAAAATTCTTTTAACCATAGTTATAACATTATTACTGAGTGATACATTAAGAATATGTTTACGAATGTGTTTTAATTCTTTGAATTCATCGTCCATAAACATAGCGAAACTTTTTGCGTTTTCTAATTCAGTCTCATTCACGTCTTCTTTCTTTTTCAATTCCTCGTGTTTTTTACACGCTTCTCTAAAATCTTTCTCAACAAGAGGCATTAAATTATTCGCATAATTAACAATTACCTTTGCTATCTTACCGTGTAATCTGCCGAGTGTTTGGGGGTGGTCTTCTTCCCAAATACCTGTTTTCTTATTGTAATGATAAATGCTATCTTTGGTATGATAAATTATATCTTGTCTTTCTTTTTTTAAAAAATACTCGGCAAGTTCTGTATGTGTTCTAAAGACTACTCCTCGTCTTTTAAAATATTTAACTTCAATACTATTAAATTCTTCCAGATTAGAATAACCTAATTTGTCTGTGTCTTTTTTATCACCTCGGCAATAATACTTAAAAGTCGCAATTGTAATTGATTCGTATCTATTCTGGAAAAGTTCATTTACTTTCTCTGCTTCATATTTATCGCTTCTTGCTGAAATTTCGTGTGCGATTGGTAATAATAATCCTGTGTCATCAAAACTCGCAAGTGATAAAATAATACGCTTCCAGTCTTCAAAGTCATCAATAACCTCAATAGGTATTAAATTGCTGAGTTCCTGAAAATACTTTTGCTCCTGTGTATATTCCTCAGGTTTGCTAGGTATATCAACAATTCCATTTTTTACTTTTTTGGTCTTTTTAATAATTTTTTTCTTTGCTGAAAAATCAAAGTATTTATCTAGGTCTTTTCTTCCTAATGTAATAATTGCTTTATCTGCGTTAAATACTGTATCCACATGTCGCTTATCAAATCCAGGTATATCTTTAAAAGCCTTATCTTTTGGAACCCAAATACCTTGACCGCTCATAATCTCAATATCAGCACCTGGAGTTTTATAAATTTTTAAGCATTTATGGAGGTTTTTACTCCTGATAAGTTCCGCAACATCGTCAGCGGGATGAAATAATAAGTGCGGGCAATCTTTTGTTGCCGATAGTGTAAAAGGTGTTTTTAACTTAAGTTCCTCAATAAAATTAATTAAGTCTGGATGCGGGTTGCTTCCTGGTGTAAAATCAACATCTATTTGACATACTTCCTGCGTATCAATACAATAACAATTGCCTAGATGTCCTGCCTTTTCATAAATGTCTAAACATTTATCAAAAGTAAGAGTATGTAAATCGGTATAATCATAATGTCCTGATGGTAAGCCAGTATAACAATTATGATTTGATACGGGTGGGTCTTTTTTAATTACTCCATTTTGGTTATAAATTTTAACCTGATTGCCGAAGAATTTGATTTGGTGAGATTTTGCGAAGTCAAGAATATTCATTTTTTCAGTCATTTGTATATTATTACGCAACATTTTATTTTAAGTCCTTTTTTTATACTTATTATATTTTACATTTTGATAATTCAATTTTGTCAATTTAATTTATAAATTCAAAGAGATAATAAAACACCTTTCACGTCCAGGTAATCAACCCTAGATATTTAATTCTGGTCCTGAAAGATTTTATTAAAAGTGTCTGTATTTTTTAATTTCAATTTCATAAACGAGGTATTTATGACATCAATTATAAAAAAGTATTAATATTTACGTGTATTTTTTGATTTCATTTTTGAAACCGAAGGCTTGGTTTTATTTACCTTAATCTTTTTAATTACTGCTTTTTTTCTCATTTATAATTCTGTAATATTTTTTAAATCTTGAGGTTCTACATGTCGTTGCCTTTCACTTTCTCCGCAACTAGCAATACAACAAGTAGATTTACATTTTATTGCTCGTACCAACTTGACGAGACCATTTAATATGGCTTCAATAATTAATAATTTTTTCATTTCTAATATAACCTGGTAAAATATCAATATCCTTCTCTAATTAAATGCTTCACCAAAGAATTCTTTGAGCGTGATAGGCGGGACTAAAGGGATTATTTACGGCTTTGCTACCATCTTTCAATTTTATTCCGCCCATTCTTGCTCTAAATGATTTCCTGCGGTCTTTGTCTCCGTGGTCTTTGCTTTTCCAAATCCCAGTTCTGTCTTTAAAGTGTTCCATATTTCTAGCACCAAAATGTATAGTCCGTTTTTTACCATCTTTCTCTATAATAACCATCAATTTTTTTGCTGGATTTGTGCTTTTACTGTAATTATATCGTCCTACTTTTACCATAATTATTTTATTATAAATAAGAAGTATATTAAAAAAAAAATGCCTATACTTCCTCTTGTTTGCCTATTAGGTTATTTATGTCTTGTCCTTTCCACTTCTTTGCGACCTTGCCTACCACACCAAATAAATTATTCATACGAGCAACGTTCTCAATTTTAGAAATAAATTGACAGTTATCAGGGCAATAATCGCCCTCAGGGTCTATTCTATCAATTTCTAAATTTTCTGCGTATCCATTAGATGTCGCCCATTTATAAAAATTTAAAAAACCATTTTTAGGTTCTATCCAGGCACTATCAACAGAAATTCCTAAACCTCCATAATATTTGAAATTAACGGCTTTCTCGTTAAAACATCTATAAACCATATTACTCCAAGTTTTATATATTTTTGTATTAGATTTACCGTGTGTCTTAACATAAGGCACAGTTCTTCTAGCACAGCAACTATGGCATAAATCACTTTTACGCTTTTTCCAGGCATCTACTCGCATTCTTCTAACCTTATTACAATCTCCGCAAATTACTTCAATTTTTTTATAAAGTCTATCTTCGTTTTTTGTATTAATTGCGTTCTCGTAAAAGAACTTTTTTCCAGTTATATTTTTATCTAATCCAATTTCCATTTTTTAATTGTTGCTTATAATCCTTTAAGTATAAAATAAATTGTTTTATTAAACGCACTAATCTTCATCACTATCACTTTCATTAGGCAAATAACTATGGATACATTCACTTAATTGACTTCTTGTAAATTCTATTGATTTATGAAGTGGAACAAATACACTATTTTCTGGATAATCTACCTGGTCTAAAATATCATCTGTATATCTAATACTTGAATATGCTAAAATTATTATTTTAAACAATTGATTATGTTTTTTTGCTAGTTCTTTTAATTTCCTATTTTTTTCATCTAGTAAATTCTTAAAATGTGATGACATCTCTACTAAATTATTTGACGTTATTTGGTCGCTTTCTGTTTGCTCGCTGAGTAATGAACTTAGCGACATGTCGGTTGCTTCAGTTGAATCGCTCATATTAATATTATATTATCTAGGTTTTAATTATATGGATAACTTAATTAAAATTTATAAATTGGAACCCCAAAATACTAAATTAACTGTTAAAAGAATTAATAAACTATTCTCAGGATTTTACGAAGAACAAGCAGATATAATAAACCCTCAACACCTAGATAATTCACTATTAACAATAGAACTTTTAGAGGCAAAATACTCATTACTTACTGTTATTAATACTATATGGTTTATTTTAAAAGTAGTATTTGACTTTTATGGCACCGATGAAAACGTAAAAAATGAATATACTGAAATATATAGCGAATTGCTTTGTATTAGAGAAAAGCCCGAAAGTTATGAAAAAATTACCTTTCCTAGTATATGTGAATTTATTGAAACACGATATACGGATTATCTTACTGCTAATCAAAATTTTACCAAAACACGTAATTTTGTTATGCTTGCCCTTTTACTGTATGGACTACCTTTAAAATTACATAATCTAATGGAAATAAAATACTTTTGCTATGAAGGCGTTGATTTCCACGAAACGGCAGGAATACCTGTAAGTATTGTAAAAAAAAATGGAGAATATTACTTGGTATTAAATAAAAATACAATTTTAGAAAGAATTGTCATTAAACTAGAGCATTTTATTTTACACCGATTACTTGGGATATATACTAGTAAATTTCTTAAAAACAAATTGTTTTTTTTCAGCACCGCTACTGGATTACAAATAACTAAACCAAATATGGCTAATGGCTTTATAAATTTTACACGCAAAGAATTGGGTATCGGTTTAACTATATACGATATACGAAAAATATTAAAAAAAACTAATACACTAACAAACGAAAAAGCATTTACTTTTTAGAACTATTAACAGTAAGGGTAAATGCTGTTGCTAATGTGTCGGTCTGTCTTACTCGCCAGTATCTAGCACCAGTATTTGCGACATTTACAGAGAAATGAACGTCGCTTCCTACAAATTGTCCGTTTATATAATACTCACTTGCTTCTATCCAAGTTGAGTTATTGTGGGAAACTTCTACCTGTATGATATCCATAGTATTATCACTTGAACCAAAGAAAGTAAGGTTAGAAAAACCGTCCATATCTACAGCGGTTGAAGTAGCAGTCCCACCAGCACCTGTGGCGAGAACGTCATTAACGTTAGTTGTAGAGCCCCCAGCACTTGAGACTGAAATTGCGGACTGGTCGCTTGCGATTACTACTGGGAATGAAGCCGCCATAAGAGCCTGGCCTTTAACAAAATCATCTACAACAACTTCTAGATGCCCTGAAGCGTCTGTAGTAAGAGCGTCTAAATTACCCGACGCATCTCTACCATAGCATAATGCTTGCTGTAATCCATTTCCACCTGAGGCTATCTGTAAGTCATAGCCTTGTGTAATTTTACTATCTATTGATGAGACATTTAAGGCTTGGCCTGCTAATGTGGCTTCTTGTGCTACAACTGTAGTTAAACTAGTATCAACACTTAATAATGTTGTTTCACTAGCAGCCCCAGTTGGTAAGGCACTTGATAAAACATCTACCTGAAATTCGGTTCCTGATACTGCCCCAGCAAGTGTATTTAAATTCACATTCATAGCAGAGGAGGTTGCTTCTGTAGAAAGACCAACGGTATCGCCTACTATTGTAGCATCAACTGCGAGAGGTGTTCCTGATGAATTACCAGCAATATCTACTTTAATATTATTGAAGCCGTCCATTTGACACGGCTGAAGTTCGTTGCTTGCGTTTTTACCGAGAATGAGAGACATATTTTTATAAAATAATAGCAGAATATAAATCCAATATTCTATATTAAAAACACTTTTTTAACTCGGGGGTCAAAAAAAGGGGTCAAAAGGGTCATTTTTTACGTCAAATCCGCAAAGTATTTATTTCTGCGGAAACATTTTTTTGGCGACTTGATTATTACTAAAAAATACTACTGAGTATCTTTTTCCTGTAAATGGTTTTACCCAGTGGTAATATTTGCTTCCATCAAATTGGAACATACTATTTTTATTATCTATTATTGCGTCCTCACCATCGCCCTTAAAATCTTCTATAACAAGTTCTCCACCCTCGTAATTTCCTAGACATAATAAAATACTTGTTCCTATATTGGAACTATCTACATGTCGGGGGCAGGGGAAATTCTTATTTAATTGAACGCTAGTCCAGAGGAATTCAGGAAAATAAATATTACCAAACTCCCTGAATAACTCTTCTAATTCTGGATACATATCCATACATTTTGTTTTATATAATCCTGGGTATCTACTTGGTGTTCTATTTATTTTATTACCCTCTTTGTCTCGTTTTAAAAAACCTTTCCAAGTAAATCCATATAACATACTTCCCATTTTTCCGTCGTTTTTATGTCTTATCATTTGTTGTCGTTCTGTTCCTGAATAAAACTCTAGTTCCTCTAACATTTGATAAACTATACCTACGTCTGCGTGAAATAAACCAGTTAAATAAGTCATTAATAAATAGAACTTCTATAATAATTTTTGCTAAGGATAATCTATATAATGGAACTTGGGATGACTCGTGCCGAAATTACTTTCTTTTTTAATAAGTTTAAAATATTCAATTTTAGGTATAATGGTACGACCTATAATTTTGCTTGGTGCCAAATTTAACCAAGGACTATTAAAAAATTGTTTTTCAACATAAACACTTTTTCTGTTTTTCCATAATTCAACTATATTTTCATAGTCTTCTTTTATAAAATACATTAACTTCAATCCTACAGGGTGTTTTTTTCTACTAAACTTAGTCCAACTAAACCAGTAAGAAGTATTTTTTATTTCAGGCACTTTAGTCCATATAACACCTTCTTCTGTATAAAACCAATTTTTATCTTTTACTTTAGGCAATAATAACTTCTCCCACATATAAAGCCAATTGTTATATTTTGTAGGAGCGTTTGAACGATTTACTTTATGTTCTACATTATTACCTGGTATATCAGGTATGCCGATTATCTCCCAAGTTATACCTAGGTCTCTTATACTTTTTACAGTAAGGTCAAAATATTCTTTTTTTAAATATGGTATTACTATAACTGGTTCCATATAGAAAATAATTAGAAAAAAAACTAACACTTTTCACGCCATTTTAATTTATTGTCTTCAAACAATTCTATTTGTGCGTATCCGTGTTTAATATTGCTATATTTAGTTTTTATCAACTCCGCCATAGCCTCTCTTAACTCGCTACAATTATTTATAGGTATTTCAAGAGTGCTATTATTTGAAGTTAATTTAATCTTATAATTTTTATTTTTAGAATTAGAATTAGAAATATTATAATATTTATCTAATGCTTCTATTAGTTCTTGCTTTTTCATTTTGTAGTATCCCTTTATTGCTAATGCTCTCGCTTCTTCTCTTAATTCTATAAGTTTCATTTCTTCTTACCTTTTACAAATATTTTTTCTATGTTTTTCTTTTTGTCTGCTTCTAGTTTCTGTATTGTTTTGTCATAAATATTTGTATTAAGTAATTTTTTCATACTTTTGTAGTCATCAACTCCTAATTTTTTCTCAATTTTTACTGGGTTCATATCTATAATTGACGGATATAATAAAGTATTTACAGTAGAACTTAATGCGACATGTGGGATGTATTCCGTATTCGTCATTTATATTCCTGAGAGATATAAATACTTTACGGATTTGACGTTAAAAATGACCCTTTTGACCCCTTTTGACCCCTTTTGATTTTTGCCATACTTTTTCCTAAAAAGTATTATACGGAATATGACCCACCAGTAGGTTTAATACAAAATGCTACTGATACTTTATCAAATGAACCGTAAGCAACTTCATCGTAATTTTGTCCTTCCAAATCTACAACTTTTAAAGTTATACTATTAATACTTTGTTCTTGGTTTTCAAGTAAATGAACGACTGGGGTATAAGGTTCGTAAGTATAAACACCAGTAGCAGGAAGAGAAGTTGGGTCATCGGCATCATAATCTATTTGATTTTGTGGGGGCATATTAAGTAGAATTTTTCTATTGTATGCTGGGTCAGTTCCATTAATTCCAATATTGTTTTGTGCTGTTGCTAAAGGCAAATCTGCTAAAATACTAAATCCCCTATTTAAATAAGAAATTCCTGGGGTAAATTCAACACTTCCCCAATATACGACTACTTGAGCGTCTTTTGGAACTTTTATTGGTTCTTTGAAAACTACTCTATATTCTCCGTTTGCTTCTAATGCTAAGTTTCCTCTAATACAAAAATCTTGTTTTTCCATTCTTACCATATTGAATTATATAATAGGTTATTATAAAAAAATTAAATAAAATTCTTTAAACTTGTGTCCCTACTGATTGGGCGGTTTGCTCGGTAAGTGCGGAAGTATCTACTCCAGCAGAAACTGTAGCAGAACTAGTTGCCTCTTGTCCTGTCTGTGCTACATCTTTTTTCTTATGTCCCAACCCTTCAAATAATCCTACAAGTCCAGTAATCACCCCAGCTACTTCGCCAATTGGACCCAAGGCGTCTAAAACTGTGGAAGCGGTTTCTAATCCTCCTTCAACTGCGTCCCCTCCAATAGAAGCAAATTTCCCCGCTATTTTTCTACCAACATTTTTTATGCCTCCCATAATATCGTCGCCAACATTTCCAGCCTTTGTTAATCCTCTTTGTATTAATCCCTGACCTGGAGCATCGCTGTCGGCTAATTCTCCTACTTTTGCTATTCCTGAATTGCTATCATCTACTCCGCCTGTTTTTGCTATTGTTGTTTCTGGACTATCATCACTCGCTAAGTTTCTTGATAAGTCTCCACTTGGTTGATTACTGGCAGTTCCTGGAATACGGTCTTCCTCTCCTAACTGATAACGAGAACCCCCGCCAATATTTTCTGTTTGGTCTGTTATTGTATCTTCCCCAGCCCCTGCCGATGACTGGGTAGCCTCACTTGGTTCATCTGCGGTTGGCTGAGTGTCTGGCTGTGCTTCCTCGTTTGCTTGTGCTGTTCTTGCGTCCTCTGCGTCAGCCGAAGCGGTTGCTCCACTTTCTTGTGTTCCAGGTTCTGGCTCAGGTGCCCCAGAATTTTGTGAGGCATCTTTGGCTCTTCCGTCTTCATCGGGTTGTGTTGGGTTTTCTGCTTTTGCTTTTAACTGTGCTCGTTTTGCCTGGACCTTCTGGTATATTTTACGACCCATATGGTATGCCCCTGCTAATGCTGTTATTTCACCTCCAGCCCCCTCAATACTATCCTTAACGTGTTGGAATTTTTCCTCAAGGTCGTTGGCTTTTCTATCTACGTTGTCCTGTTCAACAGCGTTTTGATGCTGAATTCCAGCCGTCAAATCCCGTGAATGCTGTGCTAATAAATTTGCTAAAGACATTTTTATACTATGTAATTTGAAATAAAAAATTAATCAATTTCTTCTTTTTTTTCCGCTTCTATTGGTTCAAGTGTCGCATGTCGTTTCTCAAAGTCATCTTTTTTACTCCATACTATTTCATTAAAATTGCGTCGCATTTCCATACTATCAACATTCATAAAACAAAAATCAAAGGGTTTTTGCTTACATTTTTTATAATTTTCCATCCACGCTTTACTTGAACCATTTGGAGCCATAAAGTCATATGCTTCACTTATCTTGCGTAATTCACTCTCGCTCATTTCCCCAGCAATAATAATTCCCATACTCATAGTGCGTGTGATTGGGGTGAGGAATTTAAAATATTGGAGAGTTAGGACGATGGACAACATACCCTCGGTTTCTGTATAAGCATTTTTAATATGTCTGTATTTTGTCGTAAGACTACTAAAAGCATCGGTTTTACCACTTTTATTTTGTTTAAAATTTCCTGTAATAGCATCATCTAAAACAAGTAAATACCTATCACCATTCTCATCATTCTCAACTAAATTTACAATTTCATCTAGCAAAGGTTCGCTATATTCTTCAAATACAAATTGAAAATGTTCTACAATATGTTTCATCGCAGGGTCGCTATGAGCCGTAGGACTTATTAAAATTTTTACTCCAAAATCGTCGCCATAAAACCTTGGACTTAACGTCAGCGAATTTAAAATGGTGCTTTTACCTGCCTTTACTCTACCTAGAATAGTCATAAAAAATGGGATTGGAGGTAATGGGTATTTGTCTTTTACATTAAGGCTATCCAAATCAATATTAACTGGATATACATTAAGGTCTTGCTCGTTTCTATCACTCATTTCTTATCTATTATAAAGTTATTTTTTTATTTTACTAATAGTTTTTCTCCTGCCTTCATAACTAAAAACCCAATTTTATCTTGGATATGGTCTCTGCCTTTTTCTATATCGCCTGGTGTTATATACTTATCTAAAACAGAATTCAATTTTTTCCTATCTTCTTCTTTACAATTCTTAAAACATTCGTTTTTAATTTCTTTGAATTCATTTGAAAAACTTATTTTTTTCTCTAATTTTACTTGTAGCCCTTTCTGTTTCTTTTTTTCTAGTTTTTGTTCTTTTTCAATTTTCTTTGCGTTTTTTACTGCTTCTTGTTCTGCTTTTTCTAGTTCTTTTTTTTTTGCTTCTCTATTTGCTTTTACTCGGGCTCGTCCTTTTGCTAATGCGTCTCTTTGTTTCTGGCTAATTTCTTTTTTCTTCTTTGGTTTCTTTGTTTCTGGTAGTTTAAAAATTTCCTTTTCATCGGCTTTTTTATTAGGCTCAACTTCTAAAATTTCAATATCCATATAATAAATTTATATGTATATACTAGAATTTAAAAAAAAATAAATATTCAAATGGAAATTATTACTTTATCTGTTGCTTTCTTTCTAGGAATACTTGCTACAATTACAGTTAATTGCTGTCTTTTAAAGTGTTGTGTTTGTTCTAAGTGCGATTTATGTTATCGTAATTCGCCTTAATGTTCTTTCTTACATTTTCCACAAGAATGGTATTGGGTATTATAATACCATTCACTAAATTTACCATAAAACCAATAATATACTTTTTCACAATCAGCCCAATTCATAAGTAATCTATACTTACATATTTTTTACGAGAGTTTGTGAATTAAATACAGCAATATTTTTAACGTATGTTTCCTGAGTTTCTTCATCGCTTCTACGTGAGGCTGGTAAGACAGCGTCTCCAGTTTTAACACCCGATTTGAGTATAAGGTCGTAATCGGCTGAACCAGAGTAATTGCTTACAAGTCCAGCGTGGTGTGTGTAATCTAAACCGATACCCATAGCGTTTGCTTTTGTTAAATCTACTTGTCCGTTATTTGCGTCCCCTGCTGTATCATAATCGGCATCTAACTGTTCTTTAAGAACTCCAATAGAGCATACTGTCTTTCCAGAAAGGTCTCCATTCAATAATGCTCTCTGCCATAAGTTTCTTACTTCGGCATCACCTTCCATACTGGCTTTGTTTCCTACTGTTGAAGCATTTACCGCGTCTGCTCCTTTCTGTTTTGTCTTAGTAAGAAGATTTGGAACTACTTCTACAACAAAATCCTGTGGCTGTCTTACATTATTTTTATTTTGCTGATATTCCTGACAACCTACTGGAAGTTTAAAACTTGTCTGGTTTCCGCTTCTTGAGTTAAGTGCTGGATTATCAACAAACATATTAACCATAGAGCGAACACTTGAAACGTTAGGAGTGTATTTGCTGGCGTTTGTGCTTGAGTTAATCTGGTTAATTAAGTTAAATCTATCGTTAAGCATAAAGTTAGGGTTGTAATTCTGTAAGTCCTGAGGAGTTGGGACTAAAAGACGACCATTAAGTCTTAAGTTTTTAACGATGTAATAAGAACCAACATTATCAGTAGTTTGATTAGTTCCCATATCTTTGAAACGGTTTGAATAAAATCCATTTGCGTTATTAAGTTCAAGGTTAATCATAACTCCTCCTGTATAATCGGCACCAAGGTGAATTGGCTGTCCATTATTAAGTAGTGCTGTATCTAACTTAAATGAGAAAGAATTACCAAAAACTGGGTCTTCTATTCCTGTCATAACATTCATTTGACCTGGTGTTCCAGTTGAGGCACAATCCTGAAATACTGTGTGCCTATCAATATTTCCTGAATTGACACCCCCCGCAGAGTATCTAATCGCAGGAGATACTAAGAAATCACTTTTATTGTTAGTCCAAGCGTTTCTTGCTGAAACATACATAGGATAATTTCTATGTTCGCTAATATTTACACTAGTCTTTTTGCTTTGAATAAATATTTTTTTAATCATAGTCTGGAGACCACCCCAGTTTGAGATGTTTTGAGTTGCGAATTTTGTTAAGTCTGCTGTATTATCTAGTGAGTAATGGGCTTTATCAATTCCACCAGCGGTTGTAATTGAAATAGGGGCACCAGTTGAATCGACATGTAGGATTTGTCCCGATAAATACATTTCGTCAGTTGGTAATAATCTGTCTTGACTTCCTAAAGCAAATCTAATATTTTCATTTCCTGCTACTGTTGAAAATCCGCCAGAAACAATTTTATCGGCGGAAGCAGTTGATTGGTCATTAAGTGGGGGCACTTCAAAAAATACACGTTGAGTAGGCATAGTTTTTTATAAAATGGAATTATAAAAAAAAATAAAAAAATAAATAAATTTTTTATAACATAACTTCTAGATTTCCGTCTGCTGAAATATTAACAATTTTTTTAGACCAAACAAAATTATTTATTTGAACGTTGGAACTTCTTGTTCCAGAAAATCCTAACCTAATTTGTGGTTCTGCGTCTCTAAGATTGTAATAAAATCCTCTCTTTGCTAATTGCCTGCCTATAACAAATAAGTTTGTATATTCTTCAAGGTTTCTTCCATCGGCGTTTCCTAAATCTTTTGGTTCATAACTTACTGAATGGAGTGCCTTAACTATTTCATTCATAACAACTACTTTATCTACTGTTTTTGTAGGATTGTATGCCCTTACTGGCTGTAATTTATTATCCATAAAATACTGGACTGAATTTAATTTAAGTTCTGCTGGGGTAGAGCCTGAGAACAATCCCGAAGTTTCTTCGCCTTCTATTATATCAAGGTTAGTAAATGCTGTTATAATACATAAAGCACGTGATGCTACTGAATTTATTTCTGCTTCGTGTCTAAGTGATGATGCTATAAGACTAGATAAAAGCATATCATAAGAAGTAAATTCATACTGAAAACCACCAGACATTTTGCTTATTGCGTCCTGGGGTGCGGCCATAGAAACTACACGGAATTGAGGTCGTACCAAAGCAGAACGAGTATCGGTTCTACCAATTACACGAACACCTGCGGCACCATCTGGAACGGCCGTTCCTGTAAAAGTAATATTTAATTTACCACTTGGGGCAATTTCTAAGACAGAAATTACACAGTCGCTAATTGAAACCAAATCGTGCTGGATAGTTATAAGATTACCAACAGCGAACCCACTTTCTTCTACACTTTTAAAAGTTTTTGTAGAGGAAATTGTATTAAGACCTCCGCCTGAACCATTATCGTCCATAACGATACCACCAGCACTACTTGGGTTTATTTCATAAGCAGTTCCATCGGCGGCGACAGCCTCAATATAATGGAGAGCAGTTTTAGGACTTTCTAAAGTTAATTCAATTCTTAAACCTCCCATAGCAAGAACAGGGCAAAGGCGTTCATCGTCCCACCATCTTAAAATACCTGCTTTAAGTGGGGTTGTATATCTTCGGTAGTTATAAACCTGAACTCCAGCAGTTGTAATTGGACTTAAAAGAGTATCTTCTGGGAAATTTGCTTTACCTACTACTGGCTTAGTTGCTCCTGTGGTATTATCTGTCTGTGAAAATACATTATGACCACAACCAGTTAATGTTTGTAAATTTGTTTTATCTTCATATAAATACTGATTGCTAATAGAAGTCCATTGGTTATAATTCTGGAGTGTTTCTAAATGTGTTCCGTTATTTAAACTATAAATATCAACACGAGATATAACACTATCTACCCCTGCGGTTGTGTCTAACATAAGTCGTTTGAAATCGCTTGAGGTATTCACAACATCGAGGACTAAATAACTATCACGTCCTTTGATTAATGAAAGATTGGGTGGGACTTCAAAAATTACTTTTTTACCCGATTCAAGTGAGAATTCAGTTCCATTTGTTGGAACCAAAGAAATCATTTTTGATTGAGAAGTAGTGTTAGACATTTTTTATAATGTTATAAAAGAAAAAAAAAATATACTTTTACTATATTAAATAAATGCCTATTCAATCATCTAATTTTGGATTTATACCAGAGGCCAGTTATAATGGATTATTTCCAACTGAGGGCTATGAAAGTAATATAGTAGGGCAAATGTATGCTTCTACAATTAACGTAAATATGCGTTGTTCTGTAGCCTCAACATTAAAAATTTATAGTCTAGCAAATGACGACGCTTCAACTCCTAGATTAGTTTTTCAAAAAAATATAGAAGCAGATACGAATTATTTTAAAAGGTTTGCTGTTCTTGGAATGTATTTTAAAATAGAAATCTTAAATATAAGTAGTCCAAGTGTAGCAGGAACTCTTGTCTTATCAAGTTCTTTATCGGTTGAAAGCCAGTTTGCGTCTCAAACACTTTTAAATAGTAAAATTGCTATTGATGCTGATACGGCACTTATGAGAGTTGGGAACGATTTTATGACTGATATGATTAGAGGAATACACGAAGATTTTACTAAGGTTAATATTCAGGCTATTCTTAATCAATCGGCACCATCAACAACTAGAACACTTGGTTGCCAAGACTATCAATTTAATGAGAGTGCTAGTGCTGATTTGTATATTTTTGCCCCTAATATAAATGATGTCCCAGGAGGAACTGGTGCTTTAACTGTAAGAATAATTTACGTTGATGCTAATGACAAAATACAAACTTTAGATTATACATTAGTCGCTCCAGCAGGAAACGTATATCCACTAGGAGTTTCAGGAAAAATGGTTCATAGGGCTTTTGTCCTTACTACTGGAAGTTCAAATAGTAATACAGGACAAATAACTATAACTAATGCTACTCAATCCGTTATATATGCCTCTATAGAAGCAACTGAAAATACCTCGCATGTCGGTTTATATCTTGTGCCTACAGCATCGCAACTTATGATTACTACAGTTAATATAGTTGCTACTGGAATGAATGGAGTATTAAGAATTAATGAAAGAGACTATACAAACTCACAGTTATATTCTATAGGGGATTTTCGTATTGATAGTAAGTCCCATAATTATACGTATAATATAAATGGGAAAATTGAGGCTGGAAATGCCGTTCAAATTGATTTTATACCAGATGCTGGAACGCCTACAATTCAAACACTTATTAATGTAATGGTAAATGGAGTATTAAGTCCCTTAATTGATACATTTCCGTAGAGGGGTCAAACGGGGTCAAAAGGGTCATTTTTTACGTCAAATCCGCAAAGTATTTTTATATCTACTTCCTTTTTTTCCAAAGGTCTGCGTCCGCTGTATAGCGTGTTTTACCACCAGCAAGAAAAGAATAAACTCTAGCATAAGCCCACTGTTCTGGGGATTTTACTGAAGGTCTTACGCTTCCAGGATTGGTTTTAAACGCCCCAACCCCTCGGTTAAAAACTTTCTGTAATATACTTTTTTTTATACCTGTTGTTTTTGACATATCGGCTAGACTATGTGCCTGACCCTTTTTAAAGCCATATCGCTTATTATATTTGTCTTTATTGGTAATTACCATTTTATTTAATATAAGGTTTTAATTAATAAATATCAAGACTATTTATAAAAAAATGGATACTCTTACTGATTACTCAATTGACGATAGAGATAGCAATATGTCTATTCGCACAGAACTTTTAGACCCAATTGTATCAAGCACTTATCGCTACCAGTTCCGCCTTGATACTAGTGCCTTTTTAGATAAAAATACTCTTCTTCTTTTCAAGCCAAAACTTAGCGATGCTAGTAAAAATGGTAATATCCGTCTTAATACTTGGAATGGTGGTTTAGGTTGTCTTCGTGCCGTAGAATTTCAGGTAGGAGATTTTCAAGTCCAGCGTATTGAGGATATTGATACTTGGGCTAGTGCCAATATGTTATACAATTTACCACCTGACGTCCAGACAAAAAAAATAGGTCATTTTCTTCATAACCAGTTAAGATACGAAGTAAGCACGGAGGCTGGTGCTGGAGTTGCCGATTTAAACGGCCAGATTAAGGTTGATAATACTACCTCTGGTGTCAATTACGGACAGAGTGATACTGGAGCAAGCGCAGATATTAACAGTATGGCTCTTAGTGCTACATCCAGTAATAATCATAAAGTTGGTATTCCTCTTGGTATGTTGCTTCCTATGTTAGAAGGAGAACAGTTGCCTTTATTCTTAATGACAAATTATAAGGTCCATATCACTTTTGAGTTCCAGAGTGATGCTAGTGAATTTGCTAATGATAAAACAAAAAACAACTTTGCTGGTGGCGAATTTCTCCAGGCATCAAACGGCGATATTGTATATGATGACGTCCAACTTTTAGTTGATTACTTAATTTTACCTGCTCGTGTCCAGAATGATTACCTTGAAAGGGCAAATAGCGAGGGTGGTCTTGTTATTGACTTTGTCAATCCAGTTAATGTTAAAAAAACCGAAAGTGCCAAAACAACTGCTAACGTAGAATATTTACAGGAACATAGAATTAATTTAATTAATCAAGAGGTTCATTATCTCCAGCAGTTCAAAAAGAGAGCAAACCCAAGTGTTAATGCTAGAAAACAAATTAACAAAGTTCTTTTAGGACAGCGTAGTGATGGTTATGCCGTTGAAAATATCCAGTTTAATGTTAATGGCGTAGATGTTTATACAAGTGGCTTTTTAGGTCGCAACCCACAGGACCTTTATAATAACTGTTCTTATGTTCTCGGTCGTGATTTACAGGTAGTTAAACCACTTTACATTAAAGACCCAAATACTTGTGCTTCTATGTTAAGTCCTCCTGACTTAGGACTTTTAGGAAAATACAAGCCACTTATGTTGGACTTAACAAACGGAGAACCAACAACAAGAGGCGGTGGAAGATTTTTAGGACAGTATCCTATTATTGTAAGACATAGAGTAAAACCAACAGATACTACTGCTAGTGATAGAGTTAATACAGCAACAGAACCAAAATATTTCACAGCAGACCCACTTACTCTTATTGATGATGAAAAAGGAGAAACTCAATACACATATTTCGCAGGAACTACTCGGGTTCTCAACGTAAAAACCCTCCCCAACGGTAGTCAAAATGTAATTGTAAGCGACATGTAGATATAAAAAAATACTTTGCGGATTTGATAAATATTTTGACCCTTTTGACCCCTTTTTTTTTTATTATACTAAAGTAAATGTCTAATACTTTCTTTGTTAATGCCTCTGCTAATAATGGTCGTATTATTAACGACAAAAATAATAGGTATTCATACGACTTACCAACTCCTCTTGCTCTTGAAACTGGAACACAAATTACTGCTGTTAGTAGTTTTGTTAATTTACAAGGTGTTAATGGGGCTAGTATTGAAATACCTGAGGACGTAGTTGAAACCATAGTTTTCCAATATTATATTAATGATACTTCGCATTTTATGCCTACAGAAGACCTACAAAATAATGGCACTACAAATACTTGGGCTACATTAAAAGAAACTTCAAAAGCATTTCACGCAACAACTAGATTTGGAGACAGTCCAGCAGAAGACACAAACCCCCCACCAGCAGGTTGGGATTATGGTCAGGGTATATATGAAAATACTAAAAATCAAACTGGATTTAGTGAGATGATTATGCCGTTAGTAAGACCTAGTGCTTATTCGGCAAACGGTCAGGTAATTGACTCGAAAAATTATTTTGTTCCTTTTGTAGGACAAGCCTTTATTAAAATTCCTGCTGGGACTTATTCTATAAGTAAAATTAGCGAATTAATTTCAAATCAAATTAATCAAATAGAAATACCCAACACTAATAATAATAATTTTATTGAAAATCAATTATCAACAGCAAATTCTCAATATAATGGATTTTATACAAATAATACGACATGTAGAAATATGGCTTATAAAGGAACAGAAGCAGAATGGAATACATATGTAGAAAGTGGAGGGGCCAGTTTTCCAGGTGAATGGTCGGCATATTTTCCAGAAGGAACTGGAGCAAATGGGTTTCCAGTAAGAGTTCTTAGTAATGAGGATTATGAACCTACAGGGTTTTCGGCTATAGCAGTTCATCCAAAAAAGGCAACAGAAATAAGAAAATTAACAATTGCTGGTTATATTGGAGATACTCAAGCACCAGCAAGAATAATTTGCGAAAATTTAATGAGTAAGGCAAACGCTGGAGGAGTTCATAACGATTTCTTTAGGTGTTTAAATATACCTTCAACAACTACTAATTATAATAATTATAATATTTTTTCAAGGGGTATGGGTGTAGGTTCTACTGGTATAAAGTTAGATTACAATACAGTAAAAAGTGGTTTTTCTGTTTCACGCTTACATAATCCTAGAACAATCCCTACGTATGATTTGTTTGGAAATTCTATGGCTAATGCTGGTCAGGAAGCAATTTTTATTAAAAGACAGTGTGGGCAAAATGACCCTTTTAGAGAGGGAGAATGCCCTAATAGGGTTCCATCTGGTGGTCAAGAAGTAAGACCTTTTAAAAACGCCTGGACACAGTTTTTAAGTATCCCTATGTCTAGAACAACGGGGATTATGGTTTTAAATTGGGGTTTAAGAACTTGTAGAAAATACGGTAGCAATCCTAATTTACCACCTGATAGTGATGTGCCTGAACTCGCAAACGGATACGCCCCAGGAAGAGAAACCGATTTTAACGTTAATAATTTAAATGAATACAAAACATATAGAGAATGGTTTTCAACCGACTTAGAAGCGCAAAATGCTTGGGAGAAAACTATTTGGTATAGATTAGGTTTTACTTATAATGATATACAAAACCCCAATAGATTTGAAAGGATATTTAATCCAGACCCAACGAATGGGGAAAATATGGAATTTACTACATTAGATGGATTTACAACAGACCAAAGCATAGATAGTAGTATTTTACCAACTGTATCTACAATTTATAACGCTCAGGGTGCTAGTGAAAGTGATACGCCTTATAGACCAGATAAAGAGGCAATTAACCCAGTTAATGGAAGTATTAGTGGAATACAAATGTTTAATACTATGGATATTAACTCTCCAATAGATATTTTGAATAATAATAGTAAATTTCAAGCACAAATAGGTAATTGTGTTGGGGCATATAAGGGTAGTTTTTATACTGGGGCGGTTATGAGACCAGTAATTACAACCCCTCGAGAAGTTGTTGCTAATCGTCTGCCTATTCTAAGTAATAATGGTTATTTATTAATTACAAGCGATATAGTTGAACCTGACGATATAACTAAAAAGGGAACATACGTAGGTGTTCTAGATGTTGTGCCTAAGTCATCTCTTAGTAATCAGGATTTTATGAGTGATAGAAATGTATTAACTCATATTCTAAGTAATCCAAAAGTTGTTAATAGTATTAATATATCAATTTTGAACCCCGATATGACTGACATAGAACTAGAACCTAATTCAAATGTATTACTTCAAATTACTATGCCTCAGCAAAAGCAAACAATTTCATTAGCAAACGAACAACTTGCTTTAGAAGAAAATGCGATGGTTGCTACAGTAAAAGGAATACAAGCCGATTCATTAGGATTAAATCCAAGTCTATTGAATTTTGAAAGTTCAACAATACCCCTTAATAATAAATTAGCAGTTGAAACAGAAATCCAAGAAGCACAAGAAAACGTAAGAATGGAAATATTACTTAGAGACCCAGAAGAAATAGAACAGGGCGGGGGCGGTCCTGGTGAGGAAGTAATACAACCAAAGGCTGACCCTGGAGAACCTAAACCTAGTAAAGAGCCTAAAACACCTCAAAAAAAAGAACAAGAAGCCAGAATTATAAGAGCAAAAACTATAGCACTTCAAAAAGAACTAGATAATTTAAAAGCAGATAGGGCAACAATATTGGGCGAAGGAAGAGTAAAATTTACTAGAAAAGCACCAGATGAACGAGAAAAAGAGGAAAGAATAAACCAATATAATGCTGAAATAACTAAAATTAAAAGAGAGTTAAGCAGTTTTAGAACACCTAGCGGAGAAAGATATAAAGCCGATATAGTAGGAAGACCTAGAACAATAGCAGAAACATCATTAAACATTAGACGTAGGCAACAAAGAGAACAACGGTTAGAAAAATTACCACCTTTAACAGAAAGGGTATTAGAAGAAGCAAGAACACAAATAGCAGAACCAGTAAGAGTAAGGAGAGCTGGTGGTGGAGCAAAACCCGAAACAACGTCAAGACCTACTGGGACAGACCCCAGAGAATAATTATCTAGTAGATTATTAATGTATCGTATAGCAATTCCAACTTATAAAAGATATAATACTCTTTGGGATAGCACCCTTAATTATTTAAGTAGTACGAATGTTCCTAGTGAATGTATTGATATATTTGTAGCAAGTCAAGATGAACTAGAAAAATACCAGAGAGACCGTGAAGACAATAATTATAATTGGATTATTGGGAAACCTGGAAAAGCAGAAATATCTAATTTTATAATGAATTATTACCCTTCTGGTAAATGTGTTGTCTGTTTAGATGATGATATTGAATACATTTACGATATTGTTTTAGATATGATAGACCCAGAAGTAGAAACACGTAAAATTAAAAGAATAAAAATAACCGATTTGAATGAATATATTATAACTAATTTTGAAACAGCAAAAATAACAAATTCAAAGTTATGGGGTATATCAGTCCAAAGTAATGATAATTGGCTTATTAAAAGAAGTCCAGTAAGTTATAGAATTCAAGTTTGCGGTGCTTTCTTTGGAATGATTATTGACCCGACATGTCGCATACATACTTGTATTGATGACGCTGAACGTAGTTTATATTATTGGAATAAATACTCTAACAATCTTATATTTCCTCGGCAATCATTTTTTACAAAGAAACAGTGGAACGAAGGCGGTTTATTTGAAGAAAGAACTAGAGCGAAATATAGAGAAGATTTTACTTTTTTAAAAGATGCTTACCCAGAAATTGTTTTAGACTTAGAAGAAAAACAAGTTGCTAAATATAAATCCCCATTTAAAATTAAATATACACGTAATAAAAAAAAATATGTGGATAACCTATAAATGATTGTCGCAATTCCATCTCACAACAGAGAAAAATTATTGGGTAAAACAATTGACTTATTATTAACTAGAGGTTTATTACCAAGTGATATTTATATTTTTAGTAGTAGTGAAAGCATAGGCAGATATACAGAATTATTTAAAAATAGGGTTAATAAAATATATGAAACTCCAAACGAACCTAGGGGAGGTATATGTGATGCTAGGAATATGATTTCAAGAACATTTCCAGAAGGAACTAAAATAGTTGAGATGGACGATGACATTAGAGGAATATATAAATTCCTAGAAGGCAACGAAACGACTGAAGTTCCAGACTTAAAACAATTTTTTAACGAATGTTTTACTTTATGTGGTAATGGTCTTTGGGGACTTAATCCAAATATGAACGCTTTTTTTAGTGATAAACAAGATAAATTTGGGTTATATAGTATTATTGCTTCTACATGTGGCTACGTTAATGACCATAGCGTTATTTTAGAAACCCCTGAAAAAGAAGACTTTGATAGAGCAATACAATACTATAACTTAAATAAACCTATATTAAAAAGAAGTGGATACGCAATAAAAACAAAATACTGGACTGAAAAAGGAGGTATTCAAGATAGGTATAATTTTGAAATGCGTAAAATGAAACAAAGACTTAGTGCCGAAATGTTATTAAATAAATATCCTGACTTATTATATCTTAGAACACGTAAAAACGGTATTGTAGATGTAAGATTTAGACGCAATAAAAAAATAAATGATAAATATAATAATATTAATAATAATGAATAATTTAATATGTTCCTTCTTCAGGAATTACGGGATATTCGTCAGGTGAAAACATTACTTTCTTAATTTCTTTGTAATTGTTAATAATTCGGGTCAATCCGTCAATTCCTTCTTTTTCAAGAAGTTCATTCAAATAAGTTGTAAATTCTTCTTGTGTCATTTCAATATAATCAAGGAACTCTTGAGAAGTGTTATAAAGTTCCTCTTCTTCAAATTCGTCATAATCAGTTGAAAGGGCAATAAATTCGGTAAGAAGGGCAGTCTGCTGTGTTGTAAAAGTCATAATTCGGTGTTGTTGTTGTTATATGCTTATATACTTGACGTAAAAAGTAAATTCAATTTTGTCAATTTGAAAAAAAAAATACGGCGGAAACAATAACTTTTATAAGGATTTCCCGATTTTTCATTTTTATCGTTTTCAAAACTGAATTCTCAAAAATACGGAAAAAACAATAACTTTCCTTTCAGGAAATCTCAAAAATAACGAGTTTTTAAATCCGCAAAAATCCGCAAAAATCAAGGCATAACCCTTAAAAATTTGTCAAAAACGGTCAAAATTGACACGGCTGAAAATCCGCAAAAATCCGTAAAATTTAAGGCATAACCCTTAAAAATTTGTCAAAAACGCTCAAAATTGACACGGCTGAAAATCCGCAAAAATCCTCAAAAATCAAGGCATAACCTTTAAAAATTTGACAAAAACGCTCAAAATTGACACGGCTGAAAATCCGCAAAAATCCGCAAAAATCAAGGCATAACCCTTAAAAATTTGATAAAAACGGTCAAAATTGACACGGGTCAAAAGGGGTCAAAAAGGGGTCAAAAGGGTCATTTTTTACGTCAAATCCGCAAACTTTTAAAATCTCTGCGTCTTCACGACATGTCGTTAAAAAAAAATATTTGACTTAAAAATTATTTACTTGTTTTACTTTGTTTTAATATAATCCTGCCTTTACGCCGTGAATTGTGTATGCGGGTTCCCTTCCCTCTTTCACGCCTTTGCCTCCTTCAATAAGGAGCGGAACAATCTTGATATATTCCTCAATTGAGGGTGCTTCAATAATCTCTTCTTCCTCAAACATATATTCAAGTTCAATTTTATCGGGGTTCCTGTAATCTTCAATTTCAAAGCCGTAAAGGCAGAAACACGCAGTTGAAATGTTGTCAATTTCTTCTTCTGTAAGGTTCTCAAGGTAAGGGTTCATAATTGTATTGTTGTTGTGATATGCTTTTATACTTGACGTAAAATGTAAAATCAATTTTGTCAATTTGAAATTAAAAATACAGCGGAAACAATAACTTTTATCAGGATTTTACGATTCTTCATTTTTATCGTTTTCAAAACTGAATTCTCAAAAATACGGCAAAAACAATAACTTTTATTAAGTCAAATCTCAAAAATAACGAGGTTATACTTTACGTCAAAATCCGTAAAATTTGAGGCAAAACCCTTAAAAAACCGCAAAAAAAAAATAAATTACAATAAAACATTTCTTTCTTAATTTTTATTCCTTGAGCCAAGTTAGTTCATTATCATCCTCCGCACAGGGGTGAATTTTTGTTCCTGCCCTCAAAGAGTAAATTGTTCTTCCGCACGCAACGCCGTCTTCAATCTTACGTGTTGCGGTAATTGCCTTAACTTGAGGATATTGACGGGCAACCTCAACCGCCTCCGCAAGTGTATCATATTTCTTACACACAGGAATTTTAGCAAGTTTTTTAGAGTATCCGTGATGAACTCCCTTAAATCCTTCAGGTTTCTGCGGAATATGTTTCTTACACACAGTCAGCCAAAAATCGGCACCTTCAAACTGCGGTGTATCTGTAATATTATGTTCATAAGAGGGGGCCTCTTCAATTTCGGCATAAGGGGGGGCCTCTTCAATTTGAACGGTGATGCGGGGCAGGTCCTCAATTTCTTCATAAGAGGGGAGGGGTCCTGTGTTGTAATTAACGTTGTAATCAATCTCAGTCATTTCAGTCATAATTGTTGTTGTTTCGGTGTTATGTTCTTTGATTGTTAAGGGTATTTTTGAAATCAATTTTTTTGATGATTTTGAATAAATCAGGCAATTATTAATACTTTTATAAGGAATTGCCC
>Ga0315331_10000539_pt1 | contig 26503 bp, 20 predicted proteins | sample M160m34915metaG_FD_203456 | JGI IMG/M metagenome (GOLD analysis project Ga0315331, IMG submission 203456) | Ammonia-oxidizing marine archaeal communities from Monterey Bay, California, United States - M1 60m 34915 | ecosystem: Environmental > Aquatic > Marine > Intertidal zone | place: USA...
ACAGTTGATGAAGCCATTGAGTTCTTGCGCCAAAAGAGTAGAGAGCATGATCCATTTGAGACAGACGAGGCCCAGAAGGGTGTCAATATTGTCCGCAGACAAGGAGCCGCTGGCCCAGACGGAGCAGCTCCAGTAGAGGAACAGACGATTAGCTTACGTTTGACCAATGTGCCGCTAGCAGAGGCTCTCCGCTACGTGGCAGAAGGTTCAGGCATGAAATACAAGATCGAGCCTTACACGGTGGTAATCGTGCCGCTGTGGCAGGGAACTAACGATCTATACACAAGGACGTTCCGTGTTCCTCCTGATTTTCTTTCATCTGCAAGTGATGGAGCTGGAGGTGGAGGAGGCGATGTTGTTGACGATCCATTCGCTACTGGTGGTGGTGATGGAGGAACAGCACTCAAGCCACGTCAAACAGCCAAAGAAATTCTCATGTCACAGGGAATTACGTTCCCTGAAGGTGCAAGTGCATTTTTTAACCCTCGGACATCAACACTAGTAGCAAGGAACACGCAGAACAATATGGAGCTCATTGAGGTCCTCGTTCAAGAGCTGTTAAAGGCGGTAGCTTCTCAGGTTTATATTACTACGAAGTTTGTTGAGATTACACAGACTAACTTGGATGAGCTTGGATTTGATTGGATGATGGGTCAGTTCAATATGCCTGGAAGTAATAGAATCTTTGGAGGCGGCGGAACTCTCGGTAACCAGCGTGGTGGTGAGTCACCAGGAAATGATTATACTTTTGTGCCACCAGGAGGTGGAGCGACTCCAATACCAACGGGTAGATTTCCTGTAACATCTGGACTCAGATTTGGATTGGACGGAATTCAAAGTAATGCGATTGACGGGCTACTTCAGGAGAAGCTTCTGACAAGCAATATTTCACCTGCCATTTTTGGTGTAGGTGGAGTACTTACTGATCCACAGTTCCAGGTAGTAATACGAGCACTCAACCAGAAGAAGGGCGCTGACCTGATGACTGCACCAAGCGTGGTGACTCGTTCTGGTCAGAGAGCAAAAATTGAAATCATTAGGGAATTCATTTATCCGACTGAATATGATCCGCCAGAAATTCCACAGGAATTCTTCGGTGGAGGAATTCAGGGTGGCGGTGGCCTTGGCGGAGGCCTTGGTGGCCTTGGTGGCCTCGGTGGAGGTGGCGGTGGTGCTGCAGGAGGTTTCCCTGTAACACCAGCTAACCCAACATCATTTGAAATGAGACCTGTGGGTGTAACTCTCGAAGTTGATCCTGTAGTAGGAGCTGACGGCTTTACTCTAGAGCTTAACATAGCTCCTGAGGTTACAGAGTTTGAAGGATTCGTTAACTACGGAAGTCCAATTCAAACAGGAGCAGTTGACGCTCTCGGTCAGCCAACAACTATTGTTCTTACAGAGAATCGTATTGAGCAGCCTGTGTTCTCGACTAGGAAATTAACTACTTCAGTTACAATTTGGGACGGGCAAACTGTCGCAATTGGAGGATTAATTCGCGAGGATGTTCAAAACGTTCAAGACAAGGTGCCACTCTTTGGTGACATTCCACTCATCGGAAGATTTTTCAGAACTAATTCTGAGCAACATTTCAAAAAGAACCTCATGATATTTGTTACTGGAAGGTTAATTGACCCTGCAGGGCAGCCAGTCAATTCGAATGTAACAGGTGGAGCGAACCCAGATGGGGGAACAGCTGCAGACGGAGCAGCCATTGATCTTGGAATGGGTGCAGGTGGAGGAGCTTCAGATGCTTTATTTAATAACTAGAGAGCTCTGATCACTTTATAATTTAATTAACGGGGAAGGTCACGGCCTTCCCCGTTTTTTTGTATTTGCGTGAAGCTGGATTAGATCGAATATATCTGGATGGTTGTCGTTGGTTTAACGGGTGGTATTGCAATGGGGAAATCGGAAGTCCTCAATGGGATAAGATCAATTATTGAAGAGGCTCGAATATTTGATGCAGATCAATGCGTAAGCGAACTGTTGACACATGAAGAAATATGCGAGAAAGTATCAGCTGAGTTTGGTGATTCTTCACTAACTAATGATGGTCGCATTGACCGTCATTACCTGCGAGAGCAGGCCTTCGATAGCGCTGATCAGCGTGCAAAACTTGAAGGCATCTTGCATCCGGAGGTTCAAAAGGAATATTCAACAGCTCTAAATTCAGCTGAGCGAGACGATGTTCCATTCTTCATAGCTGAGATACCTTTGCTTTATGAGTCGTCACACAATTACAAGCAAGATTTGACTCTTGTCGTTGCGAGTGATCATAAAACACAAATGGAACGTCTATTGATGAGGCCGAGAATTAGTGAAGGAGTGGCTCGAAAAATGATCGAATCACAATTGCCAATCGAAAGAAAAATAGAACTCGCTGACCATTGTATATGGAATTCAGGCTCTATAAAACAACTACAGAAACAAATTTATTATTTTGCTCTATGGCTAAAGAAAAAGAATTAAAGGATGATGAAGCCCCTAACAAGGCCAAATCGAAAAAGAACGCTACTAAGAAAAAGACGGTTAGAAAAAAAGTCGTTAGAAAGAAAAAAATTGCGAAGAAGAAAGTCGCTAAGAAAAAAGTACCTAATCTTACTGAGGAGGAAATCGAGGTAATTAAAAACGAATCGGCAGAGGAAGTAGCTGAGGTTGCAGTATCTCCAGAGCCAGAGCCAGAGCCAGAGCCAGAGCCAGAGCCAGAGCCAGAGCCAGAGCCAGAGCCAGAGCCAGAGCCAGAGCCAGGGCCGCCGCCGCCGGAAGAGATTGATTTAGCTGAATTCCAAAATCGCTCAATGGTTGAGCTTTATGAGTTAGGAACCTCACTCGGGTTGCGAGTAGGAGGCATGCGCTCTAAGCATGATATCGTATTTGAAATACTCTGCCATTGGGGTAAACGTGGAACGAAGATTCGAGCTTATGGTTTCTTAGAGACTGCAAAAGATGGCTACGGGTTCCTTCGTGTGCCTTCCTTCAGTTTTGCTAAACATGCGGATGATATTTATATCGGTTCGAATTTCATTAAAGAGTATGATCTAAGAATCGGCAATTTGGTAACAGTCATTGCCAGGGCTCCTAAGGACAGAGAGAGATTCTTATCGACCAATGAAGTCATTAAAATTGAAGGTATACCAGTTGAGAATTGGGAGGCACCTACCATATTTGAAAATCTGACTGCGATTTCTCCACGTGAGAGAATAATACTAGAGCCTTCTGATGGTCTATCAGTTAGTCCCAGAGTCGTTGATCTGATAGCGCCTCTTGGGAAGGGCCAAAGAGGCGTTATAGTCGCACCTCCTCGTGGTGGTAAGACTATCCTTCTTAAGGAAATTGCCAAGTCGATCGTTGATAATCATAAAGAAGTCGAATTGTTAATATTGCTGTTGGATGAGAGGCCCGAAGAGGTCACCGACTTCGAGGAAAGTGTTCCAGGCGCTCAGGTATATAGTTCAACTTTTGATGAAAGCCCTGACAGGCATGTGTCAGTCGCAGAATTGGTAGCGGAACGAGCAAAGAGAGTCACTGAAATGGGTAAGGACGCTGTGATACTAATGGACAGTTTAACGCGTCTGGCTCGAGGCTATAATGGCCTAATTTCTGCTGGGGGAAGAGGCAGGGGACGCAGAGGAAAAGGTCAAGGTAAGGGAAGGACAGGCTCAGGAGGCCTTGATACGAGAGCCCTTCCTAAGGCTAGAAAAATATTCAGTATTGCCCGTAACGCTGAAGAAGGGGGCAGTCTTACTATGCTGGCAACTGCACTAATTGATACTGGTAGCCGGGCAGATGAGGTTATTTTTGAGGAATTCAAGGGCAGCGGAAACATGGAGATTCAGCTCGATCGTGAATTGCTTGAGAGGAGAATTTATCCGGCCATTAATATTCCAAAGTCAGGAACACGTAAAGATGAGCTTCTCTATCATCCTGACGAATTTAAGAGGATAGGAATGCTTCGCCGACAGCTGGCGCAGAGACCTGGAGGTGAGGCAATGGAAGTTCTAATCGATCATATACAAAATTCAGCATCTAATGCTGAGTTATTGCTGACAGGATTGAGGTAACGGAAGTATTAGATCAGTAAGGAATGGATCCTCAAGGTAAAGAGTCTTCAATGGATAGGAGTTATGCCTATATAGAAGATGAAGAGTCATTGACTCGTTTCATAAAGGAAATCGAAAGCTCTGGCTATGAACGCTGCGCGATTGATACTGAAGCTGACAGTTTGCATTGTTATGAAGAGAAGCTTTGTCTGATTCAGTTTGCAGTTGAAGATAAATTTGCTATTATCGACCCCTTAAGCATTGATGATTTATCGATCCTCATTGATTTCATAAATCGGACCGAAGTTTGGTTGCACGGAGCCGACTTTGACATGCGCATGCTAAAACGAACTTATGGGAGTGTTCCTGAAGTCGTTTATGACACGCAGACAGCCTCTAGGCTCTTAGGTGTCAAAAAATTCGGATTGGTCAATTTGGTAGAGGATCACTTTGGTGTTGTTCTTCCCAAAACGTCCCAAAAAGCTGATTGGGGGCAGCGACCATTATCAAAAAAGATGCTCGAATATGCAGTGAATGATGTCAGATATTTATTAAAAATGGCGGACACTCTCACATCGCGTCTTAAGGAGTTAGATCGTTGGGATTGGTTCATTGAGTCGTGCGAGTCAGCAAAAGAGTCAGCATCTGTAATTAAAGAGAAGGACGAGGATCAGGTATGGCGAATTTCGGGTTGGGGGAAGCTTGAGCAGGAAGGAATGGCATTCTTAAGAGCCCTTTGGTTTTGGAGGGACGGTGAAGCGGAGAGGAGAGATAGGCCCGCTTTTAAAATTATTGGGAACCATGATCTGTTACGTTTTTCACAGGATCTTCAGGAAGGGGTCGGAGTTAAGTTGCCTTCAAGGTTTCCACCTCAGCCAGTCAAAAGATTTAATAAAGCCATAGAATCAGTCAGAGAGTTGGATCAAGCTGATTTTCCTCAAAGGCCGAAGAGAGTCAGAGGAAAGCGTGACCCTGCAGCAGAAAAGAAATTTGATAAATTAAAGAATCTAAGGGACCGCGTCAGTGAAGGTCTCGATATTGACTCGACGCTCATTGCCTCACGAGCCACGTTGGAAAGGGTTGCCGCTTCACCTCAAGAGGCTGGTGAGATTTTACTTAATTGGCAAAAGAGTTTGCTGATAGAGGCCATTGACGTGATTCAGTGAGTTGATTTTGCTTTAATAACGCTGGCTTATTACTTTTTACGCTATAAAAGTAAATTATTACTGATGGTTCTCATTAGCTAGGTAAGACAAATACTACCAAGAATATATTATTTGCAATAATTGATAAATTATTACTTATTGTAAAGATATATTAAATATTAATAGGACCTAATATGGCAGTACATTCAGGGGATCATTCCAAATTTTCAAAATTACTCAAATCGTGTCGGTTTGAAATGGAATGTCACCAATGCGGCGGGAAATTATCGATTAGTATTGAGGAAGGAGAAAAGAAGCACGATTGTCCATTCTGTGATGAGAGTAAGGTATCGAATTCTCAATCCTACAAGTTAAATGTTGAGTCTCAGGTTCTGAGCTTCCCTAATTCCTTAAAGAGAGGAGAGAGGACCTGGCACGATCGTCACATTAAGGAAAAGCGGTCATGGATGCGACGTAAGAAGATGCAACGATCCTTCGATAGGAGCTTTAATTTTATAATGAATCGCTTTTCAAGAATTTTTGCTTTGGGGTTGGCTGCTGTGCTGGGAGTAGGTGTTATAGTTTTCGCACTTGGCGGCAATTGATCTTTTTCATTAAGATCAAACTGAGTCAATCATTGGTCGTATTAAGTGGTATTGCAATTTTGAAAGCTGTAACGATGCCGGGAGTACTGCTTACAGAGATATGTCCTTCATGAGCTTCGATGGCACGTTTCACAATTGATAAACCGAGTCCTGTACCTTTTTTCTCGGTTCCATGACTCTGATCGATTCTATAAAATCTCTTAAAAATAAATTCTATAGCATCCGAGTGTATGCCGACCCCGTCATCTTTGACCGTTATAGTGTCTTCGTTAGACCCTCGGTCCAATGAAACTGTGATCTTTAGATCGGGTTCATCGTTTTCCTTTAGAGCATTTTCAATGAGATTAAATAGGATCTGGTCCCAGTAAAAAACATCACCATTAATGATTGAGTTTTCAGGAAGTTTCAGCTCTGAGGTGGCTTGTTTTTGCTCAAATAATGGATTCAACCGGGTGATAACTTCTTCCGCGCAGGCCCTTAAATCAAAGGGTTTTATCTGTATAGTATCTGAATGTGATTCGAGTTTGGATATGGTAAGCATGTCTTCGATGATTCGAGCTATGCGGTGACCATGCTTTTGCATTATACTTAGAAACTTAAGAGAATTTACTTTGTCTCTAATTTCACTATCAATTAAATTTTCCAGATAACCGTTAATGATTGTGAGAGGGGTGCGAAGTTCGTGAGACGCATTGGCTACAAAGTCTTTCCTCACTAAGTCGAGATTTCTGGCGTCAGTGACGTCTCTTAGGACTACTCTTGCTCGTGTGACTGATTTTGCTCCGGTCAGGGTCAGTGGTGCTACTTCGACTTCGAGAGTCCTTACTGAATGCTCTGAGTCATTAGGGATTTGGTGCTGGATCTCGATTGTTTCTATGCGCTGAGTGTTGATCGACTTTTGTATTAATTTGATTAATTCTGTGTTTTTGATGTGATCAGCGGCGTCTAGCTCGAGTGGGGGGGAAGCCCATCCGAAAAGGTTGCAGGCACTAGGATTTGTGAAACGTATTTTTAGTCCTTGATCAAAAACGATCACGGCATCAGCAAGGCCATTCACAACGGCGGCGATGAGATCTTCTCTTCTTTCTACACGTTTTTCTAATGTCTCAGCTTCGAAAATTTGATCAATGATTAGATTTTCGAGTTGTTGATAGGCAGAGCGATGGGCTTTAGCTGAGTGACCAGTCAATAGCTTTCGGTCGTTGCTTTTGAGGGCCAGAGCTAATTTTGAAATTCTTCGCTGGTTCTTTTTTCTCTGCAATACGAGAATAAAGAAAAGAACTACAATTAATAGAATATAATAAAATGTCACGCGTTGTTCCTGTATTGATAACCGACACCGCGGACAGTTTCAATACAGCGTGACAAATCACCTAACTTTTCTCGGAGTCTCTTGATATGAGTATCTAAGGTCCTTGAATTCGCTGTGTCTCGGTACCCCCATACTTCTCGCAATAAATCTTCACGATTTTGTACAGTTCCCTCTCTTTCAACTATCAGGAGTAGTAATTTGAATTCAGTTGGGGTCAGGTCTACTTGCTCTCCTGACACAAAACAATGAAGGGTATTTTTGTCTAATCGGAATTTTCCTGAAGAGATGGTAGAGTTAGCGGTTGTTGTATTTATTCTTCTCAGAAGAGCTTTGACCCTTAATACTAGCTCTTTTGGGCTGAAAGGTTTTGTTAGATAATCATCGGCTCCCATTTCGAGTCCGCTAATTACGTCATCTAGCTGTGCTTTCGCGGTTAACATTATGACTGGAATGTCTCTGGTCCTGCTGTCTTGGCGAAGTTCTTTAAAAACTGTAACCCCATCCATTCTAGGAAGCATAAGATCTAGAACGATCAGATCGGGGCTTTTTTGTTTGGCGATTTCAAAAGCTTCAACTCCATCTTTGGCGAGTAATGTTTCCATATGCTCCCGCTCTAAATTGAAACTTATGAGGTCCCTTATGTCAGACTCGTCTTCTGCTATTAAAATATTATATCTATGATCTGACATTTTTGCAGTGCGTAGGCTCAGATAAAATAATTTAATGGTTACAATTGTTGCACAGCTAATTTATCGCAATGATTAAGATTAAACAACCATCCTGAAACCGTAGGAAGCACATGTAAACAGCAGAAAAATCACTAAATCTTCTTATCGCTCAGAATTTGGCGATCTCAATGAGCTGTCTTGGGTCAATTAATCGACTGTGCCAGTAGTACTTTGAATGACGTTGAGGCAGTGATTTCCAATTTTTTCTAATTGATTATTGATATCAATTTGAAGCATTTCACGTTTGAGGTCGCCGTCTTCTTGCATCCTAGATAGGGATGATTTGTTTAAATTGCGTCGCATCTCATCAGTAATAGATTCAAATTCTTCTGCTTCCTTAAGAATGTTGAGAGAAATTGGAGGTGTTATGTTGTTGCGAGTGAATGTAAGAAATTCACCCACTAAACGCGTGAATTTTTTAAGCTCTAATGTGGTTTCATCAGAGAATGGGCTGTGACCCTTACGATTCCTTCGATCAGTGAGCATGACGAGCCGGTGAACGCAGTCGCTGGCCTCTTCTAACTCAGATACTGTTCGTATCATTGAGCTCACTTCATCTGCGTTTCGGCCGCTCAGTTCGGATGAGGATAGGCGGACAAGATACTGCGTAATGTCAGCCATGCATTGGTCAGTGGTGTTTTCAAGGTCCTTGGACTTTTCGACAGCTGGAGTTAAGTCAATGCTCCTGTCGGAAAACATGTTTTCAAAATCGTCATACATTTCGAGGGTGATATCAGCCATGCCCTCGACTGCGCTTTGGACTTCGGGAAGATTCATTTCTCCGACCTTCATCAGGTTTTGAGTAATGAAATGGAGCCGTGGATCTGATTCGCTTTCATCATCCTTGACCCATTTTTTGACAAACCTTGCAATCCAGGGGACGAACCCAATAAGAAGGCAAATGTTTATGAAGTTAAATGTGGAATGGAAGATTGCCAGATTGAATCCTATTGGCGTGGAATGCTTCTCGGTGCGAAAAGAATCGGGGAGGCTGTTGCCGATCGACTCAACCATAGGAATGAAGGCATAGAATGCTGCAAGCATCCAGATAACACCCAGGATGTTGAAAGTGAAATGAGCACGAGCAGCGCGTTTTGCATTTGTGTTGGCACCCAATGAGGCGAGATATGCAGTCACGGTTGTGCCGATATTTTCGCCTAGCACAATTGCGCAGGATTCCTGAAATCCAATCCAACCATTTAATGCTAACGTGACAGTGATCGCCATCGCAGCTGATGATGACTGAACGGCAATTGTTAGTAAAACACCAAGGGCTAGGAACATTAGTATTGAAAGGTATCCTTTGCCGCTGATGTTTTCTATGAAAGCTCTCCAGCTCTCAGCTTTTTGAACTATTTCGGGCTCGGTGCTAGCAAGCATGCTTCTGACGTCTGGCACTGCATCCTTAAGAGCGCCTAGTCCGTAGAAGAGGAGACCAAAGCCTATTAAAATTTCCCCCATGCTCTTCCATTTGCCTTTGCCGATGAAGATGAGAGGAGTTCCAATGCCTATGATCGGTAATGCAATTTTAGCGAGACTGAATTTTCCAACGATAGCTATGATCCAAGCCGTTAGTGTTGTGCCGAGATTGGCACCCATAATTACGCCAATTGATTCAACTAGAGTCAATAGTCCGGCATTAACAAAGCTAACAACAATGACTGTAGTTGCTGAAGAGGATTGAAGTAAACAGGTCGTTAGGAATCCTGTCCCGACACCTGCGACACGGTTATGTGTCATCGTTGCCATTACTTGGCGCATTTTTTCTCCAGCTGTTTTTTGGATCCCTTCGCTGAGGGTTTTCATGCCGAATAGAAATATTCCGAGGCTGCCAAGAATGATAAAAAAGGTCATATGCTATATGATAATCTTTAATTGATGAATGTTTTCTGTTTTATCATTTATCCCCACCTGAATATTGGCGCAACATTACAAATGTGACGGAAGCGTCACATTTGTAATGGAACTGAAATGGATTTCTCCATTTAGCAGGTTGATTCTTTTTTAACAAAAAAGAGCCAGTAAACTGTTGCTGACTCTTTCTTTGGTTGAATTGATTGAGTTGAATGAGAATTAGGCGTTCTCAATCGTTTTTATTAGAAGTAAAGTCTCAGGCCTGAGAATAATGTCCACCCACTGTATTCTCCGCCATCATTGCCCCCATCCAGATCAGCATATTCAATGCCGGTCATTAGCTTGAGTTTGTGGTCATTAATGTAGTAGTTAAGGCCTAAGTAATAGGATTGGTAGTCTTCACCAAATCCGCTATCAGTGAGGCTGGCTTTTCTTTCGTAACGTTTTTGTGCACGGAGACCATCTCCATCGCTACTGGCATATGTGTATCGAGCGACTAATTGTACCTTGTTACTGATATCGTATGTGGGGAGGAGGACGATGCCATAAGCGTCATCGCTGTAGCCACCAGCATGTATTAAATCAGTGTTGAGAGTGATAGCTCCTTGACTGATAGAATGGTTGAAAGAAATTGAGTTCTCGTATGGCTTAGCTGCATTATTTGAAGAGTCACTATTATGTAGTAGGTCCAGTCGCCATGCGGCTTTATCAAATGATGAAGTCTCAGAATAATTGTATCCGATACTGGCAAGTGCAAATTCTCCTGCGTCACTATAGTCACCGAACTCTTCATCTATGTCTCCAGAATAAATGCCAAGAACGTAGCTCCAATTTTCGATCGAACCGCTAGCGCTAATACCTGTGGTTTTCTTTGGAGATAACTGATTAACAAGAAGAGAACGCTCAAAGGTTAGTATTTTCCTAGATGATGTAGACCATTCGTAAGACCAGGCAGGCTTTTGCTTACCTATAGTTACATTAAATGCGTCATTCCCTTGATACTTTATATAAGCTTCTTCAAGACTCTTATAGAAAGGGGAGAAATCATCATTAACGTTAATTTCACCTTTCAGTTTCCAGTCGCCTCCAAACACTTTAGCTTCTGTTCCAAGACGGAATCGACGAGTCTCTGAATCGCTCCAATCACCTTGATCTGAATTCAAATCTGCATATTGCCATTGGTATCTACCGACGAGTTTTAAATCGGTAACTAATGATGAATCTGAATCAGAATAGAGTTGAGGTATGTCCCATAGATCTTCCAGTGAATTTGAGTTGATATTTTCGCTGGGCCGAGAGGATTCTCCAGCTATTAATGTAATCGAACTGAAAGGCAAGGTTATTGCGGCAATTAGGGAAGGTGAGATTTTATTGCTCATGTATTAAATTTTGCGGTTATTTTGTTATCGTTTTTTCTGGAAATGTTTATGCCTAGTTATTTCTTAAAGAATAGAAATTTCATGTTACAATAATGTAACTAAATATAATTGGTGTGAATGGGGAGGCTAAGAATTTAAGGTTATGCTGTAATAAATCTCTTGATATGCATATATAATTTAGAGGTTTGAGCCTGAAACGAGATAAATTAATAGAATAGCTAAAACATCTTTTTCTACGAATTAAAATTTTCGGAAGTGCAACAACTGTGCGAAAATCAATGCCCGTTTAATCCATGGAGATTCCGTACATAAATAGAGAACTTAGCTGGCTTGAGTTTAATCAGCGCGTTCTTAATGAGGCCAGAAGGCAAGAGCTTCCCTTGTTGGAACGATTAAAATTCTTGTCTATTACTTCTTCGAACCTGGACGAGTTTTTCATGGTTAGGGTAGGAGGTCTTGAAATGCTTCGTTCGGCACGGAAGAGAAAGCCTGACCCGGCCGGATTATCACCTAGCAAGCAATTGTTATTAGTGAGGCAGAGGGTTGATATTATGCTTAGTGAAATTGAGGAATGCTTCTTTGAGGAGTTACTTCCTGAGCTGAATGACGAGGGTATACGCAGAGTTTCAGTCGATCAATTAACGGCTGCACAGATGGACCACGTTGCTAAGTTCTTTACTGAGAGGGTCATGCCTCTTCTGACGCCGATCATAGCAAATGATAAGATCCGTGAATCTAGTGCTTTGCCGAGCCTTTGCATTTCTCTTTTTTGTGAGATTGGGAAGTCGGAAGGGACGGACGCGAGACACGTTTTGGTTCCGATTCCGGGTAACGTTTCTCGCTTCATTTGGCTCCCAGATTCCGATGAGAGCAAATTTATCCTACTTGAAGATGTAATAGCTAATTTTGTGGGGCAGGTCTTTCCTGATGAGGTGGTAAATAGCAGCGGTCTCTTTCGTGTTACACGCAATGCAGACATTTCACTTGAAGAGGAGGGGGCACATGATCTGGCTAGAGAAATGGTTGATGTGCTTGCAGAGAGGAAGCATAGCAAATGTGTGAGACTCGATGTGGGGCCTGAGTTTCCAAGATTCCTATCTGGAAAGCTTAGAAATTTATTTGGGGCTGAGACAAATCAAATTTATACAACGAGGGCACCATTCGGTTTGGGTGATTTCATTGAAATTGCTACAGTGAAGGGTTTTGGAAATCTACAAACGGAACAGTGGGCGCCGATGTTGAATAGAAAATGGAGTCCCGGGAAAAATATATTTAAGAGCATTTCTGAGAATGACATTCTTTTGCATCACCCGTATGAAAGTTTCGAGCCTGTCATTGCTCTTGTTGAGCAATCGGCGAAAGACCCTAAGGTCTTGGCTATTAAACAAACTTTGTACAGGACGGCTAATAATAGCCGAGTCATTAGTGCCCTGATTAGAGCAGCTGAGAATGGTAAACAGGTCACTGTCGTAGTTGAGCTTAAGGCTCGATTTGATGAGGCCCGAAACCTGGAAAGGGCTGAGGAACTGGAAAAGGCTGGCGTTCAAATAATTTATGGAGTCAAGGGGTACAAAACGCATTGCAAGATTACCCTAATTGTTAGGAATGAAAATAAGGAGCTGAAACGCTACACTCATTTTGGCACGGGCAACTACAATGAAGTGACTGCCGGACTCTATACTGACATTAGTTACATGACGTCGAGGCGGAAATATGGGTACGAAGCGGCAGCGTTATTTAATGCGCTTACGGGCGGGTCCAAGCTCAAAGGAATGAAAAATCTTATAGTGGCTCCATTTCACCTCAGAAAAAAATTCATTGAGTTAATTGAAGTGGAGACAAGAAACGCAGAGCAAGGTAAAGAGGCAAGCATTGATATTAAGGTTAATAATTTACAGGATGTTTCTATAATTAAATCCCTGTACGAGGCGTCATATGCTGGAGTTAAAATTAGGCTTAACGTTCGTGGTATATGTTGTCTTCAACCTGGCCTTAAGAAGATTAGTACAAATATAAAGGTGATGAGTACCGTGGATCGTTATCTGGAACATTCTCGTATTCTTTCTTTTTATAATGGGGGTAAGGCTAGAGTTTTTATTTCGAGTGCTGATTTGATGGAGCGCAGCTTTGATCGGCGAGTCGAATCGATGGTTGAAATTAAGGATTCGAGTTCGAAAAAAAGAGTATTAGAAATACTTGAGGGAAGTTTCAGGGACAATTCCCATTCCTACGAGCTTGAATCTGATGGGACTTATGTCTTGCGTGATTTTGCAAAAGGAGAAAAACGATTTCGTGCGCAGAGCTATTTCCATGGCCAGTCAGTTAAGAGGGCAGGTAAAATCGCATTGTTGAAAGATGCATCTTTTGCTCCTCACAAACCAAAAAAGAAAATGGATGAGGCGATTTAATGTCCTGAGCACGATCCTCTTAGATGGCTAAAAAGATTTCAGTGGGAATAGATTTGGGAGGCACAAAAATCATGGCGGTGATTTTTGATAAGAACTTTAACGTGCTGGGATCAGAGCGCGTTCCAACGGAAGGCCATAAAGGATCGAAGGAAGGCTTGAAGAGAATCTTAAATACAGTAAATACCGCTCTCGAATCAGCTCATATAGATAAGGATGATGTGATTGCTTGCGGTATTGGGTGTCCTGGTGTCGTTGATTTCAGTAGTGGGGTACTCCGAGAGGCATCTAATCTTGGTTGGGAAAATGTTGAGATTGGGCGTTATTTATCTAAAAAACTTGAAGCGGAAGTGGTCGTTTTAAATGATGTGGATGCCGGGACGTACGGTGAGTATTACTTGGGGGCTGCTCAAGGAGCTCATTCTGTCTTTGGTGTTTTTCCAGGCACTGGTGTAGGAGGAGGATTTGTCTATGATGGAAAAATCCTAAGAGGAAAAACTGCTTCATGCATGGAATTTGGTAAATACAGGATGATTGGATCAACTCTGGAAGGAGAACTCCATGAACCGGTCGCGCTTGAAACCCTTTGTGGAAGACTCGGGATCGCGTCTTCTTGTGTCATCGAAGCTTCGAGAGGTAATGCAGATTCAATCATGGAGATTGCCGGGACTGATATAAGAAAAATTAAAAGCGGGACCATTAAAAAGTCCATTGATGCAGGAGAAGAGAGAGTTCTTAAAATTATTAAGAGGAGCATTTATTATTTAGGCGTTGGAGTAACAAGTGTCGTTGAGTTATTAGCTCCTGAAGTTGTCGTTCTGGGAGGAGGCCTAGCCGAAAAAATGCCCGAACTTTATCTCGAAGGTCTGAAGGAGGTTGTTCATAAATATGGATCTGAGCCGCTCGCTGATGCAGTGGATTTTCGTGTTGCTAAGACTGGAGATCTTGCTGTGGCTATAGGAGCAGCTTCTTATGCCTTAGAGCGTGTATAGAGGTTTTAAATTGATAAGGCATTGTTAAAAACGAGAAATTTAGTCTCAGTATTTACTTGCTTGTTTTTGTTCTGCACACATTATTGTGCATGGCAGAGGAGTTTTCTTTAGGTCTCAGTTTCGATGATGTTCTTCTTGTGCCTAAGAAGAGCTCTATTTTGCCTTCTGAATCAAATATTCAGTCATTACTGACTAATTCAATCAGTGTGAATATTCCCATACTGTCTTCGGCGATGGATACGGTCACTGAAGCGGAATTGGCGATTGCATTGGCCCGAGAGGGAGGAATGGGCGTCATTCATAGGAATTGTCCTATAGAGGAGCAGTCTTCTTATGTAAAAAAAGTAAAAAGATCAGAAAACACGGTAATTCATAAGCCAATAACTGTAACTGAGGACACAACTTTAGGCCAGTTACATGAAGTAATGAATGAGCATGGAGTTTCAGGATTTCCTGTAATCGATGCGGACGGAACATTGGTCGGAATGATCACGAATCGTGACATTTGGTATGTGGAAGATGAATCTACCTGTGTCAGCGAAATGATGACCCCTAAAGAAAGGCTAATCTCTGCTCCTAAAGATGTCTCGCAGGAAGAAGTGAGGCAAACTCTATACAAGAATCGTCTAGAGAAGCTTCCGTTAGTTGATGCTGAAGGAAAGTTAGCCGGTATGATTACGACTAAGGATATTGAGATTCGCCAGCGTTATACAAATGCTTCAAAGGATGAGAACGGACAGCTCCGTGTCGGAGCCGCGATTGGTGTTGGAGGTGATTCGAGGGAAAGGGCCAGTGCAATGGTTGAGTCAGGTGCTGATGCGTTATTCATTGATGCGGCCACTGGCCATACAACGAGAGTCCTAGAGGTGATTTCAGATCTTGTAAGTAGTCACCCTGAGACGCCCGTAGTCGCTGGGAACGTGGTCACCGCTGAAGGGGCTCATGATTTAGTCAGTGCCGGAGTAAGTGCAGTTAAAGTTGGAGTAGGGCCTGGATCCATCTGCACAACGAGAGTCATATCCGGAGTCGGTATGCCGCAATTCACAGCAGTAAAAAATGTAGCTGAAGTGTGTAGGCCAGAGGGAGTCACCGTCATAGCTGATGGCGGAATCCGTTATTCTGGCGACATCGTGAAGGCACTCGCTGCGGGGGCCGATCTTGTCATGCTGGGCTCATTATTAGCCGGGACTCGAGAATCTCCTGGTTCAATGGTCAATTGGCAGGGCAGAACATTTAAAGAGTACAGAGGAATGGGATCAGTTAAAGCGATGAGGAAAGGTTCCAGTGACAGGTATGGGCAAAATGCTTCAGGTAAATTAGTGGCCGAAGGTGTCGAAGCTAGGGTTCCTTATCGTGGAAGATTAGCAGATATGATCTTTCAGTTAGTCGGAGGATTACGTTCGGGAATGGGCTATGTCGGGGCATCCAGTCTTCAGGAACTCAGAGAAAAGGCTGAGTTTACGAGAATTACTTCTGGAGGCTTGAAGGAAAGTCATCCGCATGACATTGTTGTTACCGAAGAGCCAATCAATTATCAATCAATGGACTAATTTGTCCGAGTCCTGCGAATTTATTTAGTTTTATTATGGAAGTCCTTCCCCAGATCATCGTCGTTGACTTTGGGTCTCAGTACACTCAGTTAATAGTGCGGCGGCTCAGAGAGTTGGGATACTATGCGAGGCTATATAATCCTGACCAATTAAAAGATCATCCCACACCTAAGGGTATAATTCTTTCAGGCGGGCCCAACAGTGTATCAGACCCTGATGCTCCGGACGTTGATCTAGATTACTTGAAGCAGTTAGATGTTCCGGTCCTCGGTATTTGCTATGGCATGCAATTGCTCAATAAGAAGCACGGAGGCACTGTCGAGCCCGGGACCACTAGGGAATACGGGCCAGCGACTTTGAGCCCTGAAAATGGATCTGATTTATTTAAGGGGCTCAGCGAATCTTCCCAGATATGGATGAGTCATTCCGATACATGTACCCAATTGCCTGATGGGGCTAAAATCATTGGAAGGAATGAGGACGATGTGCCGGTAGCGATTCAATTGTCTGATAAGTTCTATGGGATACAGTTCCACCCTGAAGTGACACATAGTCATGAGGGCCGCTCAGTCCTCGAGAATTTTCTTGAGATGGTTGACGATGATCCTGGATTTAAAATTGAAGCTTTCAGGGACCATTTGATAGAACAGGTCAGAGACGAAGTGGCAGGAAGGGAAGTGGTTTGCGGTGTTTCAGGGGGAGTCGATTCTACAGTATTAGCAGTTTTATTGAATGAGGCTGGGACTAAGCTCCGCGCCATTTATGTGGATAATGGTTTAATGAGAAAGGATGAGACTCCAGAAGTAGTCTCACAGTTTGAGGAGTTAGGAATAGACATCGAAGTCGTTGACGCGTCAGAAAGATTTCTTGATGCTATTGCCGGTGTTGATGAACCAGAGGAAAAGCGTCGCCGCATTGGGGATCTTTTTGTCGATGTGTTCTTTGGTGCTGCGGACAATGTAGAACTCTTAGCTCAAGGCACACTTTACCCCGATGTCATTGAAAGTGCGACGAGCGGATCAATTGCATCTACGATTAAGACACATCATAACCGAGTACAGAAAATTTTGGATTTGCAGGCCGAGGGTAAAGTTATTGAGCCGTTAGCAGAGCTTTTTAAGGATGAGGTCAGAGCATTGGGTGAGAGCTTTGGTATTCCACGGGAAATTCTATATAGGCATCCTTTCCCTGGTCCGGGATTAGGAGTCAGAGTCCCTGGTGAAGTGACAGAAGAAAAGCTTAAAATTGTAAGAGAAGGGGATGCCATTTTCATGAGGCATTTGAAGGAGAGTGGTTGGTACGACAAGGTTTGGCAGGCATATTGCGGGCTCCTTCCAATCAAGACTGTAGGAGTAAAGGGTGATGAGCGTTCTTACGAATGGTCAGTGGCTCTGAGAGCGGTGATCAGTGAAGATGCGATGACGGCGGACTGGGTAGAGCTTCCTCCGGATCTTTTACGAAAAATATCGAATGAAATACTTAATAGTGTTGCCGGGATCAATAGAGTCTTCTATGACATTTCCACAAAGCCTCCGGCAAGCATTGAGCTAGAGTAAATAAAATGAGCGATGGAGATGAAGAAGGAGTAGAAGATGATCCTGTGATCAGTCCTATCGCTTCAGCCCTTGGTTATTCTAGGAATAAGAAACAACTGGCGGATGAAGATGCTAATCCTATCGCAAGGCAAATAGGATCTAACGAACCTGATGAAGAGATTCTTGATGTGTCTTTGCTTCGAGAGTCCCAAGATTTTGAGGAGGAAAGTCAGCAAGAAGAAGAGCCGGCCAGTTATATTTTTGCGATAATTGTCATGGTCATTGCGATTGGGGCCGCTGCTGTCTTGGCTCATGTTTCCGGAAAAGCGGCCTGGCTCCAGTAGGTTCACAAAAGGTAAGTAAATATGGAATTGGTCGGAAATGTTTCTAGTCATCTTGGTGAAGGCCCTTTTTGGGACTCAGTTACTGAGAGGCTCCTTTGGGTTGATATTCTAGGTAAAAAGATACTGGAGCATGACTTTGAAAATGAAGTAACAATGGACAGAGACGTTTCAGGGAATCCCGGATGCGTTGTTCTCGCTGATGATGAGACTCTAGTCGCAGCAATTGATAATGGCATCTTTTCTATTAACCGTTCGGACTGGTCCGTTCAGAGTCTAGTCGAGGCGGATCCGATTCCTCGATTGCGATTCAACGATGGGAAGTGTGATGAGAAAGGAAGGCTCTGGGTAGGCACCATGGACAGAGAGGAGAGGGATCCTCTGGGGACGCTCTACTGCTGTTCAACAGAAAGTAGCCTTGAGCCTGCCCATGCAGGAGTGACGGTCTCTAATGGGATTGCATGGTCAACGAGTAATAAGGAGCTCTATTATATTGATAGTCCTACCCGCTGCGTTTGTGTTTTCGATTTTGACCTGAGCTCAGGTCAAATTAAAGACAAGAGAGAGTTGATCAAATTTACGGAGGACGATGGCTTTCCTGATGGCATGACGACCGATTCGGAAGGTCGTTTATGGATTGCTTTTTGGGGAGGCTCTAAAGTGCTCTGCATTGATCCCGGTTCTGGAAAGATTGAAGGGGAGATCGATTTTCCGGTTTCAAAGATCACTTCCTGCGCCTTTGGCGGTAATGACCTTAGTCAGCTATTTGTCACTTCGGCGAGGGTTGAAATTAATGAAGAGGAAGAACCGTTAGCGGGTAGAGTCTTTGTTGTTGAGCCGGGAGTGACTGGTCTAGAGAGTAATCGATATCTGCTCTAATGTGTTTAAACTGAATCAATGGTAGGTACTTTATCAATAAGTTCACCAAGTGATTCCTGAGCTTTCATGAGTAGAGGGTAGTACGTGCCTTCCATTTTCTCTCCTTTAGTGATCCTGGGATAGTTGTCAGCTCCTGGAGCATTACTGCCGTCATCTTCACGGTTCGAAACGACTCCGTCCGAAAAGACGTTAATTATGGTTGCTCTGCGGCCTCTCTCAGAATTGTTTTCGTAAGACCCATGCATGAGGAGAGGATGGTGAAAGCTTGCTTCTCCTGCTTTCATTTCGACGGGAACTTTTTTTTCAAAGTCCGCTACTTGTGCTTCGGTCAGTTTTTCTCTTATCGCATCCATGTCCCCAGTGAGGCTTTCTTTTTCAAGTAGTCCCCACCGATGACTGTTTGGTATGTAATACATACAGCCATTTTCTTTGTCCACATCATCGAGCCCTATCCAGCATGTTAAATGACTCATTGGTTCGGTCCATGTCCAATAAGAAAAGTCCTGATGCCAAGCGACAACTCCTCCATGCTTGGCAGGTTTACTGAAGAGTTGATCATGAAATAATCTAAAGTTTGCACCGAGGAGCTGGTAAGCGGCCATCGTGAATGCAGGGTTCCAGAGAACGTCATGGAAAGCTGGTCGAACGCGCCAGGCTCCTAGTGCATGGAAGACTGCAGTTTCAGGGTCTTCTGATTCGTTGCTGTGGTATTCGTAGAAAAATTCATTTCCTTCATGTTCAGGATCGACCATTTCCTGAAGCTCTTTACTTAGAGCATTGATCTGGCCTGAGTTGAGGGCTTGTATCCCATGTAAATATCCGAGCTCTTTGAATTGAATGACTTGTTCTTCGTTTAATGCGTACTGTAGCCACTCTTCAGGCTCTTCAGGGGGAGTAAAGAGGCTCGTCAGAAGTTCACTGTTTAATCCAAGGTCAGATGCCATGATGTCATAATTTAAATGAGCCTTATCTATTGTGCTAATACTGATTTAATAGCTGCAATTATGATTAAACCAAGGTTTTTCAGATAATAATGAACTAAAAAATCTCGTTGAGCAAAGCCCTTATAGATGGAAAAATAACAATGTGCCTGCCGAGTTTAAAACCCCAGTCAATAGAGGAACCAAATTTTTGTTGGCTCTGGGGTGTATCGTGGTTGTCGTAGGAGGATTGAAGCTTGCTGCAGATCTTTTGGTGCCAATAGTCCTGGCGTTCTTTCTTTCTGTAATCAGTTTGCCAATTCTACGTTGGCTTCGTTCAATAGGAATTCCTCGATTCCCTGCAGTTTTCCTCACAGTCATTGTTGGTCTTGGAGTACTTAGCCCAGTCGTTTTCATTGGGCTCAACATGGTAACAGAGTTTCAAAACAATTTTGATGTATATAATGAAGGTCTCACCAAAAAGGTGATTGAGTTTCAGGAATGGGTTGAGGAAACTCTCGATTACGAGATGACGATAGATGCTCAGGATGTCATTTCTACGATACAGTCATCAGTCTTTGACTTCATTGGTGGAGCGGCAGGATTTTTGAAAGACTTTACTTTCGTAGTAATACTTATGATTTTCTTCTTGAGTGAAGCTGGTGGATTTTCAAGAAAACTCATAGCTATTCGTAGGGCCAATGGGCCTGACCTCGCTGCATTTACAGCAACCGCAAAGGATGTTCAGAAGTACCTTGGGATAAAAACACTTATTAGTTTTATGACTGGAATTCTTGCCGCAGCTGTGACGGGCTGGCTCGGGCTCGAGTTTGCTCTGTTGTGGGGAATGGTTGCTTTTATTTTCAATTACATTCCAGCAATAGGTTCAATAATTGCCAGTATTCCTCCGACACTCCTTGCGTTAGTGGATAAGAGCCCTGGGGTTGCTTTGACTGTGCTTGTCGGGTTTTTGATAATTAATATGATATTGGGGAACTTTGTTGAACCGATGTTACTTGGTAAAAGATTTGGTGTTTCTACTGCTGTTATCGTACTCTCAGTTGTGTTTTGGGGTTGGTTATGGGGTATTACAGGAATGTTTCTCGCTGTCCCTCTCACAATGTTGCTCAAAGTGACACTTAATGACTCCGATGAATTTAAATGGTTTGCAGTTTTCTTGGGGAGTCATGATTCTGAGCCCCAGGGTCAATCGGATGATGTTGATGATGCCTCATAGGATGAATAAAAGTACCTTTTTAGTTTAAGAGATAAGGGGAAGACTACGGAAAATAAGCAGTGAAGATATTAGGAGCGGAGCTTTACATTTTACCTGTCGATTTACGCATTCCTCTTAAGTTTGGGAATCAGACACTCACATCAGTAAAATGTGCAAGAGTTAAAGTTCTTTCGGAAGCTGAGGATGGGACAGTTGTGGAGGGGTGGGGTGAAACTCCTCTCAGTGTTGCTTGGGTGTGGCCCTCATCTCTTGATTACGAACAAAGAGAGTCACGGCTAATTGATTTTACTGTTTCTATTGTTCGATTTTTTGTTGAATTCAATGAAGTGGGGCATCCGTTTGAAGTCTGTGCAAGATTTATATCTGAGTCACTCGAAGATTTTAGAAGGTTGCATAATGAGATGTATCCTGAACAAGAAGAGTTACCGCATCTGGCGGCATTAGTTGCGTTTTCCGCATTTGATCTGGCTTCATACGATGCTTATGGAAAGCTATACTCGAGGCCAGTCTTTGAGCTTTTCGGTGCGGATCTATTAAATAAGGACCTTAGCGAGCACCTAGATTCCGAGTCTTCCTTCAAAGGAAAATACCCGTCTGATTATTTGGTGAAGCCTGCACAAAAGATCCCAGTTTGGCATTTAGTTGGCGGTTTAGATCCTATAGATGCAGATGAGTTAAAAGGTAATGAGCCAGATGATGGGTATCCGGTCCTTTTACGAGATTGGATCAGGAGGGATGGATTGAGGTGCCTCAAGGTTAAATTGAGGGGAACGGACTGGGATTGGGATTTTGAGAGAATGAAAAAGATCGGTGATATAGCTTTGCAGGAAGGGGTCCAATGCCTCAGTGCTGACTTTAACTGCACGGTTAACGATCCTGAATATGTTAACTCAGTGCTAGATTCGATCGCTGCCGATTGCCCTGAAACATTTGAGAAAATACTTTATGTTGAACAACCATTTCCATACGAGCTCAAGGATAATCAGATTGATGTGCATAGTGTTGCTGATCGTAAGCCACTCTATTTAGACGAGAGTGCTCATGATTGGACATACGTTAAATTGGGTATGTCTCTGGGGTGGAATGGCGTTGCTTTAAAAACATGCAAGACTTTGACTGGAGCAATATTAAGTCTTTGCTGGGCCAAAGAAAATGGGATGGGGCTAATGGTCCAAGACCTTACTAACCCAATGCTTGCGCAGATTCCGCATGTGTTATTAGCTGCGCATGCAGGAACTATTATGGGAGTCGAGAGTAATGGGATGCAGTTCTATCCTGATGCATCACTCCCAGAAGAGAGTGTTCATCCAGGTATTTACAGGAGGAGAGAAGGAGTCTTGGATATGTCCACGATTAATGGTCCAGGGTTCGGATACCGGAACCAGGAAATAGGTAGGGAATTACCTGCCCCGCTCAGTTCGAATATTTAACTTTCGTACAAAGACTCGTCAGGAACGGGAACTAGGATGTAATCCCCGATATGGAGTGAATTTTTATCTGACGAAAGTTTATTGAGACGTCTTAATTCATCAGCATTTGTGCCAAAAGAGATGGCGATGGACTGGAGAGTGTCTCCATCGATAACTTGATAGAATCCATGGCCTTCAGGTGCTACAATTTCTTCGGGATTATCATCGGCCTGAGTGACTCCTGACTCTTCCTTTGGGAGTTGTTGATCAGGAACATTAACAGTAGGAGTGGAAGAGTTAACGGGTTCTCCAGGAAGAGTAATACGCTGTCCAATTGTTATATTATTTGGGTCTTCTAATGAATTTGCACTGACGATCGAATCTGTAGAGACTCCGTACCTCTTTGCGATTCTATTTAACGTGTCACCACTTGTAACAATGTGATGGTCGGCATTTGGGTTTGCTGGTGCAGTATCTTTCTCTTGTCTTTGTATTGCAGGTTGCCCCTTTTGGGCTGGGATAAATATTTCCTGGCCTATCTGTAGAGCATTTGGGTCTAGTATTTTGTTTTCACTGATAAGTCGGTCGAGGCCTATTTTGTATTGTCTGGATATGCTGCTGAGTGTTTCACCCCCGGTCACAATGTGAGGTTTTCCGGTCAGCGCTGATGAGGATTCGCTTCCTTGGTTTTGAGCTTGTTGCTGGAGAGGGTAGGAGAATACGGGGCTGGACTGAATGGTTTTAACTTCACCTTCGAGAGAGCTTACTCTGGAGTTGGTTTGAGAGAGATCATTCCGCATTTGGAAAACGTCCTGACCAATTCTTTTTTTGAACCCAAAAGGATTTAAGGAAAAGCGTTTCGTAGGCTGAGTGCTATTGTATTTGGAGCTATCACCTTTATTAGAGATGGATTTGCAGCTAATTGAGCCAAAAGGAACAAAAAAAACTGCACACAAGATTTTGCTTAAGCTTAGGAATTTACCCAGTTTCATTATTAAATTTAAAAACTTTTCTTACTTAAGACAAGTTAAATATCTGGAAATATGAGTTTTTTTTGCAATATTGCTTCTGTTTGTGCTAAAAATATTAAAGTTTTTTATAACAAGGACTCGTTTTCTCTTAGCGGGTATTGGTTTGATTATTTTACTTGGGGTACTTTTTGATGCCATCAGGGGGGATAATAACCTTCAAATCTTTTCAAATATTGCAGCTCAATGGGGCTTGGTTGAGCCAAACAAAGAGAAAGACATTAATAAAGTTAATAGCGGCAAGGTAATTGATACGAGGCCTGTGGTCATTATTGATCCTGGGCACGGAGGATCCGATGGGGGGACTGTGGCTGGAGGAGCGCTTGAAAAAGAACTTAACCTTCAAGTCGCGAATCTTGTTGGAATGAAATTAACTAAAGCTCAAGTCAATGTGCAGTTCACTAGAGACTCTGACTTGAAAGTTAATTTGAGCGAACGCTCGAATCTAGCCAATGAGTACCCCGGTGCATTGTTTGTTAGTATACATCATAATGCATCGACGGTCCCTGAGGCTCATGGTGTTGAGATTTATTATGCTCAATCCAAGCCAGATTCTGTGATGGTTTCTCAGAGGCAATATTTCAAATTAGGCAAGAATGATTCTTTTTCTGATGATCGTGGAAAACTCTTGGCAGGACATGTCCAGTATTTATTGTGCTCTATGACTGGAGCGAAGGACAGAGGGATTAGGGACAGTAGGCTTGCTATGACGAGGTGGGTTTCGTGCCCTTCAATACTTATTGAGTGCGGGTTCCTGAGTAATGCCAAAGAATGTTCTAATTTGAGTAGTAGTGCTTATAGGGAGAAGATGAGCGCTGGAATTGCCGGTGGTGTATTAAAATATCTCAAAATGGTAGATGCTGATCCGTATTACGGGACAAGTATTAAGGCTAGTAAATCGGCGCAAATAGCCAAACTTCAATCTGAGAACTCTGGGTCATAAGGCCAGAGAGGTTCGAGAGATTCTGTTCTGACCCAACCGTGGAGTTCTTTGGGCAGCTTCACGTAAGACCAGGCATCCCTTTTTGAGATAAGAATGACACTGCTCCCGGGAGGCAATGTTATGATTACTGAAGAAGATTGAGCTGGTGAAGTTAGCGCCGAAGTGTTGGCTTTTGTAACGATATTGGTTCGAGGATCCGGTCTGGATGAGTCCTTGGATCTTGAAAGAATAACAGAGAAGATTGCGCATAGTGTGCCAATGAAAAGTAAAGTAAGAGTAGATTTTTTGCGTTGTTTTTTCAGAATAATAAGAGCAATTCCGATTCCAATTAGCCAAAGACTAAATGCGAGGAGAGTAGTGATGAATGACTCATTGAATGAGATCAAGATCTGATGAGAATCTAGTGGCTCTGTATCAATAAATCCGACCTTGTCCTTGATGAGGGTGAGGTTCTGCCTAGCTTCGAGTAGACTTGATTTGAGTAAGAGGGCTCTTCGGTAAGAGAGAGCGGCTGATCCAATGTCCTGGAGTCTATAATGAGCATTGCCCATTTGAAGGAACAGTTCAGGCGCAAACTGTTCTTTATTAATGAACGAAGTGAAATTCTGAAGTGCTTTTTCGTATTTGCCTTGGTTAAGAAATTCAGTGCCTCTGGTGAAACCATCTTCGGAATTGGCAAGGTCCGCAATGGATTGATTTGCCGATGAGTATAGCAAGATAATAATGAAGACTATACCTATCCTGCACATTCTTTAGCTAATTGAGTTAATTCTTCAATGATCTGAGAGCGTTCGGTTTCGGTTATCTGTTCCGTGAGCTTGTCTGCATTGCCGCTAAATTTGATGTGATCATATCTATTCTCCACCTGAGATAGTAGTGGGCTTAATTCATTGATCTTGCTTTCAGATGTTATTCTTCTGAGGCAGTCATATGCTGTGAGATCAAATTCAGTACCTGATGAGTTATTTTTCTTTAATGTTTCTAGAGCTTCTTTAGCGCTTATTTTTCCGTTTGCCTGTATCTTATTTTGGTGGAGGCGCAGCCACATGGTGGCTATAAGTAACACAATAATGGAGGCTAGATTAATTGACCAGAAGGTTGAGTTTCTCCATGCAGGAGTTGAGGCAATGGACCATTGAGGCGTTATGGTGTTTCCCATCATTAAAATATCAGACAGTACTGATTCTGGTGGGGCTGTAGTAATGTTTGATGACTCTAAACCTGATGGATTTTGTTTTTTTGTGAATCCTGAATTGATTGCGACTTCTTCAACTTTTAGCGGAATTTTGTCAGTTATGAGAGTCATGTACTGTTCTTTTTTTGAATCGAATACCGTGAGGCGGAATGTTGGGAGTTGGTTTTGTTTTTGTTCGGGAACTATGTTTTGTGAGAAGATCAGCTGTGAAGGTTTACCGGGTTCGCCCCGCTGCAGGTCCAGTTTAGTAGGCTCGTAAAATTTCCATCCGGAAGTTGAGGTGGGCTTGGGAGATTCAAGGAATTCAAAGCTGCCATTCCCAGTCACAGTGAAGCGCATTGCGATAGGTTCTCCAGTCTTCACGGATAAGGGGTCAGCTTGAAGGCTAAGTGCAAAATTTCCAATCGCTCCTGAAAAATCCGCTGGTCGCCCCTCTGTAGGTAATGGTCTAGATACAATACTGACAGGTTTTGATTTTAGATCGAATCGCTCATCTACGCGCCTTCTGCCTGTAGTGCTGGGTAATTGGATGAGAGGTTTAAATGATGCTGTAAGGCTGAGGTTGCCAGACTTTAGTGGAGATATTTGATATAGGAACCGGATCGCCCTTTTCCCCTTAACTGGGGCCGCTTCTTTGGGGCCTGCGAGATAAACGGCTCGGATACCATCTCCTGAAAGTTTAACGATGTTGTTTCTTTCGGAGTAGATTTGTGTATTTGGCTGGAGAAGTATAGTTATTTCTGCAAAAACGGATTCGCCCACGAAAGGAGATCCGTTAGCAGCTTTTACTACGATTTCTGGGCTCAGTGCTTTTTCTTGGGTCGTCTTTTTTCGGATCTGTAGTTTTGCGGTTTCTGTTTCGTAAAGAGTCCCGTCTGAGGCCTTAAATATCCCTTTGATGTTATATTTTCCTGCGTCACCGCGCACTTCGAAAGAGTATGTGGTTACCCTAGTCACTCCTTGATTGCTCCGCATAAACTCAAATCCTTTACCAATGTTTCGGACG
>Ga0315331_10000540_pt1 | contig 26484 bp, 27 predicted proteins | sample M160m34915metaG_FD_203456 | JGI IMG/M metagenome (GOLD analysis project Ga0315331, IMG submission 203456) | Ammonia-oxidizing marine archaeal communities from Monterey Bay, California, United States - M1 60m 34915 | ecosystem: Environmental > Aquatic > Marine > Intertidal zone | place: USA...
TACGGCGCATTTGTGGAGCTTGAGCCGGGCGTCGAAGGCCTGGTCCACGTTTCCGAAATGAGCTGGACCAAGAAGAACGTCCACCCAGGCAAAATCGTCTCCACGTCTGAAGAAGTCGAAGTTCGGGTGCTGGATGTGGACAGCGACAAGCGTCGCATCAGCCTTGGCATCAAGCAGACGCAGCGTAACCCTTGGGAAGTGTTCGTCGAAAGCCATCCTGTTGGCAGCGAGCTCGAAGGCGAAGTCCGCAACATCACCGAGTTCGGCCTGTTCCTTGGCCTGCCCGGCGATATCGACGGCATGGCACATCTTTCCGACCTGGATTGGGACCGCACTGGCGACGAAGCGATCAAGGATTACGAACGCGGCCAGATGGTCAAAGCCAAAGTCCTCGACGTGGACCCAGAGAAAGAGCGTATCAGCCTTGGTATCAAGCAGCTGCAAGAGGATCCGTTTGATGCGGCCCTACAGACAGGTGGCGAAGCCATCCGTCGTGGCGCTACGATTACCGGTACAGTTACGAAAGTCACCGATGGTGGCCTTGAACTGCAGCTTGACGGCGATCTGACCGGCTTTATCCGCCGTTCGGACCTTGCCCGCCAGCGGAGTGATCAGCGTCCGGAACGGTTCGCAGTTGACGAACGCGTGGATGCAATGGTCATGCAGATCGACCGGAACAACCGGAAGATCACGATGTCGATCAAAGCCAGCGAAATCGCAGAAGAAAAAGAAGCGATGGCGCAGTTTGGCTCCTCGGATTCAGGTGCAAGCCTGGGCGATATCCTTGGTGCGGCATTGCGTAACCGCCAGGCCGAAAATACGGACGGCGGCGACACTAACGAGTAAGCGGGTGACTGCTTATAAGGCTCAGCAAGCATCTGCTTGCGCACTGCGCCGGCTATGGGCTAACCCCCGTAGTCGGCGGTTTGCTTTTTTGACTGGAGACAAGTAACTGACTCTTTCATCTGAGGCATTGGCCGACCGGCGGCGGATGCGGCGCCACTTGATCTGGTGGCGCTCGCTGGCGGCTGTCGCTATCGCGTTGGCCCTGTTCGCGTGGGCAGGTGTGGCAGGCGTGGGTAACTTTATAAACAAAGGCGACCACGTTGCCCTGCTGTCTATTGATGGTGTTATTGTTAGTGACGATTTGCGCCGGGATGCACTGGCCACTGTCGCTGAAGATGAGTCCGCAAAAGCATTGGTGCTGCGGATCGACAGCCCAGGCGGCACGTTCGTTGGCAGCGATGATTTGTTTAAGTCCATTCGTGAAGTTGCAGCAGAGAAGCCGGTCGTCGCAGTTATAGGTGACGTAGCGGCTTCAGGTGGGTACATTGCGGCAATCGCGGCGGACCGTATATACGCGCGTCAAGGCTCTATCACGGCCTCCGTCGGTGTAATCTTTCAGTCCCCCAGGGTGACTGGACTGATGGATAATGTCGGTGTCGCGATGGACGTTTGGCGCAGTGGCGAGCTGAAAGCCCGGCCGTCACCACTGGAAGAGTCTCCGCCGGAAGCTGCGACGCAGGCCCAGGAAATGGTTGATGAGCTCTTTGTCGTGTTTTTAGATATGGTGGAAAATCGCCGGACATTAACACCTGAAAGTGTCGCGTTGATCCGTGACGGTAGAGTTGTGACCGGAGCAACAGCACTGGAGCTCGGCTTGATTGATGCGCTCGGTGCCGAGCGGGATGGAAGGGTGTGGCTAGAAGCAGAAAAGCAAGTATCTAAAGATCTTCCGGCCAGAGATATCACACCAAATGGTGAATTTGAGGGCAATGGCTGGGTTTCGATAGCGTTATCGTGGTTATTCAATACCAAGCAACAGTCTGACGGATTACTGCTGTCTGGGTTATTGGTTTTATGGCGGCCGATGTAGGTCCGAAAATGGGTTCTCGGTGCGTAATATTGAGAATTCAAGGTTTCCGGTTGCTATCGTTAATGGATCCTGTAACCTTTCCACCGTTTGCTAATCAAAGATGAAGGGCTTTAGCGGTGACAAAATCGGAATTAATCGCACGGCTGATCGAAATGAACCCCCATCTGAGTCCAAGAGATGCTGAACGCGTTGTTGCAACAGTATTTGGTGAAATCGCAGATGCGTTGGCAGACGGCGACCGGGTTGAGCTTCGCGGATTCGGCGCATTTTCTGTGAAAAAGCGAGACGCCCGCGTTGGTCGCAACCCACGTACCGGTGAAACCGTACAGGTCGGCGTTAAGAACGCACCATATTTTAAAACCGGCAAAGAGCTTCGCGAACGTCTTAATAAGAGTGTCGAATAGCAGTTCGTACAAATTTTTTTACCGATGGAACAAAGCCCCAGACGACTGCGGTGTTTCTGTCCAGCCATCGTCTAAGCTAGCGGGGCGTGTTAGACACACTGCATCTTTCCTTCGTAGTCCATAGGAATCGCTCACATGCGCGCCGTAGGCCTGATCGTTCTTTTGGTGATTTTGCTCGCCGCAGTATTCTTTTCCATGGCGAACCGTGATGTCGCAGAGCTTGGCTTATGGCCACTTGATATCCGCATCGGTGTGCCTTTGTTTGCGCCGATCCTCGGCGGTGTCGTGCTTGGTTTTCTTGTCGGATGGATGGGCTGCTGGGTGAAAGACCGCCATGTGCGCCGCCAGCTGCGTGGGTCGATGCGGGATTGCATGGCCTCTGCCGAGGAAATCGACCATCTTAAAGCTGAACTTAAGGCGGCACAAAGCGACCAGGGAGCGGGACGCGATATAGCGGCTTAAGCGATTCGCACATTATGCGCTGGCCCTCAAATTTTGATTTTTTTATTTGCTCTACGTACTGATGCGACAGCGATGCATTCAGCTTGCTGGAGGCTGAGCAATTTTCGGCGGGCTATAGAGACACATGCGGCGGCTCAGTTGGTGCCTTCGAGCGCTTTATGATGTTGAGTTTGGCCAGCGGGTTGACCGTTGGTTTGGTGCCGGTGCCGCTATTGGTCTGCTGATGATTGCCCTGAAACCAGTGGTTGTTGGTGCCCCTCCTGGTGATTCGCCTATCGGAGGATTCTCAATGATCGCAGGGTTTTACTTTCTTTTGGGCATATTTTTCTGGCCGCGAACGTTTACACCGCCTAGTTTGCTTTGCCCTGCCTTCGCGAGCGCGCTTGTTCGCTTGAAACTTCGTGTGGACCGGGCCGCCGATGCTGACTATGAAGGCGGCGATGGTGCCGACGATATCTGGCTCTGGCGGAACGGCCCTATTTGACAGACCAAATCTTTCGTGCGTCTCGACAAATTTTTAGAATGAATTAAGTATTTAGATATGAGCAAAGTAAGCGCAAAAATCTGTGGGATACGAGATCCAAAAGGGTTGGAAGCGGCTTTGGAAACGGGTGCCGCGTACGTTGGATTCGTGTTTTTTCCGCCAAGCCCACGAGCGTTGATGCCTGCAGAAGCGGCGGCACTTTCGGAGCAGGTCGGACGCCGGGCTATCCGGGTTGGGCTGATCGTCAATGCCACGGACGTCGATATTGCAGCAATCCTTGCTGAAACACCCCTGGATATGTTGCAACTTCATGGCAGTGAAACGCCCGATAGAACAGGGGCTATCGGACGGCGCTTTGGCCTGCCCGTAATCAAGGCGCTTCCTATCGCCACCGCAGAAGATGTAACGAGCGCAGCTGAATTCCGCGACGCTGCTGAAATACTGCTGTTTGACGCCAAACCGCCCAATCGCCCGGATGCGCTTCCCGGGGGAAATTCAGAAAGCTTTGACTGGAGGCTCCTGGCGGATAATCCGCCGGATGGAAAATGGATGCTCTCTGGCGGGCTTAAGGCCTCAAACGTGGTCGAAGCAATCCAGATGTCTGGGGCGCATACGGTTGATGTTTCTTCCGGCGTTGAGCGTGCGCGCGGTGAGAAAGACCCAGCCATGATTGAAGCCTTCTTGAAGGCCGTACAAGCGCTTTAATCCATCCGCTTAGCCATGTCGCTGCAGATATGACTATCAACGACGCAAAATCACCTCATCATGGTTGGAAACTTTGGCGGCGACGGCTATGGTCGCGGCGGTTCAGGGAATCTGCCCTGATGTCGTCCTGAAAGTTTGAATTTCATGAGCCCTGATGGCGTTAATTCCTATCGCGCCGGCCCAAGCCCCGATGGGCATTTTGGGTTGTTTGGCGGTCGCTATGTCGCCGAAACGCTGATGCCGCTGATCCTGGAGGTGGAGAAGGCGTATTATGCCGCCCGCCAGGACCAAAGCTTCCTGGAGGAACTCAACTATTATCTTACGCACTATGTGGGCCGCCCAAGCCCGCTTTATTTTGCTGAGCGCATGACAAAAGAGCTTGGCGGTGCGAAGGTTTACTTCAAACGCGACGAGCTGAATCACACAGGCAGCCACAAGGCCAACAATTGCCTTGGCCAAGTTTTGCTTGCCAAGCGCATGGGTAAAACGCGGATCATCGCCGAAACGGGTGCAGGCCAGCACGGCGTGGCAACCGCCACATTCTGTGCTCTGTTTGACCTACCTTGCGTTGTCTACATGGGTGCCACTGATGTAGAGCGCCAAGCGCCCAACGTTGCGCGAATGAAGTTGCTGGGTGCGGAGATCGTACCGGTTACATCCGGCGCGCAGACACTCAAAGACGCTATGAATGAAGCGCTCCGTGATTGGGTGGCGCATGTGGATGATACCTATTACGTGATCGGTACGGCAGCTGGCCCGCACCCGTATCCAGAGATGGTGCGCGATTTTCAGTGCGTTATCGGCAATGAAGCGCGGGAGCAGATTTTGGCCGCTGAGGGCCGATTGCCAGATGCATTGGTTGCCTGCATCGGCGGTGGCTCAAATTCCATTGGCCTGTTCCATCCGTTCCTGGATGATGACGGCGTGGAGATGTATGGCGTTGAGGCTGCAGGGCGCGGGCTTGATACAGATGAGCACGCGGCTGCGATCAATGGCGGCAGTCCGGGCGTACTGCACGGCAACCGCACATATTTGATTCAGGATGAAAACGGCCAGATCGACGAAGCGCATTCGATTTCCGCCGGTCTGGATTATCCAGGCATAGGGCCAGAACATTCCTGGCTCGCAGCTGAAGGCCGGATCAAATATGTGGCGGCGACGGATGATGAGGCGATTGAAGCCTTCCAGGCTTGCGCGCGCCTTGAAGGTATTTTGCCAGCCCTTGAGCCAGCCCATGCGCTTGCTTATGTAATGAGATGGGCGGGCACTTTGGCGAAAGACAAGATCATCATTATGAATTTGTGCGGTCGGGGCGATAAGGATGTCTTTGCTATCGCCGAGCGCTTGGGATTGCGCCTATGAGCCGCCTTGCAAGCCGCTTTGCTGCGTTTAAAGCCGAGGGCAGGGGCGCATTTATTCCGTTTGTCACATCTTTTGACCCGGATCCAGCAACATTTCAACGCCTACTAGCGGGGCTTCCTGGGGCTGGCGCCGATGTGATTGAGATTGGCGTTCCGTTTACCGATCCCGCTGCTGATGGGCCTTCTGTGCAGGCAAGTGGCCTCCGCGCGTCGAAGCAGGGTGTTAGCCTTAAGAAGACGCTGGCGGCGGTGGCAGAGTTTCGCAAGACGGATAATCAAACCCCAATCGTGCTGATGGGCTATTTCAACCCTATCTACATTATGGGCTGTGAGACGTTTGCAAAGGCAGCCGCTGAGGCGGGCGTTGATGGCCTGATCACAGTTGATTTGCCGCCAGAAGAAGAAGCTGAACTGCGCGACCCCATTAAGGCCGCAGGTATCGATATCGTTCGGCTTATTGCACCAAATACACTTGATGATCGTTTGCCCTATGTGTTGGAGCATGCGTCCGGATTTTTCTACTATGTCTCGATCACGGGCATCACGGGCACGGCCTCGCCGACGCTAGATTCAATCGAAGCTGCGGTTGAGCGTTTGAAGAAGCATACGGACTTGCCAATGGCTGTCGGCTTTGGCATTCGTACGCCCGAAATGGTCGGCAAGGTCTCCCAGGTGGCCGATGCTGCTGTCGTGGGATCTGCGATTGTTGAACGGGTGACAGCGAACTTGGATGAACAGGGCCAAGCCAAGCCTGATTTGGTTGAAGACGTATTGGGGTTCGTGCAGCAATTGGCTGCTGGCGTCCGCAACGCCGGTTAATCGGCACGCTAACAAAGGAAGACATACCGTCCCATGAGTTGGCTTGATAACTACGTTCGCCCGCGCATTCAGCAACTTGTCCGCCGCGCGCCAAGCCCGCAAGACCTGTGGCGACAGTGCGACGACTGCACCCAGATGATTTTCCATCGCGACCTGGAACAGGCGATGATGGTGTGCCCGAATTGTGGGCACCACATGCGGATCGGCGCAGAGCAGCGCTTTAAGCTGCTGTTGGATGCTGGCAGCCGTGAAGACTTGGTTATGCCTGAAGTCGCACTTGATCCGCTGAAGTTCCGGGATCAGAAGCGCTACACAGAACGCCTAAAGGACGCCCACAATAAGAATGGCGGCGGGGATGCGCTCAAGGCAGCATCTGGCACGATTGAAGGCGTTCCAGCTGTTGTTACAGTGCTCGATTTCTCATTCATGGGCGGCTCAATGGGTGCGGCTGTAGGTGCCGGATTCCTTGCCGCTGTGCAGAAGGCCGTTGAGAACAAGGCGGGCTTTATCGCCGTTACAGCATCTGGTGGTGCGCGTATGCAGGAAGGTATTTTATCCCTCATGCAGATGCCGCGCACCGTGGCCGCGCTTGGCTTGTTGAAAGACGCAGGCCTCCCATACATCACGGTGCTAACGGACCCAACGACAGGTGGCGTATCCGCCAGCTTTGCCATGTTAGGGGATGTAGCGATCGCTGAACCATTAGCGGCAATTGGATTCGCTGGTCAACGCGTGATTAAGGAAACCATTGGCCAGACTTTGCCTGATGGATTTCAGCGTGCCGAATATTTGCTCGATCATGGCATGCTCGACATCGTTGCGCCCCGGGATGAGCTGAAAGCTACGGTTGGCTGCGTCCTGAGCCTGCTACTTGAAAGAAAGGTGGAAGAGGAGCCTGTGCAAGACTTAGTGTTTGCGTCTATTCCTGTTGACGTCGTCATCGACACTGAGGAGCAAGGCGAACCGCCGCCGCCGGCAGATACAGAGGTTACTGCGTTAAAGGAAGACGCGTTAGTTGAGGCTGATTTTTCCCAAGTGAACCCCGAGGCCGCAAAAAAGGCGGATGAAGACCCCCGCTAATGCCTGATATCATGGCGGCCTCGCTGGCCGATTCTGGTGTTTTGGACCGCCTTTCTGTCCTGCATCCAAAGCTCATTGACTTGAAACTGGACCGCGTCCTCAGACTGCTACAGCGGCTGGGCGATCCACATCTGGCCTTGTCAAAGGTAATTCATGTCGCTGGAACCAATGGCAAAGGCTCGACGGTTGCTTTTATCCGAGCTGGATTGGAAGCGGCTGGCCTTCGCGTAAACACACATACGTCGCCCCATTTAGTGAATTATACGGAGCGGGTGCGGCTGGCGGATGGGCCAATTGCCGAACACCGTCTTTTGGACCTGCTAGAACGGTGTGAGCAGGCCAATGGCGACGATCCAATAACGCTCTTTGAGATCACGACAGTCGCCGCATTGCTAGCATTTGCTGAGAACCCAGCAGATGCGACACTGGTAGAGGTCGGCCTGGGCGGGCGGTTCGATGCGACCAATGTGTTTCCAACACCCGCCATCACCGCCATCACGCCGGTGAGTTTGGACCACGTGGATTTCCTGGGCCGGGTTGTCGGAAAAATCGCATGGGAAAAGGCAGGGATTTTGAAATTTGGTAGGCCAGGCGTCATAGCAAGCCAGACGCCAGAGGCCATGCAATCGATTGCAGACGTTGGCGCTGAAGTGGGCGCTCCTTTGGCTGTATGTGGCGATCATTGGCGTACTGAAAGAACAGACAACGGGTTCCGGTATATTGATGGTGCCCTCGATTTTGTGCTTTCGGGACCGGCCCTTGCCGGCAAGTGGCAGATCGGCAATGCGGGGACGGCTCTGGCTGTATTGAAGCGCCTAGAAGGTTTCGAGTTAACGCAAGGGATTGCCGAAACTGCAATGCAGAATGTGTCCTGGCCAGGTCGTTTGCAGCGTCTCTGCAGCGGGCCACTCGTTGACCGACTTCACCCGCGCGCGCTGTGGCTCGATGGCGGGCACAACGCTGCTGCTGCTGCTGCCTTGGCTGAAACATTGATGGATTGGCTGCAGCCGCCACGGCTGATCATCGGGATGTTGGCCACGAAGGATAACACCGCCTTCTTTCAGAACCTTAGGCCCATCGCCGATCGGGTGGATGTTATACAAGGGCCTGGGGTTTCCGCACTCCAAGCTGAAGACTTGGCTACATTTGCCCGCAGTGCAGGCGTTGTCGCCAAACCGCATGCATCCTTAGAGGCCGCTGTGGACGCTATCGCGGCAGAAGACGGCACAATGCCCGTGCTTATTGCAGGCTCGCTCTACCTCGCCGGTCAGGTGCTCTCAGAGCACGGTTGAGCGGCGGCAAGCAATGCGTCTAAGTCCAAATGCGCTTCCAGATGGTCTGCGAGCGCATTTAGGACCTGATCAACCTCTGTATCGTAATTCGCCGTGCTTATAGCGCCCAGGCCCGCAAGGAAGGCTTTGCGGAACTCATCTGCGGCGAACAGCCCATGCAGATACGTTCCGGAGATTCTGCCTGTCGGGTCATTGGCGCCATCATTGCTGCCATCAGCAAACGTTACGAATGGCCGTGCTGCATCCGGGCCGGTAGTATGGCCCATATGCATTTCGTATCCGTGGACAGCCTTGCCTAAGGCCAAGCCATCCTGCAATCCAAGCGTCTTTGCTGGTGCTAACACTGTGGCGACATCCAGTAGCCCAAGGCCTATAGCGTTGCCGCCGCCCTCAACACCATCCGGATCGCTAATTTGTTGCCCAAGCATCTGATATCCGGCGCAAAGTCCCAGCACCTTCCCACTCCGCCGGACATGGGCTTGGATATCGATATCCCATCCTGCCGCCTTCAATGCTGCAAGATCATGTAATGTTGCTTTTGACCCTGGCAGCAGGATCAAGTCAGCATCCCCCGGTAATGCATCGCCCTGGTGTATCATTTCGACTGACACATCTGGCTCAGCGCGCAGCGGGTCTAAATCATCAAAATTCGCAATTCTAGGCAGAACTGGCACCGCGATTTTGACAGCGCCCGTGCCATGGTTCGTCATGCTAGCCAGAGCCATTGAGTCTTCTGCTGGTAAGCGAGCAGAATCGGCGAACCAGGGGACCACACCGTTGCAAGGCATGTTTGTGCGTTGGCTAATCTCATCAATCGCGGGATCAAATAGAGATGGGTCACCCCGGAACTTATTGACGATATAGCCCTTAAGGCGGTTCCTGTCGGCGTCATCCAGTAACACCCAGCTGCCGACGATACCGGCGATCACACCACCCCGTTCGATATCGCCAACTAGTATAACAGGCAGGTTCGCCGCTTCTGCAAAGCCCATATTGGCAATATCGCCGTTGCGCAGATTTACTTCTGCCGCACCGCCTGCACCCTCAACCAGCACAAGGTCCGTTCCCTTGGCGTTTCGGGCAAAGGCTGCAAGTGCCAATGGCAGCAGCTTCGGCTTAATGGCGGGATATTCTCGAGCCGATGTTCGTCCCCATACTTTGCCGGATACAACGATTTGGCTTGTGCGTTCGCCATCGGGCTTCAGCAGTATTGGGTTCATATCAACATGTGGTTCAAGCCCTGCCGCGCGGGCTTGTAACGCCTGAGCCCGGCCGATCTCGCCACCCTCTGCAGTCGCGGCCGCATTGTTGGACATGTTCTGGGATTTGAACGGCTTTACACGCAGGCCTCTGCGCGTAAAAGCCCGCGCCAATCCCGCGACAAGCATGGACTTGCCAACGTCAGACCCAACGCCCTGGATCATCAGCGCCCTAGCCGCCACGCCGCCACACCTCCGCCAGCCGAACGAATTCTGGTATATCAAGTGTCTCTGCGCGTCGGGCACCGTCGATGCCAGCCAGATCTAATATTGATTCCGGGGCGCATCCAAGCGCCTTCAACGATTGCCGCAGCATCTTGCGTCGCTGGCCAAAGGCTGCCGCCACGACACGTTCCATAGCTGTGAATGCCTCCAGCCCCGGTGCAGCATTGCTTGGCAACAATCGCACAACCGAGGAGAGGACCTTTGGCGGTGGTGTGAATGCTCCGCCTGGAAGGTTGAACAGCTTCTGTGAGCGGGTTAGCCACTGGGTCATTACAGAGAGGCGCCCGTAGGTCTTGGCACCTGGTTGCGCCACTAAACGATCAGCCACTTCGCGCTGGAACATTAGCGTCATGCCTTCAATGGCGGTCGCATCCTCAGCAATGGCTTTCAGCCAACCGATGAGCAGTGGCGTCGCCACGTTGTAGGGCAGGTTGGCGATGATTTGGCGTGGCGCAGCTCCAAGGTCCTGAGCTTTCAGCGTTAATGCATCCGCCTCGACAAGCTCAATTCGGCCTGGGACAGCATCACTAAGTTCGCCAATAACAGCCACGCAGCGCGGATCAATCTCAACGGCAATCAAACGCTCAGCGCCCGCTTCAAGCAAAGCCCGCGTCAATCCACCGGGACCGGGGCCAATTTCTATGATAGTGCGGCCCGCCAGGTTTCCTGGTGCCGCAGCGATCCGGGCAAGGATATTGGGGTCGGTTAGGAAATGCTGGCCGAAGCGCTTGTCCGCTGCCAGATCATGGGTGCGAATAACGTCGCGCAGAGGTGGCAGGGTGTCGAGCGCCATACCCTGTCAGCGCCCAGCCTGTCGCCTTGCTGCAATTGCAGCTGCCATATCCAGTGCTGCCAAAAAGCTGGAGGTATCCGCTTTCCCCTGACCGGCGATATCGAACGCAGTACCATGATCTGGCGATGTTCGCACGACTGGTAATCCAAGGGTTGCATTTACGCCGGAGCGGAAATCCAGCGTTTTGAGCGGAATTAGTGCCTGGTCGTGATACATGCACAAAGCGGCGTCATAGTGGATACGCGCTTCTTCATGAAACATAGAATCGGGGCTAAGCGGGCCCACGGCATGAACGCCTGCCGCTTTTAATGCTTCTACAGCAGGGCGGATAATCGCCTCGTCTTCTGTCCCCATTTTGCCTTCTTCACCTGCATGCGGGTTAAGCCCGGCAATGGCGAGACGAACGGGATTATGGCCAAAATCTTGTGCCAGCGCCCTCGCCATCAACTTGCCAAGGGCGATAATCGCATCGGTCGTAACAGCGTCGACAGCAGCGCGGAGCGGCAGATGTGTCGTTAGCGGCACGACCTTAAGGCTAGGGCTCGCCAGAATCATAATAGGATGCGCTGATGGATCGCTGAGCGCGCCGACATACTCCGTTTGGCCAGGATATGCGAAGCCGTGATCGTAAAGGCTTTTCTTATAGACCGGATTGGTAACGAGCCCACCGACACGCCCCGCTAGGGAGAGTTCAACCGCAAGACGGATCGCTTTAATGACGGGGGCTGCATGCTTGGGGGAAGGTCGGCCTGGGGTCACAGGGCCAAATGCATCAAGCGGCCACACCGGCAGAGCGTCAGTGAATATGCTGGCCGCATTTTCCGTTGTGGTTTCTTGAATCGGCAGGTCAATGCGTAGGCGTTTCGCTAAATCTGCAAGGCGGGCAGGGTCGTCGATTACAATGAAGGGCTGGCCTGATTGGCGGCGCGCTTGCCATGCGGCCAGGGTCAGCTCCCCGCCAATACCGGCAGGGTCGCCCATGGTTACGGCGAGAGGGAGAGGCATTTTACGAGCGCCCTTAGCCGCGAATATCAATGAATGCGAGGCGGCGCAGGTCCCGCAGGTATCGGTCGGCCCGGCGCTCCGCTCGCTGACGTTGCAGGGCTTCTGCAATCCTTGATGCAGTCGGAAGGCTATCACCCGACTCCGCACGACGGCAAAGCATGAAGATCGCAACGCCGTTCGATATTTCAACTACGTCTGTTTGTTCGCCAGCCTTGAGGGAATCAATTGTGTCACGGATTTCTTCCGGCATATCGCCAATCCGCGCATCCACAATACGTGGTGGTTGTGGTGGCCCAATACGTTTTGCAGCTTCGTCGAATGCGTCGCAGCTGTTCAGGCCAGATACGGCGGCTTTGGCCTGTTTTGCAAGGGCGTCTGCGTTAGCACCAGCCTCTACCAGAAGGAAAAGGCGGGCAAGTGTGATTACGGCTTCGCGGCTATCGCCAGCCTTAACCACTTCGCGTCCAACAAGCAGCATGATGTGGATTGCGCCATCGGCATAAATGGGCTCACTGACTTGCCCCGGTTTAAGTGCAGCCAGAGTTTCATCCAACTCTGGCGGTAATTGGCCAGACTGCACCTCGCCCATATCTCCGCCAACGGCAGCCGTAGGGGAACGCGAATAGCGACGAGCGAGTTCAGGGAACTTGCCACCTGCGGCTAACTGGCTTCGAATCTCAGCAGCACGGGCATTGGCTTCGCGCCGATCTTCGGGCGTTGCAGCGGGCAATACAATTTCGGCGACGCGGGCGATAAACCCGCCGCCAGCTTCGCGGATTCGGTTCAGGGCGTCATCAACCTCATTCGTTGCCACCCGAACTTGGGGCAGCACCCGGCGGCGCAAAACTTTTCTCCACAGAATGGAGGCCTTTGATTGGTCAATGAACACGCCGATAGGAACGTTTTTTCGGGTCAGCTCCTTCATCAAGCCTCCCGGCTCCATCTTATTATTACGCTCGATAGATTGTATGGCGGCCCCAACTTCCTTGTCCGTTGCATATATGCCGAGCCGTTTGGCTTCTTGCCTCTTCAGACGGTCGTCGATTAATTGACGAAGGGCAATCCTGCCATAACGTTTTTGGGTCTCAGCATTCACTGGCGTGTTTGCTGATGCGGCGATCAATCGAATCCGACCATCAATGTCAAAATCCGTGATCGCGTCATCGTTTACGGAAGCAACAATTCTGCCAACAAGCTGCTGTGCGCTTGCGTGGAGCGGTAGCGCAACCAGTAAAGCGAGCATTGCCAGAACGGGCATGCGGAAATTTCGAAGCAATGTCAACATGGTTTCGGCCTCAGCGGCGGTCTATCCAGGCGCGGTATAGCGTCCATTCAAAAGCCTTTGTAGCGGTCGTGTGGCCTATCCTGCAACGTCAAACCCGTTGACCTTTTGCTGCTGGGGCGCGAAGACTGCAAGATATCTAATTCAGGAGAGACTTCATGCGGATCGCGTTTGCCGATTTAGGTGCCCCGAAATCTGGCGTATATGTTGTTCTGACAGGCGAAGGTGGCGCTATGAGCGTGCCAGCAAAGGAGGCTGATAAGGCCTTGGGCGGGGCGATCACACGGGCTGCAACGTCGCTTGGCCATAAAGGCAGTGTGCGAGAGATCATTGACGTTCCGACGCCATCCAAGGTCTCCTATGAGCGCCTGCTAGCAGTCAGCGTTGGTGATCCTGCCAAGTTCGACGCCCGCGCCGCGCAGGATATGGGTGGTGCCATTTATTCTAAGCTTGCTGGTGGCGGGTTGAAGCAAGTCTCCGTGGCTTGCGCCGCACCTGGAAAATCAGCACTTGGCGATGATGCTTTGGCGGCTGAGATTGCGTTTGGCATACAACTCGCCGCATATCGCTTCTCTAAGTACCGCACTAAGGGACCAGAGGCGGAAGCGCCGGCGCTTGCGGGTGTTCGGATTCTGACGTCGGCCCAGGCTAATGCCCGGAAGCAATTCGGCAAGCTGGATAGAATTGCGGACGGCGTCTTTATGGCGCGAGATCTGCTGGAAGAGCCGCCAAATGTTCTTTACCCCGAAAGCTTCGCTAAGCGCTGCGAAGAACTGGTTAAGCTAGGCGTTGAGGTAGACGTCCTGGATACAGAACAGATGCGCAAGCTTGGCATGGGTTCGCTGCTTGGTGTCGCCATGGGGAGCGCTAGACCCGGCAAGCTCGTCACGATGCGCTGGCGCGGTAAAAAGCGTGGACCCGGTCCGCTGGCGCTTGTCGGCAAGGGCGTCACGTTTGATACGGGCGGCATTTCCATCAAACCTGCTGGCGGCATGGAAGACATGAAATATGACATGGGCGGTGCCGCCGCAGTTGTTGGCGCAATGAAGGCGATTGCGGGCCGGAAGGCTAAAGCGGATGTGGTTGGCGTCGTCGGCTTGGTCGAAAATATGCCTTCAGACCGTGCTCAGCGCCCCGGCGATGTCGTGACGTCTATGTCTGGCCAGACCATTGAGGTCATAAACACAGATGCGGAAGGAAGGCTCGTACTGGCAGATGCGCTTTGGTACACGCAGAAGACCTTCAAGCCCTCTGCAGTTATCGATCTGGCGACGTTGACGGGGGCCATTGTCGTGGCACTTGGTGGAGTGCATGGCGGCATGTATGCCAATGACGATGCGCTGGCAAATGATCTGCAGGCCGCTGGCGAGGCAACCGGTGAGACACTCTGGCGGATGCCGCTTGGCGATGATTACGACAAACAGATCGCTTCTAACATTGCTGACATGAAGAATGTCGGCGGGCGTGAAGGCGGCAGCATTACGGCGGCACAGTTCTTGAAGCGCTTCGTGATGGATAAAACGCCTTGGGCGCATCTGGATATTGCGGGCGTCGCATGGACGACGAAAGCTAAGCCAACCGTGCCAAAAGGCGGCGTCGGTTTCGGTGTTCGCCTGCTGGACCGCCTCGTTGCTGACCGCTTCGAGAGTTAGATCGCGCTGTGGCGAAGGAGGACGATAACGCCGAGCCTGAAGCGGCTTGGGTCGACTTCTTGAACGTCGATGGTGCCGGGTTCGACCGTGCACTTGGCTATCGCTTACAAGGGCTGGAAAGTGCTGGAACAAAAGTGCTGGTGCTGTGCGCAGATCGTGTGCGTGCAGAAGCGCTGAATGCTGGATTATGGACGTTTGATCAGGCCAGCTTCCTGCCGCACGGCGGGATTAACGATGGCGCGCCAGGGGACCATCCCATCTGGGTGCATCACGAAGAGCCATCGTCTGATATGTTTCCAGCCGATATGATTATCAGCGTCGATGATGCCGAACCAGCGGATTGGAACCGCTATTCAAGCCGCTGGCTTGTGTTCGATGCACGCGACCCCGTTCAGCGGGATATTGGCCGAACCCGGTGGTTGGCATGGCGTGAGGCGCGACAATCTATGGCCTATTGGACGTTTGAAGGTTCCAAATGGCGGTTGGAGCGGCGAGGTTAGTTACTCGCCGACACGGCCTCTCTGAAGTCACCTTTGCGTCGGGTCAGGCCCGCTTTGTCCATATATTCCAGCACTTCGATTGTGACATTACGGCCAATACCGGAACGATCCCGAAAGTCTTTGGCCGTGAAGCCTTCATCTGGGTTGTCTGCGGTCAGCGCCTGGGCGAGTTCGGTTAATCCGTCGATGGCGGCGGGCGGAAAAAACCTGTTGGCAGATACTTCTGCGAGCAGGCCCATCCGTGCGGCGCGCTTGAGCAATGTTCCGATAAGCTTATGGTCTACCGACAGCTCGTCGGCCAGCTCCCGCACACGGGGCGGGCGAAGGCCGCCTTCGTCCAGCAGTGGCTCAACCTTCCGCCAGATGCGCTCTTCCTGATCAGAAAATCGTACGCTATGGCCGGGCAATGCAAGGTGCCCACTGGCACGGATGAGCTTCCGATCATCCTGCATGCGTTGTGCAACGCATTCGAATAACGCAACAGGCGCAGACGTGTCGCCCAAGAGCTTCCGAAAGGCTACGGGTGCGGCACCCGGTTCCTGTTTGTGTTCCTGATGCCAGGTCTCAAGCGCTGCCAGAATAGCAGCTTCAAGTGCTTCAACCCGTTGGGGTGCGGCTAGAATAGCGCTACAGCCTTCGCCCATCTGGATATGCGGGGTAGTCCGCAACACGTTTGCCCGTTCAGCATCGCTCAGATTACGAGCGCGAGCGAACCCGTCCCACGGTACGGCAGCTTGGTGAGCCAGTAAAGCGGCCAGGGCTGCTGCAGGCTTTGGGTGATTAAGTGCCTCGAAGCGGCCTTGTTGACGCCATCGGCGACCCGGCGGGTCGGGGTCTAGGATACGACCGCCAGCCAGTGTCGCTTGGCTTTGGTGATCGCGCAGCACGAAGCGATCAAACGCAGCAGCAGACGTCGGGCGGTCCAATGTAATCCGGCCATAACCTTGCTCACCCGGTGCCAACCGGCGGCTTTCAAGCAGCATAATACGGGCAGGAATATCGCTGGCACCATGGTGCAGATGGACCACGTGGCCATCTTTCAAGCCCCTACCGTCAAGTGCTTCTGGCGCTGCGCGGACCAGGACGTCGAGCTTCGTTAAAGCGCGGAGGCCATCCTGCTCAATCAGCCAATCGCCGCGGGAAATATCATCTGCGTCTATTCCTGCGAGATTGATGGCTAGCCGTTCACCGTCCCGTCCGGCGTGGGATTCCTGGTTCTGGGCATGCATGCCGCGAATCCGGGCTTCCTTACCGCCCGGCGCTATAATCACCCGATCACCTGCTTTGACCTTGCCTGCATAGGCAGTTCCCGTTACGATCAACCCTGCTCCGCGAAGTTGAAAAGATCGATCCACTGCGAGCCTGAACCGACCTTGCGCTGCAGGCCGCGCCATTTCCCGCGCTGCACGGAATAGCCTTTGGCGGAGCGGATCAATACCGTCGCCAGTGATGCTGGACAGCGGGAACATAGGCACGTCCGCCAGCGGCCCATCTTCCAGGAGCAGACGGACTTCGGCTTCAACGTCGGCCAGTCGATCTGGCTCAACCATGTCGGTTTTGGTGATCGCAACTGCGCCTGCAGGGGCTTCCAGCAGGTTAAGGATGGCCAGATGCTCTCGAGTTTGCGGCATGACACCATCATCTGCAGCCACCACGAGCAGTGCGAAATCAACGCCAGCTACGCCAGCCAGCATTGTGCGCACGAACTTCTCATGGCCAGGCACGTCAACGAAGCCGATGCGACCACCTTGCGGTGTGTCGATATAGGCAAAGCCCAGGTCAATCGTCATGCCCCGGCGCTTTTCTTCGGGCAAACGGTCAGCATCAACGCCGGAAAGCGCGCGAACCAAGCTGGTTTTGCCGTGATCAATATGGCCTGCAGTTGCGATGATCATGGGACTTGCAACTCTCCTAGCTGTGCGATAAATCCGGCCTCGTCTTCAAGGCAACGGCAATCCAGCCAGAACCTATCCTCAGCGATCCGGCCAATCACAGGCTGCGGCAGGGCACGGAACGCTGCGGCGAGCCGGTCCAGTCTTCGCCCACGCCCACGCGCTACGGCTTCCGGCACGGCCATCGTAACGGCGTTGCTTGGCAGCATATCAACGGGCAGAGCGCCGGAGCCGATCTGGCTGGCGCAATCTTCCACGGCGACGATCCAATTCGCCGCGAATGGCCGCAAGGAGTCCGCCACGCGGTTGGCAGTGGGGCGAATATCATCGACCTTGCGCGCAAGGAGGCGGATGCTTGGCAAGCGCTCGGCCAGACTATCCGGATCGTCATAAAGTTGGAGGGTAGCAGCAAGCGCTGCCAGGGTCGCTTTGTCAAGACGAAGGGCACGCTTTAGCGGGTTCTTAGCAACGCGTTTGATGAGATCAGTCTTGCCAACAATCATGCCAGCTTGTGGGCCGCCTAAAAGCTTATCACCGGAAAAGCTGACGATATCGGCACCGTCGCGTAGCGCCTCCTGCACGGTGCGTTCATAAGGCAGGCCCCATTGCCGGAAATCGACCAATGCACCGGCACCAAGCTCGTCATAAAATATAATATCATTGGCTTTCGTTAAGGTCGCTAGCTCCTTCTCGGGCACGCTGGAAGTGAAGCCCGTGATCGCATAATTGCTTGGCCGAACGCGGACAATCATGGCGGTTTTATCGGTGATGGCGTTCTCATAGTCCTTAAGATGAGTGCGGTTAGTGGCACCAACTTCGCGGAGCTTCACTCCAGCACGCACCATAACTTCCGGCATACGGAATGCGCCGCCGATCTCCACCAGTTCACCGCGGGAAATAATGGCTTCCTTACCGCGAGACAGCGTGTTCAGCACGGCTATTACGGCTGCGGCATTGTTATTTACCACAAGGCCCGCTTCAGCACCCGTCAGTATTGTTAGCCATTTGGTGATGTGACTGTCGCGCTCACCACGCCGGCCTTTGCCAAGAACGTATTCCAGATTAACAAACCCGGATGCCTGCTGCATGGCGCTGATAGCTGCGTCCGCCAATGGCGCGCGACCGAGATTAGTATGCAGGACCGCACCCGTCAGATTAAAGACTGGCTTAATGGAAAGTGCACGCCGTTTGGCGAGGCGGAGGGCAGCGTCACCAAGCAATGCTGCATCGCTGCAGCCCCCGGCAGTTCTAGCTGCTCCGATTGCGTCTCGCAGACAGGCGGTAACCGCTTGCCGACCAAAGGTCGCTAAAAGGTCAGCACCGCTGGCAGAGCGCAGCAGGGCATCGAGTGATCGAGGGCGCCAGGATGGCGAATGGGCGTCGTCTTGCATGCTACCGTCCAGCCGCCGGACTGGCAGCAAGTCAGTAGGCTATACGATTTTATCCGACAGTGAAGCCTATCTAACGCTGATGCGTGCGATCAGTGCAGATAGCCCATGACGCTGGATTTCAGCTTAGCCATGATTGCAATGGCTGTTGGGTCTTCCAGATCATCTAGACGGTGGTTTAAGACCGCGTGCGCAGCTTCCACATGGGCCAACATAGCTTAGAGTGAGCCTCCGATATCTGAATGAGCACGAAGCCAAGTGTCGTTCCCCGGCGTTTCGTATCGTGCGCAAGGCGGAAAGCAGCCTCGAGGTATTCAGGCGCTGTTGATGGCACAGACCGGGCTAATTGCAGGCGACGATCTAGCTGATTTATGGTTGCTGGTGCCCGTTCAGCCAGGTAGGAAAGTTTTAGCTTTTCGATTGCTGCACGAGCTTGTTCGGTTGCGACGGCATCCATGCTGGACGGCTCTGAACCTGGTGTCATAAACTGATAGGATTGACGGCGTTGGGCTGACACAAGCGATCACCCAACCGAGGATGCATGCCTCAATGTCCTTGGAGAATACGCAGGCTGTGTCTAATGACGACTTAAACCGATTACCAAGATTCTGTGGAGGTTCGGGATGGATAGCCTTGAAACGGGGCAAATTTTAGTATTGTCGTTGGTAGTCGCAGCGCCGTTCCTTGGCGTTGCCTTGGAGAATTCGAGCAAGCGGCTCAATCGCACACATTATATCGGTTGGTTCGTTGCCGCTGTCATTGCCAATGCGTTGAGTAACATGGCTGGGAAGCAAGGTTTAGGCCCAGTCGTCTCTATGGCTTTGTTTTTGGCGGGCCTGTTTGTGTACTTCTTGCTGGCGCAGAAAAGTGTGCAGCGGGCTCGTGACGCAGGCGTCCAGAAATCCTGGTGCTTTGTCGTTGCGGTACCAGTGATCGGGCTCTTGATGGTCCTATTATTGATGATCAAACCGCCGACGAGTATCCAAGCGCCTGTAAACACTGAAGATTCCTAAGATTCTTAATCTACCAATGGCAAGCCTTCTTCGCGGCGGATATCATTAATGACCTCTTTCACCCGCTGCTGGAGTGGCGCGTATTGCATGCCGAACTCCTCAACCAGCCGGGTGTTGTCGATCAAATAGGTGCCAGAACTTGTTGGCCCATCCACCTCATTCTCAAAGCGGATATCTGCGTCCGGCAGGTAGGTGCGGACGATTGCACCCAGTTCAGCAAGGCTGATAGTGGCACCGCCTGAATTGTAAGTAGTGTGCTTAGGCTTGTTGGTCATCAGGATACGAGCGAAGGCTTCGGCCATATCCTCAACATGAATCACGTTTCGCATGGCGTTAGCGTGCGGGAAGGTGACGGATTGGCCTCGCGCGGGTTGGCAAATGCAGTTCACGTGATCAATCGAGCCAAATTTCTTATCCGGCCCGTTCACGTTAGCCGGGCGAACGGAGGTGATCGTCATGCCATAGGCGCGGCGGTAATCGTGCGCCTGCCATTCATTGGTGATTTTGTTAACGGCGTATTGTGTTGTGCCGCGCCGCTCATCTTCCTCATGCACGGGCCGTTCACCGAACTCCGTTTGGCCGCCTGACACAGCAAGCGAACTTGCGAAAACGGTGTGCTTCACCCCCATCCGTCGGGCCGCTTCAAAGCAATTGTCCATGCCCTGAATATCCAGCTTGAATGCCACATGGGGGGCCAGGTCGCCGATGAAGTAGGAGAGATTGATGACGCGTTCGGCATTCGATTCATGCATTGCGCCGATCACGTCATCAAATTGCGTCACGTCCCCGCGCACGACCTTTACGGAACTGCCAAGGTCAGCGAACGCAGCAGACGCACCCGCGATGTCAATATCCATGCACGTCACTTCGTGGCCGGCTTTCGCAAGGATTGGCAGCAAGCGCCGCCCAATAAAACCAGCGCCGCCGATTGCGAGAATAGACATGATCTCTCTCCTAGTTTGCCCGGTTAGGTCATTTCCACGCCGCCGTTGACTGGCAGCAATTGGCCATTGATGAACCCGCCATTATCGCTGCAAAGCAGCTCAACCAGGGCCGCGATATCATCTGCTTTGCCCAGGCGGCCAACGGGATTGGCTGCGACCAAAGGTCCATGCTTGCCATCATGAGCAACATTCTCGCCCTCGCCGGGGAAGGTGCCGGGCGAGATGATGTTGGTCGTGACACCCTTAATGCCAAACTCCCGCGCGAGGGCTTTGGTGAGGCCCCACATGGCGTGCTTGGATATCGTAACGCCAGGCCTGCCAGCTTTGCCTTCCTGGGCGTTCATGCCTGTGAAATTGATGATACGACCCCAGCCATTCTCAATCATGCCCGGCAGGAAAGCTCGTGAAAGCCATACGGCGGAATAGGTGTTCACGTTCATGACGTCGGCCAAATCTGCGTCCGTCATCTCAAGGAATGGCGATAGCGGGCGGATGGCGGCATTGTTGAGCAATACGTCTACGCGGCCAAATTCAGCAAGCGCTTCAGCCGCCATACGGTCCACGGCGGCCTGATCGCCCAAGTCTGCCATGCAAACCAGGGCATCCGTGCCGATATCCCGAACTTCGCCAGCCGTGCGGTCGCAGATATCCCGCTGGGTAGAGCCATTTATGACGACATTGAACCCGGCGCGGGCAAGATACTGCGCGCAGCCCCTACCAATGTTCCGGCCAGAGCCTGTAATTAGGGCGGTTTTGGTGCCTCTTGCCATAGTGATGCTTCCTTGCAAAGCGCCCTAATGAAATCAGGGCATGTTCAAACGGTAGTGGTCTCTGAGAGTGTCGCCCTGATACTCAGTTTTGAAAAGCCCACGTTTCTGCAGAATTGGCACGACTTCATCTATGAATACATCGAGCATGTAGGGCAGAACGGGCGGCATCAAATTGAACCCATCTGCTGCGCTATCTTCGATCCAGTCTTGCATTAAATCGGCAACTTGGTCTGGTGTGCCAGCGAAAGTGAAGTGGCCGCGTGCACCAGCGAGCTTAGAGAGCAATTGCCTCAGCGTTGGCTTCTCGCGGCGCACCAGATCAACGATTACGGCTGTCCGGCTGCGGGCAGCCTCTACGGTGTCTGGGTCCGGGAAGTCTTCGGGTGAAAGTGGCGTATCCATTGGTAGGTGTGAGAAATCATGGCCACCGAAACGTCCAGACATTCGCGTGCGGCCTACTTCTGGGTCCGCCAGATCATTAATCTCGCGGGTCAGGCGTTCGGCTTCCGCTTCCGTTGAGCCGATCATGGCGCTGAAACCGGGCAGGACCAGTGCTTGATCTTCCGCGCGGCCCTTCTGGCGAACGCGGGCTTTGATGTCCTTATAGAATGCTTGCGCTGCGGCTTTCTCCAAGTGCGCGGTGAAGATCGCCTCCGCGTGGGTCGCAGCGAAATCGCGCCCGGTTTCCGATGATCCTGCCTGGATCAGCACCGGACGGCCCTGGCGGCTTTGGGGCACGTTCAGTGGGCCGGCAACGGCGTAGTAATCGCCTTTGTGATTGATCGGCCGAATGCCGTCTGCATCGGCATACCGACCGTTTATGCGGTCATCTAGAATGACATCGGCGTCCCAGCTTGCCCAAAGCACTTTGGCAATTTCGATATATTCCCGCGCTTTAGCGTAGCGGATGTCGTGGCTCACTTGCGCCGCATCACCATAGTTCCCGGCGGCGGGCACAGACCAGGACGTGACGACATTCCAGCCAATTCGCCCATTGCTGATATGGTCAAGAGAAGCCAGTTGGCGGACAAGGTTGTAAGGCTCGGTATAGGTCGTAGAGGCGGTCGCAATAAGGCCAATCTTTTTGGTCGAAACAGCAAGCGCGCCTAGTGCCGTCAAAGGTTCCAGCCAAGTGCGTGGCGCGCTATCTATGTCTGGGCCAAGGGCTAGCTGATCCGCCAGAAATATGCTGTCGAACAGTCCCTCCTCAGCCCGCCCCGCAAGCCTCTGGAAATACTGAATGTCCGAAAGCGGCAGTCGCGACGCTTCAGGGTGTCGCCACGCCGCTTCATGATGGCCACGACCGTGGATAAATAGGTTAAGAATCATATGCCTGGGCATGGGGTAACGCTCCAGCTGTGAGACAGCTTATGTTCCAGTGAATACGGCCGGACGCTTTTCCATGAAAGCCACGCGGCCTTCGGTGAAGTCATTGCTGTCAGCGGCTTTGCGGCTGATATCAGCGAGGAGCTGCATGTCCCGACCGCTCTCATCCTTCAGTACTTGGGCGATGGTCTGCTTGGAGGCATGGATGGAAATCGGCGCATTGACAGCGATCTGTTCTGCGATCCGGCGAACGGTCGCTTCGAGCATGTCCGGCGTGGTCACTTCTTCAATGATACCCATCTGGAGAGCCGTTTCGGCAGAATAGCGGTCCCCCGTATACATCATCTTCCGCGCCATACCGGGGCCAATTAAGCCGACGAGTGTGCGCAGGCCTTCAAACGCATAGGCAATGCCGAGCCGAGCTGCAGGAATGCCAAACTGGCTGTCTGTGGATGCCACACGGAAATCCGCTGTCAGCGCCAAGCCAAGACCGCCACCCAGGCAGAAGCCACGGATCATGGCGATTAGCGGCTTATCCAAACTAGCGAGGCTTTCGCGGCCTGCACCGGATCGTGCGGCGTAGATTGCAGCGGCTTCTGCGGTGGCCCTATTATCTTTGTATTGAGAGATATCGCCGCCTGAAACGAAAGCCTTATCACCAGCACCCTTCATAACGACAACGCGGATGTCCGGATCGTTGGAAAAGTCTTCTACAGCGACAGTGACGGCTTCCCACATCTCAAGCGTCATGGCGTTGCGACGTTCGGGTTGGTTGAACGTCAGCCAGCCGACGCCGTTCTCTTTGTGGGAGAGAACGCGGTCTTCCGGTGAGGTAATCGGGCGGAACGCCATAGGTTAGTCCTTCTGAATCTGGGGCTACTTCTTAGGCAGCATGCGTTTGATCAGCGGATAGCTTAGGCTAAACGCAGTGGTGACGAAAAGGTCGGCGCAGATCGGGCATTCAAGCAAACGCCACCACTCATTGTCGTAGACGATCATGGATTGGGAGAAGCTTTCTTCCACCATTTTTCCAAGGATCAGACCCATGATCAGTGGGGCGGGGCCAAACCAATGTCGCAGCATCAAAAATCCGACAAGCCCCGCACCCGCGATCAGCCAGACATGGAAGAAAGATGCGGCGACGGAATAAGCTCCGGTTGTTGCGAAGCAGAGGACAGACGACCAGAGAAATGCCTTCGGCAACAAAGCGATTCTTACAAACAATTTAGCGCCAGCAAGGCCGACGAACAGGTACGCAAAGTTGGCAATCAGCATGCCGTGAAGATCGCATAAACGAATTCTGGCGTTTCATTCATCAAATGCGGCCCAGGCCGGAACCCATGCATGATCAATGCAGCGAGGATGACGGCAGTGGAACCGGAGCCTGGAATGCCGCGTGCCAGTTTAGGCACCATGGCACCGTCGGTTGCTGCATTGTTTGTAGCTTCTGGTCCGGCGATGCCTTCTGGAACGCCTGTGCGGAATTCTTCTGGCCGATCAGGCAAGCGCTTTGCTTCGTTGTAGCCCATGATGGCAGCAACGTTGAAGCCTTCTGCTGGCAGGATGCTGATGAATGTGCCGATGCCGGTCGAACGCAGAATTGTGTTGCCGCAGTGCCGTACATCCTCTCGGCTCGGCAGCTTACAGACGACGGAACTAATCAGTTGCGCTGGCTTCTCCCTGGAAATCGCTTGCGGCAGCATTTCGTCAATCGCGAATAGACCGATCAGAACCGGCACGAATTCAATGCCCTCTGACAAGTCCACAATATTAAACGTGAACCGCTCAACACCCGTAACAAGATGAATGCCGACGGTGGAAACCAACACACCAACCGCACCTCCGATCAGGTTACGGATGCTGGATCGTCCGCGGATGGGGGCAACATGGATAAGGCGGATAGTGTAAGCGCGAAATATTCATGCGGGCCAAAGCTTGCGGCGATTTTCGAAAGCGCAGGTGTCGCCAGCAGGAAGATAAAGAGGCTGAGAATGCCGCCCGCCCCGCTGGAGAATGCGGCGAGCCCAAACGTCCGCTGCAACCGCTTGCACGCCAAATGCCCGTCTGTCTATTTTGACCAAAGAAACAATCCTCCCATTTTTTGATACGGTATCACCAGCTCTTCCAGTGCAATTTTGAATCGGGGAGGTCTATTCCGCTAATACGCCATCTCGGCCACCGTCTGCGCGATGACGCGGGCACCAGCTGCAAGATCTGACGGTGTCGCAGATTCTGCCTCATTGTGGCTAATGCCGTCCTTGCAAGGCACGAACACCATGCCTGTCGGGCAGAGCGCGGCCATGTTGCGGGCGTCATGTCCAGCGCCGGATAGGAGGTCCATGTTCGGTGCATCCGCACGGTCTGCAGCGCGGCGGATCATATCCATCACGCCTGTGTCGAACGGCACCGTGTTGGAACGCTGAATTTCGTTCACGTTGACCTGGCACGGGCCTGCAAGCGCCTTGCAAAGTCCTTCAATCTGGCTGCCAAGCGCTTCGCGGACCTCATCGTCTGGGCAGCGAAAATCAATGGAGAATCGCACCTGGCCTGGTACGACAGATGGGGCACCTGGATATGCTTGCATGCGACCCACATTGAAGCGGATCACATCAGCCGGGTCTTCCATCAGCCTGTGCAGGCCGACAACCATTTGTGATGCTGCAAGGCTTGCATCTTTGCGGCGGCGCATCGGCATGGTGCCAGAATGCGCTTCTTCACCAATAACTTCGACGGAATATTTGCGAGAACCCTGGATGCCGCTGACGACACCGATGGTGGTGCCGGTTTCCTCCAACCTGGGCGCTTGCTCGATATGCGCTTCAACGAAACCGGCGACTTCTGCTTTGAACGGATGGTCATCAATAGGGCCAAGCACGTTGCGGGTTTCCGCCAGTGCATCGGCTAGCTTCACTTTATCCTGGCCGATGACGTTCAGCATGCGGTCTAATTCTTCTGGCCGCGCGTAGACTTGGCTGCCCATCACACCAGGTTGGAAACGGCCGCCTTCTTCATTGGTGAAGTTGATAACTTCAATCGGGCGGGTGGTCGTGATCCCGGCGGCATCTAGGGCATAAAGCGCTTCCATTCCTGCCAGAACGCCAAACGCGCCATCGAACTTGCCGCCAGTGGGTTGCGAGTCCAAGTGTGAGCCTGTCGTGGCTGGGGCGGCGGACGGGTCTGCGCCAGGGCGGCGGATATACATGTTGCCAATGGCATCCATGCTAACGTGGCAGTTTAGCTCAGCCGCCCATTCTGCGAGTAGCTTGCGGGCCTGGTTGTCCTCAGGTGTCAGCGCCTCACGGCATACGCCGCCTTTCGCAGTCGCACCAAACTTCGCCATCTCCATATGCATGCGCCACAGGCGGCCCTCATCGACGGCGGCGGCGATGCGGGAGAGGTCTGCGTCTGAAATGGCCATGATTGTGATCCCTCAAAAAATGATGTGCTCGTTTTAGCATATTGGCCAATCCGCGCTATATGGAGAAGGCATGAGGAGATTAGGCCGATGGATCAAAAAATCTGCGTCATTACTGGCACCACCGATGGCGTTGGTCTGGAGACGGCTCGCACATTAGGAAGAGATGGTTGGGCCTTGGCGCTTGTCGCCCGCAACGCCCAGAAGGGTGAGCGTATCGCTGCAGAACTGCGCGCTGAATGCCAGAATGAGCAAATATCATTCATGCAGGCTGATCTCTCACTCCAACGCGACGTGCGCCGCGTCGCCAGCGAGTTGGCGGAGGCCTATCCGCGTATTGATGTGCTCATCAATAACGCCGGTGCCATATTTTGGAAGCGAAAGCAGACGGATGAGGGGCTTGAAGCGACATTCGCCCTCAATCACCTGAATTATTTCCTTTTGACCAACCTGCTGCTGGATCAGTTGAAGGCGGCACCCTCTGCACGGATCGTGAATGTTGCGAGCCGGGCGCATGTAGGTGCTTCGGTTGATTTC
>Ga0315331_10000541_pt1 | contig 26467 bp, 55 predicted proteins | sample M160m34915metaG_FD_203456 | JGI IMG/M metagenome (GOLD analysis project Ga0315331, IMG submission 203456) | Ammonia-oxidizing marine archaeal communities from Monterey Bay, California, United States - M1 60m 34915 | ecosystem: Environmental > Aquatic > Marine > Intertidal zone | place: USA...
GCGTACGAAAAAAAAGTAGAAGATGAATAGTAATATATTAATAGGAATATTTTGGTTCTTTGTAGCACATATTGCTGTATGGTTTCAACTTAACGGACAATTCAAATGGGATTGGTTTAAGAATAATGAATTGATTCTTTCTTTGTTTGGTATCCCATTATCATTTTTATACATATGGGCCACCAAATATACTGTAAATGGATTTGATGGATTATTGTGGCCAGGTAGATTTATAGGATTTGGAGTAGGAATGGTAATTTATGCAATATTCACCAGTCACTTCTTTAATGAGGGAATCACTATGAAAACAGGAATATCTTTAGGTTTATGTTTAGTATTAATAGCAATTCAAGTATTTTGGAAATGAAATCAGTAGCAAAGGTTTATAATAGTATTTGGAATCAAGAAAAACATCTCTTGAGTGAAATATATAGTGTGGTTTATAGTAGTGGTAATATGAAAGGTATTCCACAATGGAGAGATAGGAAACGATTACACCAGCTTACAGAGAAATTTAACCAACAAAATTACTTATTATCAAAAAAAGATTTCCAATTTTTGGAAAGTTTACATTATAAATATAAAGTTTAATACTTATATATAAATGAAAGAGTTATGAAATATAAATTAATAGCGATATTATTCGGAATATCAACCATCATATTTTGGGTGATTTGTTACACATTACCAACTTGGTTGGTATGGAATTGTATCATATCCCCTAAATTCGTATTACCTCAATTTACATTTGCAGAAACCTTTTTTGTGTTATCAATAATTAAGTTTATATTTTCATCTACTGATTATCGTAAACTATATAACGACATTAGAAAGAATGAAAAAAGGTGATGTAATGCCAAATGGATTTGTGTTGGGTAGGGGTAGAGAACCACTCAACTTAACTGAAGCTCAGATTCGGTATGCGATGAAGAACTCCAAATCCAATAGTGGTGCTGCAAGATTCCTTAACATTTCACTTACAACATACGAAAAGTATTCTAAGAGATATATTGATTCTGAAACGAATAAAAATCTTTGGGATTTACAAAAGAACAAAAGAGGTAAGGGTGTAAAGAAACCGTATAATATTACAAAAGGTAAATATGCATTAAAAGATATATTAGAAGGTAAGTATCCAAATTATTCAGTACATCAATTAAAGAACAGATTACTGAATAACGCAGATAAAGTAGATTTTAAACCATGTTGTCATAATTGTGGTTATGATGAAAAACGGATTACAGATGATAAAGTTCCGTTGATATTAGACCACATTGATGATAATTGGAAAAATCACATATTAAAAAATCTAAGATTCCTATGTTATAATTGTTTTCACAATTTAAAAGGTAATCTAAGAGGTGGGCAACCACAATGGAGAGTAGAACAAATTCAGAAAGCAAAAGCAACTATTAAATCAAAACAAAAAGGAGAATAAGTTATGGCAAAAAAAGAAGAAACTAAAGTAGAAGTATTACAACTAGAACCAACTGATGTTGCAGTTCTATTTACATTGGCACAACAAGCCACAATTAAAGTAGGAGATATCGAAACGGTATCTAATGTTCTAAATAAATGTAGAACAATATTAGCTGCTAATAATAATCAAAAAAACGTATAAAAAGTTATGGGTAAAGAAATCTATCATGGAAAAGAGAGTAGAGAAAAGCTACTCAAAGGTGTAAATGAATTGGCAGATGCTGTTAAAGTTACATTAGGGCCGAGAGGTAGAAATGTAATCATCGAAAGAGAGGGAGCACCTCACATTACAAAAGATGGTGTAACTGTAGCAAAATCTGTAGAGTTTTCAGATTCAACAATTAATTTGGGTGCACAGATTATCAAAGAGGCATCTCAACAAACTGCAGATAATGCTGGTGATGGTACAACAACATCTACAGTATTAGCTCAACATATTTTCAATGAAGGTATGAAGCAAGTTGAAAAGGGATGTAACCCAATTGAATTGTATAGGGGTATGCAGATTGGTGTAAAAGATGTAGTAGATAATTTGGTTAATAAAGTATCTCAAAATATAAAAACCAACGACGCAATTAAAAACATTGCAACCATATCAGCAAATGGTGATGAAGAAATCGGTGGTATTATCTCAGAAGCAATTCATCAAGTAGGAAACGATGGTGTTGTAACTGTAGAAGAAGGAAACTCAAATGAAACTTCATTAGAGATTGTAGAAGGATTGGAATTCGATAAAGGATACCTATCTCACTTCTTTATGAACAACCAATCAAAGTTGGCCTGTATTTTGGAAGAACCTCAGATTTTATTGTATGATGGTAGAATCTCAAATATGGAAGATATTTTGGGAATCTTAGAATCATCTTCTATGGGTAATAAATCAATTGTAATCATAGCTCACGATGTAGATGGTGAAGCATTAGCAAGTATGGTTGTAAATGCCGCAAGAGGAACTCTTAAATGTTTGGCAGTTAAAGCACCAGGTTTTGGAGCAGAAAGAAGTGAGATTCTAAAAGATATGGAATCTTTGACTGGAGCTACAATTGTTGGTTCTGAGTTGGGTGTTACTTTAGAAGATGTAACCGAAGAACATTTAGGAAGTTGTGATAAAGTAGTATCAGATAAAATCAAAACTGCAATCATTGGTGGACATGGAACAGAAGAATCTATTAACTCTCGTATTGGATTAATCAAAACTGAAAAACTAAAAGCCGAATCTGATTTTGAAAAGGAAAAATTAGAGAAAAGATTGGCAAAACTAAGTGGTGGTGTAGCAGTTATCAAAGTAGGAGCAGAATCTGAGGTTGAATTGAAAGAGAAGAAAGATAGAGTAGATGATGCAATCTTATCAACTAAGGCCGCATTAGAAGAAGGTATTGTACCTGGTGGTGGTGTTGCTTTGATTCACTCAAAGAATATGGCAGATAGTATCGATACAGAGTTATCTAACGATAGAGCTCTTGGTGTGGATATTGTTTATTCTGCTTGTGAATCACCATTCAGAGCAATTATTGAAAATGCAGGAATATCTGCGGATTCATTGATTGAAAAGTTAAATTCACCATTAGCTAATAATCACAAAGTAGGTTATGATGTTAGAACTGAAGAATTTGGTGATTTAGTTGAAGCAGGTGTTGTAGACCCTACAAAAGTAACAAGAACAGCTATTGAAAAGGCCGTTTCAGTTGCGGGTACTCTACTTACTACTGAGTGTATGGTAGTAAATGAACCTGAAATAAATGATGATAAATCTTAAAAAACTAATATATCAATACAAATATCTAAAGTTAGAATCGGATGATATGACTGAGGAACATTCAAAGCTTGTTACTAAGTTTGAAGATGAGTTTTCAGGTGTTATACCAAAACCTGAACCGAAGCCAGATGAACCGAAACCTAAAGAAAAAATATCTGTAGATAGTAATGTAAAAAAGATTTATAAAGATATAGCTAAACAATTACATCCTGATAAAGGTGGTGATGAGGATGATTTCAAAGAACTAAATGAGAGATACAAATCAAACGATTTGTTAGGAGTAATTGATTATGCTGTTGAAAATAATATTGAGATATCAATAAGTGATGATGATGAGAAACAATTAACAGATTCTATAAAAAAACTAAAAGGTAAGATTCATACTTTAAAAGGAACATTGGCATATGTTTGGGAGTATGGAAATGAATATGAAAGAATGAATGTAGTAAATACATTAGGTAAACATTTAAACAAAAAATTAGAAGTAAAAAATTTATCCAATGAAATTAAAGATAAATTAGGTTATAAAACTAAAAAGTAATATATATTAATAGAAGTTATGAAGAAGTTAGAAAAGTTTGGTAAGAAGATTCAGTATGATGTTACAGAAGCATCAAGCTGGTTACTTATTAAGGATGGTCCTTGGAGTTGGTTATATATAACTAAAAGTACTGATTTGAAGGATAATACTGTTTTAGGTAAAATTATGAATGAGTATAAAGTTGAACCTACATTTATAAACAGAAAAAGTATGTTTGATTTATTAACCCATTTTGGATGTGAAAAAAGTAAGAATGTATTTAAAAAGAAACTTGTTTGAGGATACTATTTTTGATAATAGTAAACATGTAATACAAACAGATTTCTTTCAATATGCATCGATACTAATTCCTCTTAATACAAACTTAGATTTAACAGTTCTCCTATGGGAACGGATTTACTCAATGGAAAATGAAAATAAAAGTAGTATGCGGAATTCTGATATGGAATGATAAAGTTTTAGTAGGCAAACGAAAATCAACAAACCAACACTATCCATCAAAATGGGAATTCCCTGGTGGTAAAATGGAAGAAGGAGAAACGATTGATGAAACAATTATTAGGGAGTTTAAAGAAGAATTAGATATAGAAGTATATCCTTTTCATGAATTTAGAACAATATCGAATGAAACGATAGAAATGACACCGATGACCGTTAGGTTAGTAGGTGGTAAGGCTAAACTACTTGAACATGATGAAATTAGATTTGTAAATAAATCTGAGTTCTCAGAAATAGAGTTAACACCGTTAAGTAGGGAAGCTGGTAATATTTTGTTTAATTCATATTTTATATTTTTAAGAAAAGGAGAAGAAAATGTTTAAAAAGTTGTTTCGTAAAATTCAATTCGTAAAATGGATTTTAGAACAGAAATTTAGAAAAAAAGAACATTCCATATGGGATGATTGGTATTTAAGTAGCAGTAAACCATATATATGGGATAGAAGCTTTCTAAATAAAGACGGAGAAAAATAATGGACATAGATTTAATAGAAGTTGATGAGGGAACAATTACTGTAATTGATACCGATGGTAACACTTACACAATTCAGATTGAGAGTGAGAATGAAACTGAGAGTGATATGGCAGCTGCTATATTACAAATAGGATATACTATTATGCAAACAGTTCCAGCTGATGATGAAGATGGTGAACAACCATTACCATATTATTCAGATGAGGATGACTACTAAGAATTAGTGTAAAAATTATTATTTCTATATTTATAGTAAATAACTAAGTTTTATTTAAAAATTAAAAGGTATTATTATGGCAAGACTCTCAGACGTATATAAGTCAAAAAACAATAGAGAAATTGTACTTACCAACTTTCAAGCTCAAGTATTCGAAGCAGTAATTGAGAAATTCAAAAGAGAAGGTGTTGGTGGAGATGACATATTTGAAGAAACATATGTCTTACAAAAAGATATAGCAGAATATATAACAGGTAACATCGCAGAAGGTGGTGGTGCCGTTGGTGGATTAGCAACTCAAACATATAATTTTATATTAGGAATTGAAGCGGCAGCTCCTGTTGTTCCAGACCCTATTGTAGACCCAATAGTAGAAGAAGAAGTAATTCCATTACAAGAATCACCAGTTAAACCAGATTTAAGACCACGTAATATACCATTTAGAGATTTAAGGGATAAAAATAGACCATTTAGACCTAAATCAATGACTGAATTCCTTAAAAGAAATCCTGGTGGAATAAAACCAGCGGTTAATATTACCAGAGGTGGTGCAAGACCAGCTCCAAAACCATTTATAAGACCTGGAAACCCATTCCTTTCTGGAATCAGAGGTGGTAAAAACTTATTCGGTGGATTCGGTGAATCACCAGCAGGTTCTATGGCATCTGCTCTAAGAAACAGAGGTGGTATTGGTAGTAGAGGATTTATGGATTTATTTAGAAATCGAATTTAAAGGTAAAAAGATATGATTAACATAGGTGATGTAAATGTTGGTAATGAGGTTATACTAAATTTTTATCAATCTCAAGTATATAATGAGGTTTTAAAGAAGTTAGAAAACTTTGGTATTGCAGGATATGATATAGACCACGAATCATATGTCATACAAAAAACACTCGCAAAACATATATCGGAATCAGTTAGTCCTGATGAGGGTAATGTTGGTGAGATTCCTAGAATGGCACAAGTAGTATTTCAAACTCTAACTAATCCTGATTTATATGATTCTGATGTAGTAAGTGAAGATTTAGTACAATGGATTGAAATTGGTAATCCTTATTCATTCTTTGCACAAAAAAATCAAATAACCGATTTATCAGGTAATGCTAATGATATAAGATTTCCCATGTTTAGAGTAAAGCCTAACGGTTTTAGAAAAAATGGAACTGTTATTAGAAAACAAATCCCTTCATTAAGATTTACAGGAAAAGGTTCAAGGTTAAATGCAACAACAGTTATTGATGATGTATTCCAACCAGAAGGTGCACGTTCAAACGGATTATTTGAAGGAACTATAGAAACTTGGGTTAAGTTAGATAAGAAAAAAGGTAAAAGAGGGGATGCAGTTCATCCTTTATTTCACTTCCATACTACAGGAACTCCATTTGGGTTAACTGCACTTGTTTATCCTGATGGTGGGATACAACTACACAAATTTGCATACGACCAAAAAGAAGATGGTGAAGAAATTAAAGAAGCGTTTAGGTCATATAGTGAACCTGGTGTAGTTCAATTTGGTATTTGGCAACACATTGTAGTATCATTTACAAAAGATGGTGCTATTTGTTATGTTAACACAAAAGGTTATAAATTAGTAGATGGTGATACTGCATCTCAATTTGATATCCCAACTAAACAACATGATGGTCCTGTTAGAGGATTTACAGATGGATATGGTAGTTTAAAATCAGAAGAAGGTGAAGTATCTTTAGTACCAGATGCATTCTGGATTGGAGCTCAAAGATATCCTAATAATAAATTCAAAAAACAAATGGTAGGAAATCTTTCTTCATTTAGAGTTTATGAAAAGGCATTAGATTCTGAAGAAGTAGAACAAAATTTTGATTCATCAAAAGGACAATATACAGGAGAATAAAATGGGTAGAGTTCAGATAGGTAAAAAACAAAGAGTTGAGGTATCAGATTATGATGAATCAACTAAACAAATAGCTAAGAAAGTACTTAGAGAGATTGTTAATGAAGGATTTAATGGTGCCGATGTACTTCCTGGTGTTTGGGTTATAGAAAAAACTCTTAGAAACCATATTGTTGCAGAACAACCTAATATTGCACCTGAAATTAGTATCAACGAAGTTAATGAGTTAGCTCAAACAATATTAGAATCAGTTAAAGCACAGACTATTAAAGGTGATGAAAAAGTAAAATCTACTGAAGATTATGAAAATTCTCAAAATTTCCCAAAAGAATTACCTACTATTAAAATGGGTAATGTATCTGTTGTTAAGTTTCCAGAAGGTGGACAAGATGCAGAACGTTCTATCAAAGTAGATGGGTATAGAAAAGTAGGTAGATTCTACAGACCTAAATTAGATGTTGAGGAATTAAAACTAAGAAAAAGTAGAAATAAAAAAGCAAGAAAAGAATTAATCTTTGAACAAAAAGAAAATCTAAGAAGAATTAAGTTAAGACGTGGTTTATTAAAACCTGTTACAACTAAATCAACATTAGGAAAACCAATTAATCTTGTTAAATCTCCAGAGGGGCTTCTTCCAATGCCAATACCTCAATTTGCTTTGGATACAAGAAAAATAAACATATTAGACAACGAAAAAATACAGAAAGCTTTAGCTCAGGTTAAAAGTACTGTAAAAAGAGTTGAACCAGTTAGAGTTGAACCAGTTGGACTAGGAATTAAAGCTGCGATAAAAGATAGACAAGAGCAGCGAAAAATAAGAAAAAAGGATAATGAGGATAGAGATAATAAGTTCATTAAGAAAATTGAACCATTTCTAAATCCATTGAGTCCTTTCAGAATGTTCAGACCTAGAAATTAAATAACTAAAGAAGATATGAAACAAGTGTATTCCATTATTATTTTGGCATTATGTCCTATATTATTATTTGGACAACCAAAAACAATCAAAACTGATATTTTTACAGTTGTCTATTCAGAGGACTATGAACAACCACTACAAGTAAATTACAGAGTATTTTGTCCATCAGGCGATGCAGATAGAGGTGGTATGGATTTCCATAAGGTTGAAGGTGTTAAAACATCTGATAACTATGATTACATTGGTAATCCATATGATAAGGGACATCTCGCACCCGCAGGAGCATTTAGATGTGATAAAGAAACTTTAAGAAAAACATTCTCTTACTTAAACTGTGCGTTACAACATATGGGGTTGAACAGAGGTCCTTGGAAAGAATTGGAACGATTTGAAAGAAATTTGGCAAAAGTTTATGAAAACATAGATGTAGTAATTTATGTACACTTTGAAAACGAACCCGAATATGTAAAGGGTGGAGCACTTATCCCAAGTGGTTTTACAAAAGTAATATCAATCAATGGAAAGAGAATGTGGAAGTTTACCTTTGATAATATCGATTTAGCGGGTAGAGATTGGGGAGATTTTCAGGTTCCTTTATAAAGATAGGGGAATTATGTGGAACACATACAAAAAACGGTCATTTACTATTGGATAATATGTGGTAAATGTGCACACCGATGGGCAACAAAAGGTAAATTAGTAAAACATACCTGTCCTAAGTGTAAGACAACAAAAGTGGCAAATGAATCATTGTAAATAACAGACCCTCACCATTGGTGGGGGTTTTTTTATTATTTTTATAATTATTTACGTGAAAATAGATATTATCTCCTATAAACTTCCTAAACATACACCATCCCCAAAACAAGAATGTGGATGGGTGGCTCTTCACGAATCAACGGCAGTGGGGTGGAATTCACTTATATTTGAATCGTATGATACTATCAAATTCGCAAACGCATTTGTAGAAGAAAAATACAGAGGTAGGGGAATCTACAAAATGTTGTGGGATGAGAGATGGGAATATTGTTTAGAAAACTTCAAAGGATGGAAAGTTATCTCATATTGCCTACCAACTACCTTACAATTCTACAAAGATAAGGGATTTACTGAAAAGTACACATCTACGTTAGTTGAATCAACAATATAATGTTAATAACTTTTAACATTTTTTAACACTTTTTTCTTGGATTTATCAATTATTATTCGTACTTTAGTAGTGTAAATAATTAAGAGATGAATAATAAAAATACAACAATAGATAAAATAGCTTTTTCAGAGTTTGGTGTTCATTACCACGAACTTAGTGATAACTTAAAACAATGGTGTAACTTAGAAATGGTTACAAATAAAGTGTGGTTAGAACCCTTTTGGAAGAAAGAGGATTATATGAGTACCGCTGATAAGATTATGATGAGTAAAAACTTAACAATTTCTTAACATTAAAAGTTTGGTAGTTTCAAATATTATCACTATATTAGTAGTGTAATAAGAGTTAATAATAATTAAAAAATAAAAAATGAGTAAAAAAATTAAATTAGTAATCGATAAAGTTGAGTATCAACTTCCAGTAAATTCGTATATAGCAAACCCCACTTTTGGTGGAAAACCTTATATCCATATGAGTGCTAAACATACGGCATCAATCATCAAACAATTCGTAAAGAAATTCTTCCCATTAGTAAAAGTATGGAGTACATCATCAGTTTATAGTGGTGGTTCTTCAGTTGATGTAAATGTATCATATTCAAATGGTGAATCGATTTGTGATGATGTGTTTCAAAAGATTGAATCGTTTTCTAAACAGTTCAAAGCTGGTTCTTACAATGGTATGGAAGATATCTACGAATACAATGGACATGATGTAAAAACCGATAACGGAACTAAATTAGATTATTTCCCATCTTATGTGTTTTGTAGTAACAAACCAAAGTGGGGTTCGGTTGAGTATTGGTTGAGTGAATATAACAATTGGTTAGAAAACACTGGGACTGAAGATTGGGTAAACTATGACTCAATGGTTCAATCAGCAGGTGGTTGGTTAAATATGAACAAAACCTATATGACCGATAAAGAATTTCAAAAAGTAGAATCAGCATTTAAAACAGTAATATGAGTAAAATAAAAATAATAATTAGTTCTCAGTATTGGGAAAATTACGCAGTTGGACCTGATGGGTTCGATGAAGTTCCATATTGGAAACCGAAAGGTGGAGCTGAGTTTTCTGTTGAGGTTGATTCAGATGTACTTTTGGCAGGTGAAGAACAGATAGAAAAGGTTCTATCAAAAATGGTTGAGGAACAATCTAATGAAGCGTGTAAGTATGAGTATCGTAGTTACGAAATTTGGTGGGGTGAACCAACTCCATTAGATTCAAAAGAGTTTCAATCTAAATTAGAAAAAGAATATGAGTGATTGGCAAGAAATGTTTTATACAGACCCATTATCTAATGTTTGGTACTATCGTGAAATGGGTAGTAGGAATAAAAAGACAGGTAAGTTATCTTACTATAATGTAAGAGTTACGGACTATAAGATAGATGACTGTGAATGTAAAGCGAGGGAATTCAGTAGATATACCCCATGCAAACATATGAAACGGTTAAAAGAGAAATGTTCACATCTAAAAATTTAACAATTTGTTAACATTAAAAACTTGGATAATTCAAATAGTATTCGTATATTAGTAGTGTAATAATTAAGAGATATGATAAAGAAAAAAGTAAATAGTGGGAAAATAGAAATTGATTTGACAGGACCAGATGGTAATGCATATTACATCTTAGGTGTAGCAAAAAACCTTTGTAAACAGGTTGGTGTTGATTTCAAACCAATTATGGAAGAAATGACAAGTGGTGATTATGAGAATCTAATCAAAGTATTCGATGATAAGTTCGGTTCAGTAGTAACAATGTATAGATAAGATATGACACAAAAAGAAACATTACCCCACTTAGTAAAATATTTAAAAGAAAACGGAACATCACCGACAAAAGAAATAAGTAAGTATTTCCAATCATTCCCTGGTGATTCCGTTTACAATTTCAGATGGGGACAACAGCAGCTTAAGAAAAAAGGGATTATTGGTATTGATAAATCGGTTAATCCAAATGTGTGGTATTTAATTAAAAAATAAGAAATATGTTAATAGTTTTAGAATCAGTAGGAAGTGTATTCGATACAAAGAATATGTGTATATATCCACAATTAAAAGATGGTGGATATGATAAAGAATTTAGTATCTCAATCGAAGATGAGGAAGTTGCCGCAGATTGGTGGGATTCTCTATCTGTTGAGGATTATGATACTGTAACTTGTTGTATATAGTATGGGATATAATCCGTTTAGATGGTACACCAAAGGTAGGAGAGTAAAACCTCTAAAGAAATCAGAACCACTTCTATTAAGAATTAGGAATGGTGATTTTGAGTATTCACCATATTTTGATGAAGCCAAAGAGGCAGGGAAAGAAGGTGATAAAATGGTAAATGAGTTGATGAAAACTCTAAAGATAGATTGTCAGTTTGAAAGAATGGCAGAAGCTCTACATAGGAGTAAAATGAAAAGAATCAAACGAAATAAACTTTTGGAAGTTGGTGATGAGGAAGAAAATAAGAGATTAAGGGAATTGAGACTCGCCTTAGAAAAAGAGTTCGATAAAGACCTTTGGGATAAATCATTAGAACGCCAGAGAGGAAAAGGAACAACCGAAGATTTATATTGGTGGTATAAGAAACAATGTAAGCTCGGTATGACTAAATCAGAGTATCAAATATTTAAACGAAAATAGTTTGGATATTTAAAATTAATTTTGTATATTAAAGAAAAAAGAACTTAAATGAGCGAAAAGAAAAAGAAAGAAGTAATATCAAACCTCGATAGAACCATCGAAATAGAGAAGGAAAAGTTTGGTGGTGGTAATAGTGAAACTATTAAGAAATTAGAAGGAATCAAAGAATCCGTAATTGATGGTACATATGTATCACAATTTAAAAAGAGAGCCAAACGTAAACCAAAGAAGAAGAAATAGTATGAATTATCACGAAGATGACAGAGCCCAACGATTGTTGGATGTATTTCCTATCAATGGACAAGGACAGGTAAATGTATCATATATCAATTCTACAGAACATATAGTTGCATGGCATAAACATGAAAAACAAACCGATTATTGGATTTGTTTAAAAGGTAGTTTAAAAGTGGGTTGGGCTACCGAAGAAGATGGATGTGAGTTTAAATACCTATCAGATAAGAATCCACAAGTATTAAAGATTCCACCAGGTGTATATCATGGATATAAGGCATTAGAACCAGATACTATATTGGCGTATTATGTAACACATAAATACGACCCAAAAGATGAGTTTAGAAAAGAAGTTGGTGGATTCGGTGAAGAATGGAAAACAGAGAACAAATGATTACATATAAGATAACAACAGAAAACGGCGAGTATCAAATCACAACAACGGGTAAGGATTTGTATTGTACTATATTGGATAAATTTAAAATAGATTATACAATAGAAGAAATAAATAATCCTAAACAAATAACCCTTTTTGACAACGATATCCCACACTCAGAAATCCGTAGGATGGAATCCGAAGGTGTGTACGAAGAAAAATTTTCAGATGAAAATTCCTCAAGTGATTCATATGAACATAGTGAGCATTATTGGGATGTAGATAGAAATCGACAACCAGATGTTTATTTCAATGAAGAATGGAATCAATCAAATCAATCCAACACAGGTGATGTTGAGATTACTTATGTATATGAACCAAATAAGCCCTTGTGAGTGAGGATAAGCAGATATACATAAAAATTCCTATGTCCGAATTAAAATGGGTGAGTTGGGAAGATATGGATGTTCACATTCATTATAAGGATGGTAGAACAGAAAAGTATTGTGCCAATGATGTAATCTTAACGGATGAGGTAAAAAAAAGTGAGGTAGAATAATATCAGCCAAATACTTATGCTATGAATGATAATAATAAAACTCATAGTAATAGGTATAATATTCTATATAGTAATGAATAGAATCCTACACTATATGGATAAGTAAACAGAGGGAGTACAAATGTACCCCTTTTTTTATGCCTTTATCCCAACGAATCTAAATCGTATCCCAAAAGCGTTCAAAAAGTACACATTTTCCCACCAAATCCCACTTTTCTGTGAAACTCCCATTCCTAAACACCTTATTTAATCTGTATTTCCCATATATGACAATATGTCCTATAACCCTTAGCTAATCTGAAAATAGGTTAGAGTGGGACCGGAATCCCATAAATGGGTGATTCAGCTGGTGGTAGGATATAAGTTACCAATTTCAGTAGATATGAAGGTGACTCATACGAATTTTCTTCGAGAAAAAAAAATATTCCTCAGCTGGGAAATTTTCGGACATTATGTCAGGTTTTTTGGGATACGAAATCCTACGTTTTCCAAAAGTTATTAACAATTTTTTATGACAATATGTCATAGCATTTATCCAAAAAAAAGTTATTAACACGTTATTAACACATATGACAAGGTGTCAGTTGATAACTTTTAGGTGAAAAGCTTGTATAATTCAATAATTTGTTGTATATTAGCGGGGGGCCTTATATATAAAAAAACCCCCATATCCCATAAATGGTAATGACAAGGTGTCATATGGGGGGTAGATGAGGTGCTTGTCCGTTGGATATCGTGTTTTTTTAATGGTTGAGGGGTAATTTTAACATAAATTTAACAAATTTTAACATATATTCCTTGGCCGTTTGGAAAAAAAGCCCTATATTGTAGTGTAATTGGTTGGGAAACCAATGAAGGTCTAAAGTAGTTGAGGGATTAAGCTCCCCTATGATACGAAACAGATATCCAAACCCAATGGGGGAGTTGCTTCTCGATACGATTGGGTAACAAAAAAAAGTGAAGTAAATAAAAAATAGCTAATATATGATAAATCTAAGTATAACAGACCCTATAGACGGAATGGATAAGATAGGGGAACTAAGGAGTAGTATAGGAAACGACTACTGTGGGAACAACAAGCTCTTATCCGTAAGTAAGAATGGGAACAGATGTATAGTTCTCAGAGATGGGGTTAAGGTATCTGAACCCAGTTGGTTGACGTGGAATCGCATGTTCTTCTAACAGAGGGGGGGGGTATTTTAACGTAATCCTCTGAGTATCAATGAGTTACAACCGGGTGTGGTTGGTTTTCATATCGAAGTCAATTTTTCTCCCTATGGAAAACCTCTTTGATAGCATATATAGGTATATATAAAAAAGTGATGTATAATTTAAATAGTAAACATATGAGTAAAAAAGAATGGTATTGGATGGATAAGGTTTCAGGAGAGAACCACCATTATAACGAAGGTAATGAAATTATTAATCAAGGTAAATCACCACAACAGATGGAGAGTTCCTATAAGGGAGCATTTGTATCTTTCTTAGCATTGGGTATTTTACTGATAGGGAGTATAATATGGGAAGTGATAAAAAATTGGTAAAGATTCAGGTTACCATGCAAGAGATATGGGAAGCTATGAAACCGAAGGTACAGAGGAATAAGAAGAAGTACACTCGTAAATCAAAGCATAAGGATAGTTATTAGTATGATAAGATTATTAAAGAAATTAAAGGATATAGTAGACCCTAACTATTGGGCTACTAAAATAGGTATGAAGTCTGGCTTATACGATTGGGCTGCAAAATCCTCTTTACGCAAATGGGCCTTAGGATTAGAAGGTTGGAAATGGTGGGCTTGGCAATTAGGGCCTTGTCTGATAGTATTTGTTATATTAGAGTTTCTACTGAATAAGATAGGTATGACAATGTTACCTTGGAAATAAGAGAGAATATGAGAAAATTAAAATTTTGGGAAACTACCCTAAGTATAGTTTGGTTGTTGTTTTGTTTATGGTGTTTAGGTTTCTTTACATCCTGTCGTTCAGCCCACTCTATCCCACAGAAGGAATGTTGTTCCCATACAGAGGTAAAGGATACTTCCGTTTCAGATACGAAGGTAAACTTTGATTTAGTTAAAAAGGATGGAGTCATCATTATACTCCCTACTCGTACTACTAAGGATACTATTAAGTAATTCATTTAGCTAATTTTAATCTACCTCACTTTTTTTTAGTTATACCTCATCATCAGATGTTGATAACTTTAACAAAGTTTTAACGATTTGGGCTTGGATATGTGAAATGAATTTTGTATATTAGAGTATATTAAAAAATAGAAGTTATGAGTTTTAGAGATACTGTACATGAGTGGATAGATAAGGGATTCACTCCAAAACCAAAAAACCCCTTATTATCGAAAAGGTTGGTTCTAAAGAACCTCAACCAAATCCTCTCTCTGTTAGAGGAAGATTCACCTTATATCGCAAAAGAAAGAATTAAGTTTCTTATAGATGATATCGAAGGTGATAAATTAAAACCAGGTGAGCTGTGAGTAAGATAAAAAGATTTTTATGTATTACCTTTCCAAAGGGATGGACTTGGGTTGGTATCGGTATAGCCTCTATACTATGGGGATACTTTGTTTTTAATTTATTCAAATTCTTATTTTATGGTATATGACCCAATGAATCCTCTTACTGATGAGGAACTAGATAAATTAGGTAAAGAAGATTTCGATACCTTTTTAGAATACTTAGATTCTAAATCCGCTCATCTTCGTAAGAATACCAAACCATTAGATGAACATCACATTAAGAAGTTCTCTGCTATGGACGCTCAAAGTAGAGGTGAATCCATAGATGATACATTAATCCAAAAAGCTAAGAAGATTGCTAAAGATAATCAATAGAACAATTTTTCCCAAAAAATTTTCTAAAGTTTCACACACTTTCCCACATTTGGGTGGGGGTAAAGATTTAACAATTTCTTAACATTGGAAATTTGGCCGTTTAAAATATTATCACTATATTAGTAGTGTAATTATGAAAGAGATGAAATCACATTTAAGTAAAAAAGAAGTTGAAGGGATAATCAACGAAGTTTATCCAAAGATAGAGAAACACTACGGAATCTCAAAGTTCCAAGAGTGTTCACCTTATGTAGAGGTTCAACGAAACATCTACGAGAAGTATAGTGGTATCGAAGGAATGGAAGGTGGTGATAACGATACTTGTCACGCTGAACATTGTTCGATTAATAACGAAATCACTATCTACTATCCACAAATGAAAAGTAGAAAGATGGTTATCGAATCATTGGTTCACGAATACCAACACCACTTACAATCACCTACTTGGTTCAAAAGATATTATGATATGGGTTACGATTACACTACCCACCCATATGAGGTAGAAGCTACCAACGAAGAAAAGAATTGGGTAATGTTTAATTAAAAAATAAAAAATGAGTAATATGAGTAATATAGAAAAACCTAAAGTGACCAAACCTTGGTCGAAAGAAATGTACGATTGGAACGATAAAGTTTCCGAACTAATGAAAACTGAAATTAAGATTCAGATAGAGAATAACAAAAACGATTGGGATATACTAAACCAACTAATGGAGTTGTGTGGTGGTATCAAATACGGAAGTGGTTATGATGTAACTGACTTATATGAAGGTTGTTTAGAAGAATTAGATAATGTTCAAAATTATTGGTTGAACGAAGAATGGCCTTACTTTGTTGATAAGGGTATTGTTTCTGATTGTGTTAATGTTGAATTTGTAGGATATTAAGATATGATGGAAGTAAGTATATTAGAAGTATTGATATTAGTTTTAGTTAGTATCAACTTAGGATTAGTTTTAGGATTAGTAATAAATAAAAAGTAAAAGTTATGTTTAAAAAAGTAAAAAGTAAAATCTTAACCTATCTATTTACAGATTGGGTAAACAATGAGAAGGATGTTGAAACACTTCTTCTAACGAAACAACTGATTGAGAACCGTAAGAATGAAGTTACGGGCTATACACCAATCATCGGATTTAGGACACACTCAAATGTGGATGGGAGTATAAGTTGAAAAGATTAAAATGGATAATCATATTACTGATTGCATGTCAATCGGCGTATGGACAATTTTATAACTATGGTAGATTTATATTGGAAGAGCAAGATAAACAAAAACATTATGCAGCTGGTGTGGTAATATCTACATTAGGATACCAATGGGGTTTACGAAAGTGGGAAGATAGGAATAAGGCGGCTCTGTTTGCTATCGGATTAGGATTAACCGCTGGAATAGCAAAGGAATCATTCGATAATTGGAGACCACCAAATTACTTCGATGAAAGAGATTTACTAGCAACAGTTATGGGTAGTGTTAGTGTTACCATCCCATTATTCTGTTTACAAAAACCAAAAAAAAGATATAAACATTAATATGAAAAAATATAAGATAATCACAAGTGTACTGATAGTTGTATCGGTATCCTTATTAATAATCAACCAATCACTTATGAATCAGGTTGAAGAAGCCAAATCAGTATTGTTTGAACAAAAAGAATTAAACAATCGTATAGTTCAATATATGGTTGAGTTAGAAAAAGATAATCAGATATTAGGCTCTTGTTGTGCAAACGATGGAAATTTATCTGAATAAGATTTGGATATATGGATTTAATTTTGTATATTTGTAAACAATTAGAAAGAGAATTATGAATTTAGTATTTTTACATCCATGTCCTATCTGTATAGGGATTACGATTGTTGGATACATAACATATAAAAAATGGAAGAAAAAGAAATAGTAGGATTTACTGCTGGTAATTTTGATTTACTTCATCCTGGTTACATATATACATTTATAGAAGCTAAACGTCATTGTGATAAGTTTATGGTATTCTTACAAAGAGACCCATCCCAAACAAGATTTACAAAATACAAGCCTGTAATCTCATTATATGAGAGATACACCACTTTGATGGCGTGTAGATATGTGGATGAGGTTTACACTTATCAAACAGAAGATGAGTTATACGAACTCATTAAATTCTTTAAACCAGATATTAGAATATTAGGTGATGATTATATCGGTAAATCATTTACAGGTGATGACTTGCCACCAAAGGTAATATACACAACCAGGTCACATGGTTGGAGTACAACTAAGTTGAAGAACTTAATAACAAAACAAACAATAAAACAAAATCCAAACATTGTCAATGAGGAAGATTAGACAAGAATATAGAGAATCAGATAAGAGGGAAGTAAGATATGCCATCTTAGAGAATTTCTTTTTTGGATTTAGTGGAGCTATTATAGTTCCCTTTATCGCATTAAGAATTGATATCGCTGTACTATGTGGTTATCTAATACATTACTTCTATATTAGTAAAGTAATCAATCGACCTAAATACACTACATCATTGGCTAAATTTATTTTATTTCCCATACCCACCGCCTTTGGTGGATTCGCTGGATATAAGATAGCGTATTTTGTTTCACAATATTTAACAAACTATATCCAATAATACAATGAAGAAAATTAAATCAATAATGAATAAGGTAGAATCTATAGATGTAGTACTGATTACTGCACTACTACTATATGGTTCTTTCCTAATATTCGCACTAAGTAAATTAATAATATGAAATTAGATTTTAGAAACAGAACAACGTACTCTATCACCGCAGTTGGTGAACCATGTACATTAGACTCCGAAGATTTTAGAAATGCCAAACCAGCATATAAAGGTGAAACCGAAGAAGATTTTTGGAACTATATAAACGATAACCTTTCCGATTGGGAAGCTGAACAGTACATTGAAAATAACGAAGGTATCCTATCCGAAGATTTATTAGATACTTTATATGGTACATTTGTAGAATACCCACAAGATATAATGTATGATTCACGAAATAAGAGTGAAGAAATTACTACGGATGCTGGTAAGATTGATAAAGAGTACACAAAGTGGAATGGGTTTAATGTTAAATATTCAAACAACGTATAATGGCTAATATAATCAATACACAAATAATAATAGAATCAGAAAACCCAAAGGTGTTTGAATTTTTACTTAAATGGTTTGAAGGAGTAACGTATGAGGAATATACTAATACTATGTTTATATTTGATAAACTATATGGTAAGGATGCATACGATAGAACTAACTACACAGATAAGATAGGAGCCAAATGGTGTTACCCAGTTGATTGGGATTTAACTGAAGATAGTGATTACGGTTCTATTAATTTTGAATCAGCATGGTATCCACCAAAAGATGCCTTTGAAGAACTTACTAAACAATTACACCAAATAGATAAAGATGTAATGATGAGTTACGAATGGGAAGATGAAAACATATGGAATGGACATGGTGGTGGAGCAGGATATAAAGGTGAGTTTAAGCATTTAGATGGTGAGTTAGATGAGGATGTGTTTGGTGAAGAACCTGAATGGGGTGATGAGGGATATGATGAGTACAATGAGAAAGTAAACGATACCTTATATGAATCAAAAACAAATTTAAGATTAGAATCGATAGATGAGGTAAGATAAATAACCGAAGGACCGGTAGCTCAGTTGGATAGAGCAACAGACTTCTAATCTGTAGGTCGTAGGTTCGAATCCTACTCGGTTCACTAAATATTTTTTAATATTTATAAATGTTAACATTAAAATCATAATTATGAATCACAAAATTTCAAGACGATTGTATCAGGCTTTAGAAGCTAAATACACCGCACAGATAATGGATGCAAGAGCACGTTTATCTGTTTACTTTGAATCACCTGTAGCAATAGGTGAACACCCACAATTAACTGAAGAAATAGATAAACTGTTAGGACAGTTAGAATCGGCGACTGGTAAATTGGAAACACTCTATAAGAACTTTGGTAAAGAGTATGGAGCGGATATTCCAACAACTAACGTTGATGATGAAGGGAAGGAGTTACTTAAAGGGTAATCCTTAACGGATGGGGGATTAGCTCAGATGGCTAGAGCGCCTGCCTTGCACGCAGGAGGTCATCGGTTCGACTCCGATATTCTCCACAACCTGCTCCGTTCGTCTAACGGTTAGGACATATGGTTTTCATCCATAAAATAGGAGTTCGATTCTCCTACGGAGTACTAAAATTTAACAATTAATTAACAAATAAATTTGGTAAATCCAAATATTTTTTGTATATTTGTACTATGAATTGGGACTCTATACACATAAGTGATAAGATACATTGGTTAAAAGATGTAGTAATGAACTCCACTAAATATAAAAAAGGTGATGAGTATATCATAAACGCACTTATTACAGGTTCTCAAAATACTTTTAGTGGTGATATGGGATTTGATATACAACCTCATCATATGAAATTTATGAGAGAAACTTGGAATACCCATATAGATACACAAAAAGATAATACAATAATTAATAAGATTAAAAATGGACTACAGAGAAATTCATAAACTTATGGAAATACAGTATCTAACAGGAAGGTTAGATGAGCTCTATAAAGGGTATGTTCCAAACCATACCTCAACAAAAGGAAGAACAGTTGATAGTCGTATATCTAAATACGAAGATAAGTTAATGAACTTAGACCCGATAGCATTCCACTTATATAAAGTACAACATGCGAATGTTACAATGGCAAAAAAGAAATCAAAAGCAAGAATATCGGCTTTACTATCCACCATCAAAGATATATTGATTGATGAGTTCGGATGTGAAAAGGATAATAAATTAGTTACACAAATCAACGAACAATTAAATACATATGGCAACTGAAGAAACTAAAATTGAGGAAATACTAACTGAAGCTGGTTCGGTTGGCCTTAGAAGTAGAACTATAGAATCTGCTTATAATATCCTACAACGAAATCCAGACATAGATAGGGTTAGTGCATATAATTTGGCATTCACCGCTCTATTAAAGAATGTAAGTGAACCTGATAATAGGGATATTCAAGATTTTGAATATGTGGATAATGAAGATGATGATATACCTATTGATGAATTTTTATATGACAAGTTTGGTGATTTAGAATTTGATAATTCTGATGATGATGACTAGTGAACAACAGATAGAAGAAATACTTTGGGAAGCTCACGCACATGGAGTGAGAAATGAAGTTATGGCTGATGCCGTAAAGTTATTAGTTATGAATCCAAAAATGGATAGAGTACTAGCATATGAACAATCTTTACAAAACTATTTATGATTAGAACCGCAGAATGTGTTTCACCGAAACACCCAGACAAGATGTGTGATAGGATATCAGATACATTATTAGATTTATATTTAACACAAGACCAAAACTCACGATGTGCAATTGAAGTATGTGGTGGAAATAAAAAAGTGTTTATTACTGGTGAGGTAACTTCTGAAGCTGTTGTTACTGAAAGTGATATTAGAACAGTTGTACACAACATATCAGGTGTTAAAGATGTTATCATTCACCTCAACTCACAATCACCAGAGATTGCAAACGGAGTAGATACAGGTGGGGCAGGTGACCAAGGAATAATGATTGGTTATGCTTGTAGAGATAATGAACAATACATACCACAAGAATATTACCTATCGAGAGAATTAAATAAATTCATTTACTTTCACTATCCATATGATGGTAAAACACAAGTTACTATTAGTGGTACTTCACTTAGTGTTGTATGTTCTTTTCAGAACGCTCCATCTGAAATGTTGGAAGGAATGGTAAAGGGATTCTTTAGTAGATTCCCACAATATGAAATAGAAGATTTACATTGTAATCCTGCAGGGGATTGGAACATTGGTGGATTTGAAGCTGATGCTGGATTAACTGGTAGGAAACTTGCTGTGGATAATTATGGCCCAAGAGTTCCGATTGGTGGTGGAGCATTTAGTGGTAAGGATTCTACTAAAGTAGATAGGAGTGGTGCTTATATGGCTCGAAGAATCGCAGTAGATATCTTAGAAGAACGACCATCAGTTAAAGAAGTAACAGTTCAACTTGCTTATGCAATTGGATATAACCAACCACTTCAAGCAAGTGCTATTGTTGATGGTAAACATGAAGTGATTAAAGGTTATGATTTATCACCAAAAGGTATTATAGATTTCTTAGAACTTAAACAACCAATATTTGGAGATACAGCGGCATTTGGACATATGGGTGCTGGTTTTAAATGGAAGTAATGGATTATAATAATTACATAAATAACGTAGATGACTTTCCTGTAAAAGGAATTCAGTATAAGGATATTCAACCATTGTTGGCTGAGAGTTCTGTTTTTAAAAACGCCATATTAGAAATGGGGCAACTTATAAATAAAGTTCCTACCTATTGGGTAGGTATTGAGAGTAGAGGGTTTTTATTCGCATCTGCATTAAGTTATCAATTTGGTGGTGGAATACGAATAGTAAGAAAGAGGGGTAAGTTACCAAACAACAAAAAGTTTTTTGTTCAATATGGGTTGGAGTATGGTAGTGATGAATTAGAAATGGCATATATACCTCAACATGATTTAGGTACTTGTGTTGTTGTTGATGATGTATTAGCAACTGGCGGTACTATGGAAGCGGCATCTAACCTATGTGAAATGGTTGGATTAGATGTTGTTGATAGATTATGTTTGTTAGATATAGGAATTTACAAAGGGGATGAATCAATTAAATGTTTGATTAAATGATAGATACTTTAATTGTATGTGCATTAGAACAAGAAACAAATAATCAATTAAATGATTATAATGTTTTATATACAGGTGTTGGTAAAGTAAATTCAACATTTGAACTAACTCGTCATTTTATGATATATGGATTCCCTAAATTAGTAATCAACTACGGAACTGCTGGTAGTAGAGATTTACCAATCGGTGAGTTAGTAGAGTGTGGTAGATTCGTACAAAGAGATATGGATGTATCACCATTAGGATTTCCGAGAGGTACAACACCATTTGATAAAACTGCAAGTGTATTAGGTGATGCTCATTTTATAGATTCGTTAGTTGTGGGTTCAGGTGATTCATTTGTAATAAACAAAAAAGAATATGAAGGTATTGATGTATTTGATATGGAGGCTTTTTGTATTGCCAAAATATGTGATAAATGGAACATCCCATTTAAATGTTACAAATACATTACAGATAACGCTGATGAAAAGTCCCCAAACGATTGGGAACAGAATGTATCAGATGGTATCTTAGAATTTAAAAAAATATTAGATGAAGTATATAACACAACATCCAATTAAGAAATCCGATTTAGGGTTTCATGGAAATCTGTTTGGTGGTAAACTATTAGCATGGTTAGATGCTGCGGCCGCTGGATTCGCCGCTGAGTTTTGTGATACACCTCGTATGGTAACTAAAGCAATTGATAAATGTATATTCAATAAACCTGCGAGAGAAGGACAACTTCTAAAGATATATGGGGATGTAGAATCGGTAGGTGGTTCATCAATAAGATTAATATTGGAAGCTCGTTCTCATAATGTTTACAATGGTAAACAAAATTTAATCCTAAGAACAAACATAACATTTGTTAGGATAGATGAGATGGGAGACCCAATTCCAATATCAGATAGAGTTAAAAATAAAATATTAGATTAATGAATAGAATAGTAGTTACAGGTGGTTTAGGTTTTATAGGTTCATCTTTTGTACATCATTGTGTAGAAAATGGACATGAAGTTATGGTAGTTGATTTACTAACATATGCTGGTGATTATGATAGAATGCCTAAATCAAATCCATTATTAGTTCAAACCTTAATAAGAGATATATGTGATGTTACACCATCAGATTTAGGTGAGTATGATTACTTAGTAAACTTTGCTGCTGAATCTCACGTTGATAATTCAATTGCAGATGGTAGGCCATTTGTAAGAACTAATGTAGAAGGTACATTTAATTTATTAGAATGTGCAAGGCAGAATCCCAAGCTAAAAAGGTTTGTTCAAATATCTACAGATGAGGTTTATGGGGATTTAGAAAAGCTTGATAATCATAATGCCCCATCATATCCATATGATAGGTTAATACCATCATCTTATTACTCATCTACTAAAGCAGCTGCTGATTTATTAGTACAGAGTTGTGCTACTACGTTTGGATTACCATATAACATTACAAGAACTTGTAACAACTTTGGTGTACGACAACACAAAGAAAAGTTTATTCCTAAGATTATTCACAATGTTAAGAATGATATTACTATACCTGTTTATGGTGATGGTAAACAAATGAGAGAGTGGATATGGGTTGAGGATAATGTCAAATCTATATTGGATATAGTGTTAGAAGGTGATGTAAATGAAATCTATCATATAGGTAGTGATTTCACAACAACTAACATAGATATAATAAACACCATTGGTGATATATTAGGTATAACTCCTAAGTTTGAATTCGTAGAAGATAGATTAGGACACGACAGAAAGTATAGGCTACACTCATATAACGAAACTACGAAAACACTTCACGAATTCTTAAAAGAAGAATTAGTAAAAATTTAACAATTTCTTAACATTGGCGGCTTGGATATATCGAAATTATTTCGTACTTTAGTACTGTAATAATTAATAAGAGATATAATATGAAAAATTACCAAGCAATTTTATTAACAGTAGTAGGGTTTACTGCGTGTTATTTAACAATGAAAGGAACACTACAAAACCTTATTCAGTTTGAGGCGGTTCTTAACGAAATAGTGTTCGCCGTTATGGGTTTAATGATAGGTGGTATGGGTTTACTATCCATAGATTATAAGAAACTACTAAAAGGATTACTTTAATTGTTAATAACTTGTTAATAACTTTAACAAAAATTTAACATAAAATGCTTGTTTATGTGGAAAAAATTCACTACTTTAGTATAGTAATAATTGATAAGAGTAAAAATATATGAATAGAGATAATACAAAATATAGTTCGTTCTGGTTGAAAGATAACCTGTTCGATGATGTAGATGATGGGTTGAATGTTATAGAATCTAAACATTCAAATCTGATGGCACTTGCCTCTTATAAGAAATCTATCGGTAACTTTGTTAACATCGTTACTAATGATAATATACCTGTTACATTTGATGTAAGGGGTATTGATTCTTATACTGATGGTAATTCGGTTGTGATATCAGCTAAGATGGATGATAAAGATTTTGATTCAACCGTTGGGTTGGCACTGCATGAAGGTTCTCACATTAAGTTAACAGATTTCAGTATATTAGATACAATTAACAACAACATCGATTTGATTGTTGGTGTTCCTTACATCACTCACTTAATGGAAAAACACTCTAAAGATGAGTGGGAAACTAAAGAGTATGTTAGGGGTATCGTTAAGAACTTACTTAACATAATCGAAGATAGAAGAATCGATAACTACATTTACAGTACATCACCTGGTTACAAAGGTTACTACCACGCTATGTACGATAAATACTTCAACTCTAAGATAGTTGATAAGGGATTACAATCCTCAGAGTACAGAGAGTTGGATTGGGCTTCTTATATGTTTAGAATCATAAACATCACTAATAAGAATAGAGATTTAGATGCTCTTCCTCAATTGAGAAATGTATGGAATCTTATGGATTTGAAAAACATCGATATGATAACAGATACTAATGGTTCTATGGTGTTGGCTGAACAGATTTTCAAAGTAGTTGAGAACTCACTTCCAGCTGAACAAAAACCAATCCAATCACCTAACCAACAAAATAGTGGTGATGGAGAATCTGATGATGAACAATCAGAAGGTAGTGGAACTGGTGGTGGTGGAGATAATTCCGATACCAATGGTACTGATAACACCGAAGGTAACGGTGGTAAACCTAAAGATGGTTCTGATGGTAAAGATGATTCCAAAGGAGATGCTGAAGGAGATACTCCAAAGAAAGGTAACGGTGGTTACAATCCTAATGGAGCTGGTGGTAGTGGTTCTGATTCTCAAATCACAGATACCAAAACTACTGAAGGTAATGGTTCTCTATCAGGTAGACAAAAGAAACAATTAGATAACGCTATTGAGAAACAAAAGAATTTTCAGAATGGTGATATCAAAAAGAAGAAAGTTTCCAAAGGTGAATCTAAGAAGTTAGATACTTTGGTTAAGAGTGGTATCGAAGAAAAGTTGGCTGGTAAAGATTACCAAAACAACAGATGGTATGGTAAACAAGATAAACAAACTCCTGTAATGGTTGTAAGAAACTACACTAAACAATTAGTTGATTCTGATATGATTAGTATGTTATCTAATTACTCTTGGAGTTCTGAAAGAAACGAAAGAGCTATTCAAAAGGGTATCGTATTGGGTACTGTATTGGGTAAGAAACTTAAACTCAGAAATGAGGAAAGAAGTTTGGTTAATCCTAGAATGAAGAATGGTAGAATCTCAGGTAGATTGTTACATGAGTTGGGAATGGGTAATACTCAAATCTTCGACCAGATTACAATTAACAAACATAACCCAGCCTTAGTTCACATATCGATTGATGCTAGTTCATCAATGGGTGGTGGTAAGTGGAAACAAACCCAAACATCGGCAGTTGCTATCGCTAAGGCCGCTTCGATGACTTCTAATTTAGATGTGGTTATATCTTACAGAAGTATTCAACATGATGGGACTACACAACCACTAATGTTGATAGCTTACGATAGTAGAAAAGATAAGTTCTCTAAGATTCAACAATTATTTAAATATCTTAATCCTTGTGGAACTACTCCTGAAGGTTTATGTTTTGAAACTGTTTTAGATGATATCACCAAAACTAACAAAGGTGTTGATTCTTACTTCATCAATTTTTCAGATGGATGGCCA